>ERZ808054.110-NODE-110-length-104113-cov-19.554750_pt1 | contig 104113 bp, 95 predicted proteins | sample MGYA00380201_ERZ808054 | MGnify/ENA primary metagenome ERZ808054 (study PRJEB31490, sample SAMN06133419) | mouse gut metagenome | isolation source: Z5_2 | host: mice | place: China: Chengdu | collected 2015-05 ... | reverse complement strand
TTTCATAATTCTTGTGCAGGCTTATTAAAATATGTCTGAAATTCAATATTGTCTGTCAATTCAGAAATAATTCCGAACAATAACTCGTTTTTTCTCCTTATATACGGATAGTTATCCACATCAAAGACAAAAAACATTTAACAATTACCTATTTTACTATGGTTTCTTTTACCATGGTTCCTTTTCCTTTACAGTTAACGCTGTTAAAATTGTGTTTCTGTCTGTATGACGGTCACCGCTGCCTACCTGCCTTTTGGTCCAAACATTTGGATCTCGAAGGATTTTGCCACACATTTCCTTGCCGCTGCCAGCCCTGTCAGTTCCCCGGCTTTGATCATCTGCGCCATGATATTGCCGATGGCCGTCGCTTCTCCCGGTCCCGCATAGACCGTCTTACCCGTGGCCTGTGCCGTCAGTCGGTTCAAATACGCTGCATTGGCGCCACCGCCGATCACATGAATACTATCGTAGGTCCTTCCGGTATTTTTCTCAATCTCCCGCACCGTCTGTCCATAACATTCCGCCAGGCTGCGGTAAATGACCCGGGCAGTCTCCCCCGGCGTTTCGGGTACCTGCTGCCCCGTCCTGCGGCAATAATCCTGCACCGCCTTCTTCATGTTCTCCGGCGCCAGGAAACAGGCATCGTTTGCATCCACCAGCGACATAATATCCTGTTCCTCCTCCGCCATCCGGCAAAGTTCAGCAAAGGAATACCTGTCATGCAGTTCATGTCGCACCGACTGGATCATCCACAGCCCCATGATATTTTTCAGATAGCGGAACCGGTATTCATACCCGCCCTCATTGGTGAAATTAGCCTGCCTGCTCTCTTCCCTGCAATCCGCTTCCGGCAATTCCACCCCCATCAGCGACCATGTACCGGAACTGATATACAGCCCGTCTCCCTCCGCTTTCGGCATCGCCATCACCGCCGAGGCCGTATCGTGACTGCCGCATAACACCACCCTGCAGTCAAAACCAACCTGCGCCGCAATGTCTGCTTTCAGACTGCCGACTTCGCTGCCCGGCATCTGCAACGGCAAAAACATCTCTTCCGGATATCCAAACAGCCGGATCAGCTCCCTGTCCCACTGTTTTGTTACCGGACTGACAAGCTGTGTGGACGTTCCGTTTGTATACTCGGAAACCTTTTTCCCCGTCAAAAGAAACTGAAAATAATCCGGCAGCATCAGAAATGTCTTAGCCTTCTTTAGTATCTCCGGTTGTTTCAGCCTGTCCGCCATCAGCTGATAAATCGTATTGAAAATCTGCTTCTGTATCCCCGTTCTCGCGTAGAGTTCGCTTTCCCCGATCAGCCTGTAGACTGCTTCATCACACCCGTTTGTCCTGCCGTCACGGTAACCGTATGTATCGCCCAGCACCTGATCCTGTTCGTCCAGCAGCACATAGTCCACCGCCCACGTGTCCACTGATATGCTTTGCGGTATTTTACCGGCTTTCGCACATGCCTTCATGCCGTTTAGGATTTCCGTAAACAAACGCTGTGTATCCCACACGAGCTTACCGTCCTTATTTGCCATCCCGTTTTCAAAGCGGTAAATCTCTTCCAGATGCATTTTCCCATCTTCCAGATGCCCCAGCATGTGCCTTCCGCTGGATGCCCCGATATCCACCGCCAGATAATACCTGCTCATGATCTCCCCTCCGTTTCTTCTTAAGATTATCTGTTAGGAACTGTTAAGAATTCACTTTGCACAGCCGCAGGTTAAATCTTATTCAGATACCCCCACCGTTACCCGGTCCCTGCAGTAACTTGCCTTCGTCCGATTCATTCCTGATGGACTTTTGTTCTCTCTACGATTATCATATAAGAATAGGAGCCAAAAAATAAGGTCGCCTCCGAACAAAACGAGGGACCTTAGTTGCACAAAACGAACAAGTTCGTTTACGGGATTCGTTTCGCAAACCCGAATAACAGAGGTAAAAATGAGAGAAGAACTGTTACATCACCTGCGGCAGATTACCGCCGAAGAAAAAGCCCTTCTGCAGGGACATGCCGACATCCAGAAAGAAATCTACACTTCCAGCCGGTAGTTTGTGGTGGACAACGCAAAACTTCTGCAACGCGGGCACCTGATCGAGATCCGTCCTCACACCCGCTTCACGCATTTTCCCAGACACCGTCACAACTACGCCGAGCTGGTCTATATGTGCTGCGGCTCTACCACACACATCATAAACGACCGCGACAGGATCGTCCTGCAGGAAGGAGACCTGCTTTTTCTCAGCCAAGCCGCCGCCCATGAGATCCTGCCTGCCGGCCGGGACGATATCGCCGTCAACTTTATCATTCTGCCGGAGTTCTTCGACCGTCCGCTCTCCATGATGGAGCGGGAAAATGTGCTGCGCAGTTTTCTTATCTCCACCCTGTCGAGCCATGACTCACAGATCACTTACCTGCACTTTCAGGCCAAAGAGATTCTGCCGATCCAGAATCTGATCGAAAATATGCTCTGGAACCTGATCGACAAAAAGCCGGGCACCAACACCATCAATCAAATCACCATGGGGCTGATCTTCATGAATCTTTCCGTTTTCGCCGATTCGATGGCCGGGAATCAGGGCGGCAATTACGAACAGGATCTTATCTTCCGCGTCCTGAAATATATTGAAACGCATTATAAAAGCGGCGCTTTGACCGACATCTGCGCCGAGATCAAACTGCCGCCCTACTATATCAGCCGCCTTTTGAAGAAATATACCGGACAGACTTTCAAAGACCTTTTGCAGCAGCAGAAGCTCCAGCAGGCAGTCTATCTACTGTCCCAGACAACGCTGTCCGCAGATGATATCATCGACGCGGTCGGTTATAACAACAGCAGCTACTTTTACCGCATCTTTCGTGAAAAGTACGGCTGTTCACCAAAAGAGTACCGGATGCTCAACCTTCCACAATGATCTCCCCGTGCGACGCTTCATCATCCCGGATGATCTCGCCCACAGCGGGTACCACAATCCGGCCGGAAAGCGGATTCTTGATGCTTAAAACCGGAGCCGTGACAGTCGCCTCCACCTCAGATTTCTCGAAGGATAAATCCGTATCGACCATCTCACAATCGATCAGTTTGAGATTTTTACAATAACAAAGCGGCTGCGTACCGATAATCTTGCAGTGATCAAAGGTCACATTCTCACAGTACCAGGCAAGATATTCACCCTTGACAACGCTGTTGCAGATTGTCACATTCTTCGCGTGCCAGAATGCATCCTTCGTATCAAAATCACAGTTCTCGAACACCGAATCCTCTATGTACTGGAAGGAATATTTGCCCTGCAGACGTACATCTTCAAAGCGCAGTCTGTCAGAGCGCATCATGAAATACTCGCCCTGCACGCTGCAATCCTTCATCTCGATCTCGTGCACCGACCAGCCAAACTCCGGCGAGACCACGTCACAGCCCTGCATCTTTACCCGGCTGCACTCCCGCAGCGCCTTGATCCCGTGCAGCTTCGTATCCGTAATCTCGATATCATGGGAGTACCAGAGCGCCGCCCGGCAAAGTTCCGTCATCTCCGAACTCCTGATTTTCAGCCTGTCATCATGCCAGAAGGGATAGCGAAGATTAAAGAAACAGTTCTCCACGCTGATATCTCTGCCCTCTTTAAATGCACTTTCACCGTCCGCCGGACCGTCAAAGGCACAATCGACCACTTCAATGCCATTGCTGCCGTATAAAGCACGCTCCTGATCAAACGTCTGATTTTTTATCGTCTCCATATTGTTAACTCCTTCCTGCGGGCCTGGAATCTTCCTCTGTCCCGCCAAACGCTGCAGCATTTTACGTCACTGCCCTGCCATGTCCAGTTTCCATCCATTTCCCCCGCAGAAGCCGCACGAGAAACAACAATCCACGCACACACAATTCTCCGCACATGGCGATCCATACGCCTACCAGTCCCAGACGCGGTGCCAGCAGGGAAGCCGCCGTGATGCGGACGCCCCACATACTGGCCAGATTGATCATACTGGGGATCAGCGTATCTCCTGCGCCCCGCAGCGCGCCGGCGGTCACGATAGACACTGCGAACAAAGGCTCCGCGAAGGCTTCGATCCGCAGCACCCTCACACCCAACTCGCGGATTGCCGCATCCGGCGTCAGCATTGAAAACATAAGCGGAGCGCCGAGAAACATCAGGCCACCCGTACAGGTCATCACGGCTGCGCCAAGCATCACTGCCAGATTGGCGTAACGCTTTGCCCGCTCTGGTTTTCCGGCTCCGATGCTCTGTCCGACCAGCGTCGTTGCCGCCGTGCCGATACCGCTGCCCGGCATATAGCAGAGGCTTTCCGCCGTTACTGCCAGAGAATTGGCCGCCACCGATACCGTCCCCAAAGGCGCTACGATACGGGTCTCCGCAATATGCGCCCCACACATTACCGTATGCTCAAAAGCCATCGGCAGTGCAAGCCGAAGCGCGGTATGCAGATATTCAGGCTGAAAGCAGAACGTTTCCGGAATTTCCGGAGATAAACCATCAGCGGATACGCCATCTGACAGATCCGCCTGCGCGGCGCAGAGCTGCCGTCGACCTGCAAGCCTCAGCCTCTTCGACCGGAAGCATACCGCATACAGCATCAACACCGCCGTCACGGCTTCCGCCAGCGCCGTTCCCAGTGCCGCGCCCGTCACGCCCATGCCGGCTCCCGGCATCGTAACCAGGATACCTGCCAGAGAAATCTGCCTTGTAGGAAAGATCAGAAAGCTGTTAAACACCACATCCAGCCCGCACATCATGATGTTCAGCCGGCTCGGCACCTTCATATCACCGCTGCACTGCAGCGCACTTCCGGCGGTATGGCGCATCTGCGCGGCCGGAAGCGCACAGGCATAGATCAGGAAATACCGGGAAGCATTCCCCCGGATCTCTTCCGCTCCGCCCAGCCAGACAGGAAGATATGAGCTGATGCCGATCCCCACCGCAGAGGCGATCAGCCCGAACACCATCGTACACAGGATCGCATGCCGCAGGACATCCTTCGCATCTTTTTCCCGCTCCGCCCCGATCAGCTGCGCCACCTGCACCGAAAATCCGGTAGCCGCAGAGACGCACAGCCCGCCAAACAGCCAGGTCGTGCTGGAAACCAGTCCGATCGCCGCCGTCGCCGCCGCACCCAGACTGCCCACCATGGATGCATCGATATACTGCATAATGATCGAGCTGATCTGGGCCAGCACCGCCGGTATACTCAGCTTGATGACCTGTTTCAGATATTCTCTTGTCCGCTGCTTCTCAGACATGCCTCTTTATCTCCTTATCTTCCATCAACAATATCACATATATAAAGTTCTATAGCACCCATCATAAATTGTCAACACCAATCCACAGCACCTGTCTCCGCAGAAAAACTCCGCATCCGAAATTCCGGCAGGCAGCGCCCGAACCCCTTCCGGCCCGACCGCTGCTCTACGCGTCAATTTCAACGCGGAGTCTTTCATAAACCTCATAAACCCATTGAAACCTGTTAAAACGTGCTGCAGATCGTTAAGATCTCATACGGCCTGCCAGCTGCTCCTGACACACCCCGTTACACAACGCAGCCCCTGATGCCTACCACAACCGTTTCGCCGCTTCCTCCCCTGACGCAAACGGTCCCGGAACCGCATCCAGCCCGCGGTGGGAGCCAAGATAATCCTCGTTAAACGTGATCGCCGTTCCGTCAGGATTCTCGAATCTCTGCTCCGGCTCAAAGGCATATCCCAGAATATCGCTGTTAATGATACCATCCCGGAAATCGCCCAACAGCTCATACACATTCGTGTTCAGGAAATATCCGTTGTCTTTTTCCACCAGTTCCACCGTCGCCGTATGCTCCGTGTCGATCAGGTTCGCCTGCTCCTTCTTCCACGCTTTGGCACCGTTAAAATATGCATTGCCGTTCACCCATACAGGCAGATGCGAGAAATGATAGGATGCCAGCTTCCTCATGTCGGCCTGCTTATCCATATCGAAGTTCACGATCCACTCATCGTAAGTCGGATACTCGTCAAACACATCCGTACCGACTACCTGATTGTCCGCCATCCTGAATCCCATATCTTCCTTTTCTTCCACTTCCTTAACAGGCCAGTTCTGGATGAAGATATTGTTATATATGCGGTTATCCCCGTGCAGGATCGTCATAAAGCCCGCCACCTCTGTACGGTGTCTGATATGGTACGGCGTATAACGGGGCTGGTTGACGCCGTTCACGATATTGTCCGTGCCGCCGCCCACTGCGGTAAAGGAACCCAGGATCAGGTTATGTACGCAGGCCACACCTTCCGTGGCGATACGGACAGCCGCCTTGGAGAGCATAATGTTGTTGTCGATCAGCGTCGGGCCGTGGCTCACTTCGATAAACACATCCTGGCTCATCATCGCGCCCTGTGCCATGGGCACGCCGTCCGGCGCATAGTTGTCATGCAGCAGGTTCTGGGAAATACGCGTACCCTGTGCCTGCCAGTCACACCAGATACCCATCGTCGAATGATGGATATGGTTGCGGCGCATCACAACGTCGATGGCAGCATGCAGTTTGATACCGGAGATCTCCGCACCGCCCAGCTGCTGCATATTGTTGATATTGTGAATATGATTGTCCTCGATCAGACTGAATACGCAGCCCATACGGCCCACGATACCGGTCTGCTCACAGTGATGGATATGGCAGCGTCTTACGATATGGCTGCCCACTTTCTCCTTCAGCCAGCCGTGATACTGACCGCGGCACACCGCGTCGCGTTCCATCTGCGTTGGACTCTTCACATGTTTGCGGGTAAAATAATGGTCATTCTCTTCGTCGTAATATTTACCCAGAGAGATACCGCAGCACTTACTGTTGCTGATCTCACAGTCCTCGATGATCCAGCCCTTGGACCAGTGCGGTCCTACCATACCATCCTGATAGGCTGCCGGCGGCGCCCATGTTGTTGCCGCCTTATTCACATTGAAGCCACTGAATGTGATATAACCCACACCTGTTCTGGAAGGCATGAAGCAGTTGCGGCGCACGTTGATGTCTACTTTCTCCTCATTCGGGTTCTTGCCCTGGAAGTTGGCATAGATCACCGTCTCGTTGCCGTCCTGCTCGGTATACCACTTATAGACGGACCACTCCTGCTCCCAGGAAGGCGGATAGATCTCGCCCTTGATACACTCCTCCAGCGTCTCCGCCTCATACAGCTGACGGTCGTTTAAATAAACCGCTCCCGTATGGCGCACCACCGGCGCAAAGTACCAGTCGCCGCCCACAAAGGTCGTGTACGGATTATAGCTGCCAAACACCCCGTTGTCCACACGGCAAACCCACACGTTCCCCTCATAGTGCTTCCAGTCCTTCATTTCTTCCGCTCCGGTGATCATTGCCCCTAACGGCACCTCGCTCCTGTACACGATCCGCGCATCCTCCGTACCCGCATTCACCGGATCCACATACTCCCTGTAGATACCCGGCGCCACCAGCACTTCGTCGCCCGGCTTCGCTACCTTCGCCGCATCATTGATGTGCCGGAACGGTGTTTCCTTGCTGCCGTTGCCCTCTTTGGGTGCGGCTGCGTTGACATAAAGAATCATGGTTGTTACCCTCCTTTTTTAATCCTGTCTGATAAATTCATTATATTGCATTTGCAGCAAAAACACACGCTGAATTTCGACATATTTTAATAAAATAGAGGTATTTCAGAAATCGCTATATCAAACACCCTGTAAATCTGTGAAACAAGGCATGTAACTATTCGGCCTTCGGCTTCATAGCTACGAAATCCGGCCTATTCCAAGTTTGCCATCGGCAAAGAGGCCGGATTCTTCTCAACCTTTATGCGTTCTCACGGCCTTTGCAGTAAATGCAAAGACCCGGTCTGAGCTGTTGCGAGGGCATTCCTCCTAAATTCCACATACGTCACCACAAAATACACCAGATAGATCCCGAGGAACAGCGCCACACTTTTCCCGAAAAAACCTCCCACGGATGTAGGCACTCCCGTCATCATGATAAACCTGTCGCTGGCAAAGAGGATCATCCGCCCGCTGATCACCACCGCCAGAAGCGCCGGACACAGATAATAGGCCGCCAGCTGTTTGAGAATCAGCCGTTCCATGGCAGCGCGGGTGAGTCCCAGCCTGGAGAGCACCTCATAACGGTACTGATACTTCGCCGCATCGCTCACCTGCTGCACGGCCAGCACCGTCACCGCCACGCAGACAAACACCAGCCCGATATAGAATAGCGGAATGATCATCGTCGCCAGCATATACTTGACTTCCGGCAGCTGATTGTCTCTCACCAGATTCAGCTCCACCACGTTGATGATCGTGTCGGAACCGCAGCAGATGTCACCCGCCACATGCCCCTCCGCATACAGAGCTTCCTCCGACTCTCCGGCCGGCAGCAGCGCTTCCAGCTTCTCCTGCAGTCCGAAAGGCGCCTGTCCGTCGAGATCGGCCACCAGCTCCGCATAATAGGGCCGCATCCGCCCCAGCACCTGATCCGGAACCACCACCACATAATCCGCCCCGTTATGTCCGTCCTGGGAAAAAGGCTCAGCCAGGATACCGGCACAGGACAGAAATCCCCTGCCCGATGCGTCCTTTATTCTCAATTCCTCACCGATCTTCTGCACTTCCTGTTCCAGACGGGGTTTGATCTGCACAAGGTACTGCGACCGCCCAAGCCCGACCTTCTCATAACCCAGAAGCTCCCGCAGATGATTGTAATCCGTAAGCCCCATATACGTATCATAGGTATAGTAGGTGCCGGCCCCGCTCTCATCTCGCAGCACTCTCTCGATGGCTGCTTCATCGGGCGTCCCGTCCGCACTCCTGAACATGGCGCCCCAGGCCTGCAGATGGGTCAGCATCCACGTATTGACCGTATTTTCTTCATCGGTATAGATGTGATAGGAGTAAAAAGAGGATACCGTAGCATTCTCCTCGATCACCCTTTTCTCTTCTGCAAAATCATCGTCAGTATTTTTGCTGTATATCTGCACATCGAAGGGAAACTTCCCGTCCAGCACCGAATTCTCGTAGTCACTGAACATCAGCGCGAAGGAAGCCCCCAGCAGTGCCAGTGTAAACAGGGCCGTCAGCGTCCCCATGGTAAACTGCATCGTCCGCATCTTGGAGGCAAACTGCCTGAGCAGGAACAGATTCTGTCCTTTGTAGACCGCCGCCCCGCCTTTTCTGACATAGCAGATGACAAAAGCCGACAGTCCCAGATAGAAAAGATAGATCGTAACTACCAGACCAATCAGAAAGTACATCACCTGCTGCGTGCTCGACAGCCTTCCGAACATCTTCCAGAACAGAAGAATAAAAAAGACTGACAGCGGAAACAAAAGCTGCTTTCTGTGCTCATGCTTTTCCCTGATCTCCTCATTGCGGCGCTTCGCATTCATAAGCGCCTGAATATTCATCTTCTTAAACTTCCGCTTACAGCGAAAAAGCGCCAGCAGGTAGCAACCGCCAAAGCAGACCGCCGCCATAAATAAAGTCCGGCCGTCCGGCGCAATAGAAAGCCGATACTCCATCTGCACCATGGAAAACATGACCGCCATCAATACCTGCTGCAGTAAGATGCCCGCCGCCGTCCCGATCAGGAAGGAAACCCCGCCCAGCAGAAAATTTTCCCTGATATAGAGTCCGGCGATGGTCCGCTTCTTCATGCCCAGCAGCAGATAGATGCCGAATTCCGCGCTGCGCCTCTCCAGCATGAATTTCACCATATAGTTGATCAGCCATGACACGATCAGCATGATAAAAAAGGTGGCCAGCCCGATCATCACACCCATCAGCCCCTGCAGTTTCATCGAAAAATACTGCTCCAGCCCATTCCGGAAGATCAGACTGCCAAACGCATAGAGCAGGGCCACAACCAGCGTCATCGTAAGCATATAGACAAGATAATCTTTCGTGGAACGCTTCATGTTGCGGAAACTCAATTTTTTCATGATCTTATCTGTCATCGGACAATACACCTCCCGTCAGGGACAGGACATCCAGGATCTCCTGCAAAAATACGCGCCTGCTCTTTTCGCCCCGCACCAGCTCATGAAAAATCTTCCCGTCCTGCAGGAACAGAATCCGGCTGCAGTAGCTGGCGGAAAAGGCATCGTGAGTCACCATCAGGATCGTCGCCTCCATCCTGCGGTTCAGATCCGTAAACGTCTCCAGAAGAATCTGTGCCGACCTGGAATCCAATGCTCCCGTCGGCTCATCCGCCAGCAGCAGCCGCGGCCGGTTGACCATGGCTCTGGCGCAGGCACAGCGCTGTTTCTGCCCGCCCGAAACCTGATAGGGGAACTTATCCCGGATATCCTCAATCTGCAGAAGTTTCAGGATCTGTCCGCTCGCTGCCACAATCTCCTGCTTCGGTTTCTCCTGCAAAGTCAGCGCCAGCACGATATTTTCCTCAATGGTCAGCGTATCCAGCAGATTGTACTCCTGAAACACAAATCCCAGATTATCCCTGCGAAAGTCTGACAAAGCATCCTCAGACAGTTCAGTGATGTCCGTGCTCTCATAGTAGATATGCCCGGCCGTTACCCGGTCAATGGTGGCCAGCATGTTCAAAAGCGTCGTCTTTCCCGAACCGGAAGGCCCCATGACCCCCACGAATTCCCCCTTGTCCACCTGGAAGCTGACGCGGTCCACGGCCCTGGTCACATTGGACGCGCTGCCGTAATATTTCTCGACCTCACAGATACGAATATAGTCGCTCATTTCGATCCCTTTGCCTTTCTTTGCCTTTCTTTGCCTGCGCTTTCATTCTACCACCCCGCAGTTTCTTTCCTATAAAAATAGATTGAAGTTATCTTACTTTTTCGAAAGATAACTTCAATCCTGCTCTCTGCCTGTAAAATTGCCGACCGGAAAATGAAGCAGCATCCGCGTTCCGCTGCCGTACTTCGATTCCGCCCGCAGACCGATCCCCAGCCTGCCGCACAGCTTCCGGCACAGGTAAAGCCCCATCCCGGTAGCCCGCTCATGATCCCGGCCGTTGCTGCCGGTAAACCCTTTTTCAAAGATACGGGAAAGCTCTTCGCCGCGGATTCCCACGCCGTTGTCCTCCACCGTCAGACAGACGCCGTCCTTCTCACGCTTCGTCCGCACGCATAAAACCGGCTGCGCGCCGCGGTATTTGACACAGTTTAAGAACAGCTGGTTCAGGATAAAAGCAATCCATTTCCCGTCCGTGTAGACCGCATCCGGACAGTCCACCTCCGCACGCACGCCGTTTTTGATCAGCAGCAGACGGTTCTTTTCCAGCACTTCCTCCGCGATCTCCTGCAGACTGGTCCTGCGGATGATAAAATCCTTGTAGACATTTTCCGACCTGGCGTAGTAGAGCGCCATATCCACATAATTCTCTATCCTCTGGTTCTCCATGCTGACGGCCCGCAGTGTCTCCCGCATCCGGGTTTCGGGGTGTAACGCCGGCCCGGAATCCGCTGCAGACGCCGTCACCGGTGCGGCAGCGGATGCATGTTCCGGCTGCCTGCTGTTCTCACATAACAGGGAAATACCCGTGATCGGCGCCTTCACCTCATGCACCCAATTCTCGATGTATTCCCGATACTCCTGACCGGAAGTTTCGATCTGCCTGATCCGCTCGATCACCGACTTGTTGGAGCGCCGTATCATATCCCGGTACAGCCTGTCTTCCAGCCGAAAGGACGCCGGCAGCAGTTCCCCCAGCAGATACCTTCTGTCAACATTCTCCAGAATACGGCCCGTCTCCTCGAAATACTTCCTCCTGCCAAGATAAGTGACCGCCAGCCACACAGCCAGAATGACCGCCCAGAAGAGCAGAATGATCGCGACATTCGTCCCGTTATAACCCGTCAGGCGCAGGAAAACGCTCAGCATTCCCATGCAGACCAGATGCAGCACGAGAAGCAGGAACCTGTCCTTCAAAAAAGCCCGTACACTCATACCCGATACCCAATCCCTCTCTTCGTCACGATCAGTTCACTGACCCCGATCGCCTTTACCTTCTCCCGGATTCTGGTCATGTGCACGCTCAGCGTATTATCATCTATGAAAATCTTATTCTCCCACAGATACTCGATCAGATCCATCCGCGAAATATACTCGCCGGGATGGCGAAACAACTGGTACAGGATCTTCATCTCCGCCTTCGTCAGATCCCGCTGCTCCTCTCCATGAGCCAGCGTGCATCCGGCGATATCCAGCTTTACCCCTTTGTGAAAAAACTGCGTTGTTTCCTTTATGCGGCCGCCATTTGCCCGCTTTAACACCGCTCCGATCCGCGCCAGCAGAACCGGCGCCTGATATGGCTTCGTGATATAGTCGTCCCCGCCCTTCAAGATGCCGTTTACCTCGTCCATGGAGTCGGTACGGCTCGTCAAAAAGATCACCGGCACATTCGTCTCCGCCCGGATCTGCGTGCACAGATCAAAGCCCGAACACCCCGGAAGATTGACGTCCAGCAGAATCAGGTCCGGCGCAAACGCCCTCACCTGCCCGGGAACATCACCAAAATCCGCCGGTGCGGCCGCCTCGTACATCGCATTTTCCAATAGGATCTGCAGTTCTCTGCGGATCACTGCCTCATCCTCTATGATCAAGATTTTCGCTGTCATGCGCACTCCTTTTTGATCTCTCTCAAATGCCCCGCATGGATTCCGATATGCCCGACTCCCAGTATCACCACGGCTGCTGCCAGTAACGGATTCCTCCCGTAGACTGCCAGCAGCAAAAAAGCCGCCACCGGCAGCGTGGCCCCCGCTACCGGAATACCCAACAGACTGCTGTAGAAATCCTCCATTCTCTTTTCGCTTCTGAAATACCGGATCCAGTATATTTCATACAGAACCATCAAAAGAAACGACCCCGCCAGCACAAGCGACCAGGGCCTTATCCTGCCGATATTAAAATCCGAAAAGATCAGCACCACCGTACAGACAAGCACCTCGCCGACCCGCTCGAACAGCCCCAGTATCCTGTTTTCCCGGACCGCATATTTTTCATACCCTGTGGGCTGATGTTTCGTCCAGAACAGGTTTGGAATAAAAAGCATCAATAGATACAGAAGTCCAATATAAGAAAAACCTAAATTCATGATCGAGACTGCCTCCCATTCCGTGCTTTCCGTTATACGTACACTCTTTCGTGTCGGTTCCTGTTTTGCAGCCTTTTACCGGGCGTTCTTTATCGCAAAAACACATATTTCTCCGCATCAGATAAATCGCTGCAATAGGAAAAGCCCAGAGCATGAAACTCCTTCATGCCTTCCGGCCGGCAGATATTGTTCTCCGCCAGAAAACGCACCATTTCGCCCCGGGCCATCTTGGCCAGCGTGCCCTTCTGCTTCACCTTCCCGTCAACCGCTTCTCCAAACTCCACCGTGATAAATCTGTCTTCCGGCGTTATGTATTTCTCGATGCACTGCGAATATTCCCGGGAGGCCAGGTTGACGATCACCCGGTCCTCTTTCGTCAGATGCCGATAAAGGCGCCCGCCCCAGAACTCATACAGATCGCTGCACCCGTTTACCGACAGCCGCGCCTGCATCTCCAGCCGGTAAGGCACAACCCCGTCAAAGGGCTTAAGCAGGCCATAGAATCCCGAAAGAATGCGGAGACACTCCGACAGATAGGAAAGCGCCTCCGCCGTAAACACCCCCGGCGCCATATGCTGGTACTGCAGCCCCTCATAGGCCATCACGGCAGGCGTCAGTCCCCGTTCCAGATTCATCTCCTGAAAACGCCGGTAGTTTAACGTCGTCAGCTTGTCATTACATTTCCACAGCGCCTTCGCCTCCGCAAAAGACAATGCCTGTATTGCCGTCATGAGCGTCTTCGTTTCCGCAAGGAACGCCGGCAGGCCGTCCGCCGCAAAAGAATCCGTGTCCACATTCATTTTCTTCGCCGGTGAGATTATGATCTTCATTTTTTACCCCATTTCTGCGCTGCTTTTGGCTTTAAAATCCTCTAACACATTCCATGCCCAGGGCAAACTCTGTACAACACGTATCTATACCTCTTCCAGTTCCCCCAGCATCTGCGCCGGATTCTGCTCCGCCTTCACATTGCCGAAGGCTTTCACGATCATGCCTTCCTCATCGATCAAATACGTCGTGCGCACGACGCCCATGCTGACCTTGCCGTAGTTCTTCTTTTCCTGCCAGACATCGTAAGCCTGGATGCAGGAAAGCTCCGGGTCGGAAAGCAGCGTAAACGGCAGCCCGTACTTCTCCTCAAACTTCTTGTGGGACGCCACACTGTCCTTGCTCACGCCCAGCACCACCGCGCCCTTTTCCTGAAACTGCGGATGCAGCTGACCGAAATTGCAGGCCTGCTTCGTACAGCCCGGTGTGTTGTCCTTCGGGTAAAAATAGAGAATGACTTTCTTTCCTTTATATTCTTCTAATGTGTGTATCTGTCCGTTCTGGTCCGGCAGGGAAAATGCCGGCGCTTTGGTTCCTGTCTGTAACATTGGTCTGTCCTCCTTTTTTCTGTTCATCGTCTCTCTGTTTCTTCTGCATACATGCAACAAGCTGCACAGTATTCTCACCGACCGTGCAGCTTATGTGCAGTCCCAGGCAAAAAACATTCCCATTATACTATGCGCATTCGCCATATATCTTATACCGCTATACCACCGTACTCCTCCATATCTGCCGAAAAGCCGCCGTCTGATCGCACGGCTTGCTTTCCTCACTGCCGGCCGGAAACTTTCGGCAGCTTCGCAATGGCCTTCTCAAGCTCCGCATCCGCAGGAACGTAATCCTCCATCTCACCGTCATTATACTTCTGGTAAGCCACCATATCGAAATAGCCCGTGCCCGTCAGGCCGAATACGATATTCTTCTCTTCCCCTGTCTCCTTGCACTTCATTGCCTCGTCGATGGCAACCTTGATCGCATGGCTGCTCTCCGGCGCCGGCAGGATCCCTTCCACTCTCGCAAAAGTCTCCGCCGCCTTAAACACTTCCGTCTGCGCCACGCTTCTCGCTTCCATAAGTCCCTGATCATACAGCTCGGAAACCACGGAACTCATGCCATGGTAACGCAGTCCGCCCGAATGACTGGCCGAGGGAATGAAACCGCTTCCCAGCGTATACATCTTCGCCAGCGGGCATACCTTACCCGTGTCGCAGAAATCATAAGCGTAAACGCCTCTCGTCAGACTCGGACAGGATGCCGGCTCCACTGCGATGATCTTATAATCCGCCTCGCCTCTTAAGATTTCCCCCGCAAAAGGAGAGATCAGGCCGCCCAGATTGGAGCCGCCGCCCGCACAGCCGATGATCGTATCCGCCTTGATGCCATATTTATCAAGCGCCGCTTTTGTCTCCAGACCGATGATCGACTGGTGCAGCATTACCTGAGACAATACGGATCCCAGCACATAACGGTATCCCTCCTGACCGGTGGCCGCCTCCACTGCCTCCGAGATCGCACATCCCAGACTTCCCGTCGTCCCCGGGAATTCTTCATTGATCCTGCGGCCGACGTTCGTCTCCATCGAAGGAGAGGGCGTTACTTTTGCGCCGTAAGTGCGCATCACCTCCCGGCGGAAAGGCTTCTGCTCATAAGAGCATTTCACCATATATACCTGACAGTCCAGCTCAAAATAAGAACAAGCCATGGAGAGCGCCGTTCCCCACTGCCCTGCTCCCGTCTCCGTCGTCACACCCTTAAGCCCCTGCTGCTTCGCATAGTAAGCCTGCGCGATCGCGGAATTCAGCTTGTGGCTTCCCGACGTGTTGTTGCCCTCAAATTTGTAATAAATATGAGCCGGTGTGCCAAGCCTTTCTTCCAGACAGTATGCCCGCACAAGCGGCGACGGGCGGTACATCTTATAGAAATCACGAATCTCTGTGGGAATATCGAAATAAGCCGTCTCATCATCCAGTTCCTGCTTCGCCAGCTCCTTACAGAAGATGCCCGAAAGCTCCTCCACCGTGACCGGCTGCAGTGTTTCCGGATTTAAGATCGGCGCCGGTTTCTTCTTCATATCTGCACGGACGTTATACCACTGTCTCGGCATTTCCTGTTCTTCAAGATAAATTTTGTATGGGATCTTGTGCTCCATTGCTGTTTCCTCTCTTTAATCACTTATTTTCCGATAGATACGATTGCTCTCTAGTACTTTACCATATTACAGGCAAAGTGTTAAGGCTCTATTTTGGTCATTTCGCTTCTTTTCCCATATCATTCTTTTATCTTCCAATACCCATTTCTGGTTGAACCCTCGTGGATTATAATACCTTGATCCACCAGCTCCTTTATATTTTTTTGAACAGCCCGCCTTGAAATTTTTATTATTTCCGCCATCTCCGCTTGTGTTATTCTCGAATTCTTCCGGATCATCTGCATTATTTTTTGCTGCGTTGCATTCAAACCGTTTAGCGAACTTTTTGACGAACTTTTTGGCGAACTTTTTGGCGAACTTTTTGGCGAACTTTTTGGCGAACTTTGAGCATCATTACCACTGTAAGATGGTCTGTATAGATTTACCCTGAAACTGTCCCCAATCTCCAGTAATTCCGGATCCCGGACTCCATATTCCCTGCAGGAACTAAACATTCTTTTAATTCCGGTTCCCCAGCTTTCGATGATCCTCATCCTGCTGAACACTTCTGCAATACATCGATTGCGAATCTTAGAACCACCTTCCTTAATCTGTTCTATCGTCAGACCTCCGTAAAGCATCCCCGGAGATGTTACCTCTACTCTGTCATCATATACTGCAACCTGTACACACGCTCTGTCTAAAAAATTCCTGTGTGTCACAGCATTCACAATCGCCTCTCTGATTGCCTCTGTCGGTAATTCATAGGCTTCTTCAATCTGCTCATAAAGCAGTCCCTCGAAATCTCTTTTATCAATAAAGACAACCCTCTCCGTTCCTTTAAACAAAGCACACTGAATTTTAGCAAAAGGAAATACATTATCAGTCAACAGAACAAACGCATTCGTTGGCAGCAATGTCCCATCCATGTTTTTAACGACACCCCAGTTGATCAAATTCTGTACTGTAATATCTTTTATCTTCTCTTTTTCACTATTCGATTTGGCCGCTTCTACCATATATCTTTTTATTGCGCCACACAGCTGTTCTGCTTTACCGGCATCATATTTATGCTCTACACACACTATCTCATCAAAGGAGCGATGAGTCCCCTGTAATTCCAGATCTTTTAAGACCGCTTCATCAGCGGGTCTGGACGTTCCCGATACTCTGATGTAAGTGCCTGTCTCTTTTCCAAGTGACTTGATATAATATGGCCGGTTCGCCCCCGGATATATATTAATGACAATTACGCTTTTTCCATCAATAGTGTTTACTCCAATATTCGGAAAAATCTGCGGACAGCACATATCGGAGATAGTATTGTAATATTGTCTATAATCTTAAAAACTCCATCTTTATCGACACCTACGATCTCATGTGTGTCATCATCGATGCCAATGACAATCTTCCCGCCTGCAGTGTTTGCAAATGCAATGACACTTTTTATATATTTTTCGCTCTTTTGAGGCACTTCACGTTTAAATTCAATATTGACAGATTCTCCAAACTTAATTTCATCTACCAGCATTCTCTTTTCTCCTCAAATCTGCATTTTTACATTTTTACTCTGCTTTGCAATAAATACCCGCTGATATGTCTTGATAGAATATGCTCTGCATCAGCCAGTATAATTTCAATAATTGGCTGTTTTCCATTAATTATCATTAGTCATTATTAGCTATTGTTTCCAAAAGAGTCTGCTTTATGAGTTCCAGAGCACTCTCCTCGGCCGGGTCATTCGTTCCCAGCTCACCGCGAAAAGCACGGGCTAGGATGGATTTTTTAATAAGGTCAATTTGTTCCAAGACCTTCACGGATGCTTCTTTTGCTTGCTGTTCCTTAGCAAAGAAACTGTCAAGAATACGCACAATTTCAGTTTGCTCATTTAATTCAGGAATTGGAAATTCTACAAGCTTCATATTTTTTTGAGATACATTTCGCATACCATCCTGATTGCCAGAAGCAAGCTGTTCAATCTGTTTTCTATATAAATCTGATCTCGTAAAATTCAAAATATAGCCAGGAACCACAGAATTATCAAATGTAAATCGTAAAATTTTATCAGATAGCATTAGACGTTTGGAAATATCTTTTACAATTACACAATTTCCCACCAGTTGTAATGTATTGGCGCGGCTAAAAAGAAAATCCCCCGTGTGAATTTGTACATTTTCATTCCACTGTTTTTCACAAGTACATGTTTTACTCTCCAATTCATTAAATTCACCCCAAGTAACTGCACTGACTTTTACAACGCCAAATTCATCATTCTTTGGTGGCCGTCCGTCCGCATTCCAATTTCGCCCCGCCTCGATTAAGGTAATGAAAGTACCCCAACTAACGGTTCTCCATTCTTCCATCCCCACCCCGTGCTTTTTTCTCCACCAAGCAGTTAATTCACCGCTAAAAGCTTTGTGAAGTATAGCAGCTCTACGGGGTTCAAAACCGTCCAACACATCCTGCACCTTTTGCCTGGCTTCATCCAACTTGGCAAATAAGCCTTCAATTCGATCAACTATGCGACTTTGCTCCGGAAGTGGTGAAAGAGGAAATGGATGAGATTTTATTATTTCTTGTGATATATTTGGTTGCGCTCCACCCTTTCCTTGATTTATAAATGCATTTTTTTGAGATCGCGCATAATAAAACAAATATTTAAAATTAATTTCTGGATACGCAATACCACAAGCACATGCCTGATTTGTAGCTGCTTTAACTCCCAATATGCAAACTTTGCCAATTGTAGCCCCATACATAGCTATAGCAACTGTATTAACCGGAAACAACTTTGCACTAGAATTAATAATTGCATCCTTCGTTATGTGTTCTTCTGTTTCAAAAATATAGTCATCATTTAATTCACCTGTTTTTAGCCAAGGAATAGTTCCTTCATAATATTCAGGTATTTTTCTTGATGGAGTTCCACCGGAACCCCATCGCGCAATATTTTGCATTCTTGTCCAACACCAATTCCCCGGCACCTGATACGGCTGCTCACTCTCCGGCACCAACGCCGCCTGCAGGCGTTCTTCCAGCGTCAAAACTTCCTTTTTCTTTCCTTTTGCCATCAGTCCTGTACCTCCAGCGCCCGCAGTTCTTTCACCACGCTCATAAGCAGGTCAACCGCTTCTTCCAGATTAGCGACGGCTTCTTCTGCACTATCCGCCGGGTCCGGCAGATCATTATAATCCAGAACCGAATCGTCACGAATCAGCCCCAAGTCAAGACTATTGCCTTTTTCAGCAATCTGCTCTCTGGTAAATACACTCCATCGTTCATCCTGCACAGCGTGGCGGTCTCCGGCCTCGTATGCCCTCTCAAAATTCGCAAAGTGCTCTGTTTTTAACGGCGTCGTCTTGCCAAAACCGGGCATGTTCGTGCGAAGATCATAGAACCAGACCTCTTTGGTATTTCCTTTATCTGTCTTCCCGCGGCTAAAGAAAAACACATTCGTCTTGACTCCCTGTGCATAGAAAATGCCGGTAGGAAGACGCAACACAGTATGTAAATTACATTTGTCCATCAAATCACACCGAATCTTCTCGCCGTCCCCATCCGCAAACAACACATTGTCAGGTAATACCACTGCAGCGCGTCCGGTACCGTCCGTTATCAGACTGCGGTAGATGTGCTGCAGGAAATTCAGCTGTTTATTGCTGGTAGTATGAATAAAGTCGTCACGGGTAGCACGTTCACCGCCTTTCTTGGTTCCAAAGGGCGGATTCGTCAAAACCAAATGATAGTTATTCATATTCTTCCCAATATTGGAAAGGGTATCCCCCAGAATAATCTGACCGTCAATATTATGAAGCATGGCATTCATCAGCGCCAGACGGTGGGTATCGTGTACCAGTTCACAACCTGTAAAAGCTTCTTCCCGCTCAAACCTGGCCGTATCTGCATCCAAATCATAAAGTTCATCCGTGTGTTTTCTCACATATTGGCTGGCGGCAATCATAAAGCCGAATGTACCACAGGCCGGATCATTACAGCGTTCACCAGGCTGGGGTTTCATCAGTCTTGTCATCACATCAATCAATACCCGCGGGGTAAAATACTGTCCTGCTCCGGATTTCTTTTCATTTGCATTCTTTTCCAACAAACCTTCATACAAATTTCCAAGCCCTTCTTCCCGGGCGGAAAACCAATCCAGTTCATTGATTGTCGTGATTATTTTTTCCAGATTTTTCGGCTCTTCAATGTTCGTCATAGAGCCCTGATAAATCTCGCGCACTCTGCCAATACAATGTGTACCGAACAGGCGCAGCAAGTCTTTATAATATCTGTAAAGCTCCAGTCCGGATTTACTGATCAACACATCCCAGCTATAGGCCTGAATCATCTTTTTCTCGTTGTTCAACGCTTCCTGTTCGGGTGTCAGATGATCCCCCTCCATCAAGGTAATCCCTGCGGCAAACTTGCTTTCCGCTTCTGTTTCTTTTGCCATTTTCAAAAACAAAATGTAAGTCAATTCCGTCACATACTGGTGATAGGTAATTCCGTCATCCCGCAAAACATTACAGAGATTCCAGAGCTTGGACACAATTTCCTGCGTAGTCATTAAGCCGTTTTTCCTCCATCATCGTACAGATACTCATTAAGTTCCAACACAATGCTTTCCAATTGATTTAGAAATACTTTATTAATCTTCGTAAAACCGCCCTGCGCCTTAAAACGGCTGTCCTCATCAAATACCCGCACGTTCAGCACCGATTCTTCCAGCAGATATTTTTCCATACGCCCGATCCAACTCAATTCCTGTTTGGAAAAGCTGTGCGCTTTTTTCAATTTATCCACCGCTCTGCGGATTCTCGCCTCATGACTGACCAGCGCCGAACCTATAGCATAGCGGCGAATCAGGCTGATAATATCTGCGGCCATTTCTTCATTAGTCAACTCAGACAACGCGGTATTCAACTGTTGCACCGTAAAGCCTTCTCTGTCCAGCGTAAGCCTGAGCCCTTTCAAACTCTCTCTGGTCAGTTCTCTCGGGCAGGTGCAAATTATATTGAGTGCGGCAATCTCATTCCGGTTTCTCCGGACAAACTCAGCAAACGCATCAAGATAATCTTCCGGGCGACTGCCTTTTCCATAGCCCCTCTCATGAGAAAGCAGCTCGTCCTCCGCATCCGAAACAACAACAGGTCTTCCGAGAGTATTTCTGGATTGTTGAACCATCCGGAACAGATCCCGATAGGTAAGCAGGCGACTTTTGGCATCACAAGGCGACTGATTCTCAATCTCCACAATCAGTTGTGTCGGATCAAGTCCACCTGTCATATCCTTAAAATGTTCCACAGACTCCTTATCCATATTTCGCTTCTTCCGTTGAAGTTTTGCGACAATCTGATCTATCTGACTTTGCAGCTGCCTTTCGTCTTCTAATACTTCCAGCCCGTCCAAAAGCTGATCAAAGGTTGTAGACGGATTGACTACTACCGGTTTCATAGTGCTGACACTTTCCAGCGCGTCATACACACCAACCGGATCATAAATCTCAAAATGAGTCTTTTTGATCTTAGGACAAAGGCGTGTAGCCCGCCCCAACATCTGTTCAAACAAAATCCGCGATTTAATGCGGCGCAGGAATACAAGGGTAGTGATCTCCGGCACATCAATACCGGTGGTCAAAAGATCCACGGTAACGACAATACTTGGATAGCGCTCATTTTTAAAACGCTTGACAGCCTCCAGGATTTTCTTTTTATCTCCTCCACCCGCTTTTCCGGTTATCTTCATAATTGCATCATTATCAACCCCGGTTTCCGAATAAATCTCCTTTAAAATCTTGACAATCAAGTCCGCATGGTCATCATTGACTGCGTAAATCAGGGTTTTCCCTTGTTCTGCCGGTGTTTCCGGGTCAATATCACGGGCAATTTCAGTTAGCACTGCACGATTAAAATTTTCCGTAATGACCTGCCTGTTGAAATTCTCCAGGTCAAAGTCGAGTTCATCATCCAACAGTTCACTGTTTGTAAGTTCCCCTGTCACCGGATCATAGATCATGATAGAGTCGCCGCTCTTATAATGAATCCCTTCACTGCTCAGTTTGGTGGTCAACTCATGCGGTGCATCGTGATCCACCAAATATCCCTCAATCACGGCCTCACGATAAGTATATTTAAATACCGGTTCTCCGAAAATTTTGGTTGTCTGTAAGGCAGGCGTAGCCGTCAAACCGATCTTAACCGCATCGAAATAATCAATGACTGCCCGATATTTGCTCTGATACTCAGCCTGATCCCGGTACAGCAATTCTTCCGTACCCATATCCCGGTCGAGAATATATCCTCTATGCGCCTCATCTACAATGATCAGATCATAATCGGTAACGGCAGGCATGGATTCTCCGTCATGATAAAGAACCCTCTTTACCATTCCCTGCACCGTAGCCACCTGAATCCGGGTCTCTTTTTCGATACTTTTATCTTCCAGCCCTTTGATACTGTATATATCATCAAGCGTCATCAAATCTTCCAGTTTTACTTCTTTAAAAACATCCGTTGCCTGCTCACCAAGCGCAGTACGGTCTACCAAAAACAGAACCCGCCGGAATCGTCCTGTTTTCAGGAAACGATAAATCATGCCCAATACGGTTCTGGTTTTACCCGTGCCGGTAGCCATCGCCAGCAGAATCTTCTGTCTGCCCTCAATCACCGCGTTTTCTGCAGCTTGAATTGCCCTTAACTGATACTCCCGCAGATTCAGGCCATCCTGATCGCGCAATAAATCAAAGGGCAGGGATTTTAAATTTTGATTGCCTGCCTGTATGTCCTTTTCCAAAAGCTCCTGAATGCCTGTGGGACTGATCCAGCCGTGCAATGCTTTCGGTGCATTGAACGGCTTACGTAAATCTAAAAACCATATGCCGGACTTCGTCTGTAACTGCTCCAGATAGGGTCTTCCGTTCGTAGCGAATGTAAACGGAACCTTATATTCTCCCCAGGTACCGATAATGTATTTTGCATCTCCGGAACGGATATTTTTAGGATAATCTTTGCCCTGATAATCAATGACCGAAGGAATATCCTTGTGAATCGCCTTCGCTTCGATGATACCAACCATTTGCAGATCGATAAACAGGGCATAGTCGGCAAATCCCTTGTTGCCGGCCTCGGAATCCGTAGGCCACTCTGCGATCGCCATACAGTGCCCTCTCGCCGGGCGGGTGCCCTTGGCATAGCGCAGATTTTCCGTATCTGCTTCCCATCCCACTTTCCGAAGCTGCTCGTCAACTAAATACCTGGTCTCCGCTTCTGATTTCTGCCGATTGCCCGCCACCTGGATTGCCTTTTTCTTTCTTTCTTCTGCCGGCACCAAAGGCGCTGCCTGTGCAGCATCTTCCGCCTGTCTTACCAGGGCTTCCTCCCGCCGTTCTTCCTCCGTCTTATTGACCGCCGCAACAGACCTCTGTTCTTTTGGCATAACAAAATCATGATGCAGGTAATTCCCGTCACCATAAGTCTGCATAAACCATTCACACAGGCTGTATGCCATCTGCAATAATACTTTTCCTTCATTAACAGAAGCATAATTTTCATGTGCAGCTTTATTTCTGATCTTGCGGAGGGCATGAAGAATATCACATAACCCTCTGTCGATAAAACCATCGCGAAGAAGAACATCAATTCTGGCAACGGCTGTATTGTTATTGGGCAATGGAATCTTATCATATGTAAAGATCAAGTTGACGATGGTTTCGCCAATCATCCCTAACTTTATCAAACAGGAGTTGGCGTCAGAATAGCAATATTGTTCTGCCAAATAACCGAAATTTGCAAGAACGGGGAAATCATTTTTTAAGAAGTCAAAATTGGAGGTCATGGCGTCGTCTCCTTTTCCGTTCCATCAGGAAAATTATAAACTTTATACAACGAATTATACCACAGATCCATCATATAAACTACCGTGTTCTGAACCATGCTCTATTTCATTTGCCTGCATGGATATTAACACGGCACTTGCCAAAGAATATGCCATGAAATATAATATCCCCATCGGCTGTCGTCAACCGAAAGGCACTGCTCGCCGGCGCTTTTCCCTGATATTAGGAATATACAAGAAGGAGATCAACTATGCGATTAGGATTATCAAGTTCCCTCACACATCAGACCCCGGAAGAATGGGCTGAAAGATTGTCGGCACTGGGATGTCGTGCCGTGAATTTTCCGGTAGATTACACCGGTGAGCCGTCTCTTCTGGACAGATATGCCAAAGCGGCACAGGAACATGATCTTCTGATCGCAGAAGTAGGCGCATGGTGCAACCCGATCTCGCCTGATCCGGCAACAAGAAAAGCCGCCCTGCTTCGCTGCAAAGAGCAGCTGCGCTTTGCCGCTCATATGGACGTATTCAACTGGATCACCTCCGCCCAAAGATATTTCTTCCACGAGGAATTCATGGAAGAATGCTTTACCAAACTGGGGACCCACATTAAAAGCTGCCATCTGAAAAATGTCCACCTTTCACAGGCATTTACCCTTCAGCTGCAGGAGACAGCCTGTGAGAAAGGCGACTTACATCTGGAGAAATACGCGCAGCTGATCGAGCATCTGGATCCGGACATGCCGGTAATCATCGAACATCTGGAAAGCGACGCGGAATATCTGGAAAGTCTGGCTTATGTGATACAACGTTTTCACAAGGCGGGATATTCCCTTTAAGAAAAATATTGCGGCAGCAGACCGAAAGATTTACGGTCTGCTGCCTCTGCTTTAACATCCCCTGAGTGCCTGTTCTTACATTCGGATTATGCTCACTGTTACAAACCCCCTAAAGTATATTGCTTTTTCTGTTTCATCGCCATATCCTGCAATTCTTCCACTCTGCCGGTTACAGCATTCAGCAACACCTCTATACGTTCCTCATCAATAAATTTTGTCGGCACAAAAATTTCCCTTATATCATCTTTTAAATATTTTAATTCTACAAACGGAATCCAGCTAAAATCCGAAACCAATTTCATTTGTCTTGAAACATTCGTATAAAACGGCTTTGTTTCTATTTCCTCTAACGGATTGATCACTCTTGTAAGTCTATCATGCCAGAGGCTTGTTCCGCTGTCAAATACCGGAGCCGGCCCTGTCCATTCCAGGGTTTTTACATTTCGTATTGCTCCAAAATTCCCAAAGTGCCGGTCCGTGTTCGCCAATAAATAATCAAATACCAGCATATAATCAATAAATTTTTTCATCCCCGGAATGCCAAGCCGGTCACAGGCCTTCAAAAAATGTTCGTAAGAAGAAAACTGACTGCTCTTTTTCATGCTGCGATTGATACTTACTGCACTTACCAATTCCGTATCAACATTGATAAAATTTTCGCATACACAATAGGGAACGCCATTTTCCCAAATCACTTCGTAAGGCACATAATTTTTACAACCAAGCCTTCGATGGAGCCTCGTTCCAAATGCTTCATTAATTGGCTCCTGCATATAAGGATTACTTCCGGACTTCACTAAACATCTTTTCGAACCTATAATTTTCCACTTTTTTTTCAGCCATCCATCTGAAGTATTACATGGAGACATCAAATCAATTCTCTGTGCTGCCGGCTCACCAAACAGAATATTACCTACATCATCCGAGAAATCATTTTCAAAGAAATTGATATGCTTCCATTCCACTTCACTATTTACAGATTTCATCCAGTACTGATCAGACAGACTCAGCCCATAACATTTTAGCAATAACTGCTCCGGATACTGAACCCCCAATTGCTCCAATGCAGTTCTAAGTCCCAATCGGCTTGCAGGAATACTTCTTCCAAGCCACCATTCGTTTAATTCTTTTTTGTTCGGAATACCGTTTTTCACATCTATTCCGACAGGCAGGAAATCCAATTCGAAGGATTTCATCACTTTTAATATTGTCGCGGTATCATCGTCCAACTCCAGCTCTACTACAGGCATGTCTTTATTCATCAATATACATCTCATCGACTTTCCACCTCCCTGATTCTACGCTGAAAAGAATTTATGTTTTATCTCACCTTCCTTTATGTTCCTGTAAGAAAGCCTTCGTATCCTCGTACTAAATTATCGATCAAAGTAATCCCTGCGGCAACAGACCGCTGTTCTTTTGGCATAACAAAACCATGATATTTGAAACATCATCAACTGTATACTCTAAGGAAGTGCAGGCAGGTTTCCACCTTATTATAGAAATTTATCACCATCATTTTACAGCAAAAATATCTATAACAAATTATATCACGGAATCCTGATATAAACTATCGTTTTGTAGACCATCCTCACCAGTCTCCGTCCCTGTCTGTTCCTCAGCTTTATCGACCGAGCGCCCCCCACCTTTCCGGAACGCATTGATTCCGGTCAATAAGCACACTCTCTCCTCTTGCCATTCTTTTTTAATTGCCTGTACCAAACTGCTCCCTCGCCGCCTCAAACAGATTATGAAGGTAAGGATACTCCCATATATCCGCGCCTACGTTGGGGGCCGCGTCATCGCCCCAGCTCATGCCCGGCTTACCGCCGTAATCAATGAAGCTGGCCGCCATATAGCGGACGGTATTCACCAGCACAGTGTTCGGCTCCTGTTCGCGCACGCCGATCACTTCCGCCATATTGTCTTTGCCAAATTTAAAGAAATCTACATACTCCAGAATTTCTTCCCCCGTATCATATTCAAAGTAGTATCCATACAGGTCGCAGCCATCCTCCATATGGCTTTTTTCAAAAGTAAGGTTCGATACTTTTCCCGGGCAAAGTTCTTCGCTGCACCGTATCACTTCCGCCTGAAACGCTTCCCAAGCCTCCGCTTCATGGAACGGATTTTCTCCCACGGGATTTGATACCGGCAGACTGTGAATCTGATTCTCTTCCCTCCAGGACGCATAAGTCACATCTCCGTCCAGAAAATAATGGACAAACCCAGCCGGCTGTTCTATTTGGAAACTCCCTTCGGAGCACAGACCGCCTCTGGAATAAGGATCTTTGCGGATATAAGAAATCTCCGGCATAAATATCGTCTCGCCTGCCGGAAGATCATTCGGATCCTTCGGCGCATCCCCGCTCCTCACAATTTTTGTCCACTCGTATCCCGTGCCGCAAAAGCGCTCGCTGATACGCCAGAGGCAGTCGCCTTCCTGCACTGTATATTCCAGCATCCTGTCGCCTGTGAGTTTGATATAGTCTTCTGGTTCAGCCCACTCCGGCAGCTCATGAACTACCGCAAAAGCGTCCCTTCTTTCCCGCCTGGTCTTTTCCTCCTGTTCTTCCTCCGTCAGACCGTTTGCTACCGCAAGCCTGCTGTTTTCCACCTCTTTTTCCGTCCTGCGCTCAAACTGCTGCGTCTGCGGATCCCAGAGCAGATAAGTGGGCGGGGTATACTCTTCCTCCATCGCTTTTTGGCCGTTCATATGAACCGGCGCACCAATCCGCATATCTGTATAACCGTCACCGTTCAAGTCCGGATAAGTAATCGTATCCGGCAGCTCAATGCTCAGGGATATCCTGCATTCCTGCAGCGTTTCGCCGCTCTCCATATCCGTCACTGTCATATCGTAGGGCTCTTCCATACAAAAGCCATTCAAGAGATAGTAGCGAAGTTCCGTATCCTCTTCCCCGGCAAATGTTTCTTCCTCCGTGAGAGTCTCATTTTCGCTTTCCGTCAGAGAACTGGCAGCGGAAATTATAAGATCCTTCCTGAGATCATATATGTAATCGCTATAGAAAATTTCTTCTTCCCCATCATCTTTCGCAAGTGAGAAGTGCAGGGAAAGCATCCTGCCGTTCTCCGTAAGCGGCAGCTCGTAATCCGCCTCCGCAAGCAGACCAAAATACCGCATAATCCCTTCGTCTCCGGCATATTCCCAGTTCTCATCAATTCCGCGGACTTCCAGAAAGCTGCGCTTCGGATTTTCCAGCTCGGTCAGCCGCTCATCATGGTCAATCCAGTACAGGTTTTCCTCATCCAGCCCCCAGCCGCTCCCCAGAACGCCGTAGCGCTGAAAAACATCAGCAAACACATATTCCAGCGTTTCGTCGTCACCTGCCGGCGGCATGTTCAACAGGGTAAGTCCGTATGCCATCCGATCCTTTATATAAAGATTGACCTTCGACTTGCGGCTGTGCAGATAGGAGAACTCATAGCCGTCCTTCTCTTCCAGCGTTTCCTGTATATAGTAAAACAGCTTTCCGTTGTCTGCGCTCCATGCTGTCAAAGGATGTTCTTTCGTGTCGAATTTTCTTTGCAGAGTATGGTATAGATCGAGGGCGTAGTCGTTCTCCGTCATGGGAAAGGTATAATATAGAAAATGAAGTGAATTCCCAGTGGTTTCCTGCATGGCCAGCTCATCCAGTGCTGTCTCCATTTCCGCAGAAGAATTGTAAAAGCGCCATGTCACATCTGCCTCTCCCGCAAACTGAAAAGCCGACGGCGCATTCCACTCGGTTTCCAGCTTTTCCCCTTCATAATCCTTTATCGTAATTTCTGCACTGGCGTAAGGACTTACGGGACTATATTCATACAGATATCCACCAAGCGCCTGCATCTCACATCTGTCATGCTCTTCCTGCCACTCTTCCGGTTCTTCCTTTGTTTCAGCGCTTTGCATTTCTTCCGCTTTTTCTGATGGTGCCCCACAGGCCGCAAACAGCAAGACAAGCGCAGCTATACCGATGATACGGTTTGTTCTTTTTTTGTATTGCCGTTTTGTTTTGTTGGAATCCGGCTTCTCATCTTTATTGGTATTCTGATATAAATCTTTTGCCATAGATTGTCCTTCCGACTGTCTATATGTTATTTTAATTTGAGCGCTTTCCTGTCTTTATAAATTCTATCAGCATTTCCACATCATCAAACTCATCATAATCACCGATAATTCCTTCAGTAAAACCATATGGCTTGATTTTGTTCAGTAATCCTCTTTTGCAATCCATTTCACATGCATAACAGCCATTGCATTCAAATCCAGCCCGTTCATACATAGAAACTACTCTTTCGTTTTCAGCCACTACTTTAAGTCCAAGCTGACTGTCACTCTCCGTCCCGTTCCTCAGACAACATTCCGTGCCATTATTTAATTTTACACCACTTTACAGCTTTTTAAAAGAAATACCGTATGAGACACTTTAAGTGTATTATTTTTCTGTTTATTTTTCCGCTTTTCTCACATATTCCCATAATGTGTTATATTTACTCATTGCCCTTCTCCTTCTGCCCTCTCTTTTTCTTAAAAACATAAATGACAGTATTGATGATACATAACAGCACAAAAAGGCTCGTAAAGTTAATCCATATATCCCTGTACGCTGTTTTCGCCAAGGGTTCCCGCAGTCCGCTGAACCAGACATAGGCGAACGCCAACAGCTGAGAGGGAATATATGCAATCAAATATCTGAGAGCCAAAAGCTTAACAGGCAGATTCGTACATAGCTCAAATGCTGCTATCCCGATCAGGAGAATGATAGCCCTGTCTAATTCATGCCAGTTGCCGCCTGGGTCTTCATAAATGCCGTTGCAAAGATACAAGACGCTGTTCAATAATGTAATTGCTGTATATGTAATCGAATAAATCGACACAATACGAATCCATTTTTTCTTATTCATTTTATTTCCTTTCCAAGGCTGCCACCTAATGCATCGATCCCTATATCGAAACAGAAAGGTTCGTGCCGGATTCCAGTTTCAATGCTTCTCCGGTTTTCGTATGCATCATTGTCTCTCCTTTGAATATCCTTTTTAAGAAACTCAAATGATGCTGCTATTCCCAAAATACCGGAAGACATTGCGCATTTATCAACATCTCCCGGTATTGATTCTACACTAAAAATCTGAATCCTTTTTATTCTGATACAGAAGCATTCTGCCGCCTGTATGTATCATTGTCTTTCTGGCTTAACTCGTTTTCTACCTGGGCCAGCTTTTTCTCCAGCTCCCGGATTTTCTTTTCATCCCCGGAAGCCGACTGGATTTGCTGTTCCAGCTGCTGCTTTTTCTCTTTCAGCTTCTTGATCTCCCTTTCAACCTTATCCGTACTTGTGACACATTTCTCCGCCGGCTTTCCCTGGCTGTCTCCGCCTACCTTCGGTGCTTTGCTGTCTTCACTTTTCTCAGAACGATCATCCTGTTCATTTGCATGACCGGCTTTCGGGTCATCAAAAAAGATTTTCCGATTGCCCTTCTCATCCTGGCCCAGCCGATACAGTCCCGTAGGCTTCTGCCCCGATTTTTCGCTGCTGATGTATTCATCCCGTGGTTCGGACAACTTACCAGCGTTTTTTTCCTCCGCAGCTTTCTCTGCTTCCTTTACCTTTTCCGCCCTCTGGTCGGCCTGTTTTTCCTTTACCCGCTCTGCATAATCGGTGCCGGAATGATCATAATTTCCATGAATCTGCATTGCCATAAGCATGTTCCTCCTTTAATTTGATATTATCAAGCGACTGCCTTGCGGTCGCTTTGAACTTCTTTGCAGCCGCTCCCCGCCGCAGGCAGTTTCCTTTTTCTTTTTCGGTTATAGAAAGTAACATATTAATCCATTTGCTGTGGGCTGCTTTCTGGATGCTGTGGACTGATCAGCAGCACATAACAGAAAGTGTATTTCTTTATCGTCCCATTTTTTCTATGCTGTGTTTCGCGGTTGGCTACAAGCGGATGGCCACAGTCTGCACAGATCAGTTTGCTGGTAAACAGGGCTGGCGTTGGTGCTGCATTAGCCGTAAGGGGCAAATGCGCCAAGCCAAGCGCCGGAATGCCGAGCGGCGGCAGGAGTCCCGGCACCGCAGCTATGACTATGACAGAGGACGCTAAGATAGAAAAATACACCGCAGGAAGCCCTGCGGTGCATACATAGAAAGCATAAAAGGTGAAAACCACCAAATCTATTTGTAAGAATCTGTAAGAGCCGGTATAAATTATTGTGTCATCTCGTCATCGCCCGTTTCATACACCCTGCGCACGTCCTTACGCCTGCCCCAGATCAAAAGCCAACTGGCAAGCATGGCGATGGCACCGCCGATCGTGACACACCAACGGTAGTCGAGAATTTCCCCAAGAAAGCCCATCATCAGGGAAAAAACGCTGGCTCCGGCGGTGATCAGTACGTCGTCAAAAGCATTGATACGAGACCGAAGTTTTTCGGGAATATAGCGCTGCACAGCTGCGCTTCGCAGAATTGCGCTGTTGCTCCCGAGGAATCCACAGATCCCACGGTTGACCAGCATCAGCGGATAGGGCAGCCAAAGCAGGCACATGTCCATAGATTCATAAACCTGATAGACAAAAAGCACGAGGCCGTACTTCTTCTTATCAGGGATCTTGATTCGGTATTGCAGCACACTGCCAATTGTCCGTCCGGCGAATTCTACCACGGAAAATGCTGAGTACATAGCGGCAGTGAAACCCGGAAAAGTGCGAAAGAATGCCACCAAAATGGGTGAAAAACCACTGGCAACACCGTTTGTAACTGCCATATATTCGTAGACACTGCGAAGACCACGCTCCTCCTTTAAGTACTGCACCGCCTCCCGTATATCACCAGCCCAGGCCTGTAGAGAGTATGGCGTACGGTGTTGTCGTTCTGTTTCGTCCAGATGGATAAAGCTCTCTGTGATGGCTGCTGCAAAAGAGAGACCACTTTGAGCGATCAAAATCCATGCGACGCCGAGCGTGTCCAGAAGAACAGCAGCCAACGGCGTCATGATGACCTTCAAAACCGGATAGAGCATGGAGGACACCGCGTAGCCTTTTTGCTCTGCGCCTTCCGGAATCAGTTCCGGATAGATGCTGGTGAATGCCAACTCATCCACCGCGCCAATGCAAGCCAGCAGCAAAGACACCGCAAGATAACCTAAATAGGAAAAATTAAAAAATAGCAGCCACAGACCCATTCCGGCCAGCAATACAGCGTTTGCGATATCGCCTGCTACCAGAAATGATTTGCGGGGCAGCCGGTCCATGAACGGCGCAATCAAAACCGGGAGTAAAAGATGTGGAAGGAGCTGGATTGCTACAATCAGAGCCGAGGCCAATGTACTGCCAGTTTCATCAAACACCAAGAATGCTAATGCAAAACCGCCTGCGATTGCGCCAACTGTGCCAATAGCTGATGCAAGAATCACTAAGAGGAAGTTCCGCGTCCATAGTTTCGCTTCTTTCATATGTATCACCTCCGCAAATAGTGTAGCAGTTCGGTGAGATAAATAATAGCCCGCATATTTGGGAAAGTTCCTCTGAATATGCGGGCTAAATTATGCTTTATAATGTTTTTTCAGGAAACTCCTCCAGCAGTTCGCAGGCTTTCTTATATTGCCTGGTTGCTTTATACCATTCCAGCACCCAAGGCAAGTGGAAGATTGCAAAGCCAGAGGGCAGTTCTCTTCGGAGGCGGGTAAAGCTTTCCAAAAGCAGCGTGCCATAATCCTCCCGTGAGAGATAGTCCGGGTGCTCCACGCGATACCGAACGAGAGAAAGAAGCCGCATGGCAAGGGAGCGATCCATCTCGTCGGTATCCATGCCTTCGGCCTGTTTCAATGTGCTGAGGGCCATCTCCCGCCGTCCGGTCTTTTCACAGCAGATCGCCAGCTTGTGTAGTGACATCAGTGAAGGCTGTTCCTGCCGGGAGAACCATGTGTAGGCATCCTCATAGCGTCCTGTCTCAATCCACACCGATGCTGTGTTATAGCCAATGGCCCCAAGGGCTCTCTGATCTTGCAAATCCTCAGCCAGCCGCTGCGCCACCCGATATTGACGCTCCATGTTGGGAAGATCCTGCCGATTGCAATATGCGTTGCCGAGGAAGAGCTTCGCCTCCAGCATGATCCGCACCGCACCTTCCCTGCTTGCTAAGTCATAAGCAGTCTGCAGCGCGTCCACTGCGGATGAGTAGTTTCCGGCTTTATAGTCGGCCATGCCCAGCGTCAGGTAGGTATATGCGTTAGGCATGAGTTGCACCGCCTCAATTTCCCGCCCTTGTAATATCCGTTGCAGGGCTAATTGCCGTGTATCCATGCATGCTTCCAATGCAGTATCCAACGGCTTTTCGGAAGAAAGCAACGTCAGATCCAGCCACGCAGGAACAGCTCGATAGCGTTCTATGTCCTTTTCATGTAGCAGATGTCGTAGCTGATTAAACCTACCGTCAAACAGCAGCTCCCAACCCTGCATTGCTAATTCAGCAGCTTCTTTCTCAATTCTTTGATCGCTTTTTAACTCAAGCCGCTCCAGGAGGAGACGCAAAACCTCTTCTGACGGATCTGCTTTGCCGGTTTCAATCTTGGACAGATACGATACTGTACAAATTCCTTTGCACAGCCCCGATTGACTCCAATTTCGCCGAAGCCGCTCACGATAAATGATATAGCCTTGGTAATTCATATAATTATAAACACCTTTCTTTGGAAGGTTGATTATTTCAGCACTTCCCATCTCGGCTCCCGCTTGGAGCCGACACGCTGGATATATCCTTTGTCTCTTAAGGAATCCAACGCCCTCTGTACCGTTCTGACCGTTTTGGATATCTTGTCAGCGATTTCGCCGCGTGAAGAATCTGGCTTTTGCTTTAGAATAGCAAGAACAGCCATTTCTGTTCCGTTCAAAGTGACATCCAAAGTGACGCTGGGAATGTCACTTTGACGATGCGGTAGAGGGAGATTTTTCCCACTTTTCACGGTATTCGTTTGAAACGAAGAAGTTTTTCAGTTCTTCTGGCGTCACCTCTCGATCCTCGTCGGAGGTCCGAAGATAATACCTTCCAGCGGCGGAATACGGTGTATTATTACCGTTGAATTCTACCTTAATCAAATGTTTTCCGTCCAGAACGACTTCCTCAATGGCAGGATAGATCTGTGGCCGTATGCTTTCATATACGGATCGTGACACATCTCTGAGCGAGGATTCGGACACATCCTGACCGCAGATGTCACCATTAGGCTTTACACCAAAATAGAGCGTTCCGATCCCATGCTTATTCAGGATGGACGAAATAGAGATCATCGCCTCCGAAGTGACATTATCATACCACGTAGTGACATATTTGTATATATAAAAATGTCAGTTCGATCGCAAAAATGGACAACGGGGATTGCTCCCCGCCGCCCGGTTCATTATGCGTAGATCAGACTGTGATTTACGATCTCTATTGCCCTTGCTTTTGCCCTTATGAGCTGCGCGGACGTCGTTGAAATGGTGTAACGTTTAATAAAGGGATTCGGTGAGCAGACAGACACCTCACGATACCAGCCCCTCACAGATCCGTGCGTGCGGCTTTCCCGCACACGGCTCTTCATAATAACATTTACAGTTTCAGAATAAGCTGACATATATCTTCGGCATTACCAGCGGATAACATTTCAGCATTTCTATGAACCCTTCCCGTGTATAGCTCTTCCTGTTGCTCCTTCGGTTCAGAACCTTGAGCAGCATTTCTCTTACCTGCTGTTTGAAGTTGCTTATCATCCTTCCGTTGAAGCTGACACCATAATACCTGTAGTGCCCTGTCAGTTTCAGATTGAGCATTCCCATCAGTTTCTTTAGTTTCTGGTCTCGATTAGCGTACAGCCAGACTTTTATGTCCTTCAGTTTCTGCCGGAATTTCTTACTGCCCGTTTTCGGCATCATCCATGCGGTTCCTTTCCTTGTCTGTCCACAGTAAAATGTAAATCCCAGAAAGTCGAAGGTTTCCAGCCTTGTTGATTCTCCGCGTTTCTGCTTCGATTTTGCCAGATATCCTCCGCTTTCCAGCATCCTGCTCTTCCCTCGATGTTCATACCGTCAAGGAGCGCGGCGAGATAAACATTTCATCGCTTACTTTCTTGCGCCCTGTCCGCGCCACCTTTATCGCTGCCCCAAAAGCTTTGAAGTCGTATTTCGGTACTGATCTTTTTGCAATAGTTATTCATTATATTACATTTTACTGTTCATCTTTCTGCCTGGATATGTCTACATTATTCTATTAGTTTGCTAAAATAGTTCATATTATCGCTATGTCTTTTTTCGGAAGGGTGAAAATTGGGTGAACGTTCAGTCTAAGGATTGACAAAATCAGTTTTGCGGATTATAATGTAACTCTTGTTACGTAACACAAATTACCAAACGGGAGAAAAAGTTATGCCGCCGAAACCTAAAATCACAAAAGAGATGGTCATTAACGCTGCCTTTGAAGTCGCCCGTGAAGCAGGTGGAGAAAACATCAATGCACGGACTGTTGCAAAAAAACTGAATTGTTCCACACATCCCGTTATGTACCATTTTATGACGATTGAGGAATTGAAAAAAGCCGTCTATGCAAAATTGGCCTGGTATCATACGGAATATTTGATGAATATTCAGAAGCCACAGAAAGGCGTTATGCTTGGAATAGGCTTGAATTATATTCGTTTTGCAGTTGAAGAACCGAATTTGTTTCGTTTCCTGTTTCAATCGGGTTTTGCAGTTGAGAACAATTTGCTCGAAATGATTGATTCAGAGGAGCTTGTACCTGTTATTTCTGCAATGCAGAAGACAATAGGTATGAATATTGAACAAACAAAAAAGGTCTTTTTGACAATTTCGCTATTTGCTCATGGATACGCAAGTATCATAGCTAACAATTCATTAGAGTATGATGAAGAACTCATTAAGTCTCATATAGAACAGGCTTACAGAGGAGCAATATTAGCCGTACAGGAGGAAATGAAATGAAAAATCAACAAGCTATGGGAAATAATAAAAAGGGTGCTATTCTCACAATGATAGGTGTGGCAATAATGATACTATTGACGGCAACAAAAGTTGTGCCGTCCTCAAATATTGCGAGTTATTCTGTGTTTGTTGGGATTGCGTTTTTCTTCATTGTGGAAGCGGTTTCCAAAACACCGAATGCTGAATCGGGGTTGCGTTTTAATACGATTGTGGAGGATATTAAAAAGCCGGGTGTAATCGCATGGGCATTGGTGCCATGCTTTAATGGCATTGTAACGATTGTTGTGGGAAATTTGATTTTCAGTGGGGAATTTGTTGACCATGTACTCGGACGGACGAGTTCTATCCTATCCTTTAACAAGACATTACTACTGATAATACAGTTTATCCTTGCGGGATTTGGCGAAGAAATTGCACTTCGCGGCTTCTTTTTCGGAAAAACCTCAAAGTTATTTCCTACTTGGATATGTGCGGTTGTATCGTCCATTATTTTTGCCGCAGGTCATATTGCACCGGGAAACGTTGGCGTTGTGATTTTTGACATTTCCAATGTGTTTATTGACAGCTTGATTTTCTCCATGATTTATCACAAATCTGGTAATTGCGTTATCAGTACGTTTTCACATATTCTTGGAAACGTGATATCATTTATTGTTCTGTTCGGTTTTTTTAAGTAAGAAATGAGGATAAATGATATGGCAAATATGATTTCTGAATGGGGGCGCTGCCCTGTCTGCGGAAATAAGACAATGTTACAGATATGGGCAGATACAGAGCTGAAAAACTTTCCTCTCTACTGCCCGAAATGCAGACAGGAAAGTTTGATTGACGCAAAGGATTTACAGGTAACAGTGATTAAAGAGATTGAAATGAAAACGCAGAGCTGATTAACTCAGCGACAAATCGGGATTTGATGTGCAGTAGAAAAGAGGGCATATAGTATGAATGAAAGACCTGTTTTAGATATAGTAAACGACATAACAAATTTCTGTTTCCGGCTCTTGCAGAAGCCATATACGGTAGCTCCTGCAAGGCCGAAAACGAAATTTCTAATGTCGCTAACTATAGACTAACGGCGGGGAGTGTAGTGACAGCAATGAAATTCAAATTTGACAGGAAATATTTTTACTGGGGCATTACGGCCTTTCTGGTCATTGCGGCGAGTATTTTTTTCTACTATATATTGTTTCATCGGTCCAGTCTTTCAAGCGGCCTGTCTACGCTGATCGGTATCGCTATGCCGATCATTGACGGATTCGTGCTGGCATACCTGATGACACCGGTTCTCAATAAGATTGAAAGCCGGGTGATTGAACCCCTCTACAAGAAGACTAAACTGCCTTATAATGTCAAAGGCAGAAAGCGGATCCGGGGTATTTCCATGATGATCACGGTCATTTTGATCGGGATTGTTTTCTATGAGTTTTTCGGCCTGATCATTCCGGAGGTGATCCGCAGTATCCAGAGTATTATCTTTCAACTGCCTCTCTATCTCAACAACCTGAATCACTGGGCGCTGGGTCTTATGAAGAACAATCCGGATCTGGAGCAGACGGTCAATGAACTGCTGGCACAGTATTCGCCCAAACTGCTGGATTATTTTGACACGAACCTGCTTCCGAATATCAATGAACTTGTCAAGACCCTGTCTTCGAGCGTGATCAGTATTTTCAAGGCTCTTTGGAATTTTGTGATCGGGTTTATCATATCGATCTATGTTATGGGAAGCAAGGAAAGATTTGCAGGGCAGGCGAAGAAGATCGTCTACGCGCTGTTTGACCGTAAGACCGGAAATGAAGTGATTTCTAATTTCCGTTTTATCCACGGCACATTTATCGGTTTCATCGGCGGCAAGATCGTGGATTCTATTATTATTGGCATCTTCTGCTTTGTCTGTACCAGTATCATTGGCACACCGTATGCCATCCTTGTGAGCGTGATCGTGGGGGTGACCAACGTGATCCCGTTCTTCGGGCCATGGATCGGCGGGATTCCGAGTGCATTGCTGGTGCTGATGGTAGATCCTTTGCAGGCACTGTATTTTATCATATTGATTCTTTTTATCCAGCAGTTTGACGGCAATATTCTGGGGCCGAAGATCCTCGGGGATTCCACGGGATTGTCCGGTTTCTGGGTCATCTTTTCGATTACCATCTTCGGAGGGCTGTTCGGTGTTCTGGGTATGGTGGTCGGTGTACCGATCTTTGCGGTGTTCTATGCGGGCGTGAAGGCCGTTGTGAACAGGATGCTCAGCAAGAAAGATCTGCCTACAGACCTGCAGCCATATATGACTGTGGGGGAGATTGACGAGAAGAAAACATTTACCGAGTACGTTCCGGTAAGAAAGAAAAAGAAGAAGGAAGAGAGCAGCAGTCATGAGGTTTCTGATCCAAAGGGTAAATAAAGCAGAAGTGACGATCGAGGGCCGCACGGCCGGCGCGATCGAAGAAGGGGTATGTGTATTCGTCGGGGTTTCCAACACGGATACAATGGAAATTGCAGATAAAATGATACGTAAATTGATCAATCTGCGTATTTTCAGCGATGAAAATGACAAGATGAATCTGAACATTTCTTCTGTCAATGGAGAATTGTTAATTATTTCACAATTTACATTGTATGCAGATTGTAAGCACGGGAACCGGCCGTCCTTTATTGATGCCGGCAAACCTGATCTGGCCGAGGAACTGTATGAATATATCATCGCCAAATGCCGGGAATCTGTGCCCAAAGTGGAACACGGCGAATTCGGCGCCGTGATGAAGGTTTCCCTTGTCAATGACGGCCCGTTTACCATTTGGCTGGATTCCGAAGCACTTGGATTTTAAAAGCAATGAATAAGCCCACAGGAGGTAGATCATGTCCGGCGGTATTTTATTTATAACGGTAATCATCATAATCGCAATTTACTTTTATATGCGTCATACATCCAGAAAACGCAGGCGCGCTACAGATGAAATTGACACGGTGCGTCATTACCGGGAAAATTACCTGAACTATGGATCGGACCGAAAAAGACAGGCAAAACAGCTCGACAAAAACAACGGTTACCGGACCTATGTGACGAAATATAACAGTAATGAGGATTTCCGGGAACGCAAAGGATTATAAGGTAAGTGGTTTATTCTGCGCAAACTATTCGTTAAACTTGTGTTTTGCGAATAGTTATATAGAGGATAACCTATCTCCTTTTTTATTCAATTTTGGAGGTATGCAGATCATGTTCTTAGAGACCAAAAGATTAAACATAAGAAGTATAAAAACATCAGATGAAAATGCATTTATCAAAATGGCTTCCGATGGCAGTTTAACAGAAATTTACGGCGACTGCAGTGAATGTCACAAATGGATGGGTGATTTTATCAGGGAAGCAATGGAACTGGAATCGGAAGATAATCCATATCATGAATATCTGGCATTTGCTATAGAGGATAAGTCAGATCATCAGGTGATCGGCTCTGTAGGAAGTTCGTTTTATGAGGACTTCATGGAAGTTGGTGTTACATACTTCATTGGTGCTGAGTATCGCGGCAACGGATATGCTGCTGAAGCATTACAATGTTTTGTAGACTATCTGTTTGCAAAATATGACTTGAAGAAACTTGTTGCGACAGCCAATGTCAAAAATATCGCTTCCTGTAAGACTTTGGAGAAGGCAGGATTTACTGTTGTTGTAACTAAGATGTACCAGGATCTATACGACGAACAGGCAGAAATGAGCAATATATATGAATTAGTGAAAGCCTGAAAGATTCGGCATGATAACCTGTGCGGGCAACTGAGGAAATACATGATTATTTCAATATAAAGGGCAAAAGCATAAATCACTGCTTCTGCCCTTCTCTATTTCATCGGTTCTCGAAATCCTCAACAAACTGCGCGATCAGTTTTACGGTTCCGTCTATGCCGAGAACGCCGCTGTTAACGGACAGATCATAGCTCTCCGAACGTCCCCATTTCTTAGAAGAATAATAATTGTAATAACTCTGACGCTGCTTGTCTTTCTTATTGATCATATCGAGAGCCTTCTGCTCTGTATTGACATCCTCGTAGCGCTCTATAATGCGCTTCACTCTGCGGTCCTTATCGGCAAGGATAAAGAGATGCAGGCAGTTCTGATAGTCATGCAATGCGTAGTCGGCACATCTGCCTACGATCACGCAGGGGCCTTCACTGGCAATCTTCTTGATCGTGTCAAACTGTGCCAGAAAAACTTTATGGCTGATCGGCATATCTACAAATGAAGAAGAATTATAGCCGAAGGAATACGTATCCATAACCAGGTTGTAGAGGAATGAGTTCGTCGGCCGCTCGTCATGGCTCTGGATCATCTCTTCACAGAAGCCGCTCTCTTTCGCTGCCCGCGTCAGTAAATCCTTATCATAAAATTTAATCCCGAAGTATTCGGCCACTTTCTTTCCGATTTCACGACCGCCGGAACCAAACTGACGACCGATAGTGATAATTGTATTCATAGAACATCATCCTTTCTGCTTTAAAATTTTATAGATACCTTTTGTTCTATGCCTTCCATAAAGTCCATGCATTTTGAAAAGATAAATATAAGTATATTATATACATTTTTTACACAAAAAGCAAATATTCTTTGAATGTTTTTGGTGATAATCACAGCGGAAAATATAAATCTAAACTCCTCTTCTTCAAATTGGAAGTGAATGAGTCAATGTCAGGATACCTGCGCAGTATGAAACCTGCCTGAATGCAAGTCCCGGAAAAGCATTTCTCAGTTCATCGGCAACGAAGTAGATTTCTTCATCATCCCATTCGTTACCGGCTTCCTGTCTGCACTGATTTAATTTATCACGGTTTTCAAAAGCAACGTCACCAATTAAAATCTTCCCGTTCTCTTTCAGATAATGACACAAAGTATGAAGAAAGGATATTTTTTGTTCATCAGTCAAATGATGCAGAGAGTATGTCGCCACAATAAAATCATAGCACTGATTTCGCAGCGGTTCTACTAATCCTTCTGTGAAATCTCCTTGATAAAGATGTGAACCCGGCATTTTTCCGGATGCTAATGCGATCATTCTTGATGAGAAATCCTGTCCATAAATAGTACAACCATGTTCATATAGTTTTGCTGTGAGTGTAGCTGTTCCAAACCCTATATCAAGCACTGTTGCATTTGGCTTTTCCATAATGGTCTGAAAGATGCTGCCAAGCACATCCCTGTAACCGGCAAACGGATATGCATTTTCTTCATCGGAAATCCCGACTGTTTTGTCATATCCATCTGCCCATAAGTCAAATCCGGATTGATCTAACATACATGCCTCCTTAAAAAAGAGAACATATCCCTCTGCATATCATTATACAAAAGCATATGTTCTCCTGTTATTATATTATTTTCGGTTTATTTCCCGTCCTTACCCCACAGCACTTTGCCGCCGTCGATCAGCAGGATGACTGCCAGGATAACGATCGGAACGATGATCACATTCTGCAGCACGTTCGTGAAGACTGCCGCGCCGTCCAGACCGCCGCCGAGCAGAGCCGTCATATTGTTCTTAAAGGAGAAGAACAACGATACCAGCGTCGCAGCGGACATGAAGATGATCGGGATATACAACATCTTATTGTTTTTATTATGTTTCTTTAAGTAGGTGCCGACAGCCAGGAACGCGGGCACTGCCACCAGCTGGTTGCAGGCGCCGAACAGAGGCCATACCTTGGCGTACCCTGCCAGACAGAGCGCGAAACCGCAGATCGCCGTGACAACTGTCGCCACGTACATATTGTCGAGCTTCATCTTCTTCCCTGCTTCTGTTCCGGCGAACAGCTCCTGGAACATGAAGCGGCCCAGTCTTGTGCCGGTATCCAGCGATGTAAGACAGAAACAGGATACTGCCAGCGAGATGATCGTATAGGTAGCTGACACTGCTGTCTCGGGCATACCGATGGTCGCAAAGAAACCGGAAACGGCCTGCGCGAATACTACTGTCGGAGATGCAAAGCCTGCCGCTGCGAACTGGCCGTCTGTGGTCAGGGTCGCTACTGCGATCAGGGAGATCACTGCCAGGACACATTCGATCAGCATGGAGCCATAGCCTACCAGAAGGGCGTCTTTCTCATTGTCCAGCTGTTTGGAGGTGGTTCCGGAACCGATCAGTGAATGGAAACCGGAGATCGCACCGCAGGCGATGGTGATGAACAGTGTCGGGAACAGGTAGTTGTTGCCCACATGGAATCCGATAAAGGCCGGAATCTCTATCGCAGGATGCGCCGCAAAGATACCGACGACAGCCGCGATCATCATAAAGTAAAGCAGGAATGAGCTTAAGTAATCTCTCGGCTGCAGCAGGATCCACACCGGCGTCACGGATGCGATCATGATGTAGATAAATACGAATGCCAGCCAGAAGTTCTTGGAAAGCACGATCGGGAAAGCCAGACCGATGGCCACACATGCCGCCAGCAGGATCACACCGATCACGGAAGCTACTACCATCGGCGCATTCTTCCTGTATACGAAGAAGCCGAAGGCGATCGCCAGCGGGATGAACAGCAGGGATGCCGTCGCCACGGAACCGTTGGCTTCGCTTCCCGTAAAGGAGTTCGCCACGATATCGGCAAAAGCCGCGATAACGAGCAGCAATACCAGCCATGCAAATACGGTGAAAAGGACTCTGCTCTTGCGGCCGATATTCTCTTCGATCACTTCGCCGAGAGATTTACCCTCATGACGGATCGATACGAAGATGGAACCGAAATCCTGAACGGCACCGAAGAAGATACCGCCGATCACGATCCACAAAAAGCAGGGAAGCCATCCGAAAAATGCCGCCTGAATCGGACCGTTGATGGGGCCTGCACCGGCGATGGATGAAAAATGATGTCCCATTAAGACCGGAGTCTTGGCAGGACAATAATCGACACCGTCTTCCAGTTCATAAGCGGGTGTCTTGCGTTTGGGGTCAATACCCCAGGTTTTGGCCAGGTATCTGCCGTATGTAAGATATGCTACGACAAAGATAGCGATAGCCAGTAAGATCAATACTACTGAGTTCACACTGAATTCCTCCTGTTTTGTATAGATTATTTTTGCCTGCCGGAATACTCTCCCGCCATGCATCGGGAAATCTCTGACAGTCTCTTATATGAAATAGATTGCTCTATCCTATAAGCTGCGTTGTTATTCTGTATTTATATTTATTCTGTCTTACGGAAATTGTCATGATACAGCTTCGCCGCTTTGCGCCCAACATAGTTGGTATAGACTCTCTCATCCTCCATCGTGGCACACACGATATGGGCCTGTGAGAACCCTCTTACGTTAAAGCGATAGCCCTTCTCGAACCGGAATCGCTTAACGGCTTTTCGCATTTGTCTGGAAAGGGGCTTCTCGACGATCAGGCTGATGGTCAGGTAACTGTACATATGGCCCGGCGCCGGAAGCGCTTCTCCCCTGCGGACCAGCACCGGTTCCATATAGTCCTTTACCAAGGCATATGCCTCGTCGATCAGTGGCTGCTCAAGTTCCTGCGCCCTGATAAAAAGGATATGTTCATAGCTGTCTGCCGACCACATATTGGCTTCCCTGACCAGAACATATTTCTCTGTGTGCGAAAAAAAATACCCATACGCAGGGTACTCTTTGCCATGAATAACATACGGCTTAAAAATATCGAATGTACCCGAGTATTTCTGTAACAGTTGATCCAGATAATCAGCGGACTCCATGAGACAATACCCCTTTGTATGACAGATTGCAATGCCGGTAACAGTTCATCCCGGAACGTTGCATTGTTGCAAAGTCTGCGGGAACATGTTCTGTAATTTATCTATTTACTTTACCACATTAATGTGAAAGAATCAATATCTTTGCGAAAAAAGAGCCAATCTACTGTATAACTATTCATTGTTTATACAATAGACTGGCAATTCTATACAAGACAGAAATGCGCTATCCTGCCGTGAAAACATATTTTTTAATAAAATACATCAGGATATTTTATAAAATATGCAGAAGATGTTCAAAATATGCAGGCAGAGGCGCCGTCACTTCCACGTACCGTCCGTCCGTCGGATGCGTAAAACCGATCACCATGGCGTGCAGTGTCTGCCCCTCCAGCCGGTAGGGCTCTTTCCGGCTGCAGTACACCGTGTCCCCCAGCAGCGGATGCCCTGTGGACGCCAGATGAACCCGGATCTGGTGGGTTCGTCCGGTCTCCAGCCGGCATTCGATATAAGTGTATTCCCGAAACCGCTGCAGCACCGTATAATGGGTCACCGCCGGTTTTCCGTTCTGCTCGTTGACTGCCATGCGTTTGCGATCTTTCGGATCTCTGCCGATGGGCGCGTCGATCACCCCGCTGTCCTGCAAAAGGATGCCGTGGACGATGGCCCGGTATCTGCGCGTGATCGTATGCTCTTTTAGCTGTGCGGCGATCAGCTTATGCGCATGGTCATTTTTGCAGACGATCAGGGAACCGGTCGTATCCTGGTCGATCCGATGCACGATACCGGGACGCATCACGCCGTTGATCCCGGAGAGGCAGCCCCGGCAGTGGTACAGGACGGCATTGACCAGCGTGCCGCTGTAATGGCCGGGCGCAGGATGGACGACCATGCCTTTCGGCTTGTTGACCACCAGCACATCTTCATCCTCATAAAGAACGGCCAGTGGAATATCTTCCGCCTCTATGGCAGGTTCCACGGCCTCCGGAATGGAAAACACGATCTCATCATCCACTTTCAGGCGGTAACTGGCCTTCTGCGGCTTCTGATTGACCAGCACATGATTCTCTTTGATACATTTCTGGATATAGGAGCGGGACAGATCGGGCAAAGCGCCGCTGATCCACTTGTCCAGCCGCGCCTCGTCCTCCTCCAGACCGATCTGATAAGTAAACTGTTCCATGATACATTCTACCGATACTTTAAAGCTGCTTTGTTTGGTATACCGGACGCTATTTCAGCTCCCGGTATTTTTTCTGTTTAAAACTGATAAAACTCAGGTCATTCTCTTTATAGTAGAACAAAAGCAGAAATACAAGCGCTATCGTGGAAAGGGATACATAAATATCCGCCACATTGAAGATCGGAAAATTGATCAGCACGAAGTAAATAAAATCCACCACATAATCCAGACGGATCCGGTCGATCATATTACCGATGGCACCCGCTGCAATCAGGCTTAAGAGCACATGCAGGATGCGGTACTTCTTCTCTTCCGGCATCTTATACAGTACGTATCCGATCACCCCGAGGATCACGAATGCCACGAAGATAAAGAAGATCTTCTGATTCTGCAGCATGCCGAAGGCAGCGCCTTTGTTCTCCAGATAATTCAGCTCAAGGACACCGCTTATGATATTGAATGCCGGTTTGTCCTTCAGGTGGATCACGGCAAGGTTCTTCGTGTACTGGTCAAAAAGCACCAGCACAATGATCCCAACGATATCCAATAACAGAAATAATTTCTTCTTCCAAGTCATGCTTATCCTGCTCCTGCGTCTTCTTTAAGCCTTCTCGTCCTCGTCACTGAAATAGATCTCACGGATGGCGGACAGAATATCCTCGTCCGTTACAGTCCTGTCGATCACGGCCTTGCCGACCTTCTTGAGCAGGACGAATTTGATCTGTCCGGATTCCATCTTCTTGTCTGCCTTCGTCAGTTTAAGAATCTCCTCCGGGTCAATGGAGTCGATACTGATCGGCAGATTGAAGGGAACGAACATATCCCGCACTTCATAGTATTCGTCCATGGACAGCCAGTTATGCTTCCAGGAGATATAGGCCGCGGCCACCATGCCCAGCGCGATGCACTCGCCGTGCAGCATCTCAAAATGCATGGCCTTCTCGATGGCGTGACCGATCGTATGGCCGAAATTGAGAAGCGCCCGGTCGCCCTGCTCCTTCGGATCCTTCTCCACCACCAGCTTCTTGACGGTGCTGCTGCGCATGATCATCTCTTCCAGTACGGCGTCCTCCCTGTCGTGGATCTCATACATATGGTCAAGAAGCCATTCGTAGAACAGGGCGTCTTTGATCAGCCCGTGCTTCATGACCTCGGCAAAGCCAGCGTAATACTGTCTGTCATCCAGTTCTTTCAGGACAGAGACATTCATATAGACAAGTTTCGGCATATAGAAAGCCCCGACCATATTCTTGTAACCGTCAAAATCCACCCCCGTCTTGCCGCCGATACTGCTGTCCGACTGGGCGATCAGGGTGGTGGGGATCTGGACGAAATCCACACCACGCAGATAGGTCGCCGCCGCATACCCGGTAATATCACCGACTACGCCGCCCCCTAAGGCAATCAGCAGATCCCGGCGGTCAAATCCTTCGTCGATCAGGGTCTTATAAATATCCTTAACCGTATCCAGCGTCTTATGCGCCTCGCCTGCCGGGAATGCATGCACGACCACTTTCTTACAGTTGCCTTCCAGCTGGCCGCAGACGGCGTCGCCAAACAGCTTCTTCGTACAGGAGTCGGCAATCACTGCCACTCTTCTGTCCGCAATCCCCAGCGCCTGCAGTTCCTCCGCCAGCAGGTCGAAGCTGCTTGTAAAGACGATGTCATAACAGGGTTTCTTCTCATAGTTGATTGTCATTCGCTGCGCCATTGTTTTCTCTTCCTTTATCTTCTATCATATCTTTTAGCATATTTTGTATCATATCCTGTATCGGGCAGATCACGTTTACGATAATAAAGACTTCCTGACGCCTGCCGGGAAGTCTCCTCGCTATGTATTTCAGATGCCATTGTTGATCGGAACATCAAACGAACCGGATAAGATTTCCTGAAAATCACCGGAAATGTCAACACTTGCCGGCGTGATAATGAAAATGTAATGTGAAATTTTCTGCAGGTTGCCGGACATTGCAAAGCACGATCCTGACGTGAAATCAATGATCCGCTGGGCAATATCGACGTCCAGCCCCTCAAGGTTGAGAACCACCGTCCTGTTGGCCAGAAGCGTCTCCGTGATCTCTCTGGCATCCTCCACGGTAGTGGGTTTGATCACGCATACCTCCATGCCTGTGCCGGGCATCTTCTTCGTCTGGCGCATGGGCGTTACCTTCGGCGAGGGCTTTCTGATGATCCGCTCCTCTTCCTGAATCTCTTCCCGTTCCCGTTCCCGTTCTCTTCCCGGCCCTGGCTTTTTGACCGGTTCCGGCTCATCATCATAGTAATCGTCATAGTATTCATCATCTTCATCGTTCAATTTCATGGCATTCAAAAACTTGTCCATTACACTCATAATAAAAAACCTCCGTTACCTCGATTCGCATTCATACCATAACTTATGTATTTCCTCTATCACTGAACAGATGTATATTCTCTCTCTCCAAAAATACCGGTTCCGATTCTTATGTATGTTGCGCCTTCTGTTATGGCGGTCTCATAGTCGCCAGTCATTCCCATAGAAAGTTCCTTCATACAAACATTATCAATGTTTTTATGAATTATGTCAACATATATTTGCCTCAGCATGGCAAAATACAGTCTATTCTCTTCCGGATTCTCAACATAGGGAGCGATCGTCATCAATCCTTTGACAATCATATTGGGTAATTTGGCAATTTCTTCCACAAGTGCGGCTGCCTCCCTGGCTGTTGTCCCGAATTTGCTCTCTTCTCCGGCGACATTGATCTCTACCAGAACAGACACGGTCACCTGTTTTTTGACAGCCTCTTTGCTGATCTCCTCCGCCAGCCGCAGGGAGTCCACACTGTGGATCAGATAAACCTTATCGACAATATATTTGACCTTGTTGCGCTGCAGGTGGCCGATCATATGCCAGCGGATGTCTTTCGGCAGGCGCTCGTATTTATCGACCAGCTCCTGCACCTTATTCTCACCGAAATCCCGGCAGCCGCAGGCATAGGCTTCCTCAAGCATCTCCACCGGTTTGGTCTTGCTGACGGCGATCAGCTGCACTTCTTCCCTGTTTCTTCCACATTGCCTGCATGCTGCCTGTATTCTGTCTTCTACTGTTCTTAAATTCTCCCGGATCATAGGGGCCGCTCCTGTCTTTCCTTTGTCCTACTCATAGATAAAATCGTTGTCGTTCACCATCGTGGCATCGAGTACGATATGGTCATACACATTCAGCCCGTATACGGTATTCGACTTTACGATCGAATATTTTTCGTTGTCGTTCAAAATAGTGATCTGCTTGAAATCGGCATATCCTTTGTTGATGTTGTAGACGCCTTTCAGGGAACCCGTCTTGCTGACGGCATGTTTCTCTGTGGACTCGGGCTTGATCAGATAATTGCCTGCACTCAGCACACGGTTATCCAGATAATATTCCGTCTCGGTCTCGTCATAGATCGTCGTCTCTACAAACTTCGTCGAGGCGTTGCCCTCTTCATCGTAAACCTCCAGCAGGACGCCGTTCTTCCCGCTGTTGCCGCCCTTCGTCACATACTCTTTGGGCACGATAAAGAACTCTTTCTCCACAATGGCGGAATTGGGGATCTTTAAGCCCTTTTCATCTTCCAGCAGAAGCTCTATATCAATAAAACGGTCACTGCAGAAGGTGACCATGGAGTTGGTAAAAGTCAGCTGTACAAAAACATCTCCCGCTTCATTGGTAAAAGATTCCACGGCGCCCCAGGATTTGTACTGGTTCTTTAAAAACTTGACTTCCACATATTCTTCTTCCACCAGTTCATGGGCTGTCTCTTCGCTGTCAACCTGGATGACGATGGACCATTCTTCATCGGTCGAAAGTTTGTAGGCTGGATCCCCAACAGCCAGCAGCTCATTGTTGACAAGATACTTCTTATCATATTCTTTCTGGTCAAAAAGCTCTGCCGTCATGTCATGCAGCGTCAATTCTTCATAGCCGTCAACGAAATAAGTGACGATCCCGGTATCGGCAGCATAGCGGTAATTGATCAGCGCCGTGTTGGAAGTCTCATTGAGCGCGTTGACATTCTCCAGAATATTGTAATTGGCCAGTTTTAACACCGTGCCTTCCACGTTGTAGCGGAAGCTGTAGACGTCAGAGAAGCTGCGGCGGTCAAACCGGCTTGTAAAGGAAGTAATCTCCGATTTCAGTTCCGAAAGGTCGGCGTCAGACAGCGAATTCTCCCCGCTCTCACTTGTGTTGATATATTCGGAAAGCCGGCCTGTCTCGTCGATCGTGTAGACCAGGTTGCCGACAGCGACCCGCTCTCCTTCCCGTGTAAAATAATTGACATAACCGGCATCCGTACTGTCCACGATCTTCTCCGCGCGAAGAGCGATTCCCTTATAGATACTGTTGGAGGTAAGGGAGCCTTCCTGCACGCTGTAGCCGACGATATGCTCTGTCCGAAAATAGGCAGCCACACAGATGATGACATATACAAAGATCGTAATAAAGATCAGCACACCAATATTGAGATTGACCGGCTTTCTGTATTTAGTTATCTTATTTCTGTTATCGGACAAACATACTCTCCTTCAAATGAACGATAAGCATGACAGACATGACCGTGCATATGAAAAACCTCGGATCATCCGAGGTTTTTATGGAATTACGCAGTTATCGGTTATGTAGATGCTTACAGGGAAACAATAACATTGGATTTCAGATTCTCAGGCAGTTCGCTCTCATCGACTGAAATGCTTAATACGAAATCAACGTGGAACTTGGCACCGATCTGCTCCAGTTTGTCAATCGTGGGGCCGATCTCTCCGTCTTTCAGACACGCAATCTGTAAAAAGCTGTCGAAATACATATGCTGCAAGTCGTGATCCTGTGAAATAATACCACTGATAAAGCCGATGAATTCATCACTGTTCGTTACAAGATAATCGGATACGTCGATTAATCTGATCTTATTGTTCAGTTCGAACATATGCTTCGTGCTCTTGTCCAGATAAACAACATTTCCTTCCACATCCTTGATCTCTGTATTCACTTTATCCAATAAGTGTTTGGTCTTTCCTTTGCCCTTTTTTCCAACAATTAACTGAATCATGATGAAATCCCTCCTAAAGTAAAATATTGGTATGATTATGATATTACTTCACCTATACACATTATAAGTGAAAAAAGATAAAAAAACAACTAAAAAAGTTTATTCGTATTCCTATTTGATCGTATTCAACAGCCTGTTCATATCCGTGTACAGCTGGTCTCCGGAGGAGGCTTTCAGGATAATGGAAATATACGGCGTACCGTCGCTGCCCTTGGACAGCAGAACCAGACAGCTTCCGGCCGCGGTGGTGGTACCTGTCTTGCCGCCGATCACCGTGACATTGTCCGGCAGCTCCCAGGTGCCCCGCAGATAGCGGTTCGAATTCTTCAGCTCCAGCGTTTTCTCGCCGCCGTTCCGGTCCCGGTAGGTAGTGGTATAGGTGGACATCTGTATGATCTGGTTGAACAGCTCATACTGCAGCGCTTCCTGAAAGATCAGGTACATGTCATAGGCGGTCATGTAATGCCCGTCTTCCGTCAGGCCGTTGGGATTGGTGAAGCTGGAATTGGTCGCACCGATCCTGGCCGCCTCTTCATTCATCAGCGCCACGAACGCATCCACGGAACCGGCAATCCCTTCCGCGATCATCACCGCCACATCATTGGCAGACTGCAGCAATAAGATATGCAGCGCCTGATCCATCGTCATCTGGTCACCCGGATTTAAGCCGCACAGCGTAGCGCCCGGTTCGGTGATCTTCACATTCTCGGAAGCCGTCAGCATCTGGTCGGGAGAACCGTGCCTGATAGCCACCAGCGCCGTCATCACCTTGGTCAGACTGGCCGGGTTGAGCTGTTCGTTGACGTTTTTGGCATAAAGCGTCTCCAGGTTTTTCTGGTCGAAAAGGGCCGCCGCCCCGGCTTCCGGCAGGGAAACGCCCGCAGTCGTGATGTCCCGTTCCCCGACGACGCACAGATCCGACGCAAAGGGCGTCAGCGTCTCCTGGGAAGCGGCCGTTCCGGCAAGCTGAAAACTGCTCACATCGTTATTTAATTTGTACGCCATGTCATAACCGGTGCTGCCGCAGCCGGCTGTCAGTACGGCTGCCGCACAGAGTATGGCTACCATCCTGCATTTTGTTTTCTGATATTTTGTTTTCTTATTTGTACATTTCACGCCACTCAAGATCTCCCCGTTCGAGTGATTTGATCAACAGTTCCGCGGAAGCCAGATTGGTCGCCAGCGGAATATTGTGTTTGTCGCACAGCATGACTACGTTATTGACATCCGGTTCATGCGATTTCGGATACAGCGGATCCCGCAGAAAGATCACGAGATCGATCTGATTGTGTTCGATCTGCGCACCGATCTGCTGCGCGCCGCCCAGATGGCCGGCAAGGTACTTGTGCACCGAAAGATTGGTGACTTCCTCGATCAGTCGTCCGGTCGTGCCGGTCGCATACAATTCATTTTTGTTCAAGATCCCCCGATAAGCGATACAGAAATTCTGCATCAATTGTTTCTTCGCATCATGCGCAATTAATGCAATGTTCATATTAACCCCTTCCTTTACTTATGTCATTTTTTGCACTGCAGACGTACATTGAGTACGAACCCCACACCAATATACAGGCTGACCAGTGAAGTTAATCCGTAACTTACAAAAGGCAGTGGTATACCCGTATTCGGAATAACCCTTGTGGCAACCGAAATATTGATGATACCCTGGAATCCGATCAGCGCCGCTACCCCGGCGGCAACAATCGTCCCCGCAAGGTCTTTTGCCCTCCTAGCTACCATAATACATTCAAATGAGATTAAAATCAATAACACAATTACAGTACAGCCGCCGACGAACCCGAATTCTTCCCCGATAACCGCGAAAATAAAGTCGGTTTCCGGCTCTGAAATAAAATTTCCGTTTTTCACGGAGCTGATCTCATTGGTCTTATATCCTTTGCCGTACAGCATGCCGGAACCGATCGCCACCACGGAATTGTTCTGCTGATAGGCCGTCGTATCTGCGTATTCATCCGGATAGATCCAGGCCAGAATACGCTTCTGCTGGAAATCGTTGATGATCTCCTGCTCCGGCTGCAGGATCAGCATCAAGAGGATCACGAAAGCCGGCAGGGCTACGGAGATCGCCCCGATGATAAATTTCCAGCTGATACCGCCCACCAGCAGGATCACGCAGAACAGCAGGCCGATCATGATACTGGTGGACAGGTCCGGCTGCTCGTAGATCAGCGCGATCGGCGGCAGAAACAGGATCACGCACATGCCGACCATCTTGAAGGAATGCATCTGTTCCCTGTGCCGCAGGATCAGCTGCGCAAAAAACAAAAGAATCATGATCTTGGCCGTCTCCGAAGGCTGGAACTGTATACCGAGGATGTTCACCCACCGCCGGGCTCCGTTGACTTCCACGCCGATCAGCCTGACGAGCACCAGAAGCGCGATATTCAGCAGATAGATCAGCCAGTAAAACCGTAGGATCACGGAATAATCAAACAAGGAGATGACCAGCATCAGAAAAAGCCCCAGCACAAAGCCCATCGTCTGTTTCGTCTGCAGAGATTCCGATGCGGCGCTGCCGATCGCCAGGATCCCGATCACGGTAAGCGCCGACACTAAAAGGATCAGCTTGAAATCATAATCCCTGATATGGTATTGTCGCAGCATAGTGTGTCATCTCCTCTTTCATGTCCTGCCTGTCTTAATCGTTTTTCAGATCCAGGATCGGTATGTTGGCATACAGTGTCGGGTTCTTGATCCCCCGCCCCTTGTTGCCCGTCTTGGTGATCTGTATTTCCATACTTTTCGTATCGATCTTCATGTATTTGGATATGACCTGCGCGATATCGTTTTTGATCATTTCCATCATTTCCGGAGAACAGTTGACGCGGTCAGAGATCAGCAGGATCTTCAACCGGTCTTTTGCGATTTCTCTGGAGCTTTTCCGTTTTAGAATATTTTTAAACACTTCGATCCCCCCTAACCCTTATGAAAGATACCTGATACTCTGGCCCAGAACGAGACACCTTTTTCCAAATCAAGGAATGGGACTTCACGCCCTACGATCCTGTAACAGATATTCTGATAGGCTTTGCCCGCCAGCGTGTTGCTGCCCACTAACGGCTCGCCCTGATTGGTGGCGATCACCACATTCTCATCGTCCGGCACCATGCCAAGAAGGGGTAAGGACAGTATTTCCACCACATCCTCGGAAGACATCATGTCTCCCCGCCTGATCATATCGAAACGGATGCGGTTGATGATCAGATCGATCTTATGTATTTCATTGGCCTCTAAAAGCCCGATAATGCGGTCTGCGTCGCGGATGGCGGACACTTCCGGCGTCGTGATCACAAGCGCTCTGTCCGCTCCCGCTATGGCGTTCTGGAACCCCTGCTCGATCCCTGCCGGGCAGTCCAGAATGATATAGTCGAACTGATCCTTGAGATGGCTGATCATCCGCACCATCTGGGAAGGGTTGACCGCGCTCTTGTCCCTTGTCTGCGCGGACGGAAGCAGGAATAAGGTAGGATATCTCTTATCGCGGATGATCGCCTGTTTGATGCGGCAGTTGCCTTCCACCACATCCACCAGATTATACACGATCCTGTTCTCCAGTCCCATGACCACATCCAGATTGCGCAGCCCGATATCCGTATCGATCAGGATCACTTTCTTGCCCATGGCTGCCAGACCTGTACCAACGTTTGCGGAAGTAGTGGTCTTACCTACTCCGCCTTTCCCTGATGTGACGACAATTACTTCACTCATATTTTTTTAGCCTCCTGAATATGATGTATTATCGTCCCCTGCACATATCTGCCGATTCCGTATCCCGGATACTTACAGTATTTTTAGACGGGCAGATTGTTCAGTAATTCTTTTGTGATCGGTTCCATCAGTACTCTTCCGTCCTCCACATAAGCGATCTTTGGCTGAACCTTCGGTTTGATCGGCCATTTGCTTTGTTTCTCTGAGGTTTTATATTTGAAGTCCCCGATCTTTAATTTTTCGGGTGACATTTCAAGCGCAACGACAAAATGTCCTTCGTCACCGCTGCCGCCGGCATAGGCCTGTCCATAAAGGCCGCCCAGGATAACGATATCCTTGTTTGACACGATGCAGGCGCCGGGATATACATCTCCCAGAACGATGACGCTGTTTTCCGTCTCCAGGGTCTGCCCGTCTTTCAGGGTGCCTTTGTAGAACTGCCCGGCGTTCTCCATCAGCTGCTGGTGGTAGGAAAGTTTCTGCAGCGCCTTGATAAAATTCTTGTTGGTCTCTTCGTTCTTGCCCATGATACACACGATATTCAGGGAAGAATGGGCCGTGATCGTATTGACGATCTGCCGTTCCTCCTGATCCGTCAGAGGGCGCCCTTCAAAAGAGAGCACCATACTCGCATCCTTAAAGAAATGAGCGGATTCCCTGAATTTAAAAGCAATCTCTTCGATCAGCTGCGAAAAAGGCATTTCCTCATCGAGCCAGATGGAAAGGCCGTGCTGAAAACTTTTGATGATAACCGGATTTTTCATAGTTTATACCTCTGTCATTTAGTCTGCATTGATGGCACCGCGCTCCAGTGTTCCGGCGGTTCCCGTAACGATCTCGCTTTCATCTTTCAAACCGTAATAGTAGGCGTAGACATCTCTGGCGATCTGGGCGCTGTAATCCGATGTATAGCCGTAGGCCACACGGACCGTGACAGAGATCTCCGGATCTTCATAAGGCGCATAGCTGATAAAAAGAGCATGGTTGGGCCGGCTTAAGTCTTCCTGTGCCGTACCTGTCTTGCCCGCCACATTCACGTCCAGATCCGCATAATAGCGTTTGGCCTCCACCACCTGACGCATACCGGTATGGATGGCATCCCAGTAAGACTGGTCCATGTCGATATGATTGCGCACCTGCGCTTCATTTTCCGCTACGTAATCATCATTGAGATTCTGTATTTTGTCTACTAATGTTAAATTATAACATGTTCCGCTGTTGGCGATAGTTGTAACATATCGCGCAAGCCCTACGGTGGTGAAGTTGTTGGTGCCGTGCCCGATTGCGGAACGGACGGCATCCGTGTCGGATATCTCCGGCATGTATTCCTCGATCTCCACACCGGAAGTCTCGGTGAGTCCGTACAGATCGGCTGCTTTGGCCAGTTTGTTCAGGGCCACATCGTTATTATAGGTATCGCCTACGATGCCAAGTCTGTAACCGACTTCATAGAAGTAACCGTTGCAGGAATGTCTGAGGCCGCCTGTGACGTTCAAAGAGCCGTGTCCTCCCCTGTTCCAGCATCGCGGCGGCGGTGAGATCTTGTCGAAGGTTCCCGTACAGAGGATCGTATCCGCCAGGGAAATAACGCCTTCCGTCAGTCCGGCCGTGGCTGCCGCGGGCTTAAAGGTGGAGCCGGGCGCCGTTCTCTGCTGGGTGGCATAATTGAGAAGCGGCGAAGACAGGTCGTTCTGCAGTCTGGCAAAATATGCCGCATCCACTCCGTTGGCCATCTTATTGTTGTCATAGCTCGGATAAGATACCAGCGCCAGCACGTTTCCGTTATTGACATCCGTGACGACGATGGAGCCGGAAAAAGGGTCAAGGGCGAGCTGTGCCGGCGTGATGTCCAGATTCTCGATCCGCTTGTACATGAAAGTGTATGCAGTCTCATTGCCGGCCTGAAACTGCTGCAGCTCCTCGTCCGGGATCTGTACCAGATCCTGCTCCAGCAGAAGCTGGCAGATCTGCCTGCCGGTCAGTTCGTCGTTATTGATCATGTACCGGTAGATCTTCTTATCAAATTTGAGGTCCGAGTCAAGCTGTTCGAAAATATAGTCCGTGAGCTTCTGATAGATTTCGACGGAATCCGAATACTGGGAGTCGATATCCAGCTTCGACACGTCGACCCAGTTCTGGGCGATCGCATAAGTCAGGTATTCGTTCAGGCTGATGACCTCGTCCGTCGTCCATGCAATATAAGTCTTGTCGTCTCTGTCGATGGCCGAGCGCATAATGATATCATTGTCATAGAGCATGGACACGATATAGCTTTCATAGTTCTGGTACTCTTTGGTCAGATCCTTGTAAGGCGTGCGGGTCTCTTCCAGTTCCTGAAGCAGTGTCGCATTGACTCTGGCTTTCTTATCCAGATAGGTCTGATAGACGATCTTCTCCGTCTCTTTGGCATCCGGCTGTGCAAAATGCGCGGTGTCGATGATATTGTTATTGATGCATGCGAAATAGACATCATAGACCGGAAGCTTGATATTGCCGCCGCTGCCGCCTTCCGGAACATGATATTCTTTGATGTTTTCCAGACTGGCAAGCAGGATACTCGCCAGCTTGGACTCCAATATGTGATAACTTACTTTCTGCAGCTCGGTATCCAGGGTGAGCCATACATCGTTTCCGGCCGCCGGTTCCACCCTGGCGCTTGTCTCGATCACCTTGCCCAGATTATCGACGAAGACAGTCTCCGACCCTTTCCGGCCCTGCAGCTCCATTTCCATGGAGGATTCGATGCCGGACTTGCCGACCGTATCATTCAGCGCATAGGTTTCATCCTTCTCCTGCAGAGCCTGCAGCTCTTCCGGATTGATCTTGCCGGTATAACCGATGATCTGCGCAAAGTAGACGCTCTCGTTGTATTTGCGGATCGTGCCCTCCGCGATGGCCACACCCTCCAGCACATCGGAATTCTCCATCACCACGGCCACCGTCTCCTCGGACACATTGTTGGCTACCGTCGTGGCGATATAACGCTGGTAACTGTTGGCACTCATGGAAAAACGGATCGTGACGATCTTTAACAGCTCTTCCTTCGTATAGCCCATACCGGCCACGAAAGTGGAAGAATCCTCCGGATCCTCATAACCGCCCACCGCATACCGTTTGGAACTGCACAGATATTCCATCACCTCATCGGGCGTGGCGCGCTTCTCTTTTTCCTTAAAATCATCGTCGTCGATGGCGGCGTGTCCGTAGACGTCGGCCAGGAAACGGAGCAGCTGGGTGCCTTCCACGTTATACTGATAATTGCCGTTGCTGTCAAGCACGATATGGAAATCATTGATGATCGTATCGCCGCAGCGCTCGATCATACAGATCAGACGGTAGATCGTGTTGTTCAGCCGCAGATTCTTCCATCTGCCCGATTCGTATACATCCTCGATCGTCACCGAATAAGCCAGCTCGTTGTAGGCCAGCAGATTACCGTCCCGGTCCAGAATGTTGCCCCTGGTCGCGGGTATGGTGCGCTCTCTTGTGATCCGCAGCTGAAAATTGTTGAAGTATTCTTCTCCGTTGACGATCTGCAGCTGGAAAAGGGTATAGATCAGATAACCGCCCATACCGAATAAGATCAGTACAAGTATGAGCAGTCTGGACGTGACCATGTTGATAAAGTTTTCTTTCAGACGTTCCAGTATATGGTCAAACAAACTTCTTTCCACTCCTTAGTTCGATGCGCTCCAAGCTCGTATTGATCCAGAGAATGAGCGGGTATAAAAATATGGTGACGACGATCGTATAGACGATCTCCGGCAGGATGATATTCACGAAATAATAACCGAAATCAAACCGGCTTCGTAACAGGAACAGGATCACATAGCATATGAACCCGTAAAAAAGGTCGCTTCCGAGAATAAGTGCGATCGGCAGTTTGATATCCTGCGGATAAAATATAATACAGAACTTGCCGTTCATATAACCGATGTACATATACAAAAGTGCATAGAAACCGATGGTATTGCCGAAAAAGATATCCACCAGCAGACCGCACACAAAACCGATCAGCAGGCCCGTCTTCTCTCCTCTCATAAACCCGAAGGAAGCTGCCAGCACGATCAGGAGATTGGGTACGATCCCGCCGAAAGCAAGGGCCCGAAATACCGTACACTGCAGTAAAAAGCATATAAAGATCAGAAAGGCCGTGATCAGGCCGCGTCTCAGATTCATATTCACCTCGGCAGAAAACTGCCCGTCAATCTGTGATCGTCTGCTTGAGCTGCATAACGACAAGCACCTCTTCCAGATGTTCGAAATCGACTGCGGGCGTAATGTGACCGGATTTGGTCAGGTTGTTGGAATCCTGGTTGATCTGACTGATATAGCCGATCAGGATGCCGGGCAGGTAGATGTCGCTGATGTTGGAAGTGACGATCTTATCGCCTTCCACCACGGCATCGGCGCTGTCGATGAGCTGTTCGAACTCAATCACACCGGTGGCGTAGAGCTTCAGGTTACCGGATACGATCATATTGTCGGAGCTTGACAGCACCATGGCGCTCACGTTGGAATCGTCCGCGATGATCGCCTTCACCTTCGCCCAGTTAGGACCAACGTCCACGATACGGCCCACCAGGCCGCTGCCTGCCATCACATTCATGTTCACGGCGATCCCGTCCCGCTCTCCCTTGTTGATCACGAAGGAGTAGAACCAGTTGCCGGAATCTCTGGCAATGATGCGCGCGCCGGTCTTCTCATATTCATCATACTGGGCGTCCAGGCTGTAAAGCTCCCTCAGGTTCGTCAACTCATAGCGGTCCTGCTGGAGTCTGGTATTCTCGATCGTCAGCTCGTCCACCTGCTCTTTCAGATTCTCGTTCTCCGCGATCAGATCCCGGATCTGCGCAAGCTCCTCGGAACGGCCGGCCAGCCAGCTGCCCACGGAGCTGATCCCTTCCGCAAAAGGAACCACCGTATAACCGGCCACCGAGCTTAACGGGCCGCTGAACACCGTCGTATTAAAGGTAAGCAGCACCATGCCGGTGCACAATATTGTTAAAATAAAAAGGAGATATTTACCGGGTAACGTAAATTTCTCTCCTTTTCTTTTTACGATCGGACTCATTTACTCATTCCTTCTATTGCATACGCTACCGTTTTGTAATTATCGTCGTTGATGACTTTTGCCAGTCCGAGCGCAACGCTGGTCACCGGATTCTCGGAGACATTGACCTTAAGGCCGGTGCCTTTGCTCATCAGCTGTGCCAGCTTGCTGACCTGAGAGGCGCCGCCGGTCAGATATACGCCGTGGCGGTAGATATCCGCCGCCAGCTCCGGCGGGGTACGCTCCAGAATGACTTTCACGTTGTCTATGATCGTATCGAAATGTTCGATGAGACATTCGTCCACCAGCTGTGTCGGGATCTCACGCTCCACGGGAAGCCCTGTGACGATATCCCTTCCGTATACGACAGCCCCGGTCTGCGCTTCCTCCAGCTCCAGAAGAGACGTCTTGACTACCTCTGCGGTCTTGCCGCCGATGATCAGGCTGTACTCTCTGCGCACAGCGGCCTTGATCGCGTCGTCGAACTTGCGGCCGCCTACCTTGATCAGCTTGCTTAAGACGATGCCGCCGAGGGAAAGGATCGACACTTCCGTCGTGTCAAAGCCCACATTGACGACCAGCACACCCTGGGAATTCTTGACGTCGATGCCGAGGCCGAGGCCGTCTGCCACCGCCTTGTCCACCACCATGACCTTCTTGGCCTTGACATTGGATTCCTTGATCAGATCCTTGAAGGCACGCTTCTCCACTTCCGTCACATCCCACGGCACGGCGATATAGTAATCGGCAGGTTTGATGTTATTCTTCATCAGGTCGCCGAGAAAATATTTCACCAGAAGCTCCATGTTCTGGATATCCGCGATCACACCGTTGCTCAGCGGATAGGATATATGAATGTTGCTGGGGGCCTTCTCGTACATCTCGAAAGCCGAGTCCCCGTAAGCGAACAGATTCTTCTTGTTCTCAATGGCGATCATGTTCTTCTCCACGAAGACTTCGTCGTCCGCACGGTTATATATTTTGATGTTGCTTGTCCCCAGATCAATTCCAAATGCGTTGTTAGCCACTTAAGCCTTCCTCTCTTTCTGCTTTGAATTACGCTAAAAGTTTTTCACAGGATTCTTCTTATGCAGTCTGCGTCATCAGATTCTCTTCTTTGAAGCTGAAATACCGGTTGTCACCGATGATGATATGGTCAATGAGCGGTATGTCCGTGAGCTGTCCCACCCGTCTGATCCGCTCCGTGACCTTGAAATCATTGTCGCTGGGTACGGGATTGCCGCCCGGATGATTGTGAAGCAGCATCACGCCGGCCGCCTGTGCCTGCAGCGCACAGATAAAGACCTCACGCGGCGAGATCAACGATGCATTGACGGTTCCCTTAGAGAGAATGTGTTCCTCGATCAGATGCATGCCGCTGTCCAGGAGAAGCAGCATGATATATTCCACATTCTCATGCCGGAAACGTTCCATATAGTAGGCAGCCACGGTGTCCGGCCGCAAAAAAGACAGCCCGTCCTTCGCCTTGGCCTGTGCCATACGGGTACTCAGCTCTGCGATGGTCTTAAGCTGAATGGCCTTCACTTTGCCGATCCCGTCGATCTGCCTTAATTCTCCGAGCGGTATATGATACAGACCCGAAAGGCCGTTGCCGTAGCCGGCAGTCCTCGTAAGCACCTCTTCTCCCAGCTCACAGGCGCTTATGCCGCGGGTTCCCGTCCGCAGAAGGATCGCCAGCAGTTCCGAATCCGTGAGCGCACGGCTTCCATAGGAAATAAATTTCTCATATGGAAGATTCTGCATCCTGTAATATTCATTGTTCTCATACTTGTCAGTTTTCATTCAACCTCTTTCCCGACAGCTTCTCTCTCCTTAAACGACGGGGAAGATTCTCCGGCAAAAGCGTGTGTACGCCGGGCCGGTACAGATACCTGTTTGCATATGCCGTAGGCTATTCAAGTCAAACTGCATGGAAATACATGCCTGCAGTCAGATAAAGCGATAGAGGATGACTGCCGCCGCGATACCAAGGATGCTTGCGATCGTGATCTTGATCGACAGGCCGAAGGTGACGCTCAGAATGCCAAGATCCAGTATCAGAGGGGTCGATAATCCGAAGGACTGCCCGTAGTTGAGCCATGTACTCGGGAACAGGCTTCCGATAAAGCCTCCTATGACGATACCTGCCAGGATCAGCAGAAAACAAGCCCAGTTATTCTTACGCATATGAATCAGGTTCTCCTTTCTCAACGCTCATTTTATCACAACAGGTTTTTTATGTATACAAAAAATGGTAAAAAATTAGCAATAAAATCTTATATTTTATGAAAATCGTCGGTTACCAGGCCGTTGTCGATCAGATTCTGCAGGGTTTTCAGGATACCGAGCTTGGCGTGGGGGAAGGTGAGGCCGCCCTGGAAATAGACTGCATAGGGAGGCTTGATGGGGCCGTCTGCGCTCAGCTCTATGGAGGAACCGGAAACAAAGGCGCCGGCGGCCATGATCACCTTCGCGTCGTAGCCGGGCATATCCCAGGGTTCGGGGGTCACGAAGCTGTCCACGGAAGCCGCGGCCTGAATGCCCTGACAGAAGGCGATCACGCCTTCGGGAGAGCCGAAGGTAACGGCCTGAATGATATCGTGTCTGCTCTCCTGTCCGTTCGGCAGGACACGAAAGCCGATCTTCTCATACAGGCTGGCGGCGAAGATGGCTCCTTTTAAGGCGCTGGCGGTCACTGTGGGCGCCAGAAACAGGCCCTGGTAGAAGGAGGAAAGCACGCCCAGAGAGGCGCCTACTTCTTTGCCGAGACCGGGAGAGGTCAGGCGGAAGGCCGCGTTCTCTACGCATTCCTTACGGCCGGCGATATAGCCGCCGATGGGGGCCAGGCCGCCGCCGGGATTCTTGATCAGGGAGCCGACGACCATATCCGCTCCGACGTCGGTCGGTTCGATGGTCTCCACAAACTCTCCGTAACAGTTATCCACCATGCAGATGATATCCGGCCGGATGTCTTTGATGAAGCGGATCAGTTCTCCGATCCGGGTGACCGAAAGCGTGGGCCTTGTCTGATAGCCTTTGGAGCGCTGGATCGTCACCAGCTTTGTCTTTTCCTGTATGGCGGCCCGTATTCCATCATAATCAAAAGAGCCGTCCGGCAGAAGATCCACCTGACGGTAGGAAATACCGTATTCTTTTAAGGAGCCCTTCGAGGGGCGGATACCGATCACTTCCTCCAGTGTATCATAAGGCTTGCCCACCGGGGACAAAAGCTCATCGCCGGGGCGCAGATTGCTCATCAGCGCCAGTGCCAGCGCGTGTGTACCGCAGGTGATCTGCGGCCTCACCAGGGCATCTTCCGTATGAAAAAGCGCCGCATAGACCTGTTCCAGAGTATCCCGGCCCAGATCATTATAGCCGTACCCGGTGGTGCCGAGCAGGCAGGCTTCCGAAACCCGGCACTCCTGCATGGCGGCAGTCACCTTGAGCTGGTTGTACTCTGCGGTCTCGTCAATCTGCCGAAAACGCTCCGTCAGAGAGGCAAGGGTTTCTTCTCCAAACCGGACCACCGCTTCCGAAATGCCAAACCGCGCATACTGCGCGGACAACAGTTTGGCATTTTGCCGTTCCTGTATCATCTGTCCTGTCAATTCTTTCATAAATATCATTACCTTCCCGCTTTATTTTCCGTTCTGGTTCCGTCCAGCGAACACCGGATCCCCTTTTCATGCAGCACTTCTCCGATATACGTCAGGATCTGCCCGTCGTCATATCCGAACTCTTTTTTGTTGATCCAGATCACATCACGCTCCCGCCGAAACCAGGTGAGCTGCCTTTTCGCAAAATGTCTTGTGTCGCGTTTCAGGATATATACCGCTTCTTCCAGCGTGGCCTTCCCATCCAGATAATCCAGTATCTCCTTATACCCAAGTCCCTGCATGGACACCATCTCCCGCGTGCAGCCGGCTGCCGCCAGTGCGGCCACTTCCTCCACAAGCCCCTCTTCCAGCATCCGGTCTATCCGGGCCTCGATCCTGCCGTACAGCCGTTCCCGGTCGTCGGTCAGCACAAAATAGGCGAAGTTATAGGGCGAGGTGCGCTCCCGCTGCTGTCGGTTGTGCTCCGAGATCTTCATGCCCGTCTTCTCATAAAATTCGATCGCCCGGATAACGCGTTTGACATTATGGGCGTGAATGCTTTCGCAGGATTCCGGATCGATGATCTTTAACCGTTCATAGAGCGCTTCGCTGCCCTGTGCAGCGGCTGTCTCTTCCAGTCTGGCGCGCAGGGCCGTGTCCTCATCATTTTCTGTAAAATCAATGTCGTAAAGCAGCGCCTGAATATAGAATCCGGTGCCGCCCGCCACAACAGGAAGCCGGCCGCGGGCGTAAATATCCTGCAGCGCTTTTTTCGCCAGCTGTTGAAAAGATACCACATTGAATTCTTCCGTCGGTTCCAGGACATCGATCAGATGATGGGGAATCCCTCCCATTTGATCCGGCATGATCTTGGCGGAGCCGATGTCCATATGCCGGTAGACCTGCATGGAATCCGCGGAGATGATCTCCCCGCCGATCTGTCCGGCAAGAGAGACGGAAAGCTCTGATTTTCCTACGGCCGTCGGTCCGGTCAGGATCACGAGGCCCGGTCTGTTTTCTGCTCCTGTCAACTTACTATCCTCTTAAACTTCTTTTCCAGTTCATATTTGCTCATGGCTATGATCGTTGGCCTGCCGTGCGGACAATGGTAGGGATTGTCCAGTGTCAACAGCTCATCGATCAGCTGCTCCGCCTCCTGTCTGCCAAGCTGCATGTTGCCCTTGACCGCCGCCTTGCAGGCCATGGTGGCGATGCGGATGCGTACGCCCTCCGGCGTACCGCTGACGGACTCTCCTTCCAGTTCATCCAGTATTTCCTGAAAAAAGTCTTTGCCCCCGTAGCCGTACAGATCCATGGGAACACCCCGGATGGCATACTCGCTGCCGCCGAATTCCTCGATCAAAAAGCCCAGCGCCTCAAAATCACCGGCATGTCTTTCATAGCATTCCCGTTCCTTTCCGGTGAGCGTCACCACCAGGGGCGGCATCAAAGTCTGGGAGACGACAGCGTGTTCCCGGAACTGCTTCATAAACCGCTCGTATTTGATCTTCTCGTGGGCGGCATGCTGGTCTATGATCAACAACTTATCCTGATAAGAGATCAGCCAGTATGTGTCGAAGATCTGCCCGATCAGCGTAAACTGCGCTCTTGCAGGTTCCGACAGTATTTTGTCCGCAAACAGCTCCATCTGGACGGGCGATACAGCCGCAACCTCATTCTGACTGTTCTGGACGGGCTCCTGTTGCGGAATGGCCGTCATATCATGCTCGACAACCGGATCAGGCATACCGGCCTGCTCCTGCAGGGTTTCTGTCTGACGCCTGCTTACCTGATAGCCTTCCGGGGAACGCAGCATATCCCGTCTATTTTCCTGATAGATGCGGCTTATGGCGCCGGAAGCTGTCCGCTGCGGCATTTCGGCGATCCGTTTCTTTTCAAACGGTTCCGGCATGGAGACCGTTTCTTTCTGTCTGTCCGCCTGCTGTTCTTTAACCTGTTCTTTTCGGTCGCTCAGGCTGACTTCCGGAATCATCTCCCGGCCGTGAAGCGCATCGTGGACAGCCTGTCTTACCGCCTCATAGAAAGCCGGGCCGTCGGCGATCCGCACTTCCATCTTGGTTGGATGGACATTGACGTCGATCCGCTTCGTATCGATCTGGAAATGGAGCACACAGAATGGAAATTTATGCTGCATCAGATATTCCCGATAGCCTTCCTCCACCGCTTTGCTGATCAGGCTGCTCTTGATATATCTGCCGTTGATATAGAAAATCTCATAATTGCGGTTGGCGCGGTTGATCACCGGCTTTCCGAGAAAACCGCTGACGGATATGCCTTCCCCCTGCCAGGAAAAAGGCAAAAGCTGAGCCGCGATATCCCGGCCGTAAATGCGGTAGATAATCTCCTGCAGCTCCTTATTGCCCGTGGTGTAGAACCTGGTCTGCCCGTTCATGATGAACTTAAAGGAAATCTGCGGATGGGAAAGCGCCAGATGCTCCATTAAGTCCGCCGCGTAGGATCCTTCCGTCTGCGGCTGTTTTAAAAACTTCCGGCGGGGCGGTGTGTTGAAGAAAAGACTGCGTACCAGCATCGTGGTGCCCTCCGGCGCGCCGACCTCTTCCTGTTCCTTATACACACCGCCCTCGATCACGTAGCGGATGCCTGTCAGATCTCCGGGCACTTTTGTTATAAGCTCTACCATGGAGACAGCCGCAATACTGGCCAGCGCCTCCCCTCGAAATCCCAGACTGACCAAGTCAGTCAAGTCATCTGCCGAAGTGATCTTACTGGTGGCATGCCGCAAAAAGGCATGCGGCACCTGTGACTTCTCGATCCCGTCCCCGTTATCCGTGACACGGATCAAAGAAATCCCGCCGTCTTTTATTTCCACCGTGATCGCATCCGCTCCGGCGTCGATGGCGTTCTCCACCAGCTCCTTCACCACGCTGGCAGGCCGTTCCACCACCTCGCCGGCTGCAATCTTATCTATTGTCTGATGATCCAGAATATTGATAGCAGCCATATGCCGCCTACCTCCAATCCGCCGCAGTGTCGATTTGTCGATTCTCTCTTAGAGTCGATTTTTCTCTTACCAGCGGTTTTTCAACTTCGTCTGCAGCCGGTACAGCACATTTAACGCGTCGATCGGCGTCAGGTTTCCTACATCGATATCCTGCAGCTCCTTGATCACGTCCTCATCCCGGACGGTGTCAAAGAGCGACATCTGCTCCAGATCCACTTCGTCATATTTCACCTGCTTACGTTTCTCGTGTTTGATATTGACTTCGATCTTCTGCACCTTTTCCGTGATATCGTTGTCGCTGAGCTGCTGCACGATCTCCTTGGCGCGGTCTATGACCATATCCGGCACACCCGCCAGCTTCGCCACCTGAATGCCGTAGCTCTTGTCCGCACCGCCCTTGACGATCTTGCGCAGAAAGACGATGTCGTCCCCTTTCTCCTTGACGGCAATGCAATAGTTGTTCACATTGTCCATCTTGCCTTCCAGCTCCGTCAGCTCATGGTAGTGGGTGGCAAAAAGTGTCTTGGCGCCGAGGATCTTGCGGTTGCTGATATGTTCGATCACCGCCCAGGCGATGCTCAGCCCGTCGAAGGTAGACGTTCCTCTTCCGATCTCGTCCAGCACGAGCAGGCTGTCAGAGGTGGCGTTGCGCAGTATGTTTGCCACCTCATTCATCTCCACCATGAAGGTAGACTGCCCGCTTGAGAGATCGTCTGAGGCCCCAACGCGGGTGAAGATGCGGTCCACGATGCCGATACCGGCCTTTTTGGCCGGAACAAAGGAACCGATCTGTGCCATCAGCACGATCAGGGCCGTCTGCCGCATATAGGTGGATTTCCCGGCCATGTTTGGACCGGTGATCACGGCGATACAATGTTTCTGGTTGTCCAGATAGGTATCGTTGGCGATAAACATATCGTTGCCCGTCATCTGTTCCACAACCGGATGCCTGCCGTTCTTGATATCTATGATTCCCTTCTCGTTCAGCGAGGGGCGCACATACTGGTTGCGTTCCGCCACATAAGACAATGCCGCCATAACGTCCAGCCTGGCGATGGCTCTGGCAGTCCTCTGGATCCGTTCCACTTCCTCGGCAATGGCGTCCCTGATCTGGCAGAACAGTTCGTATTCCAGCGAGGACAGCTTGTCTTCCGCGTTCAGGATCGTATCCTCCAGTTCCTTTAACCGGGGCGTGGTATAGCGTTCCGCATTGGCCAGCGTCTGTTTCCTGACATAGTCCGCAGGCACAAGATCTTTATAGGAGTTGGTCACTTCGAAATAATAGCCGAATACCTTGTTGTATTTGATCCGCAGATTCCTGATGCCCGTGCGCTCCCGGTCCTCTTCCTCCAGCGCGGCGAGCCATTTCTTCCCGTCCGTCTTGGCGTTTCGCAGAGAATCAATATTTTTACTGAACCCTTCCCGGATCATGCCGCCGTCACGGATGGAAACAGGCGGCTCCTCGATGATCGAGTCGTCGATCAGATGATAGATATCTTCCAGCGTATCCAGATTCTCACGGGTTTTGACCAGCAGTCCGGCGTCCATATCGGCAAGCAGCGTTTTGATGGAAGGCAGCATCACAAGGGAATTGCGGAAGGCGATCAGATCCCTGGGATTGGCCGTCTTGTAGCTGATCTTGCCCAGCAGACGTTCCAGATCATAGATCGCGTTCAGATATTCGCGCAGCTCGTCCCTGTCCACATTCCTTTTGCACAGCATTTCCACCGCGTCCAGCCGCAGGTTTATCTGTTCTTTGTCGATCAGCGGCTGTTCGATATATTTGCGCAGCAGACGGCCGCCCATGGCGGTTTTCGTGCGGTCCAGTACGCCCAGCAAAGAACCCTTCTTCTGTTTCTCCCGCAGAGTCTCCGTCAGCTCCAGATTCCGCCTGGTAGCGCTGTCAAGCAGCATGTACTTGCTGATCAGATAAGGATACAGATGCGTAAAATGCGCCAGAGACGTCTTCTGTGTCTCGTACAGATATTTAAGCAGCGCCCCGGCGGCGATCATGCCGGACGGAAAATCCTCGATCCCCAGCCCGGAAAGGGAACTGACACGAAAATGCTTCATCAGGTTTTTTCGGCTGCCCTCCTCGTCAAAATAGTGGGGTGCAAGAGAATAGACCGTGATCCCCAGCCGGTTTTTCAAGTCCTCGATATCGTAGCCGCTGACAAGAAACTGCTCGTTGCAGACGATCTCGGAAGGCGCGTATTTCTGGATCTCGTCCTGCAGCTTGCGGGTGTCGTCCACTTCTGTCAGATAGTAATCGCCCGTCGTCACATCGGCCATGGAAATACCTGTTTTGCCGGGAGAATATACGATACAGAAAATATAGTTGTTCTTACTCTCGTCCAGCGCCTGCAGGTTTAAGTTAGTGCCCGGCGTAACGATCCGGATCACCTCCCGTTTGACAATGCCTTTGGACTGTTTCGGATCCTCCACCTGCTCACAGATCGCCACCTTATAGCCTTTGGATACCAGCTTATTGAGATAGCTCTCCACCGCATGGTAGGGCACGCCGCACATGGGCGCACGCTCCTCCTGTCCGCAGTTCTTGCCGGTCAGTGTGATCTCCAGTTCTTTGGATGCGGTCAGCGCATCCTCATAAAACATCTCGTAAAAATCGCCCAGGCGATACAGCAGGATACAATCCTGATAATCTTTCTTCGTCTCCAGATACTGTTGCATCATTGGTGTAAGTTCTGCCATGTCTGTAACCATCTTTCTAAAAAATCTCATGAGGGGGAGCACATCACGAGATGATATGCCCCGTATAATAAAAGCCGTGGCAGGTATCCAGCGAGACCTGCACAAGTTGTCCGATCAGAGTGGCCGGCGCCGGAAAATGCACCAGCATATTGTTGGAGAGGCGCCCGGTCATCAGGGACGCATCCTGCTCGTTTACTTCCTCCACGAGCGCTTCCATCACCTGGCCCTGCAAGAGAGCCGCCCGTCTTTTTGCCGTATCCTGCACTTCTTTCAGGAGTCTGTCGAATCCTTCCCGGACCACATCTTCGGGCACCTGGTTTTCCATGACCGAAGCCGGGGTACCGGTCCGTTTGGAGTAGATAAAAGTGAATGCGTTGTCATACTGCACCCGGCGCACCACATCTATAGTCTCCTCCACATCCTCCGGCGTCTCTCCCGGAAAACCCACGATGATGTCCGTGGTAAGGGCAATGTCCGGCATGGCGGCCCTGATTTTATCCACCAGCGCCAGGTACTGCGCCTTCGTATAACGTCTGTTCATGGCCTGTAAGATCCTGTCGGAGCCGGCCTGTACGGGCAGATGCAGATGCCGGCAGATCTTCTTCGAGTTTTTCATCACCTCGATCAGTTCGTCGGACAGATCCCTGGGGTGGGATGTCATGAACCGGATTCTTTTCAGGCCGTCGATTTGCTCCACCTTGCTTAAAAGCTGTGCGAAGGTGATCGGCTCGTCCAGATTTTTACCATAGGAGTTGACGTTTTGTCCCAGCAGCATGACCTCCACGACGCCGTCCGCCACCAGCTGCCTGATCTCCTGCACAATCTCCTGCGGATCCCGGCTTCTCTCCCGTCCCCGCACATAGGGCACAATACAGTAACTGCAGAAATTATTGCAGCCGAACATGATATTGATCCCGGATTTGTAAGGGTATTTGCGGTTTACAGGCAGTTCTTCCACGATCTGATCCGTCTCCTGCCAGATATCGACGATCATGTCCCTGTTCTCGAACATGGTCAAAAGCAGCTGGGCGAATTTGAACAGATTGTGTGTGCCGAAGATCAGATCCACGAAGCGGTAACTTTTCCTGATCTTGTCGATCACGGTCTGTTCCTGCATCATACACCCGCACAGCGCGATCTTGAGATGCGGACGCTGCCGTTTTAAGCTGTTCAGGAAGCCAAGCCGCCCGTAAACCCGCTGGTTGGCGTTGTCCCGCACCGTACAGGTATTGTAGATGACGAAATCCGCCTCACTCTCTTCCTGCGTGGAAACATAGCCGATCTGTGTCAGGATCCCCAGCAGCTTTTCGGAATCTCTGGCATTCATCTGGCAGCCAAAGGTCTGAATGCACGCATATAATGGACGGCCAAGTCGTTCACTTTCCGACTTCACAATCTGTCGGCACTTCGCCATAAAGTAATATTGACGCTGTGGTTCAACGTCGGGAGGACTGCAAGTAACATTGACCCTGTCCAAGTCCACATGCTTTAATTCTTCTGTCACAATATCTTTTAAATCAATATAAGAATCCATCTTTCTTCCCTCCAGAGCGGCTTCTCTTAAACGTTTATTCGTGCGTTTATCAACGGAATTGATATATTTTACACTTTTCTTACTATATTCAATTTTCAAATTATCGCACTCTCTCTTTTGCGTGTTCAGAATTAAATGACCGTATTACATGAAACAAAACAGGTATCCTCACCCCAAACTGTTGTGCCGCCGTAATCTGCCACACCTGTGGACGATAACCTGTTTTGCATGATATTGTCTATCTGACTTTTAAAATTACCACTTTATCTGAAAAAGTTTAAGATATTTTCTTACAGCACGCTACGGCCAGTGAGCCGGGGCCGATATGACAGGCGATGCTGAGCGAAAGCGGATCCATATGAATGGCAAAGCCGGGGAACTGTGCTGCCACTTCGTCCCGCAGCTGTGTGGCGGCATCCAGATCATACGTATAGGCGATCTGCAGCCATATGTTGTCCTTGTTCACACCGCCGAAGCGCTTTTCCATATCGTTGCGCACGGCATTGATCATGATGGATTTCCCCTGGGACACAGTCCTTGCCTTGGCGAAAGCGTCCAGCTTGTCTCCCTGAATCTGCAGTACCGGTTTCAGCCGGAGGATGGTGCCGAGCGCCGCCGCCGCGGGCGTGATCCTGCCGCCCTTTTTCAGATAATACAGGGTATCCAGCATGATATAGATGCTGGAATTGAATTTGTCGTCCTCCAGAAACTGCTTGATCTGTGCGGCATCCATGCCTTTGACCGCAAGCTCCATGGCATCCAGTGCGGACTGTCTCTGGGTGACGGAGATCCGCTGGTTATTAACTACCTGCACCCTGCCCTCATAATCCGCAGCCAGCATGAGCGCGCTCTGACAGGAGCCGCTTAAGCCGCTGGACATGGGAATATGTACGATCTCATCATACGTCTGCAGCAGTTCATCCCACAGCTTCATCACCGAATCCGGGGAGGGCTGGCTGGTGACCACATCGGCACCCGAGGCCAGTCTTTCATAGAATTCCGCCTGCGACAGCGTGATATCTTCAAAATAAGTCTCATTATTGATCATAAAAGGCATCGGCAGCACGTAAAGTCCCATCTCCTGCGCCTGCTTTTGTGTAATTCCGCTGTTACTGTCAGTCACGACCGCAATCTTCTTTGACATATCCGTTCCACACTCCATTATCAAACTATAAAAATGCTTACCTAACCATATTACTTTCAGATAGTCCTAAAGTCAACCTCATTTATTACAGCATTCTTTAAATACTCTCCAAGTGACGCGTACTGCGGCGTGGTGAGAGATGCGTCCTCGTAAAGGATCCTGTCCGCCCAGTCGCTGGCCCGCTGAAGGATTGAAGCGTCCTGGAAAATATCACCCAGCACAAATTTAAGCGCGCCGCTCTGGCGGATGCCAAACAGATCACCCGGCCCACGCAGCTTCAAGTCCTGGCTGGCAATATAGAAGCCGTCGTTGGATTCGTTCAGGATCTTAAGCCTCGCCAGGGTCTCCGGTTTCGGCGACTTGCTCATGAAAATACAATAGGACTGCGTATCGCCACGGCCCACACGCCCACGCAGCTGGTGCAGCTGCGCAAGACCGAACCGCTCCGCATTCTCCACCATCATCACCGTAGCGTTCGGCACATTGATCCCCACCTCGATCACCGTCGTGGATACGAGAATGTCAATCTGCCGGGCGGCAAAGGCCTCCATAATCCGGTTCTTCTGTGCAGGCTTCATTTTCCCGTGAAGCGCCGCAATCTGGATCTCAGCGGGCAGAATACTTTTCAGTCTGGCGGTGTAGGAAACCACATCCTCCAGCTCTGCCATCTCCCCCTCTTCCACCATGGGACAGATGATATAAACCTGATGGCCGGCGGCTATCTCCTTTTCCATAAAACGATATGCGGTTTCACGGTAGGAAGTATTCACCACACAGTTTTTGACAGGCAGCCGGTTGGCCGGCAGTTCATCGAGCACCGAAATATTCAGATCGCCGTACAGAATGATGGCCAGTGTCCGCGGGATCGGCGTTGCACTCATAACAAGCACATGCACCTGCTTCCCCTTCTGCGCCAGACTCTCCCGCTGGCGCACACCGAAACGGTGCTGTTCGTCCGTGATCACCAGCGCCAGATCATGATAAACGACTTTGTCCTGAATCAGTGCATGGGTGCCGAGGATGACGTTCGCCTCCCCGCTCTCGATCTGCGCATAGATCTGTCTGCGCTCTTTTGCGGTGGCGGAACCAGTCAGCAGCACGGGACGGATCGGCAGCTTATACTGCTTCTGCAGTTGCGATAACGACTCATAATGCTGCGCTGCCAGCACCTCCGTGGGGGCCATCATGGCTCCCTGATAGCCGTTGGCCACGCACATGAGCAATGCCAGAAAAGCAAGGATAGTCTTGCCGGATCCGACATCCCCCTGAATCAGCCGGTTCATCACATGTTCCGACGTCAGGTCAGACCGTATTTCCGTCCAAACCTTCTGTTGGGCCGCTGTCAGGCGATAAGGCAGCGCCTCCAGCAGACGGCCGGTCTGTGCCACATCGATCATCGGATACTGGTTTTGCACGACCTGGTTATCCTCCCGCATCCGGCGCAGCATCAGGATAAAAAGCAGAAATTCATCGAAAACCAGCCGCTCTCTGGCCTGCACCAGCAGTTCTTTGCTGTCCGGAAAATGCATCTGCCGTATGGCATCCTCTAACGGGTCAAGATGCTCGGATTCTCTAATGATGTCCGGCAGATGATCCTGCGGCAGGGAAGATACGGCAAGCGCCTGTCTGACAGCCTTGGTGATGGCATTGTTGGTAAGCCCCTTAGTCGTTCCGTAACAGGGCATCATGCGGCCTGCCATCTTCCCGTATTCCTCGGGTTTGTACAGCTTCGCCTGCTCCATCACGAACCGGCCGCCCTTCTTTAGCAGATAACCGCGCGCAACATACTGCGTGTCGCGCTTTAGGCTGTTCTTCAGATACGGCATGTTAAAGTAGGTCATCTGCAAAATCCCGCCGCCCGCACACTCCATCTCAAAAGCGGTTATACTCAGTCCGCGCACATGTCTGGTCGCGATATTGCCGCGGATACGACCCGAAACGGCTGTAACCTCGTCTGTGGCTGCCTGTTCTAAAGTCACCGGGTCAGAGAAATATTCATAATCACGCGGATAATAAACAAGAAGATCGTCCGTCGTTGTGATATCCAGCTTCTCAAATAATTGGGCGGTCTTCTCGCCGACACCTTTCAGGGATGTAATGGTCATGGCTCAATCCTTTCCGGATGCACTTTCTGTTAATGATCCCGTTACGGTCTCCGAACATGATTTAGTTCTACCGGGATACCGCTTACGTTCTCCTGGTAGAACTAAATCTTCTTTCCTCTAAATCTATAAAAAATCTGTAAACCTGAACTACTTCTGCAATATACAAAGTCAATATTTACTCGGCCGACACGATATAATAGTAGATCGGCTGTCCGCCGTACTGCAGTTCGATATCGCAGCCGGGATATTTGCTCGCTAACTGTGCCCGCAGGCTTTCGGCATCCGCTTCCTGAATATCGGAACCATAGTAGATGCTGATCAGTTCCCGCTCGTCGGACATCATCTCGTCGATCATCTTAAGCGTCACTTCTGAAATAGCGCTCCCCACGGACAGGATTCCTTTGTCACCAATGCCCATGAAATCGCCCTGCTTGATTTCCTTGCCGTCGATATTCGTATCTCTGACTGCATAAGTGACCTGTCCCGTAGAGACATTGGATATCTCCTCTGTCATGGTTTTTTCATTCTCTTCTACGCCAAGATCCGGCACATAATTGATCACGGCCGTAATTCCCTGCGGTACGGTCTTCGTGGGGATGACCACGATCTTCTTATCCCGCACAAGGGACCGGGCCTGATTGGCCGCCAGAATGATATTCTTGTTGTTGGGCAGGACGAAGATCGTATCGGCGTTCACCTGATCGATGGCGTTGAGCATATCCTCCGTGCTGGGATTCATGGTCTGGCCGCCCTCGATGATGTGGTCTACGCCCAGTCCTTTGAAAATCTCGTTGATCCCGTCGCCCATGGATACGGCGATGAAACCTGCATCCTTCTTCGGCTGCTCCTGTACCGCAGGGACTTCCTCCGTCTTCTCTTCCTTCCTTGACATCTTAAAGAGCTTCTCCTGATGTTCAAGCCGCATATTGTCGATCTTCATGTTGGAGAGCGCCCCGTACTTAAGCGCCTTCTGGATCGCGAGACCGGGATCGTTGGTATGTACGTGTACCTTTACCACGTCCTCGTCCGCCACCACTACGATAGAGTCACCGATGGATTCCAGATAAGCCTTAAAGTCCATCTCCATCTTAATGTTAAATACCTTGTTGAGCATAATGATAAACTCGGTGCAGTACCCGAATTTGATCTCGGTTGCCGCCTGGGCTTCCAGACTGCCCCCTGCCTGCCTGCCGCCTGTATGAGTCACGCCCGCCGTATCCAGGGACAGGTCGATCTCCTTGCCAAGGTAGGCGTCATAAGCGCCCTTGAGAACCTGCATCAACCCTTGACCGCCAGAGTCAACAACGCCGGCCTGCTTTAATACAGGCAGCATCTCCGGTGTCTGCTCGAGCACCTCATCCGCACGGGCAATGATCTGTGCCATGAATTCCCCCAGATCGTCCATACCGCTGTCGGCCAGCTCTCTTGCCTTGATCGCCGCTCCTTTGGCAACGGTGAGGATGGTGCCCTCCTTCGGCTTCATGACCGCCTTATAGGCCGTCTCCACAGCCTTCTCGAAAGCCGCCGCAAAAACCGGGATCGTGATCTCGTCATATTCTTTCACACCCTTGGTAAAGCCGCGGAACAGCTGGGAAAGGATAACGCCCGAATTCCCTCTTGCGCCCCGCAGGGAACCGGAAGAAACAGCCTTGCAAAGGGACCGCATATCCACATCGCCCATCTCGTAAAGCGCTGCCACTTCTCTGGCCGCAGCCATGATCGTCAGCGTCATATTCGTACCCGTATCGCCGTCCGGCACCGGAAAAACATTCAGTTCATTGATCCATTCTTTCTTGCTCTCAAGATTCTTTGCTCCTGCCAGGAACAATTTTGCCAGCATACCGGCATCCATTGTATTTGAAGCCACCTTACACTTCCTCCCTTAGTCAATCACTTTCACACCTTCGACGAAGATGTTTATTTTTTCCACTTCGATTCCGGTAAATTCTTCCACCTTATATTTCACACTGTCTATCAGATTATCCGATACCGCAAGGATACTCACGCCGTAAGAAACAATAATATGAAAATTCAATGTCAGCTTATTGTTATTCAAAAAAACCTGAATGCCGCGCGTCATGCTGTCTTTCCTCAGTAATTTCACGAGTCCGTCTTTCACGCTCATGCCCGCCATGCCGACCACGCCGAAGCATTCCATGGCTACCGTGCCGGCAAACTGTGCCACGACTTCCTGATCGATAGAAATATTCCCCATATGTGTGTCCATCGAAGAAACTTTCATAAGCTACCTCCTTATTATTCTGAATATACATCCATATTATAACCTGTTTGGTCAAAAAAAGAAACCTGATTTCAGGCAAAATATGTAATTTCCGCTTGCATTCCGTTTTACTTTCTGCTATTATACAAATGTTGTGTGAGTAAAGACCGCAAAAAAAGAATCGATTGTATCGTTAGGAGGTGCAAAGATGGCTAAGTGTGATGTTTGTGGCAAGGGCGCTCATTTTGGAAATAACGTAAGCCATTCTCATAGAAGATCTAACAGAATTTGGAATTCTAATGTTAAGAGCGTTATGTGCAAAGTGAACGGCGGCAATAAGAAGCTGCATGTATGTACGCGCTGTTTAAGATCCGGAAAAGTTGAAAGAGTTTGATTACTTACAAAATCCCAGCTGATCATCAGCCGGGATTTTTAAGTTGGCAGGCAGGAGCCTGGTCACTTTTTCCGGAGCTGCTCCAGCACCATGGCTGCTCCCTGCCTGGTATCCTCGATAATCTCTTTGGGAGTCATCTGAACATGACGCAGGGAATTATACTCTCTTATCTTGCGGATATCTTCCAGATTAAATGCCTTACTGACTACCGGTTTCGTCATCATCCTCATCATCTCCTTCCAGCAGCACGGACGGCGGGTAGATGAGCAGATCCTTATACCCTTCCAGGGTTGTAATGATCTTTACCCCTCGCACTGTTTTCACATTTACGATATGCTTAAAATTCCAGGATATAATAATATCACATCCAGCCAGGATTGCCGCAGCAATATGCTGACAGTCATCAAAACTCTTTTTCTTCAGGATTCCGAAGTCTATAAACTTTTCAGCAAGTTCCACCGTATTTTCATCCGTATGAATCATGTGACAGGGTATCTGCTTCAGATGGCCGAGAAGAATATCAAGCTTTTCCTGACTGCATCCGCTGATCTCGTTCAGCACAATGTCGGACAGATATACCTCGTATTGTCCCTGTTCGAAGAGATTCCATACTTCCAGCGTGTCCTTCATTCGTTCCGGTGCATCCAGCTGATACAGGTAGCTGACCACGGAAGTGTCCAGATAAACCTTTAATTTACGCATCTCATACCTCCGTTCTTTTCTTTATTGTATCACGGAACTTCTGAAAAGTCATTCTCCGCTCTTTTATTTTGTGAACTATTTTATGAACTTTTTTAGAATGGCAGACCGTATTTTACAACGTTTTAAGCCCCTGTCGGCAGGCACGTCTCATAGGAGTCGTATCTGCCCGGCAGGGGCTTGGCAGTCATCTATATGCGAAGTTCGCATTATGCATGTTTAAATTCTTTCTCGTAATGTTCTTTCAGCCGTTCATACTCTATGTTGATGCGCTGGATCACATCTTTATCCCCGGCCACATTGTCGGGATGGAAGATCTTGATCAGATCTTTATAACGTTTCTTAAGCGCCAGCGGATTACGAACCCCCTGGAAGAAGGCCGATACTTCCGAATGTCCGCTGTAAAGCAGATGTTCGTCCAGCAGATCCTTCTCCGCCGTAAGACGCGCCCATTCCTTATCCAGCCGCCTGCGGTCCAGATCAAGCTGCTTGAAACCGTTCTGCAGGATCTCCATCTTCTTCTCAAAGAACAGGTTGTCCTCCTTCAGACGCTGACGTTCTCCTGCCATCTTGCGGTTTAATACCTTCATCTCCTCCTGAAACTGTACCTTTTCTTTCAGAAATTGTTCTTCCATGTCCTTTAGCTTCTTCGACGACGCTTCCAGACGTATATTTTCCCGAAAAAGCCACGCTTTTAACTCCTGCAGTTCCTCCTCGGATCCCTGCACAAGCACCTCTTCTACCCTGTTCATCATCAAACCCCGATCATCCGGGCGCTGCAAAACCGCCCGGTCTCATACAAAATACATCAGTTGCCGTATTCCCCTTTAATCACAGCAGAAAAAGTTATACCCAATCAGCAGCAGCAGAACAATAAGCACCAGCCCGATAAACCGATTGGCCAAAAAAAGCATAAACAGCATACCTGCCGCAATACAAACCGCCACAAAACCTATCAATTTTTTCATATAATATCCCTGCTTATGCTCTTTGTATATTATATGACGGCTATGCACAAATAGTTCTGACTGTTACCGAAATTAATGCTTTTATCACTCATCCTCCGGAAAAGCAATATCCACCGCTTTTTCGTCTTCGATCATCTCTTCCTTGGGCGAGGTGAATTTGTCCACGATATCCGGGATCATGTCAAGCACTTTCGTGATGGTATCCTGGTTCTTGATATTCACCAGTTTCGTGGAACCGTTCTTGATCACAAGCACCGCGCTCGGCGTCATCTTGGCCGAGAAGCCTCCGCCTCCGCCGTTCTTCTTGTCACTGGCGCTGGCGCCCGCACCCACACCGAAACTGATATCCACAAGCGGCAGGATGATGGTATCGCCGATCTGTGTCGCGTCCCCCACTACCGTCTTCGTGCCGATCACCGCATTCATACCCTTCATCAAAGATTCGATCACACCAGCAAAATTATTATCTGCCATTTATACAGCCTCCTTCTTAAACAGCTTGATCAATGTTCTTATATCCTTATTCCTGTAGAGCTTCCATGCCACACGCAGGAACGTGAATGCACGTATTTTTCCTTTGATAAATACACAGCCTTCCAGACGGGCCAGCTCAAAATCCCCCTCGATCCGTACCTTCGGCCCGAAGACCGGATATAACATGCCGCAGACGGCAAGCACTTCTCCCGTGGAAGCCGGATCCCCCGTGCCGACGATCAGATCCACCTCGACTCTGTCCGGTTTCAGGTCCTTAAGCACTACCCCGGCCTGCTCTTTGCACAGTGCAAAAGAACGACCGAAAGCATCGCTCAAAAATACTTCCCGGTAATACTGTATAGTATCCGACGCAGTTTTTATTTTATCACACATATGCCGGATTGTGTACCGGATATTTTGGAAGGCGGTCTTTAATTTCTCCCAAAATGCTTTTATTTTGTCTAACAGACGGTGGATTTTCTGCCGGATCCTGCCAAATAAGCCAAAAGCCTCCTGTCCGCTTTCTGCCCCATCCGGCGAAGGCTCTGTGTCGGATATATCCGTGGCCGTCACCTTTTCCGATCCTGCCGCAGCCTCTTCCAAGGCGCCGGTTCCGGCCTGTGTCTTTGTCTGTTCCTGAACCGTTGCATTCTCATCTGAAGAACCGGCTCCGTCTGGAATCATCGCTTTCCCTGCCGGACCGCTTTCCGGCTCACGGGCTGTTTCATCCGCCGCCTGCGGCGGTGTCTCGTCCCTGGCCTTCTTTTCACGCCTGCGCCTCTTCCCGGCAGCTTTCTTCCGGCGCTTCTCCTTCTCCGGAATGCGAAACAGGGTAAACAGGAAGAGCCGCACTCTCACATACACATCCGCCGGATAGCACAGATGGATATTGACCAGATGAAACAGCCAGGTGATCTTCGCCCGGGCGATGAAGGGCGGATTGCCCCCGCCCTCCTCCCGTGACACCTCGATCCGATACCGCACCGGCACGAAAAGCGCACAGCAGACTGCGAGAAGCACCACACCCAGGATCACTGACAGGATAATACCTATGATTTTTAAAATAAGCAGCACAATATGTAACATAGAATTAAACGTCGATTCCCTCTTCTCAACTCATCTGTTTCCCGCGAAAAAGATACGCGACAAGATCAGCCTGTCCCGTCTCGCGGACACACTCCTCCGCAATCCGGCAGACGATCCCAAACGCTTCCTCCTGATTCCCGGCGATGCCGATCACATAAGGCGGATGATCCCTGTAATAGCGCTGCCGGAACATCCGGTTATGATAGATCGACAGCTGTCTGCTCTCCGCCATATAAGCGATCACATATACATTCTGGAGCTTTGCGTATCTTTTCAGTTTTCTCCGGGTTTTTCCCGGATTTCTAATAGTATCCCCTATATAAAGATTTTTATAAAATTTCATGGATATCCCTGACAAAATATTTTCGCTGATAAAACCTACATTATTTTAACACACTTCTCCCAAATAAAACACCCATAAACCATTAACTTTTCCTTAATTCCATGTCGCCTTCGGCGATGGGCAGATTCCTTTGGCCCAATTTACCTGTTCCTTAATTACATTGTCATCTGCTGTACCACAGTTCCTTTTTTTTCAGATCCAGATAAATGGCGTATGCCTGTTCCAGGATCTGCTTCTCGTTGGGAAATTTGAGCAGATGGTAGGCCTCGTGATATTTATAGTAACCGGAATCCGTAAAATATTCTTCCCGCTGTGGCCTGCTGTAATAACTGTCCGCGATCATCAAATACCAGTGTACCTCCTTGGACACCGTATCCTCCGGCACAAGGAAGGTGTACTGGCTCTTGCCGATGTACTTCATGATCGAAGCCTGTACGCCTGACTCCTCGTACACTTCCCTGAGCGCAGTCTGCGCCTGTGTCTCGCCTTCCTCGATCGTTCCCTTGGGCAGAACCCACCCTTCATATTTGTTATGCAGATGTTTGTACAGCACCAGTATCTTTCCGCGGAAGATAACAACGCCGCCGCTGCTCACAGCCTCAATCATACTCTACTCCATTTCATTTTCCGTTCCGGCAATCCTATACTCCAAAATATTCATCGAAGATGCGTTTGGCAATGGGCACCGCGTAATCGCCGCCGCTGCCCGCGCCCTCGATGATGATGGTCACGCATACTTCCGGTTCCTGCGCCGGGGCAAACCCCGTAAACCAGGCATGGGAATCCGTTTTTACATTGTTGAACTCCGCAGAACCGGTCTTGCCGGCCGCCGTGTAGGTTAAGCCGGCCAGCTTCGTGCCCGTGCCGCTCTCCACCACCGCCGTCATCAGCTCCGTCAGCGCCGCAGCTTCCGTCTGTGTCAGCAGCTCTTTGTAACTGTCCGGTGAGAACTGTTTGATAACGGTTCCCTCGTTGTTCTTGACATGATCCACCAGATAAGGCTTCATGACCGTGCCCCCGTTGGCGATCGCGCAGGTGATCATATTCAGATGCAGCGGCGTAATCTGGGTGGTACCCTGCCCGATCGAAGCCTGCAGGATATCCGAATCAGAGGTATCGGCATTGACCACAAGTTTACTCTTGTTATAGGCGAAACTGACCGGCAGCTCCTGGTTGAACAACAGTCCGTCCAGCGTCTGTCCCCATCTGGTCCGGTCCAGTGTCATGCCGATATTGGCAAAGGAAGCGTTGCAGGATTTGGCAAAGGATCTGGTGAAATCCTCGTGCCCGTGAACGGACCCGTGGTAGCAGTTGATCGTATCCTGCCCGGAACTGTACCTGCCGTTGCACTGATAAGAATACTGCCTGTAGCTGTCCGGATTCTCCCTGATATATTCCAGCGCCGTCACGATCTTAAAGGTGGATCCCGGCGGATACAGTCCCTGCGTGACCCGGTTCAAAAGAACGGTGCTCTCCTTGTCCTGGATCAGCCCGTCCCAGAGCGTGTCAATCTCATTGGGGTTAAAATCCGGTTTCGAGACCATGGCAAGGATCCTGCCCGTAGACGGCTCGGAAACGATGATCGCGCCCTTGTAAACGCCAAGCGACTTGGCGGCTACTTCCTGCAGTCCCACATCCAGCGTGGTCACGACACTGTCTCCCGGATATTTGCTGCCGGCCACATCGCTTGCCACCTTGTCCGACAGTTTGGCATTGGAGTTGATCAGGTAGTAGTTGGCTGCCGCCTCTACGCCGAATCTCCCGTTGGTGGCATATCCAACCGCATGGGCAAAAAGATTGTCGTAAGGGTACACTCTCCGCTCATTGCCGTCTGCGTCCGTCTGCGTCTCGGCCAGAACCTGTCCGCCTGCGGCAAAGATGCTGCCCCGCGTGTTCTGCGCGGCGAAAATCTCCTGCCTGCCGTTATAGCTGTTGTTGATCAGCTCCTGCTGATGAGTGATGGCATAATGGCAGGTATATGTCATCATGCCTGCAAATACCGCGACAAAAAGCCAGGTGACCGCAAGGATCTGTTTATTTCTCTTCTTCTTCGGATTCTTCCCGGCGCCTCTGCCTTTGGATCCGCTGTCTTCTCTTCTTCCTTTTGACACGCTTAGCTCCTTCTTCCTGTCGAATGATGAACAGTCCTTCTATGATAAAAAACATTACCAGTGTAGTCAGCACGGAACTGCCGCCGTAGCTGATAAACGGCAGCGTGACACCGGTCATCGGGATAAACTTCGTCCCGCCGCCCACTGTCAGAAACACCTGAAAGATATAGGTGACGCCCAGCCCGAACGCGATCAGCCGGTAGAACTTATCCTGCAGGCGGACGGAAATGTCCATGAACATGATAAAACAGCTGAGACAGACCAGGATCATGCACATGGAAAAGAGGATGCCAAGCTCCTCCGCTACCGCCGAGAATACGAAGTCCGCCTCCACAAAAGGGATCGACGCAGGCGTACCGCGAAACAGGCCCAGCCCGAACCACCCGCCGCTGCTGATGGCAAACAACGACTGCGTGATCTGATAGCCCGCATCGTCGATACAGCTGAAAGGATCTTTCCACGCCTGCACACGCACCTGTACATGGGAAAAGAAGTGGTAGGCCAGCACGGCCGCCCCGCTCCCGCCGGCACAGCCAAGCAGCAGGTAGATCCAGCGGCCCGTAGCTATGAATACCATCATTACATAAACGATAAAGAAAATCAATGCGCTTCCCAAATCTCTGGAGGCTACCAGAATCAGCACATGGATCCCGGCCAGCACCGACGTCAGTATGACCCGAGGCAGATCGTGTGACTCATGAAGCGCACTGGCCAGAAAGAATACGAACACGATCTTCACAAACTCCGAGGGCTGAAACGTGACCCCCGCTATGGAGTAGGAGATCTTGGAACCGTAAGTAACGGCCCCCAGAACCAGGACGATGCCCAGCGCCACGATGCCCAGCGCCGCATAAATCCAGGGCAGATTCTTTAAAAATTTCAGCTTATGGATAAAATACGGGATCAGCATTCCCGCCACGATCGATATCGTGACGATGAAAAACTGCTTGATCGCCTTTTCGAAAGACAGTCTGGTCAGGATCACAAACCCGATACTGAGCAGCAGACACATATTGTTGACGATCAGCCGGTTTCCTTTCGGATAGACCATGCGGAACAGCATCACCGTAGCAAACATCAGTATCTGCTGCAGCACATAGAAAAACAGATATTCTATATTCCCCGTCTCAAAGCATATGACAAGAAAGCACGAAAAATGTACCAGAAACATAAACAGGCTCTGGCGGAAATAACAACCGCTACGGCTCTCCTCGTCCTGATAACGGAACACAAGAAAGCACTCCAATGTATAAAGTGCCATAAACAACGTAATAAAATACTTGGAAAGTTCAGTGATATATAATTCCATAAAAAGCTATTCCACGCCTCTTTTCAAATGTCCAGTCGTACAGGACTCGCCAAAAGGTTTCCCACCGGACAGAATCTGCCTGCACTCTGCAGCCGACTCCGTCGTAAAGTCATAGCGCATTACATCCGCTCCGATTCTTTTTACCACATTCTCCTGCTGATGTAAAGAAAAAGGAACCGAATTATAGATGATATTATAGCAGTGTGTACAATTTATTGCTACCGGAAATACGACCCCGTAACGGTCTTTTAACTGCAAAAATGTCGAAGCAGCAGCGGCAGTCCCGGCTTTCGGACACTGCCCCGCGGTCCTGCGGATACAATTGGCCGTGACCATCATCGGAATCCTGCCGTATACGGTCATCACGGTACGCATACCGGCTGACTGCGCAAAACGGGCCAGTCTTCCGGCTTCTTTCCGGTTCAGCTCCCAGGGCAGAGTATACTCCCTGCAATAGTGTGCCCAGAAACGGATGCTTTCAGAATTGAAGCAGTACAATCCCGCATCTGGCACCATCTCAAAACCGCCTTCCAGGCCGAGTACGAAGGCTGCTTCTTCATAATTGCGGATCAGGAAGCCGCGGATCAAAGGGCTGTTTGCGTTATCGGATCCTTTGGCCGTAAGTGTCGTCAACCGTTCCGTATAAGCGCTGTCCCCGGCACGCAGGATATAGGGCAGCGCCACATAATATGCAGGCTGTGCACGGTGTTCTCCCTCTGCAGTGCCCGCATTTACGCGGGCCGTTATACATGCCGTCACCTCCCTGTACCGCGCAAGATACAGATCGCTGTCGATGTAGATACGACGGCAGGGATGCTGCACCGCCTCGGCTAACTGTTCGTATGTAGATACGAGAATATCGGTCTCTGTATGCTTTTCGACCGGTCCGGTATCGTTGACTGACCAAGTCGGTATATCTATGTCGGACGTCCTTCCGGCACTCATGCCCTGTCTGAGGATACACTGTCTCTCATATGCCTCGATTCCCGCCCGGCGCAGTTCATTCATGGCCCGCACCGGCAGGAAGCAGTCCTGTGGCATCAGGATATCGCAGGAATGTAACCGGATACAGGAATTTCCCGTTTTCAGGAAACGCTTTCGCACATCTTCCGCCTGCAGAGGCGCTTTTATGGCGTCTTCCACGGCCGCTCCTTCCACCGTAACGCTTCCCGCCTCTCCCGTGATCTGCAGGACAGACGGACGCCCCTTTTCCAGAGTGACCTTCACAGCTGCTTCTGCCCTGTCCGGTTCATGCAGATAAGCCGCCCGGATCTGTGCGAGCACGCTCTCATCGCTTCCGGCGTAGCTTGGCTTGTGGAGGGTGATCATCTCCCGCCCGTTGTGCCGCTCATAATAGCCGGTCTGAAGCTCGCTGCGGATATACAGACTCTGCAGCCTGTCCAGATCTTCACGGCTGACCCGGCAGGACTCCCGCCCTTCCCGGATATACAGATCGATATATTTGCGGTAAAGCGCCGTGACACCCGCGGCATATTCGGCCTTTTTCATGCGGCCTTCTATTTTGAAGGAATCAATGCCGGCTTCGATCAGCTGCGGCAGGTAAGTGATCGTACACATGTCCTTTAGACTTAAAGGATATGCCGCATCAACGGCCTGCGGCCTGCCTGCACTGTCGCAGATCTGATAGGGCAGCCGGCAGGGCTGGGCACAGCGTCCCCTGTTGCCGCTCCTGCCGCCCAGCATACTGCTGAAAAGGCACTGTCCCGAATAACAGTAACACATGGCCCCGTGGATAAAGCACTCTATCTCCAGACCGGTCTGCTCCTTGATCCTGCGCACTTCATCTAACGACAGTTCTCTGGCGGGCACGATGCGTTTCACGCCCAGCTCCTGCAAAAAGGCACAGCCCTCCGGTCCGGTCAGTGTCATCTGCGTGCTGGCATGCAGCGCCAGTTCCGGAAAACAGCGCCTGATCTGCATGAGCACACCGATATCCTGCACGATCACCCCGTCCAGCCCGGCTTCATAGAAGGGCTGCAGATAGGGGATCAGCTCTGCGAATTCGTCCTCTTTCAAAAGGGTGTTCACCGTAAGGTAGATCTTCCGTCCCATAAAATGTGCCACATGGATGGCCCGGCAGATCTCCTCTGTCGTGAAATTGTCCGCGTAGGCCCTGGCGCCGAATTTCTCGCCGCCTAAATAGACCGCATCCGCTCCCGCGTTGACAGCCCCCAAAAAAGCCTCGTAATTGCCGGCAGGCGCCAGCAGCTCCACGCGCTGGCCTGTTTTCTCTCTGTTTTCTTTATACAGTTCCATCATTTCCTGCTCTCCTGCTGTTTTCCTGCTGTATCGGTAGACGCATTTTCCTGTGAAACAAAAAACCCTGCGGGTTTCCCCAACAGGGCTTTCTCTTTTATCAGTTCTTATTTCCAGTTCCTATTTCTAATTCTTATTTCCAGCTCTTATTTCTTCTTCTCTTTCTCTTTCAGCTCGGTCTCCAGCCGGACGATCTTCTTGGCCGTCTCGTTGGCCTCTGTCTGGAGGTTGCGGATGTTCTTCTCCATATTCTCCAGTTTGATCTGAGATGCGATCAGCTCATGCTTGAGATCGTACATCTCCTTCTCCTTATTCTGGATCTCTTCCTCCAGCCGTGTGATCTGATTCTTCGCCTTAAAATAATCATCCGCTATATTTAACTGCATCAAAACATTCTGCGTGTCGAGGGACTGCCTTTTGAAGCTGTCAACCTTGCTGTATTCCGCGATCTTGTTGTTTATATAAGATGCGACCTTCTGCAGATACTCTTCGCTTTCGTAACCGCTTAAGGTAAAGACTTTACCGGCAATGATAACCTCTGTATCTGTTTTCGTTGACATAGGACCCCTCCCCATACTAAATATGCCGCCCCGATTCATGATGTGATACAAAATCTATTATATAATAGCAGGCGGTATAATTTCAAGTAAAAAATAAAGCGGGGACGCAGCCCTGGTCTCTGTCAGGTTTCTCACGGCTGCCGGCCGGCCATTGACCGTCACTTCCGTCAGACTGTGCGCCGTGCACAACAGGATCCGTGCCGCCGGAAGATCGGTTTCGATCGTGACTTTGCCGTCCTCTTCACAGGCGGCCGCAAAATGATATGCTCTGTCAACGTCATAAACCGTTTCTTCTATCTTTGATGCAAGATGCACCACCAGTTCCATCTCGCCGTAAGGCGCCTCGCTGTCCTCCGGCACCCGGACTGACATCGGAATCAACGCATCCTCTCTGATATAGACAGGAATATGCTCCCGACGGATTTCCGGCCGGATCCATCTGCCGCCCTCTGTCACCGCATGAGTATGGAAATCCATCCAGCGGCCTTCCGGCAGATACATGGCAAATTCGTCCTGATCAAACACCGGCGCCACAAGCAGGCTGTCGCCCAGGAAATACTGCAGATCGATATGCCTTACATTCCGATCTTCAGGATATTCCATCAAAAGCGGCCGCAGCATCGGCACGGAATCCGTATGCGCCTTATGAGCCGCGGTATACAGATACGGCAGCAGACGGTGTCTGATATCATTGCATGCCCTGAAAACCGCTTCCGCCTCCGTTCCGAAGTTCCAAGGCTCCCGCGGCGTCTTCCCATGACATCTGCTCAGCGGGCCAAACAGTCCAAACTGACAACTCCGCACATATTCTTCCGTCTCCGGCGGACACTCGTAACCGTTATGGTCGGTATTGTAGAAACCGCCCATATCAAAGCCCCAGAACGGAACCCCGCTCATGGCAATGCTCAGGCCGCCCCGCAGGATGGAAGCGTGGTTGTTCAGATGGGTGGAAGAATCCCCGGCCCAGGCCGCCGGTATCGTGTGAGAGCCGGCATAGCCGCTGCGTCCCCACAGCATCGGACACTCTCCGCTTTCTGCTTTCACTTCCTTCATGATATCGTAGATCGTCTTTGCATACAAAAAGGTGAGTTTGTTATGGCCCTGCACCCCGTTGGAGCCGTCATGATAGACCGCATACGCCGGAACCGCCTCCGAAAAATCCGTCTTGATAACGCCAACGCCCAGTTTCACCACGGCCTTCACCCGTTCCCGGTACCATGTCAGAAAGGCCGGGTTGGTGAAATCAAAACAGCCCACTTTGGACTCGCTCATGGCCGTTGCATAGAATCTCACCGGCTGTCCCTCACCGTCTTTTACCAGATACCCCTTTTCCCGGGCCATCTCGAAAAATGCAGAGCGCTCGTCAATATAGGGATAGATCCAGAGACTCAGATGAATGTGATGCTCTTTCAGATAACGGATCATGCCCGCAGGATCGGGAAACCGCTCCAGATCCCACTCCCAGGCTCCGGCGTCCGGCTTTCTCTGCCAGCCGTCAATATGGATCACGTCGATCTTGATCTTATGCTCCTTAGCCCTGCGCACCACCTCGTAGATCTCTTCCTGTGTCTGATAAGAACACTTTGACATCCAAAGTCCGAACGCCCACTTGGGGATCATCGGCACCGCCCCGGTCATGGCGGTGTAATCCTGCAGCAATGCTTTGGGGTCTTTACCAAACAGGATCGTATAGTCCAGATACTTATCTTCCACTTCCATGTTATAGGCCACGCCGGAGACCGTCCCCATGTCAAAACGCGACCTGGTAAAGCTGTTCAACAGCACGGCATAGCCCCGGCTGCTCAGAAAGAAAGGATGGTTCTTGTAAGACTGCTCCGTGTTGGTACTGAGCGCATCGGTCTGCCAGCAGTGAACCGTCTGCCCTCTCTTATTGAAATCCGTGAACTTCTCTCCGAAACCGTAGAAGCTCTCGTCAGCATACAGATACATCGTCTCGTGTACCTTCTGCACCCGCTTATTCTCATCCAGTGTAAAACCGATGGGCAGGTTCTTGCACATATTGTCCACGTTGGAATCCCGGACCTGCTCTTTGGTGACCAGCCGGCCTTCATAGTAATAGCTGACCTCCCAGGGATGCTTTCTCACCCGCACCTCCAGCTGCTTACAGCCAATGCCGATAAACTCCTCCGTCTCCGAGACCTGCACCGCCTCCTGCCCGGCAAAGGCAAACACCTCATTGCGGAAGCAGTCCGTATTCCCGTAAGGAAACATCTGGAATCTGACCGCATTTGCCCCCACAAGATCGATCGTCACCACCGCCCTGTTCCTGTGGTAGGTCTCCACCTCGAAATCCACGCCGCAGCTTCGTACCTCATAACTCCTGACTCCCGTCAGAAAATCAAAATCATGTCTGAAAACCGTCTCCAGATACCCCAGCTGCGGGTTGTAGCTTACTTCTACCTTTTTTGCCATCTCTTCCTCCTTCATTCCATGGTCGGTTTCGGTTGTCTGAAATTTTTCGTCCGTCCGTATTGTTATGATTATAACACGTTTCCTGTCAATTTAATATGCATTCAACATGATATTCCGTTTTCTTCGTGTAACAGCTCAGCCTGCGGCTTTTCTGTTCCTGAATCTGCCCATTCCAGGTCGCCTGCGGCGAAGGGCAGATTTCTTTTGTCCAAATTTACATCTTTATTGTACTATATTTGTATGTTATAATATGACTACCTTTTATTATTGGGGGATACGTTTATGCTGACCATATACCAGTTAATGAAATATTTAAGGAACCATCATTTCATAACCGTCAGAAGCAATCAGGCACAGGCGCTGCGGAATATCGGCTATTACCACGGCTTTAAAGGGTATCGCTTCATCAGGAATACGAGACAGCAGATTCCTTTTTCCAGCCTGGACGAAGTCATTGCCCTGAACAAATTCGATCTGCAGCTTAAGACCCTCTTCTATCCCAAGGTGATGTTTATTGAGAATGCATTGAAAAGCTATGTGATTGAATCCGTCTTAAAAGACAGCGGTTCCGAAAATCTGGATGTTGTGTTCAACCGGTCCGTCACCGATTACCGCTCCTATACGCCCGGAAGCGATTCTTACCATAAGCAGTATGCGAAGCGCATGATCCTGAAAGGAAAGATAAATAACGCGCTTCTTCGTGACTACACGAACAAAAAGCAGTCCGTCAATCATTTTTTCGACGCTGACCAGTCAATTCCCATCTGGGCAGTCTTCGAATCCCTGACGCTTGGAGAATTCGGCACGTTCTTTTCCTGCGCGAACGCAAATGTGAAGCTGCATACGTCCAGGATCCTGCATCTTCCCGGCAATCTGGATGCCGACGGAAAACTTACAGAATACATTATCTATACGATCAAGGATCTCAGGAATGCCGTAGCGCATAATAATACGATCTTCGATACCCGCTTCCAGACCGGACAGGTTAACCGCCGCCTCATTACCCTGCTGGAGATGGAGGTCGGCCTTGCCAATCTTGATTTTAAATATATAGATGCCTATATCATACTCATCACCTATGTCTTACGGAAAATGGGAGAAACAAAGACGTCCTGCAAACAGTTTATCCTGTCCTTTACGGACTGTACCAACACACTGCGGCAGCAGATGTCACCAGGCATATGCCACCAGATCCTGGGCACACAGCAGCGGACACATCTCGAACTGCTGCAAAATTTTATCAGTAATTCGTAATGTCCTTGCATATTTTTATTCTCTATGGTATATTATAAATATGAATTGCGGTGGACGTCTTCGGACAACACTTTGAGAGAACCTGATGCGTCGGGTTCTTTTTTTATCGAACCGCGCCCGTCTGTGTCCGTTATTTTCAGAAGATCAGAACTTAAGAAAATCCTCCATACTGCCGATAATTTAAATAAGCAAATACATATTGTAGTTATGTATCTATTTTTTACTACTTTTTTTACTTATAGAAACAGGAAACGGATTTTCCATTTATGTTCAAGGATCGGACACTCTATAAGGTTCTTTTTTGTATTCTTATATTGTATACCGGCATTTTCCGGCAACCACCACCCTTGAACAGTTAAATACTGAACCGTATTCTGCTATCTTGTTTACAGGCAAACGTCCCGCGGCAGCCGTCAGGTATCCGAACCTGCATGGGAAATACAGCGTACCACCCGCGGACATGAATTCATCACAGAGAAAGGTAGAGGTATCGGTTATGGGCAGTGGACTCTGCGTCGGTTCCGTGAACCGGGTCAAAAATTCCAACGTAACAAAAATTGAATTAAAAAATAAAGACGGCTCTTCCGCCGGCACACTGACGATTCATCATGCAAAAGCAAAGAAGAAACCCAAACGGCTGAATTACAGTTTTAAGAAACTGTCGAATCAGATCATGCGCTCCAAGTCTTCCATAAATGCCAAGCAGCTGACGACGAAAACGAAATTCCAGATCGTGGATCTGCGCCTCAAGCTGGCCAGCGGCGACTACAACTACACGGAGATCCACAACGCGCTCAAGCACGCCGAGCGGATCGCACGGGTGGCCAAGAAGAAGATGAAGCATCTGCAGGAAGAAGAATTCTACGAGAAGACAAACGGCAAGCAGACCGCTCAGGAGCAGATGGAACAACTGGAAGAGCAATCCGAAGAATTCAACCAGATCGACACTGCCGGCATGAGTCAGGAAGAAATGGAACGTCTTATGCAGCAGATTCAGGAGGAGATGCGCAGGATCGAGGAAGAACTGGAAGAAGCGATGAGCTCTCAGGATATGATGGAGGACTTCCTGCAGGGGTTCAGTCAGGAAATGACGCCCAAAGATCTGGAGGAGCTTAAGAAAAGACACCGCGCCGAAGAAATGCGCGACATTATGGAAGCCGACCTGGAATACCTGAAAGCCTACTTCGATAAACTGTCCAAGGAGAAGGAAGAAGGAAGCTCCGGCAGCACCGATTCCAACTCCGATTCCTTCGGCAACATAACCGGCGTGTCTCTTGAATTAAACGGCATGGAAATCCCGGTGGAAGCCGCGGATGTTCCCGTGCAGGTAGAAGGCGCAAATGTCGATGTGATGGCATAATGATCTATAAGATCAGGATAAGAACGCGAAAAGAGAGAAAAGAAAGAGACTGCAGACACATACCATGCCGCAGTCTCTTTCTTAAATGTAAACACCCCGGTTCAGAGTTGTCTCAGCAGACTGCTTTTCAGGGCGTTTTCCGCTGCCAGCCTTTCATATTCTGCATGTTTTTCGTCCCGCCCCCGCTCTTCCATAAATTTCGATGAGGAAACACTGACACTTTCACTGGTGACACTTTACAAATCAACCGTCATACGGCAGTCCCAGATGATGGTACGTATGTTCCGTAACAACCCGCCCTCTCGGCGTTCTGTTGATAAATCCGTTCTTGATCAGGTACGGCTCATAGACGTCTTCTATGGTTCCGGCATCCTCGCCGATCGCCGCCGCCAGCGTATCCAGCCCTACAGGACCGCCTTTGAATTTGTCGATCATAGTACACAGGATGTTTCTGTCCACGTGATCCAGCCCCATCTTGTCCACATCCATCAGATCCAGTGCAATAGTCGCCACCTCCTCGGTGATGACACCGTCATACTTCACCTGTGCGAAATCCCGCACCCGTTTCAGGATACGGTTGGCCAGTCTTGGCGTGCCGCGGCTTCTCTTCGCCAGTTCCAGCGCCCCCTTCTCCTCGATCTCCACGTCCAGGATTCTGGCTGAGTGCTGGATGATCACCTTAAGCTCCTCCACTTCATAGAACTCCAGCCGGTGGATCACACCGAAACGGTCCCGCAGCGGAGCCGTCAAAAGTCCTGCTCTCGTCGTTGCTCCCACCAGCGTAAAATGCGGCAGATCCAGACGAATGGAACGGGCCGAAGCCCCTTTGCCGATCATGATATCTATGGCATAGTCCTCCATCGCCGGATAGAGCACTTCCTCCACCTGCCGGTTCAGCCTGTGAATCTCGTCCACGAACAGCAGATCCCCTTCCTGCAGATTGTTTAAGATCGCCGCCATCTCTCCCGGCTTCTCAATGGCCGGCCCGCTGGTCACCTTCATATGAACGCCCATCTCATTGGCGATGATCCCCGCCAGCGTCGTCTTGCCCAGTCCCGGCGGCCCGTAGAAAAGGACATGATCCAGCGCATCATGACGCTGTTTCGCCGCCTCGATGTAGATTTTCAGATTTTCCTTCACTTTTGCCTGCCCGATATAATCATTCAGATTCTGAGGACGCAGGGATCCTTCGATCTTCACGTCCTCCTCAATCAGGTTTGTCTCGATCATTCTGTTACTCATTTTCTTCTATCTCCACATCAAAACATAAATTTCAGCGCCGCTTTCAGGATCCCCTCCACCGTGCTGTTCTCATCCACCTCTACCCGCTTCACGGCGTTTGTGGCATCGGAAGCCGAATAGCCAAGTGCTACAAGCGCCTCTATGGCTTCTCTCTTCATCACATTGTCCGCACCGCCGCCGGCTGCACTTGCCGTAACAACCGGTTCGCCCAGTCCCAGCAGCGTATCTTCCAGCGAAATCTTATCCCGCAGGTCCAGGATCACACGCTCCGCCGTCTTATTCCCCACGCCGGGTGCTTTGGCAATGGATTTCGCATCCCCTGCCATGATCGCAAACCGCAGAGCGTCCGCATTCATAACGGAAAGGATGGCCAGTCCGCCTTTCGGCCCAATTCCATTGACCGTGATCAATTTCTTGAAAATCTCTAGATCATCCTTAGTCAGAAACCCATACAGTGTAAATGCGTCCTCACGCACCAGCGTATAGGTATAAATCTTAACCTCGCTGCCAATCCCCGGCAGCCCCTGCGTTGTAGTGGCCGATACCCGCACATTGTAGCCGATATTCCCCACTTCCACCACCACCGCATCCTCTGCGATCTCTTCCAATGTTCCCTTTAAATATGCGTACATAATTTCTCCCAGAATCCTCTAGCTTCCTAATAATTTAGTGTTTCTTATCTATTGTGCTTCTTATCTTTTTTATGCCTCTTATTCTTTTGTGCTTATTGTCTTCTTATCCTCTTATACTTCCTATCTTTTCTCACTTCCGACCGCATTTTGCAAATACGGCAGCAATTCCATGGCCGCAATGCCCAGCACCGCTCCCGTCACCGTGCCGGCAAGAATCAGAAACGGCATATAATAACCGACATAAAAAGTTTCCACTACCGCCATTGCCACAACAATCTGTCCGATATTATGAAACACGCCGCCAAGCACACTCACCCCCGCTATGGAGAAACACCCGGCGCGCTTTCCGACGGCCATTGCACTAAAGCTGCACACCGCGCCCGCCACCGCATAGAAAATGGCAAAAAGATTGCCAAACAGAAAACCCGACAATAAAATGCGCAGGACATTCACGACTACCGCCCGTCCGGCTTCACCCCGGTACAATAACAGCACGATGATCAGATTCGGCAGTCCCAGCTTGATACCGGGAATTCCGAAAGAAAAGGGAATTAATGACTCCACATAAGACAAGATCAATGCCACAGCCAGAAAAAGCCCTGATTCCGCAGTTCTTCTCATCACTCCACCACCCCATCCAGCGTTTCTTCCGCCGAATCCTGTGAATTATCTTTCCTGTCCCCAAGATTCCTTTGTCCCGTTTGTTCCTTTTCTGTTCCGCGCAGATGCGCCTCACCGGTCGTTATCTCAACCACCAGCTTATGCGGAAGACAGATGATACTCTCTCCCACGGCAGAAACAGCACGATGTCTGACGCAGATCTGATCCCGGCAGTCAGCCGCCTCCATCCGCACCACACCGTCCGCAACGGAAAACAGATTAAAAGCTCCCCCGTCAGGAATCACCGGAGCATTTCCACAGTTCGATACTGTCATCTGACCGTCTTCAACCCATACCAGATAATACTGTCTGTCCTGTATTCCCGCAGCGGGAAATGCAAACACCGCCAGCTGTTCTCCGTCACAGGAAACCCTTACCACGTCCCCCTCACGTCGATACAGAATCAAAAAAACACCGGTCAGCACCGCCGCCAGCACACAGACTACTACCAACGCAATATCTGCTTTCCGAATTCCATCCGGAAATTGTCCTTGTTGTCCTCTTTTTCCGTTTTGCATAGTTAACCCACATCATGCGCAACCTGCCGCCTGGCAGGCCGCATGACCATCCATGGAGTGAAAGCCATAGACTTTCACTTCAACATCATATCACACTCGAACATATGTTTCAAGATGCTAAATTTCATCAATTTCATAATCGGGATCACAGCATTGCAGTCCTTGCCCTGACCATCTGCGTATCGTATAACACAAACCGCAGTTTTATCGTCCGGATACCCTGTTGATTATACCATCCTATTCGCTGCTTTGAAAGATTTTATTTTTGTCTGCGGCTCATCTGTTTTCCCTTCTGATCAACCCTGTTTTTCTATATCAATCACCCTGTCTGCCCATTCTCTATAAAATGTTTCTTCATGCGAAACAAGAAGAATTGTACCGGCAAATGCCACCAATGCTGTTTTTAACGCATCTTTCGCCTGAATATCTAAATGGTTTGTTGGCTCGTCCAGTATCAAAAAATTACACGGCTTTAATGTCAATAAACAAATTTTTACTTTGGCCTGCTCGCCGCCACTCAGCGTTCCAACAGGCTGCATGGCATGTTTACTTGAAATACCGCACAGCGCAAGGACTTTACGGACTTCCTTCATTACCATATCCGGATAACTGTCTGAAACAATCTGTATAGGAGTCCTTGATGTATCTTCCCATATCAAATCCTGTTCAAAATATCCTATTGTGACCTGATCCGAAAATTTGTAATGTCCATGCATGCATGGAATCTGTCCTACCAGCGTTTTCAATAATGTGGATTTCCCAACCCCATTAAAACCCGTTATCACTACTTTCTGTCCACCCTTTATAACAAAATCAATCTTAGATAAAACCGGATAATAATAGCCTACCGATAAACCCTTTACTAAAAGGTGTTCTGTATTTGTGAACGATACTTTTTGGAAATGGAAATAAGGCGTTATCTCTTTTTGATCTAATGCCTCCATCTTCTCCATTCGTTCAAGTTGTTTTCTGCGTCCTCTGGCCATTTTAGATTTTCTTCCAGCAATATTTTTACGGATGAATTCCTCTGTCTTCTTAATCTCCTTCTGTTGGGCTGAATATTGACGCACATAATCTTCCCTTAGAAGCGTTTTCTTTCTTAAAAATTCAGAATACGTCCCATAATACTTTGTAATACTGTCATTATCGATATCGCATATCCGGTTTGCAATTTTCTCCAGAAAAACACAATCATGTGATACTACCATAAATGCATTATCCAGGCCTGACAAGTAATCCGAAAGCCATGTGATATGTTCTTTATCTAAAAAATTGGTTGGCTCATCAAGCAAGAGAACATCCGGTTTCTCAAGAAGTAATTTTGCCAGTATCACTTTTGCTCTTTGTCCACCACTCATTTTATCAATCGGTCTGTCCAGCCCTATTGCCAGCACCCCCAAGCCATTAGCCACTTGTTCGATCTGTGTATCAATCGAATAGAAATCATGGATTTCAAGCTGCTCCTGATGCTTCGCCGCGAGGCTAAGATATTCCGTATTTCCCATAGCTACTTTTTCATAAGCCATTGTCATTTCTCTTTCAAGTTGATACAGTCTTGAAAATGCTGATTTCAAAAAAGACTGCATTGTCATATCCTTCTCTATCTCTGCATATTGATCGAGATACCCAACAGATATATTCGGCTGCCAGACAACGCGGCCGGCATCAGGCATAATCTGTTCTGTACAAATTTTAATCAAAGTACTTTTTCCAGTTCCATTTTGTCCAACAACTCCAATATGCTCACCCCTATTCAATGAAAAACCCGCATTTTTATAAAGCAGATTTTCTCCAAAAGAATGAGTCAAGCCTTCAATTTCCAATAAGCTCATGTGAATCACATTCCTTTCATTTTTCGTAATATACTGCCCAAAATACAAAGAAGCAGAAAGCACCTGTACACATCCGTGTACTGCCTTCTGCCTCTATGGTTCCAAGCTCCCCATGGCAAAAGGCTACAGACAAAACATTGTCCATAGCCTTTCATACGCTCAATCTAGATACGGAAAATAAACAATAAAAATACCACTATACAGTACCTCTATTGCTTCATTTTCCGATGAAATCCAAATGCGTTATTTATACGCTATACTCTGCACAATGTTTCATCGGAATGGATTGTACAGAGTTCAGTTTCTTTTTAGGTTGGTTCGTCAAGTAGAAATTCATACCACTTCTCCTTACTTGGGTGAATAATTTTACCACAGCTATAATACTATAGTTGTGGTGATATGTCAATCTTCAATTGTCCTGATCGCAGGCTCACTCTCTGTTCCCGTTATATTCAGAAAGGAAAATCCCACATCCGCCAGAACCGTCCCCATAATGGAAACCCATGTCACCCTACACAAAAGCTGCAAGAACTGCCAGCAAGTCCTCCTTACGATCCGCTCCCTTCATACGGTGCGGGCAGGCAAGAAGCCATGCCGCAAATCCCATGACAAAACGGAAGATAATCCTCTTTTTCCTACTTATACTTATCTCCACGTTTCACCTTATAAAAAACTTTCACAGAAACAACAGTTATAAAAACAAAAAGCATTATATCTACGATATACATTAGATTTTTCCCATCCGTTGCTATTAACGAAAGTTGATTTCCAAACAAAATATTTAACATACTGGATAAGGGATGCATTCCTGCCAACTGTGAAATCCCGATTATTCCTGACAACGAATAGATAAAGCATACTGTACTTGAAAAAATCGCGTTTCCTGATACCAAAGCAGTTACCAGAAACACAGGAAACATTGCAAATGGCATAGCCAATGCAATAAGCAGAAAGAATCTTATCAGCATTAAAATCTGATAAACGCCTATGTCCGTACACCTGCATATGACAGCACTAACTACAATGGGCAGACAGTTTAGCAACATAATGATAACCGCAGCCAAAAACGAAAACAGAATTTTTGCATAAAATAATTGGTTCATTGAAACAGGGATTTGCAGTAATTCTTTCAAAGAATCGTTTTGGTATTCGGCATGGTATATCTTAATAAACAGCAGCCCCAGCAGAAACGGAAGGAGCATAGCTAAATAGCTGCTGTATTTCATGTAAAAATCTTCGAAGTTCTTTTGCGGGACATGATAATTCCAAAATGTCATACCTGTCCAAAATAAGAGCAATACTCCTGTAATGATAAATATGGTCTTCTGTCTCTTGAGTTTTGAAAATTCAGTTTGTATCAAATTAATCATAAAGATTCCTCTTGTTTCTGATAAAAATATGTTGACAGTGCCATGCAAATTATCCCTATCCCAATAAGGACAAGGATACAGGTAAACACAGGTAGTACCCAATTCTGTACACTCTCCACGATTTTCATGCATTCGGGATTTGCCGTCATAAAAGGCAGACTGCATCGGAACAGGATTAACGCAATAATACCTAAAACAATGAATTTCTGCCGTTTTATCTTTCTAAACTCTGTATCCAACATTTTAAGCAATGCCAACACCTCCCGTAATTTCTTTAAAATAATCCTCAAGACTTTCATCACAAATCCTGCTTTCATAAACACCAATGTTATTCGTGATAAACTCTTGATTTGTCCTGCTTAAATCAATATCCGTATCATAAACCCGTATAACATTATCATCTTCAATAAGATAATTTACTCCGCCGCATTTCTGTTCCAGAATCCGAGCCGCGGTTACTGTAGATGATACACGGAATAAAACATATTTCTGGTTTTTCTTTCTCAATTCGTCCATGCTGCTTTCTTCCAGCAGGTTTCCTTCGTGAATGATTCCTATATCATCTGCGACCAGGTCAATCTCTGACAGGATATGACTGGAAATCAAGATAGTTTTCCCCCGTTCTTTGCTTAAATCCTGCAAAACAATCCTAAAATCATTTTCATAATCGTTGTCTTTCCTGCTCCGTTACGTCCGAGCAGCCCATAGATACGCCCCTTTTTCACGTTCAGGTTTACGGACTTGACAGCTTTCTGCTCTCCATATATCTTTGTTAAATTCTCTGTTTTAATTACTAAATCATTCATAATTTTACCTTTCTGTATATGGATTTTAAAATATTGATATCTGTCTGCGAAGTCCATTATATATTATGTACCTTGCCAAAACCTTGCCGAAACCTTGCTTTTTTCATGTTTTGCAAAAAAGCCCTGTGATGTCACAGGACTTTCCGAACCATGTCAGACCGCCTTTAGGCGGAAACACAAAAGACCCCGGAGGGGTTCCTTCCTTCTGTCAGATTCGAGCGCAACTGGTTTTTCACCTCCTCGTAATACCAGAACACATCTCGGCATGACAAACCGGAAAGATTTTTGAAAATTTCTCAAAAAAATTTATTTCCATTTATTTACAAGTTTCGACAATGCAATGTGAAAAGGCCAATCCACACAAAGCAGATTGACCTTTCCGGGCAAGATACACTTGCCTTGATGTAAAAAATAATTCTTATATTGTTTTTCTTTTCTGTATTATGTACCTCAGCCCCTTAGAAAAGTAATGGCTCACCCATACAAACAAAGCCATGACTGCCATATTCAAAAGATATTTCTCTTTGTTGCCGCCTATCCCTGTCACGCCATGCGTTGATAGCCGCATAGTATATGACCACTTTGCAAAAGGCGTTAAATGTGTATTCGATATGCTCCTTGTATGCTTCTGTGCAAGTCATAAAAATCCCCCTTTCTTCCAACAATTTCGGCTTCCAGCACTTCTTATCATTTTTTCGCTTCCTGTTTCCATTTCCCGCTTTTATATCGCCATAATGAGAAAATCGCAGTACAAAGCCATGTGAAAGCTGTTGTCCACCATATTCCCCATTGACCGATGAAAGAAATGTTTGTTAGTGCAAAGACAAAAACAAGCCTACAAACAATTTCTAAGATACCATTTGCCATAGAATATACAGAGTCGCCCGTACCATTTAGCAAATAACGCAATATTTGGGATACGCCTAACGCCATAAAAAATGTACTGGTAATACGAATACCTTTCACGGCATTTTCGATAATATCCATATCAGATACAAAAATATTCATTACAATTTTTCCAAATCCCCAAAAAACAAAAAGCAAAACAAGGGAATATATGGCGCAGATTTTCAAGGCTGCAAATAAGCCTTGTTTGATTCTATCCATTTTTCCGGCTCCGATATTTTGACCCGTATAAGTTGCGATTGCTGTACCTAATGCTGTAAATGGCTGTTGGATTAAGTTCTCTATCTGGCTTGTCGCTGTAAACGCCCCTATTATGCTTGTTCCAAACCCATTGATTACCCATTGCAAAATACTGCTTGACAGATAAATAAGCGAATATTGAAAACCCATTGGTATACAGACTTTAAGGATTTGTTTTGCTATCACTTTATCAAAAACCGCTTCCTTTAATGCCTTTTCAAAATAAGAGTATTTCTTTACAGCATAGGCAAAACATAATATGCCAGCTATCCCTTGTGCCAGCAGCGAAGCGACAGCCGTTCCCTCTACGCCCGTATGGAAAAGCAGGACAAATACTAAATCAAAAACAATGTTTAATATACTGCAAACAGCTAAAAAAATAATGGGTGTCTTTGCGTCACCTAATGAGCGCAAAATACTGAATGGTATGTAGTAAAGAATTACAATAACCAAACCGCCTAAAGATATTAGCATATACTTGGCAGCGTCCTCCAATAAGGAAACAGGGGTATTTAACAGTATCAGAATTGGCTTTGTGACAACCAATGCAATCACCGAAACAATAAGCGTACTCAATATGCTTATTATGCTTCCGTTCCGAATAGCAGAAGCCGTACCAGCTTCATCACCCGCCCCATAAAATTGTGCAATAACAATTCCAGCCCCAATAGCAATCCCTAAGCAAAGGGAAGTAAATACCATTGAGATAGAACCTGTCGCACCTACGGAAGCAAAAGCATTTGCCCCTATCAAATGCCCTACAATAATTCTGTCTACAATGATAAATGACTGTTGAAAAATCGTTCCTAACATGAGGGGAATCGCAAATGACAAAAGTAATTTTACAGGGTTGCCTGTTGTCATATTCGTTTGTTTACTCATTTTCTTAACTCCTTTCTTTTGACTTATACCATTATAAATTTTTAGGCTTTGAAAAAAAGGGCGGAAAATAGTTATAATCATTTTATCCGACAAAAAGGGCTTTACCCTTTTTGCTGGATAAAGCCCTTTTAAGCTGATTTTATAATTTTACGAATTGTATCATAGGATAGGTGAAAACGTCCACAAAGTTCATCAATATTCACACCTTTACGGTGCAGATTAACAATATCACGGTTTCTCTGTTCATAATACAGTTTAGAGCCGCTTTTGCTGCCCCATGATTTTTTACTCTCCATAGATGGAACATAAAGTAATTGTCCGTTTACATAATTTGACAATTCTTTAAGAAGTTCCATAGGAAGCACATCTGCTGCATTTATATATTTCACGATTTTATTCCGTCCTTTACTTAATTTTTATTAAATAAAGTGCAGAATCAGCAGACTATGCAACTTTCATTTAACCCATACAGACCGTTGCACTTCTACTATTCTGCATGGGAATATCCATTATCTGAAACATTATTAACGTTCACCTCTAACACCTCCTTTGATAAATCCGGCAAACATACAACTAAAATCCTTGTCAAGTATAGCAGACTTTCATCAAAAAAGCTACTTCATTTTGATATTTCGATTGACAAGTGCTAATTAAAAAAATGTTATTATGAATGAAAGAAGGAGAGAGATTCCGTAGTAGTCGGCATTGTGGGAAAATCTAAACTTTTGGATTTTCCCACAATGCCGACTACGGCGGAATCCCACTCCATTCTTCATATTTCTTTTTTTGTATTATTTGTTTCAATTTGTCGGATATAGTGCTAAATTATTATTTTAGGCAGACTTTTGTTGCTGCTTATGGGAGAAAATAACCAATAGCAACTTAAAGTTGCGGAATTGTCAGAGTTGAATGATAGACATTCCCGGCCATTATGCTACTATGGGCGAGAACAAGGAGGAAAAAATATGACATTCGGAGAAAAGCTGTATAAGCTACGGAAGTCACAAGGACTTTCACAGGAAGCACTGGCAGAAAAATTAAACACAAGCAGACAGGCAGTAAGCAAATGGGAAAATAACAATGGTTATCCCGAAACAGAAAAGATAATCTTAATCAGCAAAATATTTCAAGTGAAATTAGATGACCTATTGCTTGATGACAGGGCGATTGGTTCAGATAATGAAAAAAAATTACAGGAAGAAACGAAAGGATTTTATGTAAGCAGGGAAACGGCAAATGGCTTCCTGTTCTATTACAAAAGAAAATTTTTGCTGTTGGCAACGGCGTGCGGAATTGCGTTAGGCTGTAATTCAGTATCTTATACTTCCACTGAACATTACTTTTTTGCTTCCAGTATTGCGCCAATACTTACAACCATATCTATTATGCTCTTACTTGCTGTTGTGATCTACATTGCGTTGAAACAAAATCCTTACAGGGTTCTTCGGAAAAAGGAACTTGTATTTGCGGAGGAAGTGCGAAAGGAAATACAGGAAGAATTTCTTAAAATGAAGAAAATGTTGGTTGGAGGTATTGCGCTTGGTCTTTTGATATTTGTAGCTGTTGGCAGTGGTTGGGGGCTTCCTGTATTTGAGAGTATGAAGTATATGGATATACTGTTTTGCATTACTTTCTCCATGATTTTAAGTGGTATTGGCAGCTTTATCACATTTTTTTGTATAGGAATTTACTGGTCTTATTCAATACTGCTCCGAAATCAGAATGAAAAAAATATCTGATTTATTAGAATCCAATATTTAAGCAGAAGAAAGGAATGGTGGGATATTATGGCGAGAAACCATTTTATTGAGGTTAAAAACCTTGTAAAGAATTATGGCATGGGAAATATAAAAGTTACCGCTGTTGACAATGTAAGTTTCTATGTAGATAAGGGGGCTTTTATTGGAATCATGGGTGCTTCCGGTTCGGGAAAAACGACCATATTAAATATTTTGTCTACCATAGACAGAATGTCCGGCGGGCAGGTTCTTTATGACATGGCTGATATTTCGGGGATGACCGAGGAGGAATTATCAGATTTCCGGCAGGAAAACCTTGGATTCGTCTTTCAGGATTATAACCTTCTGGATACATTGAGTATTGAAGAAAATATCATGCTCCCTATGGTTCTTTGCAGGCAGAAAACGAGCAGGGCTCGTTTGAAAGAAGAAATTGAAAGCAGAGTAAAGAGTATATCAGAAACTTTACATATCTGCGACATTTTAAGCAAATTCCCGTATGAAGTGTCCGGCGGACAAAAACAGCGGGCGGCTTGTGCGAGGGCACTTGTTAATAATCCCAAACTGATTCTTGCTGATGAACCAACGGGGGCACTGGATTCAAACTCATCGGCTATGCTTCTTCATACTTTACAGATTATGAACAGGGAATTAGGCGCAACGATTTTAATGGTAACGCATGATGTGTTTTCAGCCTGTTATTGTGAAAAGATTTTGTTTTTAAGTGACGGTAAGATATGCTCTGAATTGGAGCGGGGAAATATGGATAAAAAAGAGTATTTAAACCGTATTCTTGATATGCAGTCCAAAATCGGGGGTGATGATATTTATGCTGAATAAACTTGCATTACGAAATGCCCGCAGGCTATGGAAAGATTATCTGAATTACTTTCTAACCTTATGTATGATAACAGCCCTCACTTTTTCCTTTCATTCTTTGCTGTTTTCAAAGGATATTTACGAAATGATTCATTTTGGAAACAATGGGGAGCTTTCTACGGCAGGAACAATGTTAGTTACATTTATGGCAGTTTCCACAGTGGCAATCCTTATGATTGTTGCATGGCTGATAAACTATATGACACGTTTTATTTTAGAAAAAAGAAGCCGGGAATTTGCGATTTACTTATTATCGGGAATGAAGAAAAAGCAGATTGCAGCCCTTTACATGAAAGAAAATTTCTATCTTGGAATATCCGCTCTTTTTGCCGGATTGCTTTTGGGGAGCGGGTTACAGCAGATACTATTTTATGTTTTTTATAAAAGTATCGGGAAAAATTACAAGGTAAATATAGAAATATCAGCAGGAAGCATCTTATTAACAATTATCCTGTATGGGGCGTGTTTTATGATTGCCCTTTTTCGGAATAAGAAGAAATTCTCCAATATGGAAATCATAAGTCTACTTAACATGGACAGGCAGAATGAAACAGTAAACGAGAAAAGAAACGCTATATGGAAGTGGTTATTCTATCTTTCCATAGGAAATGTATTGTTTTTGTATTTTCTCATTTTTACCGGCAGGATAACAAAGTGGGCGGCAGTATTTGAAATGATTGGGCTTATCTTTACATTTTACTTTTTCTATTTAGGGCTTTCGGCTTTTCTGATGAAATATATAAAAAGCAAAGGGAGCTTGATTTATAAAAAGGACTGTTTGTTTTTAATGCGCCAGTTTTCCTCTAAAATGCGTAATACGTGTTTTGTATTGGGAACACTAAGCCTGTTATTTATGTTTGCTTTAGTAGGAAGTTCGCTTGCATTTATGCTAAGTGATTATCAAAACAAGCAATTAAATGTGGAATATCCCTTTGATATTATTTTAATCAGTGACAACACAGAAAACGATTTTGTCAAAGAAGAAACACTGATAAATGAAAATACCATTCCACGGGCGACACTGAAATATTGTGTCTATCAAAACGGAACAAGTGAAATGGTTGATTATCTGTATCAGAATTTAAGGTTATTTTCCGATAAAGACAGCGATCCGGCTATGGCAGAGGGAAGAAAAGCTGCTGCTTATTACGATTATGATGTATATATGGGAATCACCGATTATAACAGTTTACGGAAAATGCTTGGGCTAACACCAGTTGCCTTGCAGGATAACCAATATTTAATCCATATGCCAAACCGTGTATATCAGGAGATTAAAGACAGGAACGAAAAGCCCCAGAACAGTTTACATACAGGGCTGGATTTTGCTGGATTTAAGACGGAGGGTTTTGCACAGAACGGGCATAATGGAACGGATTTTTTACTGGTTGTGCCGGATAAAAAACTTGCAGGAATGAAAAAATATTTTTCACTTATGGCAGTTATGGCAGGTGGAAATGTGCCGGAAAATTTGTCAGAAAGTCTGTATGAATCAGCCGGAAAAATAAGAGGGTATGATGAACTTTCTGATTATATAAAAATCGGAAGTGAAGAACTTTTTTTAATGCCTGCCACAATACAGGTTAAGAGCCGGGAAGTCCTGGAACTGAAGTTTTTAATGAGTACCTTGTCATTTCCGCTATTTTATATAGGGCTGGTATTTTTATGCGTAGCGTTTACTGTCCTTTCCGTCCAGCAGTTAAGCGATTCCAATAAATACAAATTCCGCTATCAGATTTTGAACAAACTGGGAATGGGAAAGAAAAAAATCAGAAACGTAGTAGCAAAACAACTGTTTTTATACTACTTATGCCCGGTTATCCTTTCGGTTATTATCAGTGCGGTATTTATATTGTATGTAGGACGGCAATTTGTGATATACACAGGAATCCACACAGAATGGATATTATATTTTGGTATTTCATTCGTTAGTTTTCTTGGGATATATGTCTTGTATTTTGCAGTAACGTATTTCCAATTTAATAAAAACATCGAGCCATAATCTAAGGGCATTGAAAACCAAAGAAATATATTTTTAATGGTGCTTAGAGGGGCTATGGTATTTCAAAATACAATCGCCCCTTTTCAGCATAAATGTAACCGTAAACCAAGCACCGCCCCATGTGGGAGAAAGGACTTTTTAATCAAATTCACAGAAAATTTACATTTCAGAGCAAAAAAATAAGGCCGGGAACCTGTTTTTAGATTCCCGGCCTACGGTTTTACTATGCTGTCCGTTCTGCTTTCAGTTTTTTCACTTCGTCAAGTGGAAGTCCTGCGTATTCCGCAATTTTTTCAAGCGTCAAAATCCCATCTGCCAACATTCTCTTTGCGGAATTGATTGCTCCCTCTTTCAATGTCTGATTCCTCATATCTTCCATAGCACGGCACATAATCTCGATTCCCTCCTTGCTCTCTTTGAAAAA
>ERZ808054.109-NODE-109-length-104184-cov-11.239705_pt1 | contig 104184 bp, 103 predicted proteins | sample MGYA00380201_ERZ808054 | MGnify/ENA primary metagenome ERZ808054 (study PRJEB31490, sample SAMN06133419) | mouse gut metagenome | isolation source: Z5_2 | host: mice | place: China: Chengdu | collected 2015-05 ... | reverse complement strand
AGTATAAGCAGAATCCCTTTGAAAAAGGTACCCTGTTTCTATTCTGTGGTCAGCGTTCCGACCGCATAAAAGGACTTATTACGTGAGCCGGATGGATACGTCCTTTTATATAAAAGGCTTGATGTAGTACAGGGAAAATACCGCTGGTCAAGGAACCGTTCCGAGGTAAGACCCATTACATGGCAGCAGTTCGACTGGCTCATGTCCGGGTTTGAAATCCAGCAGCCAAAGGCTCTGCGAACAGCCTGAGGTCCTTGATTTTACTGGATTTTTCGCCTATTTTGTGGTACGATGGGTCTATCAAAAACGGGAGAAAAAACATGCCGCGTTCCGCTAAGGACATCCAGCTTACAGAGCTTAAGGATACCATCTCAAAACTGAATGAACTGATCATGACACAGACGAAATCAATGGATTCTTTACAGAAAACCATCGAAGAGCTGCGTTAGGAGTTAAGCAACAAGCAGGCGGAAGTGGATTGCCTGAAGGCAAAACTGTTTGGCTCTTCCAGTGAGAAATGCAAAAATCCTTTTCCGGGTCAGATGAATTTTTTCTAGGAACTACCGGATGAGAGGATTCCCGAGACTATTGAACCGGAAATCATAGACGTTTCCGCCACAAGCGGGAACGAAATCTCAAAGCCTCTTATGAGGAGATGTTTGACTGTCTTCCACGCAGGGAGGTTATGCTTAATACCCTGATGGATGAGGATAAAAACTGTCCTGTCTGCGGGACACAGATGGTTCCCATCAGAACAGAGACTGCCCGTACGGAGCTTGTTTTCCATCCTGCATATCTGGTGCTTGGCTCTATGATCTCATTTGTCATTTTTCTTATATACCCTGTAATTGTTGCAAAGAGAATTAGAAATGAAGAGGCGGTGCTGGAAAAAGAGTTGGACGGCTATAGCGCGTACAAAAAGAAAGTAAAGTATAAAGTAATTCCGTTCATATGGTAACACAACAAAAATAACTGTTCTGTTAGAAAGATGTTAAGACAGGATAGATGTTTTTTGGGTCACAGAGGAGGAAAGAACATGGCAGCAGTTACATCTTTAGGATTAGGTAAGACAATGGAAAAGAAGCTTCATTCAGTTGGCATTCACTCTGCAGAAGAACTAACGGAAATCGGAAGTAAACAAGCGGTATTCCGGCTTAAGGAGAAATATCCGGGTACTTGTGTTGTAATTCTTTACCATTTAGAAGCAGCTATCCGCGGAGTTGAAATGAAGCAGCTTGAAGCAGTATGCAAAGCGGATTTACGAGACTATTTTAAACAGTTATGATTAACTGCTTTTTGTTTAATTGTAAGCACTAAATTAAAATATGTTCATTTGAAGTGGAGGCCATTATGAATTTGACAAACTTTTTAAACCAGATGGATGCCATCACGGTGCTATATTCTGCATCACAGCTTGCATCATTTGTTCATGATATCGGGCGAATTTTGCCAGAGGATCAAAGAGAGGATTTTTTGAGGAGGCTAAAAGCGATAGGGGAAGGAACGTCAAATATCGATGAGACGAAAGAGCTTGCGCTAAATGAAATGCAAAAGCACGTTAGAAATAATCTGAAAATAATAGATTCACAGGAAGTTATGATTGAGGGCATATTAAATGAAGAATATGATGATTGGTATGACGACTGCAGTGAAGAATTTTATTATGAAGACAATAGCGGCATTTCGGGTATGCTTGAAGAAGCCTGTGATTTTGTTCACACCTGTATGGATATGGGAAAGTATAAAGAAGGTTTTGAAGTTGGGAACCAGATGTTTGCGATGGAGATTCTATGTATTAATGAATATTGTGACCAAGATTTTTCCCTTGCAGATATGACGTATTATGGACTTTTACATCGTGATTTGAAGCAGGTTGGCTTGGATACGGCGTATTGTGCATATCATGCTAAAACATTGAAAAAGCGTCCCGAGGCGTTGTATGGGCTTATTGTAAATGAAGGTAAGGGAGAGATTACATTAGAGTCAATCATGCAGCACGGAGATGAAGCTTTACCTGACTTCCAGAAGTTTTTGCCGCTTTGGATTACATACCTCGGAGAAAAAATGGGGCGTGATGCTGACCGCCTTATGTCAGAAGCGGTCGGTTTATTGAATGATGTTTCTTTGGCGGTCAAGTATGCTGAGGAATATGTCACGGTTCATCCGGGATTATACTTAGATACATTAGAAAATAAGAAATATGCAGATGTAAGTGATCTGATATCAATCGGGATAAAAGCTATGGATATCATGCCGAAGAAATATATGATGCGGAGCCGAATAGCTTTGAAAACGGCAGAGCATATTGTTGAAGCAAATGCAAAGCAATCGTTACTGGAAAGCTGCTATTTTGCCGCATATGAATCCGATACATCTGCAGTAAATTATATCCGTGCGTTATTAAATGGATATGGGACTGAAAAGAAAAGGGAAGAACTTAGAAAAGTATTCACGGAATTAACAGGGCATAAAAGCGGCGATACATATAGTGTATTTGAGAGGGATCGTTTACGGTCAGAGAGAGAAGAAAATAATCCTAATGGCAATATGATTTTATTGCTCAGGTTTTTGGATGGGCAGTTTGCTCAGGTGCTAAAGGAAGGTCTGAACAAATCTGAAGCATTAGGATGGTCAGGAACTTTCATGAAACAGGGAATTGCATTGTATTTGCTATATATTTATGAAGGTCAATGGACGGGAAAAGGAATAACTGCGATGACCGGCATAGTAAAAGCCGCAATGAATTTTTCGGAAGAAGCATATCTTAAGGGGACTTGTAATCATGCCGATAAAAGCGGGAATGCCCTGTTTTATGATTTGCTTCTGAAATGGAAATCAATGGTACAGATGGAATCGGAGGTCAGAAACGCCGCAATCAAAAAAATAGCAGATTTGTTGGAAAAACGCGTAGAAGGAATTATGGATGCGAATCGCAGGAATTATTACGGGGAATGTGCGGCGTATATTGCAGCCCTGGGTGAGGTACAGGAGTCTGCCGGAGAATCAGGCGCAAAGCAAAGGCTCATGACCTCATATAAAGATAAATATTTCCGGAGAAATGCATTTCGGGCAGAGCTTAAAAATTATGGCTGGCTGGGATAAAGACAACATTAGCGGAGGAGTCAGGGTGTACCAATCAATTGACCAGGTAAAAACCGGCATAAAGATAAAGGAGATGTTGAAAGCGGCAGGGTATAATGTGAAGGACGTTCAGGAATACCTGCATTTGTCATGCCCACAATCTATATACAGGTGGTTTAAAGGAAAGATCTTGCCGTCGGTCGATCATTTGTATATGCTGAGCAGAATGCTCAATGTCCATATGGAAGATTTGCTTGTTTTACAAGGGCAGTCCATTGTATATCCTTTTGTTGATCGTATGGAGGAATCAATGACCAAAAGAATATTAGCATATGCGAGAGGCTTACGGAAGATTGCGTAGTGACAGAAATCCTAATTTTACTGCTGGCGATTTATTACATAATTAAGATAAGGATTTTTTTGTGGCGGCAGGCAGTCATAGCCTGCTCCTTGGGGGCATATGTCTGATTTCGCTGTTTCGGGACCCCAGAACAGCAGACATTATTATAACGAGCATTTGCGTGACGGTTACTTTTCATGCTGGCTGTAGATTATATGAGCGGGCAAATGTGGAAAATGCGTCCATTCATATAGGGGGTGCGGGAAGCATCCGATTGTTTGCTTTGGGGGCGGTCGTTTCTGTTCCGTTGGCTTTTTTGAATGTATTATATTTTTCGTTAAGCCGCAAAATCAATGTAGGAAATGTGTTGCGTTCTGCTGTTTTTGCGCTGAAGCCTGCGATTGCTGAGGAAGTGGTATTTCGCTTCTTCTTGTTGGCATATGCCTGCTATTTACTCCGTGGGAAAGTAGAAAATCGTTTTTCAAAGATATCCATTTATATTTTATTGGTAGTTCCCCATGAACTTCTGCATTATCCTGATTTATTTGTAGAATCACCTGCCTTAGCGATTGGATTGTGTATACTTGGGGGGACATTGTTTGGTCTGCCCATGGCTTTATTAATGAAAAGGAAGAACTTGCAGATGGCGATAGGCATGCATTGGTTTATAGATTTTGTCAGGTTTGTCGCAGGCTTTTAAAGAAAGAAGAGGAAGGTGTCCTATGCAGTTACCATATTCCGATACCATAGAAATTCAATATTTAAGCCGGATATTTGATAATACAAGCGAGTGTTATAAGTTCTTCTGGTTTCAGGCGATTGTGGCTAAGGTGTTGGAGGGAAAAAGCCGCATGACTTATGAAGAGCTGATTGATGAGATGATTGCAAAAGCCTGGTATATGGTAGTTGAATATCATCTGAATTTAGGTCCCAGAGATACTTTGGAAAGTCTGGTGCATTATTTGCAGCAAATATCACAGCTGAAAGCTTCGGAGAAAAGGGAAACTATCATTCAGTATTTGGCAGATTGTAAAGATAAAGAAGTGGCAAAGAGGAAAAGAATACTGACGAAAAATGTTCCCTACCGTATACAGGCTCCGTTTATGGATAAGGTAAGGGGCAAGGAATGGGATGTGCCGGGAATTGCTGATAAGCTGTATCCGCCGCAGGAGCGGAAGCTGGAAAAGGTGAAAAAATATTGGAAATTGCTGTTGACCCTTAAGCCTGTTCACGAAATATATGGGGATATAGAATTAACGGATAAAGATATTTCCATTGACCATTTTGTGCCATGGTCCTATGTGGCGCATGATGAATTTTGGAACCTGCATCCCACAACGCGGAGCATTAATAGCAGTAAGAGCAACAACCTGCCGGACTGGAACAGGTACTTTCCGCAGCTGGCAAAGCTGGAATACGGTTCCTATGAAATGATGTGGGAGTATGATGCGGTACATGATGCATTTGAAGTATGTGCGAAAGAGCATTTGAACGATGATGCCGTACGAAGGAAGATTTATCGGAAGGGGAGGGATTTGGCAAGTTTTTCTAATGCATTGGAAGAAATTGTGCAGCCGATATACCAGTCCGCAAAAAATTGCGGGTTTAAGGATTGGATTTATACGGGAACGGAAGGATAAACATGGATCAGACAATATCTTATTATGAGAGGAATGCCAAGGAGTTTTGCAGGACGACAAAAGATGCGGATATGAGTTTTAACAGAGACCGGTTCTTAAGTCTTTTGGGGCAACAGAATCTTACAGAAGATACATCAAAGAATGAGCGGTCAAGTATTCACATTTTGGATGCCGGGTGTGGCAGCGGACGGGATGCAAAAGCGTTTCTGGATGCCGGATATCGAGTGACGGCAATGGATGCTTCTGCGCAGATATGCAGAGAAGCTGAAGAGCTGCTTGAACAAAAGGTTTTTTGCTTAAGGTTTGAAGAACTGCAATTTAGACAGGAATTTAATGGGATATGGGCATGTGCATCTCTTTTGCATGTCCCCTATACGGAGATAAGCGGTGCGCTGAAACTGCTTTGGATGGCGCTTAAAGAAGATGGGGTGATTTATGCTTCTTTCAAATATGGAGACGGAGAGAGGACAGATAATGGCAGAACTTTCTATAATTATAAGGAAGGGGATTTAAAAGAGCTTATGGAAAGGAATCGTTTTTGTATAGAAGATCTTTATGTGACATGCGACGTCCGTAAGGACAGGGCGGAGGAACGGTGGGTAAACGTGCTGGCAAGGAAAATAGGATAGCGCAGAATGCGTTGGTTTCGGTTGACACGATACCATTGTCAGTCTATAATTAATGTGTCCGATTTTATACATAATCATATATTATATAGCGAAAGAGGGAGGGTATTCTAATGAAGAAACTATCTGTCAAAAGTGTTGTTGCCATCGGCATCGGTGCAGCGTTATTTTTTGTTTTAGGAAAGATTTCGATTCCTACACCGGTTCCGAATACTTATATCAGTCTGCAGTATGCAATTCAGGCGGTATTTGCCACTTTGTTCGGACCAATCGCAGGTCTGCTGATTGGCTTTATCGGTCATACGTTGATTGATGCCACCAATTACGGTCCGTGGTGGAGCTGGATCATCGCTTCTGCATTTGCAGGTCTTGTAATCGGTATTGTTACATTGAAGCTGAATGTGAATGAAGGAATTGATACCAAGAAGATTATTCATTTCAATATTGCACAGATTATCGCCCATCTGTTGTCATGGGGACTTGTTGCACCTTGTCTGGATATACTGATTTATTCAGAGCCTATCGAGAAGTTATTTGCACAGGGGCTTGTGGCAGGTGTATCGAACATGATTACAACGGGAATCGTAGGATCCCTTCTGTTAGTTGCATATGCAAAGACGGTTGTAAAGAAAGGTTCCCTGAATAAGGAAGATTAATCTATAGAGGTGATCAGGAAGAGCGGCCGTTTTTGATGCGGCGGCTCTTTTTGACTATTATACGGAAGGAGCAATTGTATGACATCCCCTGTAATTTCGTTTCAAGACTACAGTTTTCAATATATGGCACAAGCGGAGCCAACCCTAAAGAATATCAATCTGGATATTTATCCGGGGGAAAAGGTGCTGATTGCAGGCACTTCGGGCAGCGGAAAGAGCACCATCGGCAATTGTATCAATGGGCTGATCCCCTTTGCTTATCCCGGCAAAAGTACAGGGAAACTCTTAGTGGACGGCGCGGAGGCGGACAAAAGCAGCATCTTTGAATTAAGCCACACGGTGGGGACGGTGTTGCAGGACACAGACGGGCAGTTTATAGGCTTGACGGTGGGAGAAGATATCGCTTTTGCACCGGAAAATGATTGTGTGCCCCAGGAGGAGATGAAGCAGCTGGTGGACAAGGTGGCGGGACTGGTGGATATCGATCATCATCTTGAATATGCGCCCCAGGAACTCTCCGGCGGACAGAAGCAGCGCGTCAGCCTGGCGGGGGTGATGGTGGAAGAGGTGAAGGTGCTTTTATTTGACGAGCCGCTGGCGAATCTTGACCCGGCAGCAGGGCGGTCCACCATAGAATTGATCGATATGGTGCATGAGCGCACGGGGGCAGCGGTCCTGATTATAGAACACAGGCTGGAAGATGTGCTTTGGCGCAGCATGGATCGGATCATATTGATGGATGAAGGTGAGATTGCGGCGGATATGCCGGTGGAGGAACTGCTTGCAGGAAATCTGCTCCTTCAGCATGGAATCCGGGAACCGCTTTATCTGACTGCTCTTCGCTACGCCGGTGTGGAAATCTGTAAGGAGCTGCATCCCGAGCATGTGGACCATCTGGTGCTTGAACCGGAAGATAAGGCGAAGGTGCAAAATTGGTATCAGGTGCAGAAGGCGGAGATAAGGACCAGAACGCATGGGGAAGAACTTCTGCGGGTGGAGAATCTGGATTTTGGCTATACGCCGGATAAGTATAATTTACAGGGAATAAATTTTACCATCCACAAGGGTGAGATGGTGAGCATTGTAGGACGGAACGGGGCAGGCAAGAGTACCATGGCAAAATTAATCTGCGGTTTTGAAAAGCCTGTTTCCGGTGCGATTTATATGGAAGGAAGAAATTTGGAGAAAGATACCATCAAGGAGAGGGCGGCGCGGATTGGTTATGTGATGCAGAACCCCAATCAAATGATCTCCAAGCCAATGATCTGGGATGAAGTGGAGATGGCGCTTGTGCAAAGCGGCATGCCCAAGGAAGAGCGCACTAAGAGGGTAGAGGAAACGCTGAAGGTGTGCGGGCTGTATGCCTTCCGGAACTGGCCGGTTTCGGCATTGTCCTTTGGACAGAAGAAGCGTGTGACCATTGCAAGTATTTTGGTTCAGCGTCCCCAGGTGATCATATTGGATGAGCCTACGGCAGGGCAGGATTACCGCCACTATACGGAAATCATGGATTTTTTGAAAGCGTTGAATGAAAAGGGATATACCATCTTGATGATTACCCACGATATGCATCTGATGCTGGAATATACGGAGCGGGCGATTGTGTTCAGTGAGGGAAGTTTGCTGGCTGACACCACGGCGGCGCATGTGTTAAATGACCCGGAACTGGTGAAGGCAGCGAGCTTAAAGGAAACCAGTCTGTATACGTTAAGTCTTGCCTGCGGTATCAAGGAGCCTCAGGTCTTTACAGAATGCTTTATCGGATATGAGAACAAGGAGGTGCGGTAGGATGGCAAGGATTGCAATATTGAGCTATATCAAGCGGAACAGCCTTGTGCATGAATTGACGGGAACCACGAAGCTGATTTTTTTCATAGCTTGGAGCGTGGCAAGCATGGTCACTTACGATACCCGGGTGCTGGTGTGCATGCTTTTGATCAGTGCCGTAGTTTTTAAGGTGAGTAAGATCAAAATCCGGGATATCCGCATTGTGCTTGGACTTGCCGCGGTTTTTCTACTCATGAATAATCTGTTTGTGTATTTGTTTGCGCCTGAATACGGGGTGGAATTGTATGGCAGCAGGGATGTTCTTTTTACCATCGCAGGTCCCTATACGATTACCCTGCAGCAGTTGTTTTATCACCTCAACATGACCATGAAGGTAATCTGTGTGGTGCCGGTGGCGCTTTTGTTTATTGCCTGCACAGACCCAAGCGAGTTTGCGGCGTCTTTAGCCAGCATCGGGGTCAGCTACAGGATTGGCTATTCAGTCAGCCTTGCCCTGCGCTACATACCGGATGTGCAGCGGGAATACCACAATATCAGTCAGGCACAGCAGGCGAGAGGAATCGACTTATCCGGCAAGGATAAGCTGTTTACCAGATTGAAAAATTCTGTGGCGATTCTTCTGCCCCTTATTTTATCGAGCCTGAACCGGATTGAGACGGTCAGCAACGCCATGGAGCTTCGTGGGTTCGGTAAGAAAAAGAAGCGCACTTGGTATGCCAGACGGCAGATGAAAAGGAATGATTGGCTGACGATTGGATTCGTGCTGACGATTTTGGTGGTGGATCTGGTGGTGACATTTTGGGATGGAAGCCGGTATTTCAATCCGTTTGTTTGAGATATTTGATAGTACGGGAGTCTGCCACCCGACAGGGCAATGTCATTAAGCCAAGGGGGAGCGCAGGCAGATGGCAGTGATGGGGGCAGGGACCCGCCTGTGCCTAGTACTTAGAGAAGCAAAAATAGGGAAAGGCAAGAGAAAATGGAAGATTGTTTGCAGCTATTTGATTCAAAGACAGCGGATTGGTTCAGGGAAACGCTGGGGGAGCCTACGCCGGTGCAGAAGGAGAGCTGGCCGGCTATCGCAGCCGGCGGGCATGTGCTGGTGTCTGCACCCACGGGGACGGGAAAGACTCTTTCCGCTTTTTTAGTCTTTTTGGACCGGTTTAAGAGGATGGCACTGGATGGGGCGTTAAAACAGGAACTGCAGTTGATTTATGTTTCGCCTCTTAAATCTCTGGCATCGGACATCAGGGAAAACCTGCGGAAGCCGCTTTTGGGGATTGAGGGGGAGGCGTTTGTGCGGGTGGCAATCCGCACCGGAGACACGACCCAGCAGGAGAGGCGGCAGATGATCCGAAAGCCGCCCCATATTTTGATTATTACGCCGGAATCTTTGTATTTGATGCTCACTAGTAAAACAGGGCAGAATATGCTTTGCACGGCGGGGGCTGTGATTATAGATGAGCTGCATGCGCTGATCGATACGAAGAGGGGCGCCCATCTGATGTTATCGCTGGCAAGGCTGGATTTCTTGTGTTCAAAACCTTTGCAGCGTATCGGACTATCCGCCACCATATCGCCGCTAGAGGATGCCGCCCGCTATCTTGCGCCGGAGGAGGTACGGGTGGTGTCGCCTTTTATGAAAAAGAAGGTGCGGCTTGAAATCCTTGGTTCTTATGTGGACAGCAGCAAAAAGAAAAAGGATCCGGTGTGGCAGGAATTGTCGAAGCTGGTATATCAGTATTGCCAGGGGAACCGGAGTGTGATTGCCTTTGTGGAAGGAAGGCGGTATGCGGAGAAACTGGCGTATTATGTAAATCTAATCGGCGGGGAGGATTTTGCCCGCGTGCACCATGGAAGTTTATCCAAGGAGCAGCGCCGAGAGGCGGAGGAGGCGTTGCGGGAGGGGAGGCTGCGTCTTTTATGCGCTACATCTTCCATGGAACTGGGAATCGATGTGGGAGAAATCGATCAGGTACTGCAGGTGGGGTGTCCCCGCACAGTTTCCGGCACTTTGCAAAGACTTGGGCGGGCGGGACATAATCCTGACCGCACCAGCGTTATGTACCTGTTTCCCAGAACCCCGGCGGAGTGCATCTTAAGTGGAATGACGGCGCAGCTTGCCAGAGAAGGGGAAGTGGAGCACATGAATCCGCCCAAAGGGTGTCTGGACGTGCTGGCGCAGCATCTGGTTTCCATGGCGGCATTTCAAGGTTATGAGGTAGATGATGTGATGAAGATCCTGCCAAGAGCCTGGTCCTTTTCCCAAGTGACGAGGGAGGATGTAAAAGCAGTGCTTCGGATGCTGGCAGGGGACTACGAGCACAAGCGGGAGGTTCCGGTGCGCCCCAGAATCTTGTATGACAGGATTCACGATAAAGTGGAAGGGGACGGTTACAGCAGAATGCTTGCCATATCGGCAGGGGGTACCATTCCCGATAAGGGGCTTTATACCGTGCGGACACAGGACGGGGTGAAGGTAGGCGAGGCGGATGAGGAATTTGTCTACGAAAGCCAGAAAGGGGACCGTTTTATTTTGGGGGCATTCGGATGGAAGGTAGTGGACATTGGCAGGGATACCGTGACGGTGACCCAGGCGCCTGTGGAAGGCGCAAGACTTCCCTTCTGGAAGGGGGAACTAAAGGGACGGAGCAAGGAGACAGGCATCCTGTTTGGGCGGATTATGCGCAGCCTTTCGGATGCCTGCCGGGATGGAAAGCTGATGGATGCCCTTGCATGGCTGGGGCTGGATGCGTCGGCTGCACGGCTTTCAGAAGGATATTTGAGCAGACAGATGGCGGTCACAGGAGGGCTGCCCGACGACCGGACGATTGTGGCGGAACATTTCCGGGATCAGTCCGGTAACAGTCAGCTGATGATTCATTCCATTTTTGGACGGCGGATCAACGCCCCACTTTCCCTGCTCGCAGCGCAGGCGGCGCAGATGGAGCTGGGGATGAATGTGGGGAGCGTGGACGAGGAAGATGGATTTTTGCTTTATGCTTACGGAGACAAGCCGCTGCCTGAGGGGATTCTGGGAAGGATCGATCCGGAGACGGCGGAAGCCGTCTTATCTGCCCTGCTTTTGTCTGCGCCCATATTTAATATGGCGTTCCGTTATAACTGCGGCAGGGCGCTGATGATGGGGGCAAAGGGGAACAAGAGACAGCCCTTATGGATGCAGCGGCTGCGCAGCGCGGAGATGCTGGATCAGGTGGCAGGGGAAAAGGAGCATCCGCTGATCCGGGAGACGAGGCAGGAATGCATGGAACAGCTTTGGGATGTAAAGGGCGTCCGGGAACTGCTCTGCATGATCCGGTCAGGCGCGGTGGTGGTGCGGGAGGTTTATACACAGATTCCTTCCCCTATGTCACTGCCTTTGCAGTGGAGCCAGGAGGCGGCAGTGATGTACGATTATGCGCCTACGCCGCAGGGCATCCACAAGGCGGTAGAAGAAGCGTTAAAACAGGAGGAGCATCTGATTTTGCCTGGGGCGGAGGAACTTTTGCAGGTTCAGGCAAGGGAAAAGCTGCCTGAGGATGAAAAGCAGCTTCATTCGCTTCTGATGATGGAAGGCGATCTGGCGGCAGGGGATTTGGAGGTTCCCATAGAGTGGCTGGAGGAGCTGCACAGACAGGGGCGGGCGGTGTATCTAGAGCAGGGGCTTTGGATTGCGGCGGAACAGAAGGAGGAATACCGGACGGCGCTGGAAGAGGGCGGACGGAAAGAACAGTGCCAGATCGTCCGCCGGATGCTCCGGTACCGGGGAGGTGCAGATCTGTGGCAGACGGCACTTCGTTATGGCTTTACTGAGGAGACGGCAAAGGATGTGTTGGAAGAATTGTGTACAAAAAAGGAGGCGGTGCGGCAGACGGTATCTGCTGACACACAAGAGCCGGGGGGAGAAGAGCGGGTTATCTATTATCATGCCCAATTGTATAAGCGCGCCAGGAGGAAAACGCTGAAAAACCGCAGGGAAGAAATTGGGACCTGCAAACCGGAGGCGTATGCATCCTTGATGGCAGCAGGCGTGAAACACTTGGCGCCGCCGGAGGAGGCTCTGGAACGGGCGCTGGGCTCCCTACTTGGCGCTTCCTACCCCGCAGCGGCGTGGGAAGAGATTCTTTTGCCGGGAAGGGTGCAGGGATATAGGGAAAATCTGCTGGATGGCATTCTCGCTAAGGGAGATATTTTTTGGTATATGGAGGAAGGCGGAAGAATCTGTTTTAGCAGGACGGACCGGATAGACTATGACAGCGCGCCGCAGATCAAGTGGGAGGCGTTGTCGGAAAAGGAAGAACTTCTTGCCAGGGCGCTTTTAAATAGAGGCGCCAGCTTCATGCAGGCGTTATGCAGTGCGATTGGCGGAGAATCGCCTTATGACACCCTCCTTTCTCTGATGGAAAAGGGAATCGTATGCGCGGACAGCTTTGTGCCGGTGCGGCAGTGGATTGACAGGGAGAAAATCAGGAAGTCAACCCCGCGGGTGCGGGCAGGGGCGCGGGTGAGGGCGTTAAGTGCAGGGCGGTGGGATCTGGTCAGACCCATCCGTCCGCTGAGTCTTGAGGAACAGATGGAGCGCTGTTTTGATCGGTATAAGGTGCTGTGCCGGGAGACGGCGGCAGCCTGCGGTCTTTCGTGGCAGGAGGCGTTATCCCGCCTGCGCATCATGGAATATACAGGGCAGGTGAGAAGGGGATACTTTGTGGAAGGGCTTTCCGGTGCACAGTTTATCAGAGGGACGGACTTTGGAGGAATCACGGCGAGCCTTCGGAATGCGGGGGAGGAGCTTATATGGATGAACGCGGCAGACCCGATGCAGGTGTGGGGAAAACTGCTCCCCCATCAGGCGGACAGCGCTTTCTTAAACGTGACGGGAAGCACTGTGGCGCTGCGGGGCGGTATGCCGGTGACTGTTTTTGAAAGAAATGGCGGGATTTTGCGCGTGTTTGAAGAGGAGCATTTGGAGGAAGCGCTTGAAGAATTTGCAAAAGGGTATCGGAGAGGACAGATTTTTACGGGGAGAAAGAGAATCCTAGTGAAAGAATATCCTGACGATTCGGCAAGGCGCCTTGAAAAAAGTGGATTTTCCAGAGAAGTACAGGGATATGCGTTGTATCGATAGGTATTAAAAAGTTCAGGGCTGCCTGCCGGCAGTGCTGTATATAACATTGCAAGGCAGACGACCCTGATGGAAGCCGGTATTTGAACTGTGCATACTTAAGATTATTTCTTCTGAATATTTAGTGGCGGTATCTCCTTGTTATCAGGGCTTGCCTCTTGATTATATTTTTCAATTGCTTCCATACTCTTTGACCCTTCTTTTACTATAATTGTAACATGATTACTTTCATGAAAAGCAAATGTACCAACGGATTCTATGTTATCTTCTACCGTAATGGTTAAATCGTTTAGGCTGCTAAATGCATACTGCGGGATTTCTGTAATTTGACTTGGCAGCGTAATCTGAGTGATTGCGGTTGATGCAAATGCTGTCGCGCCTATACTTTCTAATGTTTCCGGAAGTATTACGGTTTCCAGCTGCCTGCAGGCAAGAAACGCGCCGTTGCCAATGGAAGTGATTCCTTCTTCGAAAACAACTAGTTTTAAATTGTAAGATGACATAAATGCATCTTCACAAACCCGCATTACGGATCCCGGAATTGAAAGCGCCGTTATATTTTCTGTCGCAAGATATTCAATTGCCGCCACCCTTTTGCCGTCAATTTCTTCCGGTATTACGACAATGCTGTCCGGACCCTCGTAACCGATAATCGCAATCTCTCCTTCCACGCCGTGCATGGATTCGCGGGATGGCGTCGTTATAAAATACGATGCATCTGTTTCAGGATAACTTCTTAGCACATCTTCTGTCAAATCGCTCACATTATTGTTAACTTCGCTGACTGTGTCTTCTTGCAAGATCGTTTCTTCTGCTTGAACCAAGGTGCTGTCACTGTTTGCGTTTATATCGGTTTCTTTGCTTTTATCCCCACATGCGATAAGTGGAACAGAAATCATAATTACGGTAATAACTGATAAAAATTTTTTCATACTGTATCCTCCTCAAGCTCTTTTAAAAGGTAAGTTGAAAAAAAATGCACAGTAGTATGCTTTGCCGTCATATTCATAAGCGGTGAGATGTTCTGTTGGCTGTGCTTGTATTGTTTCTTTCTCATAATTTCCTCCTCATAATAAAATTGCCGTTTAGGCATTGTTTATTTTAGCAGGCATAAATCATTGGTTTCAACGTATCGTAGATTGCAATTTGCGCTACCTGAGGTTGCGCAAATTGAGAGCAGCAGTATCTTGTAAAGTGGGGGAGGATGTGTTATGATTTTGCTCATTAAGCAATATAATCATAAATTGAAGGAATGGAGATTAGTATGGGATTTTTAGACAAGCTGTTAAACAGAGGGATTAGCGAAATGCCGGACACATCTTCTGATGAAGAAGATTGCTGAAGGGAATTGGGTATATCCATTTCTTACTGCATCTGCCCAACCGCAGCAGTTATATTCTGGAGCGTTTAAGAGAGGAAATGCCGGCATAATTAGTTTGTAACTTCATAATTTTGGAAAAAGAGAGAGAAATGCAATTTGGTGATTGCGCCCGCCAGGGATGAAGCATGCTTCGGTTTTTGATGTTTTGCGGGCAATGGAGGCATGTTGAATCTGGTAGCAATAAGCACGGCTTTATTGCTTTCAAAGCTGTTTCTCTCTCTTATTTTAATGGGAAAATCATATGCGTACATCCATTTTACATACATGCGCCAGTGAAGAGGGCTGGCAGGATTTTTTGAATTATAAAATAGAAAAGCAGCATCTTCCGAAAGCAGAAGAGGAACAGATTCGGCAGTTTATCGGCAGGAAGGCATATCTGCCCCTTTGCAGGGCATGGCAGGAGGGGCGGTTCCCTTCTGAACTGCCTATAAAGCGGATTGTGAATAAAGAGGGCACGGAAAAGAAAAGGGTGGTATATTCTTTTGAAGGGGATGAAGGAATTTTTCTTAAATTTATTGCCTTTTGTCTTTACCGGTATGACGATCTTTTTTGCAGCAACTGTTATGCCTTTCGGCGGGGAATCGGTGCGGGAAGCGCCGTCATGCGCCTTCGGATGGACAAGCGGGTGGCGGAAAGCTATTGCCTGAAAGTGGACGTCAGTAATTACTTTAACTCCATTAAGGTGGAAAAGCTGCTTTCAAAGCTGGTCTTTTTGAAGGAGGAGGATTCTTTTTTGTACCAGCTCTTTGAAAAGATGCTCTTAGAGGAAAGGGTGAGGTCAGGAGACAGGATTCTGTTGTCAAAAAGGGGAGATTGATTTATCTGCCCACACCATCCAAAAGACAAAGTCAAGAATCAGGCGTAAGGCGCAGGCACTGCGGCGCTGGCAGCGAAAGAAGGGACTTTCGGGGGAGAAAGCAGCCATCGGTTTTATCCGTGCCATGAACCGGAAATTTTACGGATCTGGGAAAAATGAGGATGAGGCTGAAGACGAATTTTGCTGGAACAGATGGTTTTTCCCCAACCTGACTGTAGATACAGGACTGAGGGAAATCGATGCTTATATGCAGCAATACATCCGATATACAGTCACAGGACGACATTACAAAGGAAATTACAGAATACGGTACAACACAATGAAAGAATGGGGATACCGCAGCATCGTGCACGAATTTTACAAGTGGAGGCAGCATTCCCCTTAATTAAATGATGTAAAAATGCCATAAAATAGGTGGAGATATGCGTCGATATTTGTTGAAAAAATTTTGTCTATCATATATGATAAAGAGTAGACATAAAAATGTGGTGATGTGGTAAATGCAGGAGGCAGATGCATACGCAGCAAGTGTCGGATTATAATAAAAAGATACAGTACAGTGGAGGATATAATGAGGAAGAAAGAAACAATACTGATTGTGGATGATGTTGATATTAATCGGATTATGCTGGCAGAAATTTTTAAGGATAGTTATGATATCGTGGAGGCAGAAGGCGGGCAGGAGGCAATTGATATTCTGGGTAAGAGAAAGGATATCGTGGCTGTGCTTTTGGATCTGCTGATGCCGGATGTAGACGGACTTGAAGTGCTGCGCGCAATGAACGAGAATGGAAAGATAAAGAGAATTCCAGTGTTCCTTATTACTGCGGCAGAAAGTCAGGAGATGCTGCTCGAGGGCTATAATTTAGGGGCAGTGGATGTCATAAGGAAACCTTTTGTGACACAATTTTTAAGGTGCAGGATCAGCAGTGTCATTGAACTATATGATTACAGGAACGCTTTGGAAAAGAGGGTGCGCAGTCAGGCGAAGAAATTGAATGAACTTATGACGTCCATCGTGGAGGTGCTTGCCACAGCGATTGAATTCAGGGATTGCGAATCCGGCGAGCATGTAAAACGTATCTGCGTTTTGACAAGGGAACTGATGCTTGAGGTGATAAGGATTTATCCTGAGTATACGCTGGCGGATGTGGAAATTGAAAAAATCGTTACAGCAGCCATGCTCCATGACGTAGGAAAAATAGCCATACCGGACGGCATTTTGAATAAGCCTGGCAGGCTTACCCAGGAAGAGTTTGAGGAGATGAAGCTGCATACGGTAAGGGGATGTGAGCTCCTTTCCAGTATTCCTAATATCATGGATGAGGGAATCTTCCAGTATGGTTATGATATCTGCAGGCACCATCATGAGCGCTGGGATGGAAAGGGATATCCCGACGGGCTTAAGGGTGACGAAGTTTCCATATGGGCACAGGTGGTGGCAGTGGCAGACGTGTACGATGCACTGATTTCACCGAGGGTGTACAAAAAGGCATTTTCACATGATACAGCTGTGAATATGATTTTTGAAGGCGAGTGCGGGTCATTCAATCCCAAGGTGCTGGAGGCGTTCAAGAACATCATGGACGGATGGGATCAATCAGAGCATGAATAGAGGCATGAAGGGTAAAGGAGAGAGCATATGTTTGAAGAACTTAAGAAAAGAAGCATCAAAAAGAGGATGTTTCCGGCGATTCTGCTTCTGATTATCGGAGGTGCGGCATTGGTGTTTCTATTTCCGAGAGTGATGGGGGCGATGAAGGGAAATATAGCGTTTGAGACCCTGGCGCCTGATGAAATCAGGGCAAATCTGTTGGTGGATGTCACATTGGATGCTAATTTTGGGTGCTACATAGAAGAATATGAGGAAAACACCCAGACACATTATACCCGTACAACCGATCTGTACTATGTTATCTGGACAGGAGACGCGAATGCAACGGATTACCGTTATATGGGAATCAAGGTTCCAGCCTCTGATGAAAAAAAGATGGAGGCGATGGCGGAAGCTACTTATTATAACGAACCTTGTGATCCAATTATGTATAATGGCGAAATACAAAAAATGCCGGATGAGGATTATGAGTTCCTCAGAGAATATTTTATGGGCGCTGGGCTAACGGAGGAAGAGTTCGAGGAATATACGCTGCCTTATTTTATTAATACAGAGGTGATACCGACGAATAGCGCGGTGGTGTCATGCACATTTGCAGCGTTTGCGCTCCTTTTTGTGCTCATTGGAAGCTGGATGATCATAAGCGCCATAAGGGGCGGGCGTCTTAAGACATTTAAGAAAGAACTTGCAGATGCCGGGTTTGGAGAGGCGGAGGCTGATCTTGAATACCAGGGAGCCAGAATCATTTTGAAACCGGATGATTTCCGAATAGGACGGAGATTGACCTTTTTTATGATTGGCAGCAAACCGCATGTGCTCTTAAATGATGAGATTGTTTGGGCTTATCAGAAGACGACTACGCACCGTACGAACGGAATCAAGACAGGTACCACATATAGCGTTGTCCTGAATACGATTGACAAAAAGAAATATGAATCACAGAACGTATTTACCAAAAGGCAGTCTGAAATTTCAGTTGCCGGGGAGCAGAATGCATTGGAGACGCTGGAATATATTGGTCAAACTATGCCGTGGGTATTGCTTGGCTTTGACAATGATTTGAATAGACTATACAATAAAGACTGTAAGAGTTTTCTGGATATTCAGTATTTCAAGGTGGACCATAATCAGCTCATATAAGTACAAGAGGAGTGAATTTCGGTGAAGGCAAAAGATTATGAAGCGATTTTGGATTCCCTTCAGATGACGGGAGTTTATGTGATACGTGAGGACGACCATAAGATTTTGTATTTTAATAAGCGGATAAAGGAAGTATTTCCGAAAGTTCAAACAGGAATCCCCTGCCACGAATTGTGGGAGGGGTCCTGTGTAAATTGTCCGCTTTTAATCATAGGGAATCAAAAAGAGAGCCGTTCCGTCAAATTCAACGATCCTTTTGGAAAGGCAGTGGATGTTACGGTGACAAGGATTTTATGGGAAGATGCGATCCCTGCATTTTCGATTGCCGTTACGCCACAGGCAGACGATAGGGAGAGCACACAGAAGGAAGCTGCATATCGTCAGAATGATAAGCAGATGGCAGCTATCTTCAGATCAGCGTATAGTGTGATGAGCGTCATAAATTTAGAGACAGGTGCCTGCGACAGAATCTATTTGAATAAAGTGGGGGAAGCTGGAAAAATATGTTCAGGAAATTATGAGCATTTCTATCAAATGGCATTAGATGATGTGGTTTTCGAGGAGGATAAAGCTTATTTTGCGGAAACGTTTTCAATACAGAATTTACGCAGAAAAGCAGAAGCGGTGGAGGATTATGCAGAAATTATTTGTCAGTTCAGAATGAGTTTGCCGCAGACCAAGTGGACGGAGTCGCATATTTATTTTATCAGGCGGGGCAAGACGGTAGTTGTAAATATGCTTGGGAGGGATATTACCGGGGAAAAGCAGAAGGAAGCGGAGCAGGCAAGGGAAAAAATAGAAAAGAACCATATCATTGAAAGTATGAGCAGCCTGTTTTTTGCCGCTTATTATCTGGATTTGGAGATGGATACTTTTAGGATGGTTAACCAGATGGAAGAAGTCAAAGACGCGCTCAAGAATGCGAGAAGCTGCCAGGAAGCGTTCAGGACGTATGCCGCTATGTTTGTACATCCTGAAGACAGGGAATCTTATTTAGATGTGATGGATACGGCGCACATGCGTGAGTGCTTAAGCGGGGAGCATCCTTTTGAGGCAGTGGAATACCGCAGAATTGTGCACGAGAATGGAGAGATTATAGACAATGGCTGGATTCGTGCCACGGTGATTCTCTCAGAGACGGTTGGAAAGGAGCCCAGAAAAGTATTATATCTGGCACAGGATGTGACGGAGAGCAAAAGGAAGGAAGAGAGCGCACAGCGGATTTTGAAAGAGGCATATGAATCAGCAGTGTATGCAAATGCATCTAAAAGCGATTTCTTATCGAGGATGAGCCATGATATACGTACGCCCATGAATGCAATCATGGGAATGACGGCGATTGCAGGCGCTCATATTGATGACAGGGAGAGGGTTGCAGACTGCCTGAACAAAATAACGGTTTCAAGCACACATCTACTTGGTTTGATTAATGATGTTCTCGATATGAGTAAGATAGAGTCAGGAAAAGTAGACATTGTAGAGGAACCTTTCAAATTATCCGATTTAATGAACAATCTGCTCACCATGATCCGTCCGGTGCAACAGCAAAAACAGCATGATTTGACTCTGCACATGGACAAAGTCGTGCATGAAAGCGTAATCGGAGATGTCATGCGTCTTCAGCAGGTATTTATGAACATTCTTGGCAATGCTGTGAAGTACACACCGCCAGGTGGTAGAATCAAGATTGAAGTAAATGAAAAGGATTCAAAGGTAAATGGGTATGGATGCTATGAGTTTATTTTTAGCGATAATGGAATTGGAATGTCAGATGAATTTCAGAGTCAGATTTTTGAGCCTTTCAGCCGTGCAGAGGATTCCCGTGTAAGCAAAATAGAAGGAACCGGTCTAGGTATGGCGATTGCACTCAATATTGTTCACAAAATGAATGGCAATATTAATATAGAAAGCAAGGAGGGGATAGGATCCAGATTTACAGTTACCATCTTTTTGAAGAAGCAGGACCGTCCGCAGGCAGATGCAGGAAATTGTTTAGGGACAAAGGGCGTGCAGGAAAAGAAAATTGAAAATTTGAAAGAAGATCTGTCAAATCAGAAGTTTCAAGGCAGAAGAATCCTCCTGGTGGAGGACAACCAGCTCAACCGCGAGATAGCGGAGGAAATTCTTGGTTACACAGGCGTCATGGTGGAAAGCGTTGAAGATGGGAAGCAGGCATTAGATAAATTTATAGAGATGGAAGCAGGATATTACGATTTGATTTTTATGGATGTACAGATGCCCGTCATGAATGGCTATGAGGCGACAAGAGCGATCAGAGCAGCCGGGCGCAGCGATGCCAGAGAGATACCGATTGTAGCCATGACGGCCAATGCATTTACAGATGATGTGATTGCAAGCAAACAGGCGGGCATGAATGAACATATTACGAAACCGTTAGATGCGGAACAATTGGTACAGTGCATGAGAATTTACCTAAAATAATTGGAGAAGATTTCCAAATTAAGAACCGGAAGATGTTGACAAATCTACGGTAAAGAGATATAAAAAGTAGTAGAAGTTTTGAAAGGGGAGGGAATTATGGGGCGATTAAAGAAATCATGTATCATTCTTATTATGGCAGCGGTAATGATGCTTACTGCTTGCAAGGAAGATTCCGAAACGATTATGCGGGAGTTTGCTTCTGCGGACAAAACGGTGACGATTCGCATGGATGAGAGCTGGAATGCGCAGGATATGGGAGTGGATAACTGGATTGCGGCATTTACGCAGGATGAGACAGAGGGAATCGTGGTGATGCAGATGCCCAAGGCGGCTTATACCAACCTCTCTGACATTGGTGATTTAAGGGATATGGTGGAGGATTCCTTTGCCGTATCTGAGGCAGAAGAAATGGCGAAGCCGGCAATTTCCGGTTTAAGCGGAATAGAGGCTTATAAGGGTTCAGTCAACCTTGAGGATGTAAGTGGAGACGGCTATATCGTGTATGGCGAGACGGAATATGCCTACTATAGTATTTTATACGCAGCGCCGGCATTAGATGATAAGAAAACAGAATATTTTCAGCAAGTGTGTGCGACTTTCGACGAGGACGTGCCTGAGGATGCAGTGGAGACGGCGGCTGAAGCGGAAGGAACACAGGCAACTCCTGCTCCTGCACCTGCAAGCGCAAGTTTGGATGAGACACTCCAATGGTTCAATGCTACCTGCGCAATTTTGATAAAGACGAATGGATGGGACTATAATGTGTATGGCGGGCTTGAAGAGAATGAATCGAACCAAGCTGTAGTGCAACAGTTTTTGACGGATTATTGGGAGATTACAGACCGCAGCGGTGTGGATAAAACGCTGAAGATGCTGGAAACAGAGGGTCATGGAGTAGAATTCGCAAATGAAATGATTTATCTGAAGGAACTGGGAATCGGCGACCTGCCTGCTGATAAGAAAAAGGATTTTATGATTGCTAATTTTACGGTAAGCGATGCCGAGGCACAGAGTTATGTGGACTGGTATACTTATTATGAGGCAAATCAGGGGCATGGCATAGCGGCATGGGATTACAGCCGTATGATGACGATTCTGGCAGATGCATATCTTGCAGGATACTATTCAAAGGAAGAGGCATTGGAAAAGTCTTTGGAGGTTGCAAAAGAGATTCAAAACTCTTATGATTCATGGGATCAGTTTATGGAGGGGTATTTCATCGGCTATGAATATTGGACTTTTGAGAGCAGTGATGAAAGAAAGACCATTTATGAAGAATTGAAGGCAGCAGCCGACAGCCCTTATAAGATTGACTTTAATCTTTCGCTTGATAAGTGCTGGTAAATAAAGGTACAATTGGAGCTGGATACATATAAAAGCCGCTTGGTGACAAGCGGCTTTTTCCAAAATATAGGATAATAGATAGGAAGGAAATGGACATGGCAATCGACAAGGTAAAAGAATATTTCAGGCAATACGGGATGGAGGAGCGCATCCGGGAATTTCCGGTATCCAGTGCAACAGTTGCGCTGGCGGCACAGGCGTTAGGGTGTGAACCCAGCAGAATTGCCAAGACCCTTTCCTTTTTGGTGGAAGGGCAGGCAGTGCTTATTGTGGCGGCAGGAGATGCCAAGGTGGATAATCCCAAGTACAAAAAGCAGTTCGGGACAAAGGCAAAGATGCTTTCAGCAGACCAGGTGACGGAGCTGGTGGGACATGCAGTGGGCGGCGTCTGTCCGTTTGCGGTGAAGGAAGGGGTAAAGGTGTACCTAGACGAATCCCTGAAACGGTTTGAGACGGTGTTTCCTGCCTGCGGCAGCAGCAACAGTGCAATCGAACTTACCATACCAGAAATGGAAAGATATGCAGGGGAAGAAGGCTGGATAGATGTATGCCGGCTTGTGGAGACAGAAAATGAAAATCATTAATCTGGTTGAAAATACGCAGGGCAGCAGCTGCTGCGGGTTTGAGCACGGGCTCAGCTTTTATGTGGAGACTTTAAAGCATAAAATCCTTGTAGATACCGGGGCTACGGAGTTGTTTCTTTTAAATGCTGAAAAGCTGGGTGTGGATCTGCGCCAAGTGGAGATGGTATTTTTAAGCCATGGGCACTATGACCATGCAGGGGGGATCCTGGCATTTGCAGACAGGAATCCCAGCGCTTTGATCTTCATGCAGAGCACGGCAGGGGAAGCGTACTATCACAAAAACGATGCGATGGAAAGATATATCGGAATTGACAGAAGGATTATGGAGCTTCCGCAGCTTAAGCTGATTGAGGGGGATAAGAGAATCGATGAGGAGCTCTTTCTTTTTAGCGGCGTGACGGGAAGAAGACTGTGGCCTGCAGGAAACCGGGAATTGAAGATTAACAGAGAGGGGAAATTTATTCAGGATGAGTTTGTGCACGAGCAATATCTTGTGGTGGAGGAGAATGGGAAGAAGATACTGATTTCGGGGTGTGCCCATAACGGAATCTTGAATATTCTCGAAAAGTATTGTGAAATATACGGAGCAGAACCTGATACTGTCATCAGCGGATTCCATATGAGAAAAAAATCAGATTATACTGAAGAAGATTTGACTGTTATCAAGGAAATCGCCAAGGAACTGAAACAAACGGAAACAAAATATTATACAGGACATTGCACAGGAGAGCTGCCTTATCAGATTATGAAGGAATGCATGGGCGAGCAGCTTCTTTATGTGCACAGCGGGGATGAAATCACCCTCTCATAGCGCAAGAGGTACATTACAGAAAAGTTCCCATATACTATTTATAGAAAGATGGTATAGGAGAAACTGTAAATGGAAGAAAGAGAGAACATCCTTGTCAACACCTGCAGTTTTGCAGGGGTAAAGCCGGTCATGGTGGATCTGCCATATCCACCGATTCAGGTCGCAGGCAGAAATCCGGTTTATGCAAATCTGCTGAGCAATGATTACTGTGGGGCGGTGTCAGAACTTTCTGCAACCACTCAGTATATCAACAATGAAAATCGTTTGTCCTGTGACAGATGCGGGATGGCAAAGACGATTCTGGGAATCGCCATGGCGGAGATGATGCATCTGCAAAAGCTCGGTGAGTTGATTTACCTGCTCGGCGGCAATGTTGATTTTGTGGCGAGGCAGCAGAACGGAAGGGCCAGGATGTGGACCCCGGAATATCTGACAATCCCTGAAAACGTGAAAAAGATGCTGCTTGCAGACATAGAAGCTGAGAGAGATGCCATCAATCAATATCAGATGCATATCAATATGATTAATGACCCTTATGTCAATGCAGTGCTTGTAAGGATCATAAAAGATGAGGAGTATCACATAATGCTGCTTCAGATGATGATGGAGGAACTGCAGTAGCGCTGCAGTGTGCTGCCGAGAAAACTGCATAATTTATAAATGATTACACAAAATACAAATGATAAGAAAGGAAGGTATTTATGAGTAATCATTTAAAGGATCAGAGCAGCCCCTATCTTTTACAGCATGCAGAAAATCCGGTGGATTGGTATCCCTGGGGAGAGGAAGCCTTTGCAAAGGCGAAGGCGGAGAACAAGCCTGTTTTCTTAAGTATTGGTTACAGCACCTGTCATTGGTGCCATGTGATGGAGCAGGAAAGTTTTGAAAATCTGGAAATCGCAGAAATCCTGAACAAGAACTTTGTATCAATCAAGGTTGACAGGGAGGAGCGTCCGGATATCGACAGCGTTTATATGTCCGTCTGTCAGGTACTGACGGGAAACGGCGGATGGCCTATGAGCATTTTCATGACGCCGGATCAAAAGCCTTTTTTTGCGGGTACGTATTTTCCGCCTATATCCTCTAGGGGCATGGCAGGGATGCATGATCTGCTAACTGTGATTGCAGAGCAATGGAAAAGCAATAAAGAAGAACTGATTTTGTCGGCGGAACGTATTCTTACCCATGTCCGGGCAGAAGACGGCAGTTTCTGTGAACATATAGATACGTCGCTGCCGGACGCGGCGTCAAAGCTCTTTGCTCGTAATTTTGATAAAAAACACGGCGGTTTCGGCGGCGCGCCTAAGTTTCCTTCGCCGCATAACCTTTTATTTCTGATGCTCTATGCACAGGCGCGTGGGGAAAAGAATACCTTTTTTATGGCATCCCATACCCTTGAAATGATGCGCCGGGGCGGTATCTTTGATCACATTGGCTTTGGCTTTTCCAGATATTCTACGGATAAGTATTTTCTGATTCCTCATTTTGAAAAGATGTTATATGATAATGCCTTGCTAATCATGGCATATACGGCAGCATATAAGATTTCAGGGGATGCAGGGTTTCTGGATACGGCGGAAAAGACTGCAGCATATATTCTGCGCGATCTGCGGGATAAGGAGGGAGCGTTTTACTCTGCCCAGGATGCGGACAGCGGCGGAGAGGAAGGCAGATTTTATACCTGGCGGTATGAGGATGTGCTAAAGCTTTTGGGGAAAGAACGGGGAGAGCGGTTCTGCAAGCATTTCGGCATAACAGAAAGAGGAAATTTTGAGGGCAGGAATATTCCCAACCTATTGAATGGAAATGCGTTGTCCGATTCCTTCGAGGGGGAAAAAGAACTGATGTATTCCTATCGGAAAACGCACTACAGGCTTCATATGGACGACAAGATTCTGACTTCCTGGAACAGCCTTACGATTTGTGCTCTGTCGCTGCTTTACCGTGCCACAGGTAAAGAGGATTACTTAAAGGCGGCGAAGCAGGCGCAGCAGTTCGTGGAGAAAAGCCTTGCATATGGCAATACCCTTTATGTAAGTTTCAGGAACCATATACGCTTTGTAAAAGGTTTTTTGGACGAGTATGCCTATTATGCGGCGGCGCTTATCAGCCTATATGAAGCCACTTTTGAAGAGGCTTATTTTAATCGGGCGGAGCAGATTTGTAAGGAAGCCAGAAGGCAGTTCGCGGATGAAGCTGGCGGCGGATATTTTCTATATGGAGAGGCAAATGACAGTTTAATCATGAAGCCCAAGGAGACTTACGACGGCGCCCTGCCCAGCGGAAATTCGGTGATGGCATATTGCCTGGTGCGCCTTTTTCAGATTTTGGGGAATCAAGAGTATGAGCGTCTGGCAAAGGGACAACTTGCCTTTTTATCGGGGGAAGCAGGCGCTTACCCCGCAGGACATTGCATGTTCTTAACTTCCCTGCTGTTTTATTTGAATCCGCCACAAAAAATAACGGTTGTTCTGTCAGAACAGGAGGAGGAAACGGAAATCAGAAGGAAACTGCCGCTTTATGCGGATGTGAGGATTCTTTTGAGGGAGACAAAGGAATATAAAAGGATCGATGGAAAGACGACTTACTATATCTGCAAAGATCATACCTGCCTTCCGCCTTCTACCAGGAACCCCTTTGATTCGGAAGCATAATTTAAATAAAAAAGGTAGATTTATGTCGTATAAAGATTTTGTCCCTGTAACGGGTGGTATTGTAAATATTACCAGAGGAAATGATTGCTGCAGCCAAATGGTGATGATGCGTTCCGATGACGGAATCGTGAACTTTGTGGTAGGTGCACAGACGCAGGTAATCGATGATATACAGCTTCGGGTGGGAATGCGGATTGCAGCGTTTTATGATGCTTCCCTGCCTATGCCTTTAATTTTTCCGCCCCAGTACCGGGCACAGCTGGTCACGGTAATTGGCAGGAATGAGCAGGTGATGCTGAATCATTTTGACCGGAATCTTTTGGCTGCGGACCGCTCTTTGCAGCTGAATATTGCGGGGAATACGATGGTAAGAACGGCGAATGGACAGCGGTTTGACTGCAATCCGGCGAACCAGACCTTGCTTGTCTACTACAGTGTTACTACGAGAAGCATTCCGCCTCAGACAACGCCTTCAAGAATCATTGTATTTTGCTAAGAAAATTGGGAGCTGGAGATTTGGCGGCAAAGGTCCTTCCTTTGCCGCCAAATGATGAAGTGCGCTTATGACATCAATTCCATTCCTTCATCAAAAGAAAATCGCGGACATGGAAATGTTTGATGCCATTTCGGCTCATGTCAAACTCATCCATGGAGAGTACATATTTGGGGTAATTATCTGCTATATTTTTGTAGGCGCCAAACTCGCGTTCTATGGTTTCTTCGCTGGCGAGCAGATAGGAAACCTGAATATACAGCCGCTGTCCGTTTTTAACCGATACAAAATCAATTTCTTTTGTATTTGTTTTGCCTACGGATACATGGTAGCCCCGGCGGAGCAATTCTAAGCAGACGATATTTTCAAGAATCTGATCCATATCGCGATTGTTGGACCCGTAGACGGCTTCACGCAGTCCATGGTCGGCAACATAATATTTTTCATTGATGGAGAGAATTTTTTTACCGATAAGGTCTTCTCTGCTTATTTTATAGAAAAGAAACGCATCCGTGCATGCTTTTATATAATTTAGAATTGTCTCGTGTGATATGGAGCGGTTTTCACTTTTAAAATATTTGCTTAGACTGTTGGCGCTGAAAGAATGACCGACATTTGCCAGCATATAAGTAATGGTCCGTTCCAATAGGTCCACGTCACGGATGCTGTTGCGCCTGACTACGTCTTTTAGGACGACGGAATTATAGATATCCTTTAAATATTGTGTACAAGCATCTGAATTGCCGAGCAGATTTGCGAGAAAAGGCATCCCGCCGGTCAAAATGTAATTGTGGAAAGCAAGAGAAACATCAATGGAGGGGTCTCTTAAACTGCTTACTTCCAAAAATTCTGTAAAGGAAAAGGGGTAAATGACAAATTCCACATAACGTCCGGCAAGATAGGTTGCCAGTTCGCCGGAAAGCAGTTTTGCATTTGAACCGGTGATGTAGATATCACAATCATACTCTGTGCGGCAGGAATTGATGCAGCGTTCCCAGTCTTTAACTTCCTGTATTTCGTCAAAAAAAAGATATGTCCTGCCTTCCGCGGATGAAAAAAATTCTTCGATTCGTTCGTGGAGAGATTGGGCTGTGCAATATCTGGCGTTAGACATTGTTTCAAAATTGATTGTAAGAAACTGGGAATTGGAAATGCCGGATGAAAGTAGTTCTTGTTTAATCAAATCCAGCATAACGGATTTGCCCGAGCGGCGTATTCCGGTCAGGACTTTGACCAGATCGTTATTCATAAAAGGACGAATCTGTTTCATATACATTTCGCGTTTAATCATTTTGGCTAATCACCTCTTAAAGTAGTATAGGTACATTATAATTCATTTATAACTGCATAACAATAATTGTTTATTAATTTTCGCGGTTATAACTGCAAAAATAAAAATATTAAAATATTTCTTGACCTTATACCAACTATAACCCTTATACTCTGCCTATAGAAGCAAGGAGGATTAAGCAGTGAATATCAATGAACTGGAAGGCATGACGGGAATCACCAAACAGAATATCCGTTTCTATGAAAAGAAGGGATTGATTCATCCATCGAGAAACGAAGTCAATCAGTATCGGGAGTATCATCAGGAAGATGTAAGGAAACTCATGACTATTAAAGCGCTTCGGAAGCTGGATATGCCCATAGAGGATATTCGCAGGATTATGGATAAGGAGATCGCTTTTGACGTGGCAATCCAAATGCATCTGGACGGTCTTTTGGAAAAGAGGAGCGAGCTGGAATCCTGTATCAGTATCTGTGAGGAACTGTGCCATACGCAGCTTGAAACACTGGACGTAGAGGATGTGCTTCTGAAAATGGATAAGATGGAAGAGAAGGGAGGAATCTTTATGTCGATTCTAAATGATTACAAGCGGGTGAAGAAGGAGGAGGGGATGCGGAAATTCACATTCAGACCGGATACGATGGTCATGAATCCCCGTGAATTTACAGATGCGCTTTTGGCGTATGCGGAGGAAAATAAGCTGCATCTCGTCATCACGAAGGAAGGGATGTATCCGGTCTTTGAAATCAATGGGGTGGAGTACACTGCGGAGCGAGTCATAGGACGGTTCGGGGCGGTGGTATATTGCAGCATGACCCATCCAGAGACGGTGGAGGACGGCAGCATTTCCCAGAAAAGAAGAAAAATCTTCAAAATCATTTCCGCCAATATGCTGGCGATTGTACTGGTTTGGTTTATCGTCCTTACAAGAGTGCCTACAGGGCAGCGCCTATGGCTGTGTCTGATTCCTGCGGTGGCGCTGGTACCATTTTTTGTGTGGACGTTTCGCGAGAAGTAGTGTGTATATTCTTTAAAAATCCCGCCTTTATCATTTGCTTGTAAAGGCGGGATTTTTGGAGACTTTTATATACATTTTTTCAGCAGCATTTCGTGCATGATGAACATTATAATCAGGATCAGCAATAAGTAGATTGGAAATAGGGTAATGCTGATATGATTTGCAATAAGACCGAACAGGGGAGGCATCAGGCAGGTGCCGACATAAGCAGAAGCCATCTGGACACCGATGACAGCCTGGGATTTATCGGCACCGAAATGTGCCGGGGTGGAATGGATGATACAAGGATAGATGGGTGCACATCCTAAACCAATCAAAATCAACCCAATAAAGGAAATCTGGCTGCCTAAAGGCAATAGTAAGGTAAGGCAGCCGGAGAGGATGATGATTTGTCCTAAGCGGATCATCTGCGTATCGTTCAGCTTCATGGTGAGGAAACCGCTTAAGGCTCTGCCGATGGTGATTCCGATATAGAACCATCCGGCAAAGGAGGCGGCTGTCTGAGTGGGGAGGTTCCTGTGGAGAACAAGGTAGCTGCTGATCCACAAGCCGGCTGTCTGCTCCAGGGCACAATAGCAGAAAAAGGTAATCATAACTTCCTTTGCTCCCGGAATCCCTATAATTTCGCGCAGAGAAAGGGGTCTGTCAGAGACAATATATGATGTTGAATCAGAATTTAATATTTGATCCGGACGCTTTTTCCAAAGTGGAAGGCTGAATATTAAAATAACAGTCAATGTTATTTGCAAAATAGCAATATAGCGGTACCCCATATTCCAGCCTTTTCCTCCGGTCAGGGCAAAGCCCATGATGTAAGGTCCCAGGGATGCGCCCACACCCCACATGCAATGGAGCCAGCTCATATGCCTGCTCTCATAGTGGAGGGCTACATAATTATTCAGGGAAGCATCCACGCTGCCAGCGCCGAGACCGTAGGGAACTGCCCAGATACATAACGCCAGAAAGGAGTGGCTTATGGAAAAACCAAAAAGAGCAGCGGCGGTCATGAACACACTGCCGGCGGTGACGAGACCAGTTCCAAACCTTCTGGTGAGCCGGTCGCTCAAAAGGCTGGAGATGATCGTCCCGAAGGCAATGATCATGGAGATGCCTCCGGCATAAGAAACAGGCACATGCAGTTCCTGGTACATGACAGGCCATGCGGAGCCTAAGAGAGAGTCGGGAAGCCCCAGACTGATAAATGCAAGATAAATGATAGCCAATAATAACTGAAACACTTGACGTTCCTCCTTTGCATAGAATGCGTAAAAATGCCGTATTGCAAATAGAATACAGGAAGATCAGAGTTGATGCAACCCCATTTTGGACGTATAATATAACAAAAACGACTTACGCGGAAAAGGGCGGCGATAAAAATGGGATTACAGAAATGCGGTGTGAGCGTCAATCGCGCATTTAAGGAATTAAAAGCACATGGTTCTTTGGAGTTTCCGTGTTTGCAAAGAAATATATTTTGCCTTTGATTGCCGCTTCGCCGGATGGGTATTTACTGAAGGCTAAAGAGCATGGAGAGCAGATCGCGCTTTTTGAGGAGGCTTTTGCGGCGCTGGAATCGGATGCGCCGGGGTATGAATTTATTGTCAGGGACAATTTGTCCCGCATCTGCTTTTCCCTATATCAACAATTTGAGTCGCAGATCAAGGTGGAGGATAAGAGGCTCCATCAGGATCACTTAAGAACCACTAAGATGTTAGATTACATCCATCATCATTTCGCAGAAGATCTGACCTTGACGGAAATCGCGGCTTTGTGCGGGTTTGACAGCCCGAGCAATTTTGCCAAGATGTTCAAACGCTTCTATAATACAACGCCCAGAGAGTATCGCAAGTTAAGCGGTGGTTCTATCTAATTTGACAAATGTCTTTTTGCCTATTTTTATCACATCACCGATTTTAATGGGCGTATGCAGGGAGGCGGTTTTTTGACCGTTTATGGAGATTCCGCCTTGGGTGAGCAGGCGGCGGAATTCATTGTTGCTTGCGGCGTAGCCGCCTTTTACAAGGAAAGGAATGGTTTCCTGCAAAGTGTTGATATTTTGCGGGAGGGGAAGAGAGGGGACTTCTTGGGGGATTTCCCTGTTGGTAAAAGCCTGACGGAAGAACTCTTCAGCAGCGGCGGTTTCTTGGGGCGTGTGGTAGAGGGAAGTAATGGTGCGGGCAAGGAGCAGTTTGCAGTCTTTGGGATTGGCGCCGTTATCTAGGGAGGCTTTTATTTTATCCAGTTCGTCGGGTAAGATGTCGGTTGCCAGTTCAAAGTAGCGGATGATGAGGAAATCGGGCACTTCCATTACTTTTTTGAACATGACGCTTGCGTCCTCCTGTACGCCGATGTAGTTTCCGAGGCTTTTACTCATTTTTTCCACGCCGTCAAGTCCTTCTAATAGGGGCATGAAAAGGGCAGCTTGAGGCTCTTTGCCGAAAGATTTCTGCAAGGTGCGTCCCATCAGGATATTGAAGGTCTGGTCGGTGCCGCCAAGTTCCAGGTCTGCACTTATGGCAACGGAATCGTAAGCCTGCATGAGTGGGTAAAGAAATTCATGCAGACCAATCGGGGTATTGTGGGTGTAGCGGTTTTGGAAATCGTCCCGCTCCAGCATGCGGGCAACGGTGGTGGTGGAGGCAAGCCTGATGATCTCCTCCAAATTTAAAAGCTCCAGCCATTCTCCATTGTAGCGTATTTCTGTTTTGGCTTTGTCGAGCACGCGGAAGACCTGCTCCTGATAGGTCTGGGCGTTGACGAGGATTTCCCTGTCCGAAAGTGCGCGGCGTCCCTTTGATTTTCCGGTGGGATCCCCGATTCGTCCTGTGAAGTCGCCGATAATGATGACGATGTGATGACCCAGGTCCTGCAATTGTTTCAGCTTGCGGAGGACGACTGTGTGTCCCAGATGGATATCCGGGGCGCTGGGGTCGAGTCCAAGCTTGACGGTGAGGGGGATTCCTGTGCGGATGGAGAGAGCGAGTTTTGTCCTTAAATCTTCTTCTCCAATCAGCTGCGCGGCGCCCTTTAGGATGATACGCATCTGCTGGTTGACTTCCTGTTCTAAATTTTTTTCGTTGGTTTGCATTTCATTTTTCCTCTCTTTCTGCCGTTGGGCGGCTTTTGTGTCGTGAGCGAAGCTGCGCATCCAATTATCTTTCATGGGGTACAATTTCTTATGAAAAAAACTCCCGTCCTTCAATAGGACGAGAGTCAGATCTCGTGATACCACCTAATGTTCATAGACAGCTCGCGCTGTCTACCTCTTCGAGTACGACCCGCAGGGCTTATACTCTAGCATGTTAACGGATGCAGGAACCGTCGCAGCCTACTAAATCATGAGATTATTTGGTGCGAAGCTCAAAGATGTATTCACATGTGGCTTCCCATGCGCCTCTCATCAACCGGCAACTTTCTGTATGCTTCACCCCATGCTACTTCTTCTTATCACAGCTTTTCAATTCAATCACTTGTATGAAATTAATTGTAATTATAATCGATGGATATAGGATTGTCAAATATTAATTCCATTTTTGATATCTCTTGCTAATCAGTTTGACATTAGGACATACCTTTTTAAGACCACAGTTTTCCGCCCATCTGTCCATATGACCCAGGGCATCGTCTTCTGGATTTGAAGAAACAATTACATAGCCAGCTGCCTTAAAGGGGGCGATTCTTTTGATCTTTATTTCTGAATAAATTTCGCTCTGGCCGGTCAGGTCTTCTCTCACAAGGGCATCCAGTTTACATGCAAAAATCTCACACATCTCCACAAGTCTATCCAGCTCCGGAATCACTTCGTCAGCTTCCCACCTTGATACGGTCTGTCTGGTGACATTTACCTTGTCAGCAAATTGTTTCTGTGTGAGTTTTTTCTGTTTACGCAAAAAACTTATATTATTTCCTAAACTCATTTTTTCCTCCATTTAATTTTTCCCAATGATCATTGCTTATTTATTATGTCATATTGAAGAATGCTAGTCTATCAATCATCATATGCTTTTTCTGGTATTTGTGTAACACGGCGTGTTGCAGTGAAAATTATTATTTTGCCACAATAGTAGTATTGTGTTAAAAAATGAGCATATTTTGTGAGAAGGGAGGGGAAAGGTATAGTATAATACGGATAAAAGACAAATTTTCTAAGATACGTAAAAGGAAGATGCGCAATGAAGACGTATGTAAAGGATATGACGACAGGGGAACCTGCGGGACTCTTGTTATCATTTATGGCGCCCATGGTGGTGGGGAATATTTTCCAGCAGCTTTATAATCTGGTGGATTCTATGATCGTGGGGCAGTATGTGGGGGCGGATGCACTGGCAGCAGTTGGATCCACGGGTTCGGTGACCTATCTTTTCTTTGCCCTGTGTGTGGGTATGGCAAGCGGGACTGGCATCGTCATTTCCCAGAATTTCGGTGCGGGGAATGAAGCCGGGGTCAAAAAGGCGGTTGCCAATGGCGCCTATATTATGGTTGCGGTCAGCATCCTGATGGGAGTGCTGGGGGCAGTGCTTTCAAGACCGGCTCTTATTTTTTTGCATACGCCGGAGAATATTTTGGACGATGCGGTTATGTACATGCGGATTATGTGTGCGGGGGTTCTGGCTGTGGCGCTGTACAATTGTGTGTCGGCGATTCTGCGGGCAGTGGGGGACTCGAAGACGCCTTTATACTTCCTGATTGGTGCAAGTGTTCTGAATATTGTCCTTGATCTGCTGTTTGTCCGGGGATTTTCCTGGGGCGTTGCGGGAGCCGGAGCAGCAACGATTATTGCCCAACTGCTGGCAGGAATTGGGAGTTTGGTGTTTGCACTGATGAAGAATCCTTTTTTCAAAATAGAAAAAGAACAGTTAAAGGCAGACTGGGAGATAATTTGGCGGTGCGTAAGGATGGGGGTGCCGCTGGCATTTCAGACTTCGCTGATTGCCATATCCTGCGTTGCGCTGCAGCGTGTGGTCAATACCTTTGGTTCCGTTGTGGTTGCTGCCTTTACAGCTACAAGCAGAGTGGAACAGTTGGTGCAACAGCCCTATGATACTTTAGGAGTTGCAATGTCCACTTACACAGGGCAGAATATCGGCGCAAAAAAGATTGACAGAGTGAGACAGGGCTATAAAAGAGGGATGCTGATTATGGCGGTGTTTACACTTATCATGGTGCCTATCGCACAGCTGGGCGGGGAATCTATCATGCGGCTGTTTGTCAGTGAGACGGAAGTGATAGCGCTTGGGGCAAGGGCACTTAAGATTACCAGCTGTTTCTATTTGTTCCTGGGATCAATCTATACGACGCGGGGACTTTTAAACGGTACAGGCGATGCGGTATTTGCTTTTTTAAACGGATTGGTGGAGATGCTGGGGCGAATCTGTCTTGCTGGACCGCTGACTAAGGTTGCCTCGATTGGCGTATGGGGTGTCTGGCTTGCGACTGCGCTTACCTGGTTTCTGGCTGGAAGTTTTAATATCGCCCGTTATTTTCAGGGGAAATGGAAAAGGGCAGGCAGTGATATAATTCAGCAGCAAACGGGGTATACTAAGGAGTATGAGAAAGAAAAGGCTGCCCCATGAGTTTGAATATTATGTGTTATTGTTTTTCCTGCTTGCCTTTGCAGGTTGGCTTTGGGAAGTGATCTTATATGTGTTTACGGAACATGCTTTTATCAACAGAGGCGTATACAGAGGTCCCTATCTGCCCATTTATGGGGTAGGAGGGCTTTTGCTATGCCTGCTTTTTTCTTCCTATAGAAAAAAGCCTGTGAGAGTGTTTTTTTTATCGATGCTGCTTTGTTCTGTCTTGGAGTATTTGACCAGCTTTTTTCTGGAAAGGCGTTTTGGCGTGAGATGGTGGGATTACAGCGGGCATTTTTTGAATGTCAGCGGAAGGATCTGCCTGCTCGGGGCAGTGATGTTCGGGCTGTTGGGGAGTGTATTGGTATGCCTGTTTTTACCCTTTTATGAAAAAATGTATGGACGTGTGCCTTGGAAGTGGCGGATGGCATTGTGCCTTGTTTTCCTACTTATTTTTGTTATGGATGCCGCTTACTGTGCGGTGTATCCTAATGTGGGGAAGGGGATTTCATCATAGATTTTTATTGAGCTCTTCCTGCCCGTGATAAAGGAACCTTCTTATCTCTCCATAATAGCAGACTCTACCTTAATTTAAGGGCTAATGAGTAATTGTGATATAGATGGTTATATGCTATAATTTTCGTGTCAAGAAAGTGAAGAATCTGTACTTATGATACAATCAAGTGCTAATTCTATGGAAAACTATGGAAAAGCAGGGAAAAGGGGAAATGAATTCAATTTACCGCGACATCTTCCGTGCCATACATGAAGGAAAATGGCTGGGGATAGAGTATTGCAACAAGGAAAAGCAGATCACAAAGTACTGGATAGGCATCCGCGATCTTAATGCTGCCAAGCGTACACTGGCAGTGGACGGGCTTCATCTTGGCAAATACACGACGGATGCTTATGACTATATTTATATTGATTCTATTCTCACATCGAAAGTGATAGAGGGTTCTTACTGTCCTGTCAATCAGAAACTCGTTCGTGATATTTATTTAAACCCACACAGATATAAAGGATTATTTGATAATATAGCCAATTTGAAAATCTTAAACTATCTGGAAATGTGTAACCGCATGGATACCGTTCCATATTATTCGGATTTTGAATTGGTTCGTTTTTTAGACAGGGAGAGTTTTACAGGAGAGACTTACGAGCTGCGTGAGGAGCAATTCCGGGCAATTGTACAGAATTTTCAGTATAAGGCGGAGGAAAAGGAATACAAGGACGGAAGGCTAAAGATTCAGCAGCTTGCAATGAATGTGCTGAGTATCCATACTGCGAAGGGGCTTTATGTGCTTGCCTACAGAAAGCTGCAATTGGATGTGAAAAGAAGGGTTCTGCTGCCGGAAGAGGAGATTACAATCTGCACGGAGTATACTTTGGACGGAACGACGGAAAATATACGGCGCTATCTGGAGGCGGAAGAATATGAGATGCTGAAAGACTTTGAGGCGAATCAGGAGAAGATAAAGGATTGTATTACCAGACGCAGGGGGCAGAATCTTGGCGTAGATGATATGCCCTATGTAATAGGACTGGGGATGGATATTGCACTGGATCTGCACAAAGAGTATGAGGCAATTGTCGATATGTATCATAAAAACGAAGTGGAGGTACCAATCAAGGCATTTTTTGGGGATTTATTGAACCGTCCGATTCGTAAAAAGGCATATCCGATTGCACTGGTTAACCAGAAGGTCAATATGGACCAGCTTCTGGCGATTAACAATGCGATGAAATATCCGGTCGCCTATATTCAGGGACCGCCGGGGACAGGTAAGACGAATACGATCATCAACACAATCGTGACAGCTTTTTTCAACGAAAGAACGGTACTGTTCGCCTCCTACAATAATCATCCCATCAACAGTGTATTTGAGAAGCTCTCCGGCATGAAGTACAGAGGCAGGACGATACCGTTTCCAATATTGCGTCTGGGTAATAACGAGAAGGTAAAAGAAGCTTTAATTTACATAAAAACATTGTATGAACAGGTTCAGGAAATCACGGTGTTTGAAAGTACATTGGATCGGAATAAAGGAGACAGGATCGAACGTGCAAAAAGGCTGTCGGAGCTTCTGAAGCGATATGAGGAATTGCTGGACTTAAAAGAGCGGAGCGAAACGCTGAACAGGCTGCTGGAATATGAGAAAAGGAGAAAGCAGTCTCTGCAAATGGTACCATTCCAGTCGGATTTAAGCGGAAGACAGCTTAGACAGGTGAACAGCGAAATCCAAAAAACGGGTGTTATTACTGATGCGCAGGCGTTAGACTTGCTGGACGACCATCCGGAAGAGCTTGCGAAGTATCTTTACTACACATCTGCAAAATACATCAAGAAGCTCGATGAACCCAAAAACAAGGAGCTGAAAGAAATCGTCATGGCAGCGGAGGAAGAAGAGCAGGCAGCAGCCTTTGCAAAATATTTAAGCGAGCCGGAAAATATCGGGAAGCTGCAGAAAATCTTTCCTATTGTGGCAACCACCTGTATATCTGCACACCGTCTGGGAAAACCGGAACCCATGTTTGACATGACGATTATCGATGAGGCAAGCCAGTGCAATACGGCGGTATCGCTGGTGCCGGTGATACGGGGAAAAAGCCTGATGTTGGTAGGGGATCCTCAGCAGCTTAATCCGGTTATCGTGCTGGACGAAATGACGAATCAAAAATTACGAAAGAAATATAATGTTTCGGAGGATTACGATTACCGAAAGAATTCCATTTACAAAACATATCTGGCGTGTGACGCAGTCAGCGATGAAATCCTTTTGCATAACCATTACCGATGCCATAAGCAGATTATCGAGTTCAACAATAAGAAATATTATAATTCCAAATTGCAGATTATGACGCAGAGCAAAGAAACGAATCCGCTTATTTATGTGGACGTGCAAAGCGACGAGTCGGATTATAAAAATACTGCGCCTGCCGAGGCGTTGGAAATCGTGCGCTATGCGGCAGCGAATAAAGATAAGACGATCGGGGTCATCACTCCCTTTGTCAATCAGAAAAATCTGATAGAGAAAATGCTGAAAAGTGAAAAGTTATCTAATGTAACCTGTGGAACTGTCCATGCCTTTCAGGGGGATGAAAAGGATGTGGTCTTGTTTTCAACGGCAATCACAAGCCATACAAAAGCAGGAACTTATGAGTGGCTGAAAAATAATAAGGAGCTGATTAATGTTGCAACTTCCCGGGCGAGGGAAAAATTGATTTTGCTGTCAAATACGAAAAACCTGGAAAGACTGCATCAAAAAGATGCGGAGGATGATTTGTTTGAACTGGTACAGTATATTAAAACGAACGGGCAGGCAAAAGTGACGCAAAAGCAGACGAACTCGAGAGCGCTGGGTGTCAAGCCATTCAGTACAGCGACAGAAGAGGCATTTTTACAGAATCTGACGCACGCATTGGAAAATATCTGGCTGTCCCAAAGCGCATACAAAGTATATAAAGAGGTGGCAATTTCCCATGTATTTAAGGATAATATCAATTACAGCGATTTATTTTATAGCGGACGCTTTGATTTTGTCGTGTATGAGGCGCTGGGGAATGAAGAGATCCCGGTTCTTGCAATTGAACTGGATGGGAAGGAACATTTTGAAGATGAGGTCGTAAAGAATAGGGATCAGAAGAAGAACGATATCTGCAGGGCGCATAATTTGCAGATTATCAGGGTGGAAAATTCGTATGCCAGACGATATAACCATATCAAAGAAATTTTATTGAATTACTTCTCCATACGCCATTAGTTTCTTGTGACAAAAAATATTAGCATGTATAATGGAATTAAAAGCGGGGCGGAAGGAAAGCTTTCGGAATCGAGGAAAAGATGACAGAAAAAGTACATAGGACACCTTGCGGAAAGATTCATTATTGGACAAACAAAGAGCAGGTAAAAAGCAAATACACACTGGTATTTCTTCCGGGATTGACTGCTGACCACAGGTTGTTTGACAAGCAGACAGAGTATTTTGGCAGTAAATATACGGTTCTTGTCTGGGATGCGCCGGGGCATGCATCTTCTTATCCGTTTGAGCTGACCTTTTCACTGATGGATAAAGCCGGGTGGCTTAATGAGATTTTGGAAAAGGAAGGGATGGATAAACCCATCATCATCGGGCAGTCCATGGGCGGATATGTAGGGCAGGCTTTCATAGAGCGCTTCCCGGGGAAACTTAAGGGCTTTATCTCCATTGATTCCGCGCCGCTCCAAAGGCAGTATGTAACGGGGATGGAGATATGGCTGCTCAAAAGGATGGAACCGGTATATCGCTATTATCCGTGGAAATTGCTTTTAAAATCGGGATCAAATGGATGCGCGGTTTCTGTATACGGCAGGAAATTGATGCGGGATATCATGATGGTATATGACAAGGATAAAGAGCGGTATGCCAAACTTGCCGGTCATGGATTCTGGATGCTGGCGGATGCCATGGAAGCAGACCTTCCATACAAAATTGCGTGTCCGGCACTTTTGATCTGCGGCAAGCACGATCAGGCGGGTTCCACAAAGCGCTACAACAAGGCATGGCATAAAAAGACGGGCATTCCTATCAAATGGATAGACAATGCGGGGCATAATTCCAATACCGATATGCCGGAACTGGTAAATTCATTTATCGAAAGGTTTGTTGAAATGGTATGATATTTATAGTTTTTTTATTTATTTTGCTCTCCTTTACATCCTTTCTGATCAAGACTTCTGTGAGAGAGTGGCAGAGAAATTTGCAAAGGGATGACAATTTAGTGCTTACGCCGGACAGAAGGCATGTGGTGTATGTTTATCATGTACCGCATACAAAGGAACAGATTATAGAAATCTTAAGTCATAAAAATGCTGGGGACAGATTGTGGTATGTGTTTGATAAGGATACGTTGACGATTGAGTTTGCGAATCAGGCGGCAGAGTTTTATGACAAAGAGGTTTCGGGAGATGATTATCAGCTTTCATTTGAAGAGCAGGGAAGTTCCTGCATACTGTATGTTGAGAAAATGACCATTTTTACACGGGATTCGGCGGGAGGAGTATATCTTCGTATGAATGAATTTTGGGGTGCAAAGGTAAATGCATCTATTTACCGGAAATAAATGCAACGTTTTAATTGGAGGGAATTGGTATGAAAAATGAACTTGAAAAGTGTCTGGCAGGAGAGTGGTATGACTGTCACGATCCAGTGTTTTTAGCATTTAAGAAAAGAGCAAGGGAACTGGTGAAAGAATACAATTCACTGCCTTACGAGGACAAGGAAAGGAGAAGGGAAGTTCTTACGCAGCTGTTTGCACGCACAGGGACAAATGTGTCTGTGGGTAATCCCTTTATCTGTGATTATGGAAGAAATATCTCGCTGGGGAACAACGTGTCTGTCAATATGAACTGTACCTTTGTGGACTGCAATAAGATCACGGTGGGGAACAATGTGCTTATTTCTTCTAATGTACAAATTTACACCGCTACCCATCCGGTGGAATTAAGGGAGAGGCTGACGCCGGAATGGACGGCGGAGAGCGGAGAATATTTCTGCCGCACATATGCGCTCCCTGTTACCATAGGCGACGGGTGTTGGATTGGCGGCGGTGTCATTATCCTGCCGGGAGTGACTATTGGGAACGGAAGCGTGATTGGAGCAGGAAGCGTGGTGACGAAAGATGTGCCGGAGAACTGCGTGGCAGCAGGGAATCCTTGCAGAATATTAAGAAAAATCAATATTGATTAGTTGAACAAAAAATGATTGCCGCACAATGCGGGCAGACAATTTCAGATAAATCCTTATTTGCACTCACCTTGTAAGTTTGTAAGAGGGTAAGGCTTCTGATGCAAGGGTACCGATACAGTTACCCAAGGGATAATTCAAAGTGAATACAGAAAAAGATTCAACCCTAGGAAATGTTTTTATTTCCTGGGTTTTATCTATGATCCATAATCTTATAGAATACCACAAAAAAGCCTAAATTTTTGTCGATAACTTGCACATGGCTTACAAATGCGGAAATAAAAAGATTGTGTCATGTGTAAGACTTGGCTACAATGCGAAAAGGTAAAAGAAGGAGCAGAAGAATAGGGCAGCTCATAAAAAATATTGACATATAGTATCAAATATAGTACTATAATATTAAAAGGAGGAATGTGGCAAGTGCCGAGTGTAGAAAAGATAATTGACAAGATGAAGCGGCAGCCTAATGGAATAAGACCGGAAGAAGCTGAAAAAGTACTTAAAGAGTATGGCTACGAACCAGTAAGACAGAAGGGAAGCCACAAACAGTACTTAAATACAGAAACAGGCGACCTGACGACAATCAAACAGGAAAGCCCCTTAAAGAAAGCGTATGTAGTGGATATTCTTAACAGAATAGGGGAGTAAATCTCCTAATCTGGATATAATAAATTATGACAGGGAAGGAGCATAAATAATGGAAGTTAAAGACTATATGAAATTACCATACACAAGATTAGTACAGGAGATGAACGATGAAAGCGGGCATTATTTTTACGGTAGAATCTTAGAACTTGATGGCTGCCAAAGTACAGGGGATACGCTGGAAGAACTTTACGAAAGTCTTAATGAAGCTATGGAAGGATATATAGAAGTCAAGTTAGAAAATAACTTACCTATTCCGACCCCGGAATCAGCAGAGAAATATAGCGGGAAGTTTGTAGTAAGGCTGCCTAAGTCCTTACATCAGCGGCTGGCAATTGAAGCAGACAAGGAAGGTATAAGCCTTAACCAGTTGGCATTATATAAGCTTGCACTTTAAGTATAAAGGATCATCGGCTAAGGATAGCGGCTATTTCGTAAAGTAGAAAAAAGCGGCGATAATTACGGAAAGTAATTTAGAAAAGATGCAGATACAAATTTTGTGCCTCATTGTTTAGTGGGGCATTTTTGTACATAGAAGATAAATTGAAAATAATACAGTTCCTGTGACTGTAAATGATAAGCTGGCAGCAGAAATATATTAAAATGAGGTATTAGGTAATTTATGTAGGGGGAAAAGCAATGATTTATGAAGACAAAAAAATCAGAATGCAGGAGCAGGTATTAGAATACAAGAGAGGATTTAAGTGGCACATATTGCCATATGATGAAATTACCCATGCATATCTGCGGATTGAGGAGGTACGGGGCAGGCTTTGCTGCTGTGTTGCCAATTTTGACATGCATTTTCTTGTGGTAAAGACGGAAGCGGGAGAGATGATTAAAATGGAGGCTTCCTCGAGGGAGGCAGTGAAGCGCATGCTGAAGGAGCTCGAAGAGCGGAATCCCTCAATAGAGATTGGCTGTAAGAAACAGGAAAGCTGAAAAGATGAAAAAACAAATGAAAATATATAATAAAGACAAGAAAGTAAGTAAACAGATATTGACGACTTTAGTAATCTTGTTGTTTGGGGCAGCGCTGGGAACGTTTTCCAAATATCTGGATTACCGTCAGGCACAGCTTCCATATTTATTGCATATCATGGACGAACGGCTGGATTTTCACAATTTTCTTGGCAGTTTTGCACCGTGGATTTTGATTGCTGTCTGTATATCGGTTAAGAGTGCATCGCCTGTAAGGGCGGCTGTAAATGTTTTTGCCTTTTTTACAGGAATGGTATCCTGTTATTATTTATACACAAATTTCATAGCAGGATTTTTCCCAAGAAACTACGCCATGATTTGGTTCGCACTTACAATGGTGTCGCCATTTATGGCGTTTTTTTGCTGGTATGCAAGAGAAAATGGGAAAGCGGCAGTTATTTTCTCAGCCGGAATATTGGCGGTGCTGTTTAATTTGACATTTTCATATGGTCTGATTTACTTTGATGTCAGATCTATTATGCATGTAGTTGTTTTTATAGCAGCAATCCTCCTTCTGCGAAAATCCCCTGCTAAGACACTTGTTATGATGGGAATGGCTATCATTATTGCTATTTCTGTAAAAATAATACTGCCCTTTCATTTATGGTGAAATTTATGACTAAAAATAGTGCATAGTTCATTTTTGATTGATATTATACTCCCTTAGGGGTATAATTTGAGCAAGGAATGGAGAGGATATTTTTATGGTCAAAACACTTTATCACGGCTCTTGCAATATCATCGAGAAGCCGGTATTTGAATATGGAAAATCTTATAATGACTATGGGTCAGGTTTCTACTGTACGGACAGTCTGGAGATGGCAAAAGAGTGGGCGGCAGGCAAGGATCAGGACGGTTATGCCAATTGCTACGAACTGGATTGTAATGGTCTCCAAATCCTTAATTTAAATGCACCGGAATATTGCATTCTGCATTGGCTGGCAGTGCTGCTGCGAAATCGGGAGTTTGATGTTCCCTCCGGTCTTGCGCTGGAAGCTAAGGAATATCTGCTTGGCGTTTTTAACGTTGATTATGAAACATGCGATGCCATGATTGGCTATCGGGCAGATGACAGCTATTTTTCATTTGCACAGGATTTCATCAACGGTACGATTTCTTACCGTCAGCTCAATAACGCCATGCATTTGGGAAAGCTGGGACAGCAGTTTGTCTTAAAGAGCAGAACGGCATTTGAGCGTATTCGGTTTGTCGGCAGTGAAGTTGTGGAGAGCAGTAAGTGGTATGCGAAAAAGATGCTGCGGGACAGAGCCGCACGCAGGGAGTATTTCAGCGTGGAGCGCAGCCGGCGGCAGAAGGGGGATTTCTATATTGCCCAGATTATGGATGAGGAGATGATGCCTGATGATTCACGCTTACGATAAAGTTTATCTGGATAAAGCCAGGACTGTGCTTGGACGTATGCTGGATTTTGCAGTGTATGATCTGAACTATGATATTGCTGATTTCTTCCAGAAATTCATTTGTTCCGGCGTTGCAGCACGATTTGAGATTGGCGATTTTACCGTAATTACCGGCAGATCCGGCGTGGAACTTGCCTATGAGGTCTTGGAGCAATCTGGCATTAAGCCAAAACGTATCAAGCCAAATTATACGGCAGACCGCAGTGAGGAATTTTGGCTGGGCTGGGCATTGGCGTATTATCAGTGGGAGACTTCCATGAGCTTTGCGGAGATTGTGCAGTATATGACGGTTAAGGATATCCTGGCGCTGTATTCACCCTATCACGAAATGGATATCCGGCAGTTTGTAGACAAGATGAATGCATTATATAAAGCAGCTAAACCGGAAACCAATTTAAAGCTTCTGCGGCAGAGAGCAGGGTTGAGCCAGCGCATGCTTGCAGAACTGTCGGACATTCCAATCCGCACCATTCAGCAGTATGAGCAGCGGCAGAAAAACATCAATAAAGCACAGGCAGAATATCTCGTGAGACTGGCAAAGGTCCTGTGCTGTGAGGCAGGGGATCTGATAGAGAAAATAGAATGAAAATACCGCACCATCCCCTTGAAAGTTTATGAAAAACACCTCCCGGCACAATTGAACTTCCCGCAAATTTGTAGTAAACTATTTTTGCACAGAGCATAACTTCAAAAGAAGGATTCGATTATTCTTTCGCATTTTTTTCATCAATACAACTTGAGATATACGATTTGACCTCATCCCGAGGTTTGCCAAGCGCGATGGACAGTTCCCCGTATAGGGAAGTCTCCGCCAGATTAAAGTAACGGTTGTCCAATGCAGTTACTTTATAACCTTTCATGAGGCGGCGTTCTTTTCGGAGATAGATTGTTTTAATCAGCTGAACCCATGCCTTGCAGTTGTTGGAACGCATGTATTCTTTGTAAGTCTTTTCCAAAGTCTTTTCATCGGTCAGCGGAATCAGGGGAATATCTGGAATGGACCGGATTAAGCTGTCGGCTTCATCTTTTGAAAGGGCGTGGCGAAGCGCAGTTTCTGCCGTATCCACAGGAGTGTATACAGTACTGCCGGACGCATAGACGGGTTTTAGCAGATAATACTGCCTGTCTTTATTAACACCCGCAATGTTTAAAGTGGTAATATCTTGTATTAGGCAGATTCCATTGTTACCATAGATTACATATTCACCTTTTTGAAACATCTCGTACCTCCTTATAAAATAGACTATATTATTTATTATACCAATTTTTTGAAGAAAATGTCAGCGAGTTAAGAGAATATCACAAAGTTTGTTTGAAATGCGCAAGAATACAGGGTCTTGTATTGTGCAAAATGAATAACCGTAAAGCCGGATTATGCCTTTGGAAGGGTGGAATTTCCGGCGGACGCAGCGTTGAAATGCTTCGGAATGGAGGAAAAGAATGACGCTTTATCTAGTAAGACATGGAGAGACCGATTGGAACATCGCAAGCAAAATCCAGGGACAGACAGATATTGCACTTAATGAAAAAGGCAGGCGGCAGGCAGAAGAATTTGCCGCCAGGATTATACAGGAGCATTACCAGATAGAAGGCATTTATACCAGTTTTAAGCAGCGTGCATTGGAGACGTCAAAAATCATCGGCGCGGCGCTGGGGATAGAGCCTAAGGTGCAGCCGGGGCTTGAGGAAATCTGCCTTGGGAAGTGGGAAGGCCATACCTGGAAGCAGGTAAAGGAACTGTTTGGGGAGGAATACCGAATCTGGCATGACAACCGCCGCTACGAGGCGCCGCCAGAAGGGGAGTCCTATCAGCAGCTTCTTGACAGACTCCTTCCGGCAATGCATGAGATTGCAGAAAAGGAAACGGGAAATGTGCTCATTGTAACGCACAGCGCCGTTATTATGACGCTAATGTCATATATATACGATACGCCTTTTGAGGATATGGCAAAGAATTATAAGACAGGCAACGCCGGAATCGTGGAACTCGATGCGGAGTTATTCAAAAAGAGGGGATAAGCTATGAGGCTGGGGGCTTTGGAGGCAGGTGGAACGAAGATGATATGCGCTGTGGGGGATGAAACAGGAAAGATTTTTGAGAAAATCACCGTTCCCACTAAGTCACCGGAGGAAACCATGCCAAAGCTGACTGCATACTTCAAGGAAGCGGAAATAGAAGCGCTTGGAATCGGATGCTTTGGTCCCATCGATCCAGACAGGCGATCTGACACTTATGGATATATCACCAGCACACCTAAACCTGCATGGAGGAATTTCAACATTGTGGGAGCCTTTCAGGAGGAACTTTTCTGTCCGGTGGGATTTGACACGGACGTAAACAGTTCTGTCCTTGGCGAGGTTACTTTCGGACGGGCAAAAGGTAAAAACTGCGTCGTCTATGTGACCATTGGAACCGGGGTGGGAGCGGGTATTTATATCGAAGGGAAACTGCTCCACGGAATGCTCCATCCTGAAGCGGGACATATAATGATTCAAAAGCGCGCAGACGACGCATACCGTGGAAAATGCCCTTATCATAAGACCTGCCTGGAAGGACTTGCAGCGGGACCTGCCATAGAAGAGAGGTGGGGGCAAGAGGCAATTGCACTCCGCGAAAGAAAGGAAGTCTGGGATCTGGAAGGCTATTACATCGCGCAGGCACTGGGCATCTATATCCTGACGCTGTCCCCAGAACTGATTATTTTAGGCGGAGGGGTCATGCACCAGGAACAATTATTTCCAATTGTCCGGGACTATGTGAAAGAAATTCTGGGCGGCTATATCCGGACAAAAGAGCTGGATCATCTGGAAACTTACATCGTTCCGCCAAGCCTTGAGGAATGTCAGGGAATTATGGGATGCCTTGAACTGGCGCGGAGAGCGGTGGATAAAGAAAATGAAAAGTATTGAAAATGACCATTGAATGTTAGAGTGAAAGTATATCATTTAGTGGTCATTTTTTGTATTGTCTGCCCGTTACAATTCAACATTTATTTTACAATGGATATTGACATGGTCTTATTATAAATGTAAACTAATGATAGGAAAAATGAAAAAAGCAATCATTGCTGGAGGGTAAATATTGAAGGTACAGATGAAAGATATAGAGCAGTATCTTTCCGGTGTGAAGGATGCAATTATAAACAATAGATATCGCATTGCCAGAAATGCGAAGAGGCAGGATAATATAGATGTTTTTATGAATTATATTGTAGATGAGGCTAAGACCAAGGAAATCCTGCTTAGTCTGACGCCAATGGATTTCTCAGAAGTCCGGAAAAATGAGCATAAAGGATTTGAGCATGAGAAACTATACGTTTTTGGCAAGGATGTACCTCTTTTGGAAAGAATCGGATTTGAAGAAAAGATGGTTTCCCTGTACATCAAGTTCAACAAGTTAGAAAATAGCTTTGTGATAGTGATTTCTTTTCACGAGCAAAAATACCCGCTCACTTACTATTTTAAAGAATCAGGAAAATGGAGGCAGCCATAATGGGAGAAAATGAAAAAAAGGATTTCTGTATAGAATGCAGAAAGGAAACCGAATATCTGTGGCAGGAGAAACCGATTGTAAAGACTATAAGAGATAAGGAATACCAGTTTCAAATAACAACGGCAGTATGTGCGGAATGCGGAGAGGAAATGAATCCTCCCGGGCTGATTGACCGGAATGTGCAGGAAATCGACGAGCAGTACAGGCGTGCCGAGGGGCTTGTGTCTGTGGAAGATATTGAAAAAATGATGAAAATCTATCAGATTGGAAAGGCGCCTTTATCCCTTGCGCTTGGGTTTGGCGAGGTGACGATTCCAAGGTATCTGGAAGGGCAGATACCGTCTAAGGAGTATTCTGATATTATGCGCTCAGCGCTTGCTTCACCGGTTTTTATGAGGCAGAAGCTGTCTGAAAACCGGGAAAAGATTACGGATGCCGCTTACCGGAAAGCGATGGGAGCGGCAGTGCGCCTTGAGAAGCTTTTTTCTATATCGGGGAAGCTGCTCAAGATCATCGCATATGTTTTTGAACAGCTTGAGGAGATTACGCCGCTGATGCTGCAGAAACTGCTGTATTTTATTCAGGGTATTTATTCCGCTTTGTACGGGAAAGAGATTTTTGCGGAGGATTGTAAGGCGTGGGTGCATGGACCAGTCTATCCGGAAGTCTACAATCTTTTTAAGGATTTTAAATATAATCCCATTGACGATGCGCGCTTTGCTGTTCTGGAGAGGGCGGGAGAAGAGCTGACGCAGGAGGAGAAAAGGGCTGTTGATTTAGTAGTAGATACCTTTGGCATGTATGGGGGGAAGACTCTTGAGAAAATTACCCATAATGAGGAGCCGTGGAGAAAGGTGCGGGAAGGATGCAAAAGCGATATCCCGTCCAATGAGACGATTACAAAGGAAAGCATCAGGAATTATTATATGGCAGTGGATAAGGCATATGGCATTCATTCTGAGGACGGAATCAGGCGTTATATTCAGGATATGCTGACGACAGAAGGAGGTATTTTCTGATGGAAAATACATGGAAGCGTATTACAATCGCCCTGCTTGCCCATGTGGATGCAGGAAAGACGACTTTGTCAGAGGGAATGCTTTATCTAAGCGGCAGCATTCGCAAACTTGGCAGGGTGGATAAGAAGGATGCCTTTTTGGATTCTTATGGTCAGGAAAGAGAGCGGGGCATCACGATCTTTTCCAAGCAGGCGATTTTAAGAAGGGGGCAGGCTGAAATCACTCTGCTCGATACTCCCGGGCATGTGGACTTTTCTGCGGAGATGGAGCGCACGCTGCAGGTATTAGACGCTGCGGTCCTAGTAATCAGCGGCAGCGACGGCGTGCAAGGGCATACCCTTACCCTGTGGAGGCTGTTAAAGCGTTACGGTGTGCCGGTTCTTCTTTTTGTCAATAAGATGGATCAGCCTGATACGGATCATGAGAGGATCTTGCAGCAGCTGAAGGAGCAGCTTAGTGAAGCGTGCGTTGACTTTTCAGAGCCGGGGACGGAAGCCTTTTATGAAAGTATTGCGGTTTGTGAGGAGGACGCATTGAATACATTTCTGGAAAAGGGCAGAATCCCAGAGCAGCAGATACAGGTGCTGATCGGGGCAAGGAAACTTTTTCCCTGCTTTTTTGGCTCTGCTCTTAAATTGTGGGGCGTGGAAGAACTGCTGGGCGGGCTTGAAAAGTATATTCCGGCAAAGGAATATCCGTCCGCATTCGGCGCCAGGGTTTTTAAGATTACTCGGGATGGACAGGGAAACCGGCTTACACATATGAAGATTACCGGAGGATGCCTTAAGGCAAGGGAATCGCTTGTCGGGAAAGGGCTTGCTATGGAAAATGCTTCTGGTCAGGAGCAGTGGGAGGAGAAGGTAAACCAAATCAGGATTTATTCGGGAGAAAAATTTGAAGCGGTAAATCAGGCGGATGCAGGTACGGTATGTGCCGTTACAGGGCTGACGCAGACCTTTGCGGGGCAGGGGCTGGGCAGGGAGACGGAAGTGATTTATCCGGAACTTTCCCCTGTTTTAAGTTATCGTATCCTTTTGCCGGAAGGGTGTGATGCATTGCAGATGCTTCCAAAGCTGAGACAGCTCGAGGAGGAAGAGCCTCAGCTTCATATTCTTTGGGACGAAAAGAACCGGGAGATCAAAGCACAGATCATGGGGCAGGTCCAGATTGAAGTCTATAAGAATCTGATCAAAGAAAGATTTGATGTCTGTGCGGATTTTGGGGCAGGAAGCATTGTCTATAAGGAGACTATTGCAAATACGGTAGAGGGAGTGGGGCATTTTGAACCTCTGCGCCATTACGCGGAGGTGCATCTGCTTTTGGAGCCAGGGGAGGCGGGAAGCGGTCTTGTGTTTGAGGCGGACTGCAGCGAGGATATTCTGGATTTGAACTGGCAGAGGCTGGCGCTGACCCACTTAGAAGAGACGGAACATCCGGGGGTCTTAGTGGGGGCGCCGGTTACGGATATGAAGATTACCTTAAAGTCGGGGCGCGCCCATCAGAAGCACACAGAGGGCGGTGACTTCCGGCAGGCGACCTACAGGGCGCTGCGCCAAGGGCTGATGCAGGCAGAGAGCGTGCTCCTTGAGCCCTATTATGATTTTCGGCTGGAAGTGCCGGATGCGTCGGTGGGACGTGCCATGACGGACTTAGATCAAAGGCACGGAACCTTTACCTTGGAGCATACCGGGGAAGGGGTGGCGGTCCTTAAGGGAATGGCGCCTATGGCGCTTTTACAGGAATATCAGCAGGAGGTGCTTGCCTACACGAAGGGGGAAGGGCAGCTATACTGTACTATGAAAGGATATTACCCCTGCCATAACACGCAAGAGGTGATGGAAAAAACTGGGTATGATCCATTGCGAGACGTAGATCACCCCTGTGCGTCCGTATTCTGCTCTCACGGGGCTGGTGTCATCGTGGAGTGGGATGAGGTTCCTTCCTATATGCACTTGGAGAGCTGCCTTCGCGAAAAGGATGGTCTGCGGACCGAGGAAGCAGGATGGAAAAGATACTTGGGAGAAAGCATTCCGACTGTAAGCGGCAGGGCGTGCTTTAGGGGGAATAAGGAAGGGCGCCGGGAGGAAAATTGGATTGGACAGGATGAGATTGAGGAAATCTTAAACCGCACCTCCTACGCAAACCAAAAAGAAAACAGAACAGGAACAAGGATAGGATGGAAAAGGACGAAGGGGGCGGCTAATCGGATAGAAGGGCAGCCTCAAGTGAGGACGTATCAGCCAGCTCGGAAAAAGGAAGAATATCTGCTGGTGGACGGGTACAATGTAATCTTTGCATGGGATGAACTGCGGGAACTGGCAGAGCAAAATCTTGACGGGGCAAGAGGCAGGCTGCTTGATCTGCTTTGCAATTATCAGGCGGTCAGAAAGTGCAGTCTGATTGCGGTGTTTGACGCTTATCGTCTTGCCGGGCATTCCACGGAGATTCTGGATTATCACAATATTCATGTGGTCTATACAAAAGAAGCGGAAACGGCCGATCAGTATATCGAAAAATTTGCCCATGAAAACAGTGGAAAATTTGATGTGACAGTTGCGACTTCGGATGGGCTTGAACAGATTATTATCATAGGAGAAGGGTGCAAGTTGATTTCTTCCAGAGAACTGAAGGAAGAGATAGATCGGGCTTCCATCCAGATACTGGAAGATTTTCAAAAGACACATCCAGCTAGGAAGAACTCTTTAGGCGATATGCTTTCCGGGGCAGTCATGAAAGAAATGAATGCATTTAGGGAAAGCTTTGAGGAAAATTCCTAGCGGATATGTTCTTTTAAATCATCGTCTTCAAAATCAAATACGCATCGTTCATATGCGTTTATGATGTGGGTATCCATATATTTGTCGTAGCGTTTGTGATTCCGCCCATAGGACATGTGCACATGCCCGTGGAGAAAGAATTTGGGCTTGTACTTTTCAATCAGGTCCTTGAAGATTTGGAAACCCTGGTGGGGAAGATCCCGCCCATCATTTAACTGATAGGCGGGAGCGTGGGTTACTAAGATGTCAAAGCCATGGTGCCGCAGCAGTTGGAACCATAGTCGGGCAACTCTTTTTTTCATGCCCAGTTCCGTGTATTGGTGCGGTCCTTCCCGGTACCGCATGGAGCCTCCCAGTCCCAGAATGCGGATGCCGTTGTGGACGTAAATCTGGTCTTCGATGCAGATACAGCCTTCTGGCGGTATCTTGTCATATTTTCCATCATGATTTCCGTGTACGTACAAAACAGGCACATTGGAGAGGGTCACTAGGAAAGAAAGGTAGCGGGGATCTAAATCACCGCAGGAGATAATCAAGTCGATTCCCTCCAGCTTGCTTTTTTCAAAAAAGTCCCAAAAGTATTTTGATTCTTCGTCTGCAATTGCAAGTATCTTCATATGTAAATCAGCCTTCCTCTTTGATTACACCCTGCTGATTGATGACAGGCGCCGCCTGCTCATTCAAGTCTTCCTTTTTGGGGATGGAACCAATTACATTTTCTGCCAGCCAGTCCATGCTCATGATTTCTTCCGGTGTCAGTTTCCGTTCCGGATCATCTATGACGATGCCCGTCTGAGAATATAAGATGCCCGAAAAAGGATTAAATAATTCAGAACTAATGGTAGATTTTAACAGTTCTACCAGCCGCTTGGTGCCGATTGGAAGATGGTTGGACCACACCACGTCTATTACACCTGCGGACATACCCCACCAGTAGTTGATTGCCTTGGAGGAGGCGGATTTTTCGTCATATTTCCAAGTGCCGTCCACGATAGTGCGAAGGAGCTGTTCATAAAATTTCCCCCAATGGTACAGAGGCACGGCAAGATTTCTGGGGTGCTCGCCTTCCATATGATACAGCCCGAAAAAGCGGGAAGTTTCCTCAGGGATGGTCATATCTCTTCCCGAGATACAGGTAGACTGTGTCTGCTTGATCCGTTCGTCAATATCCACTTCTTTCATACTGGACCATTCAAGATAGACCTTTGCCCTCGGATTTATCATTTTTGCGCCCAGGGCGAAAGCATTGATGTTGGCAATGGTGCCGTAAATCGGATAATCTGCAATATAGGTCAGATGGTCGTTTGCCGCCATTGCGCCGGCGATGGCGCCCATCAGGAATTTGGCTTCATGCATCCGGGAATAGTAGGTACGGATGTAGCGGTGGGAGGTATTTAAGGAGCAGTTCAAAATACGTACTTCCGGATGGGCGATGGCAGCCTTTACACTTGCCTGCACGAAAGTGGGCGTAGTGGTAAAGATCAGATTGCAGCCCTCGGCAATTGCCTGCTCGATTAATTCATCCGCATTTTCGAGGGTTCCGTTTTCATAGCATAGTGTCTGTAGTTCCTCGGGGAAAGTCTGCTCCAGATAGAGTCTGCCCAATTCGTGGGCGTAAGTCCAGGCAGAGGTGCCGGAGGTCTTTTCGTAGATAAAGGCAGCTTTCAGCTTCGGAGCGCTTACGGGCAGAAGGATGCTGAGAAGCGGCTTCTTTTCCTGACTGGGGTTCATCTTCAAATCGATTTCCTGATCTTCCTGCAGAAGTTCAAATTCTTCCCAGCTCTTGGCAATCAGGGCTTTCAGTTCGTTTGTCGTCTTATCTTCCACTTCCTCATATCCATGCAGGGTGATAAAGGCAAGGAAAGCGTCTCCGGGCGTGATGTGCAGCTTGCTGCCGCCTTTTGCCGTGTACTCCGCTTTGAACTGGGTATAAAGCGCGCTGAACGTAAGAAGATCCTCATGACTCCACATTTCGCCCGGTTCTTTTCCCACGGCTTTTTGCAGTTTGGCAAAGTTCCCCTCCTGGGAAAACCAGATATAGTTGATGGGAGCAGACTGATAGAACTCCATAAATTCGTAATAGATTCTATTTTCCTTGTCTTCGCTGCGTTTTGGAACGATTCGGATGACGTTTCCCGGAATGGAGACGGCACCGTGATACTTCATGACGCTGACGCGCTTATTTCCCTCCAGGATATAGAATTTATTCATAAATTCGTAAGCCGTGATCGGGTCGCGGATACCTTCCTGCACATGACTGGTGCTGAGCGCTGCCCATTTGCTTGCAAATTCGGAGTTCTCCTTTAAGATCGGCATGAAGTTTCCGGCAAAGGAGTTGCTCCTTCCAATGGTCTTGGTTCCTGCTATCTGTTCGGTAGGAATCTGAACCAGACCGAGGGGCATTTCGTGGTAAGCGCCCTTTTCCGGCATAATGTCGTCCAGCACTTGTAAGGTGGGTTTTTCTCCTCGCAGCATACGCATCTGGTAGTCTCGCTTGCCCAGTTTATAAGCCTTGCTGTAATCTTCTCTTCCCATAATCAACCTCCAAAATTGAAATGTTTATTGTGTTATACCAGTTACCAGCGTTCCCAAAAAACGTAGATAATTGTAATGAAAGTAAGAACCGCTAAGATTCCACTATTAATCATATGCATACAGATTGCTCTTATTTTGGCTCTCTTGTCCTTTTCCTGCCGGAAGGAGGGTGAGAGGTAGTACTTATTGCCCAGTCCCAAAGCAATGGAAATATAGACCAGACAGATTGCAACATAACGGAAATCGCTGCTGCAGGTATATGGATAAATGATGACAAATGCTGCAAAAGAAATCAGCATGATCACATAACCAGTCAAAAGGAAAATGGTATCTTCTCTGCCCGTACGTTTATGTAAGAGTACTGCCACCAACAAGACAGCAGTGGCAATTCCAAGGATAACGGCAAGCAGAAAGGTAATCTGACACAGCACCAGAAGAATGTCCGGCAGGTCTGTGGGATATTCCTCAGCAAACAGGGAAGTATGGTACATGATGACCCAGGTATTGCAGCATGCCTTGGCGCTGATTGGGTGAAAAGGAAAGGCAAAATTCCAATCAGAGAGGGCGGGAATGCCCAGCCGTTCCCACAGGCTGAAAGGAGCCGTATACATGGGAGAAGTTTCACCCGGAACCGGAACGCCCGGTTTTTCACTGAACCGAATCAGATTGCGCACAATCCAGGAAAGACCGATAGGTGCGACAATCACTGCAAAAATACAGTAATTCTTCAGCCACTTAAGAATCAGCGGTTTATCCTTAGAACGAATCACGGAAACAAAATGCTTCAGGAAAAGGATGGCTAAGGGAATGGCGAGAACGGCTGAATTCAGCTTGGTGATCATACCAAATCCGATATACAGCGAAAGACGTATGAGTCCTGCAAGGTTTTTATCTCGAATCCACTTTAAGGATTCCAATATAATCAGGCACATAAAGAGGATGGTAAGCATGTCATTGTTGACACTTCCTGCCATGACGATGGTGGCAGGGTGGAACACCATAAAAGCAAGTCCTATGTAAAGTCCTTTTCCCCGTATATCCAGCACTTTCAGTATCTTCCATGTGACTACCATGCACAGGCAGGAGTAAAGCAGGGTCAAAACCTGCAGGTTCTCAAATGCAAGATCTTCCGCCACGCCGAACAAAATGTTGAGCCGCAGCCAGATACAGGAAAGAATATGGTGCAGGGGCGGATGATAATAGGCGAACAGTTCGTAAGGATTTAAATCCGGCAGCTTATGAAATTTGTAAATATATTCAATGTAGCCAATATGACCGGGGTTAATAAAATCCGTTCCCATGCCCGTATAGGCGCCGGCATCGTGCTGCCTGTCGTAGAGACCGGACAGGAGTACATAACTGCATCGCAGAAAGACGCCAAGCAGGATTATCATAAAGACATAGCTGCTCTCATCAAGGCGGCGGGCAGCTTTCAGGTAAAAGAAAGCGCCGACATAAGCCAGAAAGAGGAGCGTCAGTATAAGCACCTTTGTATAGTGGGTGCTGTAAAAAAATCCGCTGCCCTGTGCAAGAGCTACGAGCAGGCAGGACAGGATAATCGTAAGAATCAGGCAAAGGCTTGTCCTTTGAGCAGGAGTAATGCTGGAGGCTTTTTTCGTATTTTGAAACAGTAAAGTTTTCATTTGCATATCCTTTCGGTATATTCAGGAAAATCAAAGCCGGGGCTAAAAGCTGTGGCTAAAAGCTGTGGCTAAAAGCTGTGGCTAAAAGCTGTGGCTTAGTAAATGGAAGTCACATTGGTAATTTCGTTGTCTATCACCTGAAAACGCCAGATGGAGTGACCGGGAAGGCGGTGTTCTGTGAGATACCAGCAGTCGTCTATCATGGTCATGTAATAGGGCGTACCGCCGCCGATAAAGTAGGAGTACACATCCTCGTAGGCGCCTTGAGACAAATCCTTTAGGTTCTTTACGCGGATCATGCCGGCATAATCCTGATTGCCGGTGATATCTGTGGAAATGGTAATATAATAGTAGTCCTGAATCTGTACAAGCTGGATCATGCCAGCCATTTCGGGTGGGACGGAGTATTCTTTTTTAACCTTGAAGCTGTACAGGTCTGCCTCTATGATGCTTGAATTGCCTGACACAAAGTAAATACGGTCCTCCATAATCGTGAACGAACGCACATATACGCCCGCCAGTGAGGGGATAGAGCGCACTTCGGTCAGGTACATGCGGGAATCCTCCGCTGGATGGCGGAACAGATACATTTCCCCGCTTTGGGAGCTCCACACATAAAAGGTATCGGTGTATGCATCATAGACGATAAAGTGGGGGCGGTTCCCGATATCCCGAAATTCCTGGGTGGGAACATAAATAGTCTGCCCGTTTTCGTTCTGCTCCTTTTCCATGACCAGCACCCGGTTGTTTTCCGTGTCATCGATCAGATAGACCAGTCCGTCGCTGGCAAGGGTATGCCCCATGGAAATATCCTTCGTCATGATCTGCCACTCATATAATGGATCGGTCAGATTGTCGTGATAGATGACCTGATTGTTGTAACAGTCCACAATAAAATAGGTATCTTCCACCTTGGTGATGTAAGTAGGCACATTGAGAGCCGCGTTAGGATTGTCGGGAATGGCGTTTAAGGAGGAGCGGTCAAAGGAGATAAGCGCCGACTCCTGCAGGAAGCCTTCAGGGACATACTTTTCCGCGGGCTGCGGTCTGGATGCTCCGCAGGCGGCAAACAGACCGACAGCCATACATGCAAGGGATAAGACACAAAGTTTTTTTATGCAGTTTATGTAGTGAAAGGAAGAATCGGATAATTTATTCATAACGCTATTATAGTTTTTTTGCTTTTATTGTACAATGATTTTTTGTATACTACAAATAGATTTATTTTTAAGTGTGCAGAAAGGAACCGAATCATGACAACTTACAAAGAAAATAAGATCTTCCGTATTTTATCGGCAATCGGCATAATCCTTGTGGTGGCAGGGCATCTGGGCTACAACCTTTTTGAGATTGGGGATTTATTTCCTTATTATTCTTTTCATGTTTTTATTTTTCTGTTCGTCTCAGGATATTTTTACAAGAAGGAAGCGGAGGAACGGATTGGAAGCTATATCCTTGGAAAGTGTATCACGCTCCTTGTGCCTTATTTTTTGTGGAATCTTTTTTACGGAATCTTGACGAACATCCTGCATGGGGCGGGATTTGCCATTGGAGAGCCGCTGTCGTTCAAAACGCTGTTTTTATCCCCCTTTCTGGACGGGCATCAGTTTATGTATAACTTCCCCGCATGGTTCGTTCCCGTGCTGTTCATGCTGGAAGTTATAAATGTGTTGATGCGCAAGGTTTTGTCTCTGCTTCATTTAAATTATGAGTGGCTGATTTTTGCAGGCTGCCTTGCGGCAGGCATCTTGACGGTGTGGCTGGCGATTGGAGGGCACGTTTGGGGGTATTATAAATTGCCCGGCAGGCTGTTATTTATGATGCCGGGATTTCAGATGGGCAGGATCTATCGGGAAAAGCTGGAAGTACATGACACTTTAGAGGATGGACCGTATTTTCTGATTGTGATGGGGGTTCAGGTGCTGATCACAGTCGTGTGCGGCGGTCTGGCATTCAGCGCGGTCTGGGTCAGCAGTTTTGCCAATGGACCGATTGTGCCCTATCTTACCGTTGTGACCGGAATCGCCTTCTGGTTAAGGGTGTCCAGAATCATAAGCGGTATTCCTTATCTGGCGGGAAAGATGGTCTATATTGGGCGGAATACTTATTCTATCATGATGCATCATGCGGCGTGTTTCATGCTGGTGAAAGGCTTCTTTTATCTGTGCAGCCTGTATACGCCGCTGTGCAGGGAATTTGATGCGGAGATGTTCTTTGGCGAGATTGGGTTCGTCTACCTGGCGGGAGGCGCTGAGGCGAGCAAGTGGATCTACCTTCTGGCGGGAATTGGGCTGCCGCTGGGGATTTCGGAAGTGCAGCATCGGATAGGACAGAAGATCGCGAAGGTAAGGGAGAAGACAAAAGATAAAAGATAAAAGGGGAAACGTATGCTGAGTGTTGCTATTTGCGATGATGAACACCTTATAACGGGTCAGATAGAAGAGATTATAAATAAGATTTGCCGGAGAGAAAATATTCTGGCAGAAATCGATGTTTTCTTTAGCGGAGAACTATTGGAACAAGAAATAGGCAGGGGAAAAAGATATGACTTGCTGTATCTGGATATTCAGATGGAAAACGGTGACGGTATTCAAACGGCAAAAAATATCCGCAGGGTAGATGAAAATGTGATTATCGTCTTCGTATCGGGGTATGATCGGTATATGATGGAGCTGTTCCGGCTGGATGTGTTTGCGTTTGTAAGAAAGCCCATAGAGGCGCAAGTCTTTTCCAGGATTTTTTTAGAGGCAAATCAAAAAATCGGAAGGAGGAATTTTTACTTTTCATTTCATTATAAAAACGAGGAATTTAAGATTCCCTGCAGGAATATTTTGTATTTTGAAAGTAGAGGCAGACAGATTAAAATACATAGCCGCGATGGCAAAACAGAAGTGTTCAATGGAAAACTTGCCGATGTTGAAAGAAGACTGACAGAAGGAAAGGTTCCATTCCTCAGGATTCATCAGTCATTTCTGGTGAATTATCATATGATCAAGGTTAGAAACAAAAAGGAAATTACGCTCATTACCGGCGAAAAACTGCCCATCAGCGAAGACAGACAAAAGCAATTTTGCCATACATATGGCAGTCTGCTGGGAGGTGAGATTGATGTATAATCTGGGGAATCTTGTTCTGAGCTTTGCGATGGTCCTATCAGCCTTGTGGATTGTGCACAAATTTTTGGATGCGTTCTTAGAAAAGAAACAGAGGAACTTTTGGGGAATAGGGGCATGGATATTGTTTGCAGCGCTTCAGATCATAATCGAATATTACAGGGGGACAGCGTCTATATGGAAGTTTGTATTTAATATTATGCTTGTCTGCTTGATTTCCATATGTAACTATCAATGGGAAGGGATCAGGAATATGCTTTTTGTATTGCTGTTTTTTGTCATGTGGGCATTGATAGAAATGATAGTGTTTTTTGGTTTGCAGAAAATTTTTGTGGACGAACGTCAGGTAGTTACAATCGGTGTAGTGATATCTAAAATTTTAATGATTGTCTGTGTGTATTTATTTTCAATTTATTCAAAAAGAAAAGAGAATGAGATTATTCCCACGAGGTATTATATTGCATTATTGTTTGTTCCGGTAGGAAGTATCTACATAGCGCATATTATGTTTAATACCGATGGAGAATATAATTCTTTTTCAACCATGGTGGTTTTTAGTATTTTGCTGTTTCTTAATATTGTTATTTTTGAATTATACGATAAGATAATGGAATCTTTTTTGCTTGAGAGGGAAAAGGCGATTTATTCACAGCAGCTGAAAATGTTATCTAAAAATACGGAAGAACAAAAGAAAATGATGGAAGTTTTTTATAGAGAAAAGCATAATTGGATGAATGAACTGATTGTTCTGAAAAACAGTTTAGGAAGCAGCGATGAAAATATGGTATCGGAGGAGATTGATAGAATCATTCATATTTGCAATGCGGTCGATAAGATATCTGATTCTGGAAATTCTATTATTGATGCGGTTTTGAACGCCAAGTATTCCATGGCAAAAGAATTAGGAATAGACTTTAAGGTAAAAGTTTTTGTGCCGGAGGAGCTGCCTATAAACCAGTACGAGTTAGGAATCGCATTGGGGAATGCAGTTGATAATGCAATCGATGCAGTGAAAAGATGTAAAACGCATAAGAAGATGATAGACGTGTCGATAGGAATTAAAAAGGAAATGTTGGTTATCACGGTTAAAAATCCATATGAGCATGCTTTGCTCATGGATAAAAAAGGAAATCTGCTGTCTATAAAGGATAAGAGCGACCGTCATGGATATGGTCTTAGCTCTATAAGAAAGATAGCAGAAAAATATGGAGGGGAAGTAATCTGGGATGTTAAGGACGAAAAATTTTCTGTTGTCATTTTCATGAATCTGCAGGAATTTTGACAGCAAAAGGGGGTATTTTTGACATTATACGGGTTACAACAGCAAAATGTTGTATCATAAGTACATCATGTACGTAAAATTTTAAGTTTCACGGGGGAAGACAAATGAAAAAGACGAACAAAAAACCTATCGTAGCAAATGCCTTAGTTTCTTTGGCACAAAGGTCACTTTCATCGGCAGCCAACAGCAGATGTGCGTATGTGTTCCATCAGCCTAAGCAGCCGGAAAATGTAAAAAAATATAGAAAGTTCTAAGCATGGATAAAATTGCCCAGGGTCTTGTCAGATATGTCATCAATAAAGGGGTAATAACAGAAGAAGAGCGTGCAGAATATGTGTATGGTTTTACGACTGCTTTGGAAATGTGTTTGAGTCTGGTGGTCAGTTCCCTTATCGCATATAAGCTGCACACGATTGTAGAAGGAATTTTCTTTTTTGTCATTTTTATTCCGCTTAGGTCCTATGCCGGCGGACTGCATTTAGATCAATATTATAAGTGCCTTGCATTATCAAGTCTGACGTTTTTGACAGTTATGCTGATCAGTAAAATGTTTACTGGAAATATGGCATATGAATTAATTGCTTTTCTGATTTTAGAATTGATTATTTATGCATTATATCCGGTAGAAAATGTTAACAGGGCAGTAGATTTAAAAGAAAATGCTTATTTCAAAAAAAAGTTGGAAAAGTATTTGCTTATCGATTTTGTACTTGCGGTCACACTTTTTCTTTTGGAGAAAGAGAGGTATCTGGTGTCGATTACGGCTACGTTGCTTTTGGTTGCAATTACTATGATCATCGGAAAAATAAAGAATAAGAATTTAAAGTTTCGATGTATGTAATTTAATATGCTTATATCATAATATGCCCAATATACAAGGAATCCGCCTTTTCTGTAGTATGTATTTGAGAAATCAAATATGGAGAAGGCGGATTTCTCATATTAAGCAAATGTATCATTGCAAACAATGCCGTGCAGATGAATGCGGAAGGCTGGCTTGAGGAGGAAGTCTATAGTGATGAAGGCAGTAGGAATTATAAAAGATAAAGATTTTTGGAAGAAAACATTACTAATAGGAATCCCCATAGCATTACAGGAGCTGCTAAGCACGGGGCTTAACCTAGTAGATACCCTAATGTTAAGCTCCATGGGAGATGCCACGGTAGCAGCGACAGGGCTGGCAAATAAAATCTTTTTCATATTTACCATCTTTATCTTTGGTATATCCAGTGGTTCGGGAATTTTGACTTCTCAATATTGGGGGAAGAGGGATGTAGAGAATATAAGAAAAGTTTTAGGCATATCCATATTGATAGGCATAGGAGTCTCGCTGTTATTTTTGCTTCCTTCGGTAACTGTTCCGCAAATGGTGATGCGGATACTGACACCTAACCAGGAAATGATTAAAATAGGTGCAGTTTATTTATGCATTACGGTATGGGGATATCCGATCATGGCTGTTGCAAAGGCATATGCTTCAGCAATGCGGGGGATGAATCAGGTAGTTATTCCGGCGATCATCAATCTTCTGGCAATTGTACTCAACATTTTTCTGAACTATTTGTTGATTTTCGGAAACTGCGGCTTCCCGGAATTAGGGGTTGTGGGGGCTGCCGTTGCAACAATTATTGCAAGATATGCAGAAGGAATTGGCTTATTAGTTATAATTTACATAAAGAAAAATCCTGCTGCAACAACAATAAAAAAGCTGTTTGACTTTAACATAGTGTTTGTAAAAAAATATATTACAACGATTTTGCCTGTAGTTGCCAATGAATTTATGTGGGGATTGGGGATTACAATGTATTCTCTGGTCTATGGACGTATGCGGGATGTTGAGGTGGCAGCAATCACAATTACACAAACGATAGAAGAGGTATTCCTTGTAATTTTTCAAGGGATCAGTGCAGCGTCAGCAGTTGTACTGGGAAATGAGCTGGGAGCAGACCGCCTAAAAAGAGCGGATCGGTATGCAGTAAACTATATCCTTTTGCAAACGGCTTTTTCGCTTATGATGTCATTTGCCTGTCTTATGCTGCGCTTGCCCATTATACATTTATTCCGTTCGATTACGTATGAAGTGCAAAGCCTTGTGAATTGCTGCCTGCGTGTATTTGCAATTTTTCTGCCGTTTAAAATGCTGAACTATCTTATTATCACAGGCATACTGCGAAGCGGAGGCGATACGAAGGCGGCGTTTGTACTGGAGGTGACCAGTGTATGGTGCGTAGGAATTCCGCTGGCGGTTCTGGGAGGACTTGTTCTCAAATTACCTATTTATGTTGTATATGCTATGGTTTTCTTGGAAGAGGTTTATAGGTTCGTGCTAAGCTTTATAAGGTATAGAAAGAAGAAGTGGTTAAAGAACATAATAGAAAAGTAGTGAACAAATTGATTTATATGGTTATATGGAGATGATAAACGACTCATAATAATAGGGAATTAGTGAGTCATGTGTTAGAAACTTCATTTCTTCAACTTTCGCCTGCGCAATCAGTATTCTATCAAATGGATCATTATGCCGAGGGGCATTGTCGGGGTATTTTAAATCTTTTAAGGCAAAAGTGTGTTGGTTTAAAATGGGCAGAACTTTAAATCCGCTATCTTCACAGCTTTTTGCAAGAGTGTATCCATCAATAATCACTTTTTCAGGGTGGGTCATATGCTTAATAATAATTTCCCATATTGATGCCGTACTATAAATATTTCATTATGCTCATCCATAAGAATATCCTTTGCCACTTTTGGCAGCTTAGGATCATCCGATACTGCCCAAATAGCTATATGCGTATCAATTAAAATTTTCATTTATCCACCCCAAACATTTCAGCAATTTCATTGTTACACTCATCCAAATCATATCCATCAGCAATGAGCTTTTTCCCCTTTAGAATGCCTAATTTACGTTTTGGGCTTTGGACGGGGGCATCCATCAATTGACTTTCAGCTGGTTTCACAAAACGTTCTATCATATCAAGTATAAATTCTAAGCTGTCGTCAGACAAACCTTCTATTGACTGAACTATTTGATTTTGTAATGAGGACATTGTTAAACACCTCCTTCTAACTATATATAATTTACCATATGACGTAGAAATTATCAAGATTTGCGCTGGTTTGGTCAGAACTTTTCATTTTGGTAAGGATTAGGAGTGGCAGAAGGATTTAACAATTGCGTTTGATATGGGAGAAAAAGACGGAGTATATACGTCCCCGAAGCAAAATTTCTATTTCTGCCTGTATGAAGATGGCATAGATACAGGAGTGATATTGAATGTTGATACGTGTAGTGCAGAACGGAATTATTATACGGTAACTTTTGCTGATGGCGAAAAGATTCTGTCTGAACAGATTGTTCTGGCAGGTCAAAAGGCTGCGGAGCCCGATCCGCTTCCGGAGAAAGAAGGCATGACCTTTGGAGGATGGATGCTTGACGGAACATCTTTTGACCCTAAAAACACAAACATTTCAAAGAAGACGGTTCTCCAGGCAAAATGGATAGGCGGGCAGGGCAATATCTTGACATCAGTCTGTTTAAGGATATCGGAACTAATTCTGTCCAGATTCATGAGTTGGAAAATGGGAATATCCGTATTACGATTGAGGTACCTGAGAGCTTGAAGAACACGGATCACACGAAAAAAAGAAAGTTCGTCATAATCAGGGTACATGATGGTGCAGCAGCCCTTTTAAGCGATTTGGATGACAGTGATGACGGAAAGATTTCCGGTGATAAAATATTTGACAAGGCGTCTTCTTCTATGGTAAACTAAATCCACTTACCGCTTAGAAATCTAATCAAGTGAATCATGAGTTATGAACAATTGACCTGTCTATGGAAATACCATGGACAGGTTTTTTTGCGCTGCCAAAGGCAGCAGAAAAGGAGTGTAACGAAATGAAAAAACGGGTTTTAAAGCGGAAAAAGAATATTATCGTATACAAACAACGCACAAACGCAGGAAAAGCAATTGTCCTTGCAGCAGCGGTATGCTTGTTTTTAACGGCGGCAGTACCGGTATGCGGCAAAGAGCCGGGAATATCATCCAGTCAGCAGGCGCCTAAAAGGGGCATTACGGAGATTCATCACAGGCATATAGGAAATGCCTCTGAATCCGGAGGATGCTACAATACGCCTATTAAGCATGAGCATATAGGAAATGAGACGACTGGCGGGGAATGTTTTCAGAAAGTGGTGCCTCACGTCCATCAGGGCAGTGAAAGCGAAGGTACAGGATGCTATGTGGTGCCGGTTGCACACGAACATATTGGAGATGAAATAAATGGAGGACCGTGTTATGGACCGTTGGAGACACACACGCATACAGAAGGGTGTTTTGAAGAGGCAGCCTGCATGCGTTCTTTCACCCCCGAGGAGGTAATCAGCACAGAACAGCGTAAATGTTTCCAACATCAGGAAACGACTTTTGTGACGGCGAGGGGAACGGAAGTACATGACAGCTGTCCTTTGGGGACGACAAGCGCGGAGTGGACCTACTGTCAGCTTTGCGGACCGAAGTCGCCCACCATCCATGACTATTCAAAGGAAATCTGCGGTATGGAGCAGAATCAGGTACTCAAATATGAAATCGTTTGTCCTAAAAAAGTCGATCGATATGATATCGGCTGTGGAAAAACGGATAAGGATGCCGATTCTTACCTGAAAACCTGTGAAAAGACAATAGATGGATATAAAATCGGCTGTGGTCTTGAAGATAATGAGGTGTGCGGCAGGCTGATCGTGGAGAATGAAACGGCAGGAAAGGAAGAGCAGGTCATCTTGCGGGCATGGGTAGAAGATCTGACAGGCGGAAAGCTGAAACTTGCAGCAGGCTCTTACCTATGGCAGGATGAAAGCGGAAATCGCCTGGGAGAGGGCGGGCAGATTTCGGTGAGTGAAAACGGCACCTATTCTGTGTCCATAAAGCTGGAAAATAAAGACGTTAATCAACAGAGGATCAGCAGCAGGATTCAGGTTGACAATGTATATAAAACGCATCCGACTACTTCACCGAAGCCGACAGCGACACCTTCTGCTAAGCCAAAGCCAACCAGTACGCCGGCTGCTTCAGGCAGCCCTAAGCCAACCGAAGTGCCTGCGTCGTCTGCGCAGCCAAGCCCCAGCGATGTCCCTGCGCCAACGGAAGAACCAGCGCCTACTGGAACGCCGTCTTTTGTAAGTACGCCCACACCTTCCGGTACATTGAAGCCGGGGGCAGGCGGTGATTCATCGGATGATACAGGAGACGCTGATTCAAGCGAAGAGGCAGAAAATGGAACGGATCCGGAAGACGGGGCTAAAGATAAGAAGACGCAAAAGAAAGAAGAGGGGAATACGCCTGACGATGATGGGCAGGGCGGCAGTAAACCGGTCGGAGGATCCAAGAAATATACTTCTCCTTTGACGGAGGGAACGCCTGCCCCGTCTGCGTCTGACAAGCCCATATTGAAAGAGCGGAAGGAGATAACAGTTCCAGAAAGAAAAGCAGCCGGAGAAAGTACCTATAAGGTGGGACAGGAAGAAAAGGGGCGAAGTATTTTTGCCTCCCCTGCGGTCAGGGTGATTTCTATAACGGCAGGTCTTGCCATATTGCTCCTAGGAATCTGCCTGCTTTTGCTGTACTTGAGGAACAGCGTAAAAGTGTATAATGATGATGGAAAGGGCAGAATGATTTACTTAGGAAGATGTATGGTGGAGACAGAGGAAGATACCTATTTCACCATCATCACGGATGCCATGGTGGAAAAGGCATATACCAACAGATATTGCATCAAACCGGGATTGTTCCTTCTTGGGAAAAAAGAGGAGGAGGAACTGATCGTTCATAAGGAGGCAAAGAAGGCTGCGGTCCGCCTTGACAAGGAAATGATCGTGATGCTGTAAAGTCGCATAAGAAATAGGATTGAACTGAAAAAAATGCATTTTATTTCATCCAAAATCCTTGATTTTGCATAGCGAACATGATAGACTCGTAGTGTTTATTAAGTTAGTGCATAATTATGCACAAGGAGGAGAATGTTATGAAAAAAATATCAGCATTATTACTGGCAGCAGTATTGAGCATGGGTCTGCTCACCGCTTGCGGAGACAGTGAAACTGCTGCAGAGGCAGGAAATGAAGCTGCGCAGGCAGAAGACACACAGGCACAGGACGACGCTGCGGCAGAATCCACGCAGACTGATGCAGAGGCAGAAGCGGATGCAGAAGCAGATGTAGCGGGCGCAGAGACAGCAGCGCTTGCAGACGGCGTACTTACCGTGGGTACCAACGCAGAATTTCCGCCTTTTGAGTACGTAGACGACAACGGCGAACCGGACGGATTCGATATTGCCCTTATTAAGGCAATCGGCGAGAAGCTGGGCGTAGAAGTTGAAGTGGAAAACATGGAATTTGCATCCCTTGTATCTTCTATCGGAAGCAAGATCGACGTTGCAATCGCAGGTATGACAGTGACAGAAGAAAGACAGCAGTCTGTTGACTTCTCTGACGCTTATTACGAGGCAGTTCAGTATGTGATTCTTCCTGAAGGTTCTGAGATTGCAACTGCACAGGACTTAGAAGGTAAGACCATCGGCGTTCAGCTTGGTACTACAGGCGATTTCATTGCAACAGATGACATTGCAGATACCACCGTACAGCAGTACAACAAGGGTGTAGATGCCGTAAACGACCTGATTAACGGAAGAGTTGACTGCGTGATTATTGACAAGAACCCTGCGCTTGTATTTGCAAGCAAATTTGAAGGTCAGCTGGTTGCCCTTGACGGCGCACAGTTCGATTTCGGCACAGAAGAATATGCAATTGCCCTTCCCAAGGGAGATGCTGACTTGGCAGAAAAGATCAATGCAGCTTTAGCAGAAATCAAAGCGGATGGAACCTTTGACGAACTGGTACAGACCTATATCGAAGGTGAATAAGCCTATTTTGTAATACCTATTAGACAGCAAAGGGGATAGCATAAACATGCATGCTATCCCCTTTTATGAGAGAAAGGAACGATGAGATGCAGGCATGGTTTGAAAAAGTTGGCGGGATGTTCGAGACCGCGTTTATTACCGGGGACCGGTGGAAGCTATACATAAGCGGTTTGGGAGTGACATTGGAAATCGCCTTTTTTGCGGCAATTCTGGGACTTCTGATTGGTACAGTCCTTGCCCTCATGAAACTTTCCACCACAAGAAAAGGCAAAAAGACCATCTGGGCGAGAATCGCCAATGCCTATATTGATGTCATCCGGGGAACGCCCTCGGTGCTGCAGCTTTTGATCATGTGGTTTATCATCATGGCGAACTGTAAGAATGGAATGCTGGTGGCAATCTTATCCTTCGGTATCAATAGCGGCGCTTATGTGGCGGAAATCGTCCGTGCCGGTATTCTGGCGGTAGATAAAGGGCAGACGGAGGCAGGGCGTTCCCTTGGATTATCCAAGGCGCAGACCATGATTTACATCGTCATTCCGCAGGCGGTTAAAAATGTGCTGCCTCCCATCGGAAATGAATTTATCGTTCTTTTGAAAGAGACGGCGATTGTGGGATACGTGAGCCTTACGGATTTGACCAGGGCGGCGAACCAGATTTCATCGAGAACCTACGAGGCGTTTATGCCGCTGATCGGTGCCGCTGTCATCTACTTTATCATTATTAAAATACTGACCATTTTACTGGACAGACTGGAGAGGAGGCTGCGTAAGAGTGATAATCGTTAAAGACCTGCATAAAAAATTTGAGCATAATCATGTACTGCGCGGAGTGAGCTATCATATCCATCAGGGAGAAAAGATCGTTATCGTGGGTCCCTCCGGTTCAGGCAAAAGTACCTTTTTGCGCTGCCTGAATCTTCTGGAAACGCCTACAAGCGGCGAGATCTGGTTTGACGGTCAGCTGATCACGGACCCGAAGGTCAACATTGACAAAATCAGGGAGCATATGGGGATGGTATTCCAGAACTTCAACCTGTTCAATAACCTTTCCATCATGGACAATATTACGCTGGCGCCTGTGAAACTGAAACTGATGGGGAAGGAAGAGGCAAGTGAGAATGCGCTGAAGCTGCTTGCAAGGGTAGGGCTCAGCGAGAAGGCGGACGCTTATCCAAGCCAGCTTTCCGGCGGACAAAAGCAGAGGATTGCCATCGTCAGATCCCTTGCCATGAATCCAAGAGTCATGCTCTTTGATGAGCCAACCTCCGCCCTTGACCCGGAAATGGTGGGCGAGGTTTTGGACGTTATGAAGGAGCTTGCGGAAAGTGGCATGACCATGGTGGTGGTGACCCATGAAATGGGATTTGCAAGGGAAGTGGGAACTAAAGTACTGTTCATGGACGAGGGAATCATCATGGAGGAAAATGAACCTGCGGAATTTTTTAGCAATCCGAAATGCGAGAGATTGCAGGATTTTTTGTCTAAGGTTTTGTAAGCAGTTTGAAGTACTTTGAATAGACGATTATGCTATAGTGGAGAGGTGTCAGGGGATAACTTGTTTTCTGATAACTCTCTTTTTTATTGCATTCTGGTTATTTGTATAGAACAAAAAATAGCAAGTTGTACAATAAAATCTCATGCTGTTTTTATAAAGTATACAAATTTGCTTTTGCCAATTGACAGTTCTATGTTTTTGTGATATGGTTTTTACAGATTTGAACGAATGACTCCATCAAGCTTGTGACTATTTGATAGGCAAGACTTGAAATTACATGTTTATTTTGTATGCATGTAATGGGGGTCTTTTTTTTATCCGCAAACAGCGAAAGGGCATGGTTATAAACATATGAGCTCCAGAAGATGGGTCATAAAGAATGCGATCAGCAATAACATGGTGTGTGCCAGAAACGAACGCAATCAGGAGAGGATCCTGGTGGGCAAAGGTATTGGATTCAAGGCGAAATCCGGCGATGAAATCGACGCTTCCCGGGTAGAAAAAGAATATTTCTTAAAATCAAAGAATATTACCGGAAAGCTCTACGCGCTGCTGGCGCAGACGCCGGAGGTCTATATGGAAATAGCGGATGAAATCGTAAAGCGTGCCCAGAAAGCGTTGGGCAGTGAGTTGGATGAAGCTTTGTTTTTGCATCTGATCGATCACATTTCCTTTGCGGTGTCCCGCATGGAGCAGGGGCTGGAATTTAAAAATGTACTGCTGCTGGAGATCAGGAATTTTTATCCAAGGGAATTTGAGGTGGCGAAGGATGCCCTTTCCCTGATTGAGGAGAAGACCAAGGCGGCGCTTCCCGAAGACGAAGCCGCATCTATTGCCATGCACATTGTAAATGCAGAATTTAACTATCAGGATATCAACGCTTCTGTCCGGATGACAGAATTGATTCACAAGATCATCAGCATCGTGCGTTATCAGTATCAAATGAATTTTGATGAGGAATCGGTACATTACATACGCTTCGTGACGCATCTTAAGTTTTTTGCCCAGCGTCTGTTTGGAGATACCATGCTGGATGGAAATGATTTAGACTTCCAAAAGCTGATCAGGACACAGTACAAAGAAAGCTATGCATGTGCGGAAAAAATCGCAAAGGCTATCTGGGATGACTATCAGATTGCTGTCTCCGAGGAGGAGCTGATTTATCTGACTGTTTATATCCGCAGAATTACAACCGTGGGAGACGAGGAGTGACAGCTTACTGCAGGAGCTGGATTTCCTTTCTATATTAAAAAATATAATAATGGAGGTATGGTATGGACTACAAAAAGACAGCCGAGGAGATTTTAAAACTTGTTGGCGGTGACAAAAATGTTGCAAGTGTTACAAACTGTATGACACGCCTGCGCTTCAATTTGAATGATGCAAAAAAGGCAAATGTGGAAGCAATTAAAAGAATAAAGGGCGTTCAGGGCGTTGTCACGAAAAACGGTCAATTTCAGATTGTGATCGGAACGGACGTGGGAAATGTCTGTGAGGAAATTAAGAAACTGGGTAAGTTTGAAGAGAATGCTGCATCCGACGAGGAGAAAAATACAGGTATCATCGCCGCCTTTTTCGGCACCCTGACGGCAATTTTCCAGCCGATCATTCCCGCCCTTGCGGGCTCTGGTATGATTAAGGCACTTCTTGCCTTACTGGTAGCGTTTAAGCTGGTGGATTCCGGATCTCAGACGTATCAGATTTTTAATGCGTTCGGTGATGCGCTGTTTGCATTTATGCCATTTATCCTTGCTTTTTCGGCAGCAAAGCGTTTTAAGTGCAACCCTTATGTTTCTGCGGTACTTGCCGGTGTGCTTCTACATTCCAGCTTTGTAGGATTAAATACAGGAGATCCAGTACATCTTTTCGGTTTCATTCCGGTTACCATGATTTCATATGGTGGAAGCGTCGTGCCGATTCTGTTGATTGTGTGGGTACAGTCCTACATCGAAAGGTTTGCAAACAAGATATCGCCTAAGCCGGTGAAAATCTTTTTAGCGCCCATGATCACCATTATTGTGACAGGTATCATAGGTATCACCATTGCAGGACCGCTGGGCAATCTGGTAGGTCAGGTGATTGCAGTTGGCTTTAACTGGTTGAATGACTATGCCGGATGGGTCATTCCTGTATTGATGGGAACCTTCTGTCCTTTCTTTGTCATGACAGGTATGCATTACTGCTTTGCGCCTATTCAGACGATTCAGTACGCAACATTGGGGTATGGCACGATCTTAGGTCCCGGTATGCTTGCTTCTAATATTGCGCAGGGTACGGCAGCTTTGGTGGTAGGCGCGAAATCCAAGAACAAAGATTTGAAGCAGCTTGGCTTTTCTTCCGGCGTGACGGGCCTTATGGGTATTACGGAACCTGCTCTGTACGGTGTTAACCTGCGCCTTAAGAAACCTTTGTACGCATCCATGATTGGCGGCTGCGCGGCCGGTCTGTATGCGGGGATTACCGGTATTCATACTTTTTCATCCACCACAGCAGGTATTTTTGCTCTGCCGGTGTACATTGGCGGTGAGAGCTTTGCCAATGTGATAAACGCTGCCATTACCATTGTGATCTCAATGGTGGTAACGGCGATTGCAACTTTGATTCTCGGGTTCGACGACCCTGCCGAGGAGCAGTCAGCAGAACCAGCTGTTCCGGAGAAAACCGGGGCTCCTGTAAAGGCACAGGGAATCAAAATCAGTATCGATTCTCCCGTTGAGGGAAGGGTGATTCCATTGTCGGAAGTAAAGGATGAAGTGTTTTCCAATGAAATCGTAGGAAAGGGAGCTGCAGTGGTTCCCCAAAAGGGGGAAATTCATGCGCCTGCAGATGGAGAGATTGCTTCTATTTTTGATACGGGTCATGCCCTTGGCATGCTGACCAGGGACGGCGTGGAGTTATTGATTCATGTTGGGCTTAACACCGTGGAATTAAAAGGGAAATATTTTACAATTCATGCAAAGCAGGGGGATTACGTAAAGAAGGGGGACCTTTTAATCTCCTTTGACATCGAAGGCATTCAAAACGCCGGCTATGACGTGACGACGCCTGTACTGATAACCAATACAGCAGATTATATGGATGTTCTGGCGAAGCAGGAAGGAAACGCCGGAGCAGACCTGATTACGGTAATAAAATAACGCAAAGGAGCGTGAAGTCTATGAGTTTTCCTACCGATTTTTTATGGGGCGGCGCCATTGCCGCCAATCAATGTGAGGGTGCATATCTAGAGGACGGCAAAGGGCTGTCCATTCAGGATGTGATGCCCAAGGGAATTATGGGACCTGTGACCGAAGAACCTGTACCGGAAAACTTAAAGCTTGTAGGGATTGATTTTTACCATCGATACGAGGAGGATATCCGCCTCCTCGCCCAGATGGGCTTTAAAATTTTCCGCATGTCGATTGCGTGGAGCAGGATTTTTCCTAACGGAGATGAGGAAGAACCCAACGAAAAAGGGCTGCAGTTTTATGATAAGGTATTTGATGCCTGCAGGGCATACGATATTGAGCCGATGGTTACCCTTTCTCATTACGAGACACCGCTATATCTGGCAAAGACTTACGATGGCTGGCGGGATCGCCGGTTGATCGGATTTTTTGAGCGTTATTGCAGAGTGGTCTTTGACAGATATAAGGATAAGGTAAAATACTGGATGACCTTTAACGAAATCAACGCTTTGTGGCATTTCCCTTTGATGGGTGCAGGCATATGGACGCCGAAGGAGCAGTTGACCGATCAGGACAAATATCAGGCGGCACATCATGAGTTTGTTGCAAGTGCGCTGGCAACCAAGCTGCTCCATGAAATAATACCGGATGCCAAAATGGGATGTATGGTACTAGGGGCGCTGAGTTACCCCATGACGCCTAAGCCGGAAGATATGATCGCCATGCTGAAGGCGGACAGAAAGGTCATGTTCTTCTGCGATGTCCAGGCAAGAGGGTACTATCCTGCCTATATCAAAAAGGAATGGGAGAAGAACGGTATTTCCATTAAAATGGAGCCGGGGGATGAAGAACTGCTTCACCATACCGTGGATTATATCTCTTTCAGCTACTACATGAGCAAATGTACCGCCGCGGACTGCTCCCAGTACAGCAAGGGCGCAGGGAACCTGACAAGCGGCGTAAAGAATCCTTATCTGAAAGAAAGCGAGTGGGGATGGCAGATCGATCCGCAGGGGCTGCGCTACACACTGAATTATTTTTACGACCGCTATCAGAAGCCGCTTTTTGTGGCAGAAAATGGTTTAGGCGCGGTGGACACATTGATCCAAAATGATGCGGGCGAGTTTACCGTGGAGGATGATTACCGGATCGAATATATGAAAGATCATCTTCTTGCAGTGGAAGAAGCGCTGGAGGAAGGAGTGGACGTGATGGGCTATGCGGCGTGGGGCTGCATCGATGTGGTCAGCGCTTCCACTGCCCAGCTCAAGAAGCGGTATGGCTTTATTTACGTGGACCGGAACGAAGACGGTTCAGGGTCCTTAAAGCGGTATAAGAAAAAAAGCTTTGACTGGTACAAAGCTGTGATTGAAACAAATGGAAATGCTTTACGCGCCTAGCGTTAAAGGTGCTGCTAAAAGCCGTCCTTGGGCGGCGGGATGCAGCACCTTTTATGTATTCTATAAGAATATTCTCTTAAATCGGTGATTTTTCAATGTGCTATTTTAAAGGTAGTTTGTGTACATGCACTTGTATTGTAAGGATGACATAAAGAAGAGAAAATATCAAACCTTTCCTATTATTAGGAACAATAGGTTATTCTGCCTTTGAAAAAAATATGGTATAATTTTAATGGGAAAATGTAGAAATGCTGGCTGTGATATGAAAGGAGAATGATGTATGCGAGCGAAAATGGTGAGGTAATGGCTATATTTACGCCATATTCAGAAAGCAATCCAGCGCCAAGTAAATTGGCAAGAGACACAAAAGTAAATGTCAATTGCTCAGTTCCAGGGCGTCAGCAAGGGTACCTGTCGAATATATATTATTTTAGCGGCGGGCAGAAGTTGCAATTGAATATAACAATAAATCCTCAAGTATCGAGTAACGTAGGGTTATATAATCGGGATACAAATTCTTTTGGATTCCCAGAAGGTGGTTTAAGCTCATCAGGGTGGTATGGCACATTGGAAGTAAGTAACAGTGGGAGGTATTCATTAGCATTCCGGAATAATTCTGGAACAACCGCTAACTATACAGGGTCCTATACATTTTAGAATAGCTTACTGATGAAGAGAGGAAATTGCATGCAGAAAAAATTTTTAATAGTTGGAGCAATCCTTGTGGTAATCGTAGTGGGGATTTTTGTTGGAAAAGTTTTTATCGATAAGCAGGGGGATAGTCCTCTTCCGGCAGAGGAAATCATTATAATCGATTCTGAAGAGGCTGATACTACTGTTGATCATATGTATTATGAAAATTGATATAAAGAATAGATGCATAAAGGAGCTGATGCAAAAGTAGATGAATAATCTTCCGGAGCAGCAGCTCCCCTTTTATTCTGGCAGCATGAGCACGGCGGACATTAGGTAAAAGGGCAGGGAAAGTACCATAAAGTACACATACCGAAATTCCGTTGCCACTGGAGTGGCAATGAGTACCGTCAAAAGCAGCGTCACGCTTGGAAGGTAGAGAATCAGCTTCCTTCTTTCCTTGCGGATAAAAGTGCAGCCGATGCAGAAGACCAGTACCCAGCACACCACGCCCATGCTCCAGAGAGTCCCGTAAAGGGGAAGCATTCCGCCCAGTTTGATAGAAATTTCCTTGGCTTTGACGACGAGAGGACCGCCAATCAAAGGGGTGTGAGATACACCGAGTGAGGTGGCGCTTACGCCTTCAGCTTCTGCCACCAGATAAAAGGAATCTGGGTACCAGTAGCCGTAGGTCTGATGGATATAAGCGGTCAGATAATCTCCGGGGTAGCGGAGCAGGAGGGATGCCCATAATTTGAAAAATTCGCCTTTATGTGCTGCCAGATAGTCCTGGTTGCCGGCGCGCACCAGTTCTTTGATATTGTCGGCAAAATAAGGATCATACAAGTCTTTGATGTAGGTGAGGTCTGCCACTTGTTCGATCAATGCCCGTTCTTCAGCCGTCAATTCCCTGTCATTACATATAACGGCAGTAACCTGTTGGACAGGAATAGAAAGGGACTCCACCAGGTCCGGCTGTACCACATGGAGGCGGTTCATGACAGGGTACTTGATGATAACGGCAGCAAAAAGGATGGCGAACAAAAGGGGAAACATGCACTTTCCCCTCTTCCTGAAATGGAAAAGGAGAAAGGGAAAACAAAGAAGAAAGGCATACCAGCCGTTTGATCGGAAGAGGCAGAGGGCAAGAGAGCAGATGCCGAAAACGAACAGGTCAAAGATGCCGGTTTTCTTAAAAAGTCTTAGAAGCGCACACCCAAGGCCGAGCACTGCCGCCGCAAACAGGATATCTTTCCAGAGGGTGACGGAGAACACGGCATGATAGGGCACCAGTGCATAAAACAGGGTTATGATAAAGCAGATAACAGGTCTTATTCGATATTGCTTTAGGGTTCCGATAAAATAAGAGATGCACAGGGAAAGCATGCACATCTGGAAGAAGGTATAAAAGGACAGGGCGATGAGCATGCTGCCGGTTATTTTAAAACCGATGGTGTAAAGAAGCTTAATCAGAAGAGTATGCATAAACGGGTGATGATTGCTGTAGGGAATCACCCCAAGCACCTGCTCAAACTGATTCAGGCTATCGGGGGTCATAATCCCCGGATATTGATAAAGAAAATAGGGGAGCCAGCAGAGCATGCAGAGCAAAAAGGCACACAGGGCGGTGTGCTTTATATAAAAGGCAAGGAGCCGGTCTTTGCATTTTGAAAGAAATGGAAAACGGCAGGCAGAACTCGTTTGAAGGTCGGCATTATCGTAGCAGTCCGTAAAAATAAAAGAATGCAGGGACACCGTATCCCCGATTAGGGAATATAGCAGTCTTAGCAGATGGTAAAACAGGATCGTAAAACCTAAGAATACAGAAAACAGGATGCCGAGCCGGAACAAGGGATTGGTCAAGGTTTCTATGTAATGGGGATAATCTACCGCCATGTAAAGAATGGTAAAGAGCATCGCAGTGATAAGCGAGACGCGGACTAGCTGCCGCTTATTTTTACATGCGGATTTGGAAAATTTATCATCTGCATATAAATAGAAAATAAAGCTTAAGGTAAAAAAGAGCAGGGTAAGGATATTGCCCGGCTCCATACGGCTGGCTTTCATCAGTGCCCATGTAGTGAAAAAGCCTTGGACGGCTTTGAAAATCAGTCTGCGCTTCGGCATGGCGTTCATTGCAATAACTCCTGTTCTAAAAATAAATCCTATGATATGATATATAGTGTATTATAAAACACTATAGTTGAAAGTGACAAAGTTGTCAATCGTATATAAGGGAGAAAACAAATGGGAAAAGAAAAGCATTCCGCAATTACTATCAGTCTATGCATGATCGTCAAGGATGAAGAGCACATTTTGCGGCGCTGCCTTGACGGCATCAGGGATTTGATGGACGAAATCATTATTGTAGATACCGGTTCCAGAGACAGGACAAAAGAAATTGCGGCGGAATATACGGACAAAGTATATGATTTTGCGTGGACAGGTAACTTTTCCGATGCGAGGAATTTTTCTTTTTCCAAGGCAGGATGCGATTATATCTATACAGCGGATGCAGATGAGGTATTGGATGAAGAAAACCGGGAAAAATTCCGGATTTTAAAGGAAACGCTGGTGGAGGAAGTGGAGATTGTTCAAATGTACTACGGGAACCAGCTTTCTTTCGGAACGGTATATAATTATGACAAAGAGCTCCGCCCCAAGCTTTTCAAAAGGTGCCGCAGTTTTTGCTGGATCGAACCGGTGCATGAGACCGTGCGGCTCCTCCCGGTGGTCTTCGACAGTGATATTGAGATTACCCATCTGCCGGAAAATAATCATGCCGGAAGGGATATGGAAATTTTTGCAAAAATGACGGAAGACGGACAGGTTTTATCCGGTCGCCTTGCTACCATGTATGCGAAGGAGCTTTTGATTTCCGGCGGGGAAAAGGAGCTGCAAAGGGCGGAGGATTATTTTACCCGTATAGCGGACGGGGAAGAGACAACCCCGGATCAGATGAAGGAAGCGGTGTGCGTGGTGGTCCGCGGAGCAAGGCTGCGAGGGGATTTTCTTAAGATGTACCGGTATGCCATGAAAGATGTGGCAAGCGAAGGAGTCAGCGAGGTCTGCTATGAACTGGGAGAATATTACTTCGGACAGGGAGATTTCAAGGAGGCTGCAATCTGGTTTTATAACGCGGCGTACGAGACCCAGAGCATCCTGAATATCCATTGCGGCAGTGATCTGCCCCTTAACGGCTTGGGAAGATGCTATGAAGCGTTGGGAATGAAGGAACAGGCGAAGGAGTACTACGAAGAAGCCGCAAAGGCTTTGTAGGTGCTGCTGTCTTTGCGCACGGTTATTTTTTCGCCATAGCCTGTAAGTTCACCATAGAAATAATTTGGTTCTGCATATCCTCAACAGTTTCTATCCTGATTCTGCCTATATTTTTTCTTGTCATTGCAAAATCTATATGGGGAAACAATCTTTCACAAAAACTATTTGTTTCGGGAGATGCCCCCATTAAAGCTGTTACAAGCGAATTAGTGTCAAACTGTCCTAATACTTCTTTCAGTTCTTTTTCAGAAATTGTTGAAATCTGCTCAAAATCGGTTATCCGATGAGGCTGTATCTTGGGTTCTAATATGTCATTTATCGTGATGCCATATAATTTAGAAATTTTCAATAAAACTTCTAAGTCGGGAATAGCCGTCCCTGTTTCCCATTTTGATACTGCCTGCCTTGATATGCCTAACTCTTTTGCTAAATCATCTTGCGTGTAGTTGTTGCTTTTACGCAAAAGCCGTAAGTATTTCGATATAATATTCATATTCATAAAAATCACACTCCTTATTGCCATTATAAAGTATATGGCAACAAGAATAAAGAATTTGCTAAGTGCTAAAAAGCAAATACCAGTTGCGTACTATTTTACAATTCTTCCTTCCTCTGTTTAGTTTTGTTTTGCCATCCCCTCCGCACTATCCAACATCTGCTAGTCATACGCGCCGCTGCCCTGCCAATATCCTGTTGTCCACATTGCGACGGTCTTGTCGGCTAAAGTTAATAGTTTTTACGAATTCTCAGTAAAAACTATTGATATTGTGAATGTTTTTGGGTATGCTGGTGGTAAGGAGGTGATTAGATGGTTGTTAGACCTTATTATATGGATATTTTGAAGAAGTATCGGGATGTGGCGCTGGTGAAGGTGCTGGCGGGGGTTCGGCGCTGCGGGAAGTCTACGATTTTGGAAATGCTCAGAGAGAATTTGATTGAGGATGGGGTTTGCGCGGAGCGAATCATTAGTGTGTCTTATACTTCGGAAGAGCTTGAAGATGGGATGACGGATAAGAATATGTATAATGGTATCAAGGAGAGGATGGTTGGGGAGGAACGATATTATCTTTTGCTTGATGAGGTACAGGAAATTACCGGCTGGGAAAAAGCTGTCAACAGTCTGCTGGAAAATGCCAATACGGATATTTATGTGACAGGTTCTAATTCTAAGTTGATGTCAAGTGAGATATCCACTTATCTGACAGGGCGGTATATTTTGATTCCTGTATTTACACTATCTTTTGCAGAATATTTGGAATTTAAGAAATCAGATGACCGCGCGCCTAGGGAGCTTTTGAATGAGTATATACGGATGGGAGGTTTTCCGATTGTGGCGGGCAGCGGTGTGGATGAGCGCGGGGCATATCAGATCGTGGAGGGGATTTATCATTCTGTTATTTCCAGCGATATTACCAGGCGTCATAAGATTACGAATTTTGATCTTTTTAACCGTGTGGTGAAGTATGTGGTGGAAAATGTGGGCAAGACTTTTTCGGCGCATGCGATTGTGAAGTTCTTAAAAAGCGAGGGACGTTCGCTGTCGGTGGAAGCTGTTTATAATTATCTGGAATGGCTGGAAAAAGCATTCGTGATTTATCGATGTCAGAGATATGATATGCAGGGGAAGTCTGTGTTGAAGACGCAGGAGAAGTTTTATCTTGCGGATGCGTCCTTAAAATATTGCATAATGGGTTTCAATCCTAAGTATGTTGCCGCTATGCTTGAAAATATCGTTTATTTTGAGCTTCGCAGAAAAGGCTATGAGGTATATATCGGCAAGAATGAAGCGAAAGAGATTGATTTTGTGGCGGTGAGACGCGATGAGCGCATCTATGTGCAGGTGTGCCGCAATCTGCCGGAGGAATCCGACCGGGAGATTGCTAATCTGCTTGAAATCAGGGATCATTACCCCAAATATGTGGTGACGCTTGATGCCCTTGCATCGGGGAATGTCAACGGGGTTAAGATTGTGCATTTGGCGGATTTTTTGTTGATGGATGTGTATTAAAGGGGCATTGGTTATGGAAAATGCAAAAGAGGGCTTGACAAAGCGACACAAGTGACGCATAATAAAAAGCGACATGAGTGTTGCAAAAGGAGGCGCAAAATGAGTGTGCGGGGAGATAAGACAAGGAAGGATATTTTGGAAAAGGCATATGGTCTGTTTGCGGAAAAGGGATTTAAAGACGTTACGATGAAGGATATCTGTGAACAGACGGGGCTTAGCCGGGGGGGATTGTATCGGCATTATGAAAGTACGGAACAAATTTTTCTGGAGATCGTCAATTCTTTTTCCGACAGGCAAAAGGTTGAAATATCTTCTAAAATAGAACGGCGTATTCCTGCGGTCACGATATTGGAGGAGGAGCTGTCTGGGTATGTAAAGGAAATGCTGGACTGTGAAAATAGCTTAAGTCTTGCCCTGTGCGAATTTTTTAGTGATCCGGCAGTCTCTAAAACAGACAATTCGGTGATGAGGCAGTATGAAGGCTCAAAGTCGGCGTGGATGGAACTTATAAGCTATGGAACTCGTACGAAGGAGTTTTGCTGCGAAAACCCGGAGGCAGTTTTTCACCTCATTGTGTTTGCATATCAGGGGGTACGAATGTACAGCAGGATGATGAAAATGGAGAAAGACATTCCTGATCAAATAGTAAATGAGATAAAAAGACTTTTGCTGCCAGAGGAGGTAGGACATGAATAAAAGAATATCTTTGATAAGACCTACATTAGAATTAAAGGAAGAGGCGCTTGCGTACCGCGGGGAACACTTTGCACATGGAGAGGATATTATTAACGGAAGCGAACTTTTCGACAAGACGGAAAGTTATGAGGAATGGCTGTCCGCCGTAACCCTCAATACGGATTCCGGGACGGTAAATGAAAACTGGGTCGTTACAGATACGTTTTTTGCGGTCAGAGAAGACGACAATAAAATAATCGGCATAATTGATTTAAGGCATACGCTAAATGATTTTTTGAAGGACTTAGGAAATTGTGGGTACAGTGTGCGCCCCTCTGAGAGAAACAAAGGATACGCAACGGAAATGCTGGGGCAGGTTTGCGATATCGCGCGAAAATATGGCATGCCTAAGTTAAAGCTGTCTGTTGAAAAAAGTAATCTTGCTTCTGTCCGGACCATACAGAAGAACGGCGGCGTTTATAGTTATAGCTTTATGTTTGAAAATGAACAGGCTGATGTATATGTCATTAAGCTGGGAGAAGGCGCTTTATAGCATATTATTATTCCTTTTGGGTTGATATTGTTCCGAAAGGGAGGGTATAATGTTTTTGAAAGTGAGGTGTGCTGTTTATGTATATGACGGTAAAACAGGCAGCAGAGAAGTGGGGGATTTCCGATAGACGTGTGCGTGTATTATGTGCAGAAGGTAAGATTTTGGGTGTCACCCGTGAAGGACGCAGCTGGATGATTCCTATAGATGCGAGAAAACCAGATGATGGACGTTTCAAAGCCACAGAAAGCTTATTGACAGCGATTGACAGAAAGAAAAGAGAACTGGACAGCAGACGTCCGCTGACTAAGGGGGAATTGGAACGTCTGACCGAAGAATTTGTTGTGGAGTATACCTATAATTCTAATGCAATTGAGGGAAATACGCTGACTTTGCGTGAGACAGATATGGTTTTGCGGGGGCTGACGATTGACAGGAAGCCGCTAAAAGACCATATGGAAGCGGTCGGGCACAAAGAGGCGTTTGATTTTGTGAGAGATTTGGTAAAAGATCAGGTGCTTTTATCGGAGGGCATCATCAAGCAGATTCATTATCTCGTATTGGCGGATAAACGTGAGGATCGTGGCGTTTACAGAAGGGTTCCTGTTAGGATTGTAGGGGCGAAACATGAGCCGGCACAGCCATATTTGATTCAGCCCAAAATGGAACAGCTTCTGGAAGACTATGGAAACAGCACAGAGCATATTATTCCGCGGCTTGCACGATTTCATATTGAATTTGAGGGAATCCACCCTTTTATCGACGGAAATGGCAGAACTGGGCGGCTACTTGTGAATTTGGAATTGATGAAAGCCGGATATCCGCCGATTGATATTAAATTTGCAGACAGGGTCTCTTATTACAATGCGTTTGATGAATATCATGTAAAACATAATCTTGGCGCAATGGAAAAGTTGCTTGAAGGTTATGTAAATGCAAGATTGGATAGTTACTTAGCGATGCTGGAAGTATAATCATGTGGTGAGACGGTATCATACTTTCACTTTTCAATCATAATACTTTCGCCATCGCCCGGAATAACTAAGTTGCCCGAATAAAACTTTTTCCCTTCGTCTGCGTATAGCTTTTTTCTATTTACAATATGGCTGTCTTCTGTATGCATCAGCAAAAGGTTTTTGATATGCAGATCTTCTGCCATGGAGCAGACATCTTTTACGGTACTGTGGTGTTTTTCATATGGTTTAAATCTTTCCCGTTCAGAGTACAGGCAGAAGGCTTCATGGAGCAAATAATCTGAATCTGCCGCGTCATCATAAAATTCTTTGTTTAGCGGTTCGTCTCCGCAAAAAAACAGACTGTTTTCTTTGATTTTGAAACCGTATTGTAAAAGTTTTGTCGACTTGATATCAAAAAAAGTGATTTCCCGATTAAGGATATGATGGGAATCACCATTGTGCAGCTTTATGAATACAAATCTCCGGTCAAATAAATCTGTGATTTTCGTCATTAAGACAATCCTACAAATTGTCTGTAACTGATCAACTACTTCCTCATGTGCATATATTTTTAAATTGCCGTCATATTTGTTGTTAAGAAGTAATTGACCTATCATTCTGATGATCCATACGGCGCCTAATATATGGTCAGAATGGGCGTGAGTAACGAATAAATCATGAATCTGCGTGAGCGGAATTTCCTGTTCCTCCAATATCCGGAGGATCTGATTGCCGCCGCCTGCATCCACCATAAAACACTGATTATTTTCCCTTAATACGAAGCAGGTGTTATAACACTTTGTGACCGTTGCGTGTCCGGTACCAAGCATAGTAATACATAATTTATTGTCACTCATATTTTTCTCCATTCCGAAGCGTTTTGCGCTGAGGCGCCAAGTTACTTTTTAAGCTGTAAACCGTCTCTGAAAGCTTCGCCCACTCTTTCCCCCACTTTATAGTAGCCATGTGTATAAGGATCAAAGGCGATTGCATTCACCAGAGACATATCGATCTTGCCGTCAACCAGAACCTTTTCATCTGCTGTGACATTTACGACTCTGCCGATGACGCCGCAGCCGTACTCGCTGTCCTGATATTCAATAAATTCACATTCTAAGCAGAGCGGAAATTCATTGATGATTGGAGCATCCACAATTTCAGACTTGGCGGCGGTAAGACCGCTGTTTTCAAATTTGTTTGAAACTTTGTTGCCCGATTCGACGCCAAAGTAGTCGGCTTCCACTACATGGGCAGCGTCAGCGATGCTTACTGTGAAAGCGCCTCTTTTCTTGATGTTTTTAACGGTTTTGTGCGTTTCCGTTAAATTGAGGGCAACTTTGTCTCTCTCCTGCATGGTACCCCACGCGGCATTCATCACATTGACACTGCCGTCTTCATTGTAGGTTGCTACCATTAAAACCGGCATTGGAAAGATGCCTTCTGTTATGCTGAGTTTTTTTCTCATTGTGATTACCTCGTTTCTTGTATAGGATTGACATGTTCTATGTCTTTATATATGATTGTAGCAGGTAACGTATAAAGTGCAAGTACTGTCTTAAAGGAAAGTGTAAAATGATAAAGAACTATATAAAAGAAGCTAATTTTGAAGATACGGGATTCAGCTATACGTTGTCGCTGATATCTGGCAAGCATAAGATGGTCATTCTTTACTGTCTGATGGAGTTTAGCGTTGTGAGGTTCAATGAATTGAAAAGATACCTGAAAAAAGTGTCGGACAAAACACTCAGCAACAACCTAAAAGAGCTGGAGGCGGACCGGCTCATTATCAGAAAAGAATATCCTCAGATACCGCCCAAGGTTGAATACTGCCTGAGCGAGAGGGGAAAATCTCTTATGGATGTTTTAGACCAGCTGTGTGTCTGGGGGGAAAATAATAGACAATAATGCTTGCAGGTATGGCTGGATAATGTTACCATAGTTGGCAGAGATTTAAGAGTATCAATATCATTTTAAGCAAAAAGAGGATAGATGATGAACTGGGAAAAGAATGTAAGGAGGGTAGAACCCTACGTTGCAGGGGAGCAGCCCAAGGCAGAAGGCGTGATCAAGTTAAATACAAACGAATGCCCTTATCCGCCGGCGCCGGGGGTTAAGCGGATTGCCGAAAGCCTTAACTGTGATAAGCTGCGCCTCTACCCCGATATGAATGCGGAAAAGCTGGTGAACGCGCTGGCGGATTATTATCATGTATCGCCCGCCCAAGTCTTTGTGGGAGTGGGGTCGGACGATGTGCTGGCGATGGCGTTCCTAACCTTTTTTAACGGCGGAGAGCCGATTTTGTTTCCTGATATTACCTACTCTTTTTATGATGTGTGGGCGGAACTTTTCAGGATTCCTTATAAAACATGTGCCCTGGATGAAAATTTCTGCATTAAAAAGGAAGACTATCTGACGCCCAATGGAGGCATCATTATCCCGAACCCTAACGCGCCTACCGGGGTATTGGAGGATACGGGTCTGTTTGAAGAAATTCTTGCGGCAAACCCGGATTCTGTGGTGATTGTTGACGAGGCGTATGTAGATTTCGGTGGTAGGAGCATGGTGCCCTATGTGGATCAGTATGACAATCTGATGGTAGTGCAGACCTTTTCCAAATCCCGGGCGATGGCGGGGATGCGGCTTGGCTTTGCCATTGCAAATGAAAAGCTGATCGGTTATTTAAAGAACGTGAAGTTCTCCTTCAATTCATACACAATGAATATGCCGGCAATTGAAATGGGAACGGCGGCGGTCTTGGAGGATGCTTACTTTAAAGAGATTGTGGGAAAAATCGTAAAGACAAGGGAATGGACGAAAGAGAAATTGCAAAGGTTGGGATTTTCCTTTGCGGATTCCCAGAGTAACTTTTTATTTGTCACCCATGAAAGAGTTCCCGCAGAGGAGATTTTTCTTGCTCTGAAAAAAAACAATATTTATGTAAGATATTGGAAGAAACCCAGGATAGACAATCATCTGCGCATCACCATTGGGACGGATGAACAGATGGAGACGCTGGTTGCATTTTTAGAAGAGTATTTAAATGAAAGAAAAGGTGATTGAGATGATTAAGACGATTTTAAAAGGTGTAGTGATGGGAACGGCAAACATTATTCCGGGAGTCAGCGGAGGAACTATGGCGGTTTCTATGGGTATTTATGATAAGCTGATTCATTGTCTGACCCATTTGTTCAAAGAATTTAAGGAAAGCATCAAGTTTCTTATTCCGGTTGCAATTGGAATGGGGATTGCGCTGGTGGGGCTGTCCTTTATTATCGAACCTGCCTTCGCCCATTTCCCGCTGCAGACGAACTGCCTGTTCGTGGGGCTGATCGTGGGAGGGCTTCCGGCGGTCATTAAGAAGGTAAAGGGAAAAGGGGTGAAAGTAAGTTATGTGATTCCCTTTTTGGTTTTCTTTGCGGTGGTAGTGGGAATGGCTGCTATAGGGGAGCAGGAAGGCGCGGCTGCGGATCTTTCCTTTAACCTCTGGTCGGTCATCAGGCTGTTCGTTGTGGGGGTTATTGCCTCTGCAACCATGGTGATTCCGGGAGTGAGCGGCTCTATGATGCTTCTGCTTATGGGATATTACAATCCAATTGTGGCTTCTATCAAGAATTTTGTCAAAGCTCTGGTAGCTTTTGATGTAAACGGTATTTTGCAGGGCTGCGGTGTCTTGGTTCCCATGGGACTAGGAATCGTGGTAGGCATTTTTGCCATTGCAAAGTTGATTGAGGTTATCTTTGAGAAATTTCCGATTCAAGCATATTGGGCAATCATCGGTCTGATCGTGGCATCGCCCTTTGCCATCTTTTTATTGGGAGAAATCGGAACTGTTACGGTGGCAAGCGTGCTGGTGAGCGTGGTGACATTTGCAGTTGGATTTGTGGTAGCGATGAAGCTGGGAGAGTAAGTTGGAAGCATATACGGATTTTGCGGGTGTGTATGACATTTTCATGGATGATACGCCTTATGAGGCGTGGGCGGATTTTCTGGTGTCCTTGATTGAAAAGTATGGGATTTCCGCACCCATAGCATCTTCCTCAAAGATGGAGGAAAGATGCGCCGGACATATGGAAGAAAAAAGGGAAGAGATCTTAAAGAGCGAGCGAAATTTGGTGCTTGATTTAGGGTGTGGAACCGGAACGCTGACCGAGCTTTTATATAAGAGGGGCTATGATGTGATCGGCGTGGACAATTCGGAGGATATGTTGAACATTGCCCTTGCAAAAAGAGAAAAAACAGGCAGCGGAATTCTTTACCTGTGTCAGGATATGCGGGAATTGGACTTGTATAGCACCGTTGGAACGGTGGTGTGCGTCTGTGATTCCATCAATTATCTTTTAGAGGATGAAGAGGTGGAAGATACCTTTTCACTGGTTCACAATTATCTGTATCCCGGAGGCATATTTATTTTTGACTTTAATACGGTTTATAAATACGAGAAAGTCATTGGAGATACGACCATTGCGGAAAACAGGGAAACGTGCAGTTTCATATGGGAAAATTATTACCATGAGCAGGAGCGGGTTAATGAGTATGATCTGACCATTTTTGCAAGGGAAGATTCGGGACTGTTCCGCCGCTTTTCGGAGACCCATTTTCAGAGAGGCTATACTCTTTCTGAAATGACTGCTTTTGTAAAGAAGGCGGGAATGGAAGTGGTGCTGGTGTTGGATGCAGATACGCATAAGGAGCCTGGAGAGGACAGCGAGAGGATTTATGTGGTAGCACGGGAGTGTGGCAAAATCGTGTAACGCAAATTTGTGCCGGAGCGTCACAAATTTGTCTGATGGCAGATGCAGATTTGAGATTTGCATCGTCTGTCGTGTAAACGCTCCGGAATGGAGAGGAAAATGTCAGATTATATCGTCAGGGCAACGGCGGCAAATGCCCAGATCAGGGCGTTTGCCGCGACGACCAGAGAATTGGTGGAAACGGCAAGGAAAGCACATGACACCAGCCCGGTGGTGAGTGCTGCGCTTGGGCGGCTTATGACCGGAGGCGTGATGATGGGGGCTATGCTGAAAGGAGATAAGGACTTATTGACTTTGCAGGTCAGCGGGGACGGACCGTTAAAGGGAATGACTGTTACGGCTGACAGCAAGGGGAATGTGAAAGGTTATGCAAATAATCCCGAGGTAATGCTTCCTCCCAATGCGCGTGGGAAATTGGATGTAGGCGGAGCCGTGGGGCAGGGGCTTTTGCGTGTGGTCAAGGATATGGGATTAAAAGAGCCTTACGTGGGGCAGACTGTATTACAGACAGGGGAAATTGCGGAAGACCTTACCTATTATTTTGCCACCTCCGAGCAGGTACCTTCCAGCGTAGGGTTGGGAGTGTTGATGGAAAAGGACAATACCGTGAAACAGGCGGGCGGTTTTATCATTCAGCTGATGCCTTTTACGGAGGAGCAGGTGATTGCTTCGCTGGAACAGAATCTGGCCGAATTTACATCGGTGACGCAGGTGCTGGATGAAGGAAAGTCGCCGGAGGAGATGCTGGGAATGTTGCTAAAAGGTCTGGATTTGGAAATCACAGATACTATGCCGGCACAGTTCTACTGTAACTGTGATAAAAAGAGGGTGGAGAAGGCAATCATCAGTATCGGCAAAAGAGACATTCAGGAGATGATCTCAGATAATAAAAATATTGAGGTCAACTGTCATTTCTGTAATACCTCTTACACATTTTCAGTGGAGGAGCTTAAGGAACTGTTAAAAAAGAGCAGATGAGGAATTGCATATGAGGCATGGATTTGTAAAGGTAGCGGCGGTTACGCCCAAGGTGAAGGTGGCGGACACCATTTATAACAAAGAGCAGATTTGTGCAGGAATAAAAGAGGCTTCCGGGGCGGGCGCGAAAGTGATCGTTTTCCCGGAACTTTGCATAAGCGGCTATACCTGCGGCGATTTGTTTTTGCAGGAGCGCTTGCTTGTGTCCTGCAAGGAGGCGCTTGCCCAGATAGCGGCGTACACCAAGGGGATAGATGCGCTTATTTTTGTGGGTGTTCCCATGGAGCGGGAGGGAAAGCTGTACAATACAGCGGCGGCGATCCATGACGGGGAAGTGCTCTGCTTTATCCCAAAGACCTTTATCCCCTCTTACGGGGAGTTTTATGAGACAAGACATTTTGCGCCGGGCAATAAGGAGGCGGTAATTTTCTCCTTCCAGGGAGAGCAGGTTCCTTTCGGCACCCATATTCTGCTGGAAGCGGAAGGGATGGAGGGTCTGGTGGCAGGATGTGAGATCTGCGAGGATATCTGGGCGCCGGATGCGCCGGGAATTTCCCATGCGCTTGCAGGGGCAACTCTTCTGGTCAACTTATCTGTCTCCAATGAGACGATTGGTAAAGACGCCTACCGGGAAATGTTGGTCAAATCCTCCAGCGGCAAGTTAATTGCAGGATATGTGTATTGCAGCGGCGGAGAAGGAGAATCCACTCAGGATCTGGTCTTCGGCGGTCATGATATTATAGCTGAAAACGGGACTGTGCTTGCCCAGAGCAAGCGCTTTGAGAGTCAGATTGTGTATGGGGATATCGATGTAAGCAGGCTGCGGATGGAGCGCAGAAGGATGAACACTTTTGCCTGTGATACCCGCCGGGGTTATGTGGTGATTCCTTTTTCTATGCAAAAAGAAGAGACCAGTCTTACAAGGACTTTCCCGGCGATGCCTTTTGTACCTTCTGACATAAATGAGCGGGCAAGACGTTGTGAAGAGATTCTGTCCATTCAGGCGATGGGTTTGAAAAAGCGATATGAACACACCGGATGCCGCAAGGCGGTAATCGGCGTTTCCGGCGGGCTGGATTCCACCCTTGCTCTTTTAGTTACGGTGAGAACCTTCGACCTGCTGAAAATAGAGAGAAAAAATATCATTGCCGTTACCATGCCTTGTTTCGGAACTACGGACAGGACCTATGACAATGCGTGCAGGCTGGCAAAGGCGCTGGGGGCGACGCTGAAAGAGGTGGATATCAAGGAAGCGGTCCTGATTCATTTTAAAGAGATTGGGCAGAGCCCTGAAAAACATGACGTGACCTATGAAAACGGGCAGGCCAGGGAGCGGACACAGGTCCTTATGGATATTGCCAATCAGGAAGGCGGGATGGTGGTCGGCACCGGCGATTTGTCGGAGCTTGCCTTAGGGTGGGCGACTTACAATGGTGATCACATGTCCATGTACGGCGTAAACGCAGGCGTTCCCAAGACCTTGGTGCGCCATCTGGTGCAATATTATGCAGACACCTGTGGGAATGCAGAATTGACACAGCTCCTTACAGACGTGCTGGATACGCCCGTAAGTCCGGAACTGCTTCCCCCTGTGGACGGTGTGATCGCCCAGAAGACGGAAGACTTGGTAGGACCTTATGAACTCCATGATTTTTTCCTGTATTATATGCTCAGGTGCGGATTTGAGCCGTCCAAGATCTTCCGCATTGCGAAACAGTCATTTGCAGGACAGTATGGAGAAGAAGAAATCCTTAAATGGATGAAAGTTTTTTATAAACGGTTTTTTAGCCAGCAATTCAAACGCTCCTGCCTGCCGGACGGACCGAAAGTGGGAAGTGTTGCTTTATCGCCCAGGGGGGACTTGAGAATGCCCTCTGATGCCTGCGTGCGTGTGTGGATGGAGCAGGTGGAAGAACTTTCCACATCCAAGGCATAAATCCCCGTTTCCCATAATACTATAGTAAAAAGAATGTAACGGGGATAGCCTATGAGCTCCAAGACCAAAATTGTTGTACTTCATCTGAAAGAATTAATATATACCGGTATTTTTGCATTACTGGGAATATTATTTATCATTCTCCTGATTATCATGTTCGTGCCCAAGGATAAAAAGGAAAACTCCGCAGTGGAGACCCCTTCCGCTTCTTACGTGCCCGGCATTTACACCACATCCCTGATTTTAAATGATAATGCAGTAGATGTGGAAGTGACGGTGGATGAGACCAACATCAACGATATCCGCATCGTAAACTTAGATGAAGCTGTAACGACGATGTTCCCTCTTCTAGAGCCGTCTTTCGACGATCTTGCAAGCCAGATCATCAAAAGCCAGTCACTTGAGGGCATTACCTATTCAGATGACAACAAATATACTTCCATGGTTTTGCTAAATGCAATCAAGACCTCCTTGGAAAAGGCAGCGCTCCCTACCCCTACAGCCTCCCCTTCTCCTACCTGATAAGTTTTTATGCCTTAAACTATTATTTGGAGAAATGGTAGCTTGAAAACGTAAGGATTGTGAGAGAGACCGTGGATAAGAATATGGTTCAAACGCAAAAGGCAAGGGCGAGGGAAACCTCGCCCGCTTAACATTTTGGCGGTCCAATTTCAGAGTCCTTTCATCATACGTGTGGACATCAGGCAGGTTTCTCTGTTGGTAAAATAGATGATTCGGTTTTTAACGTACTGGTTTGAGAAAATCATTGTTTTTACTGGTATAGTATTCTATAATAAATATATATTTGTTTTGGAAGGAGATATAAAGTTATGAAGGATTTTTTTAAAGGAGCTGTTGTAGCGGTAGTAGTTCTGATTGTTTTAGTTGTAATCAATGTAATCTGCAATATAAATGGTCTTACATTAGATCCGGTAACAACAGGTGTATCATCAGGAATTTGTGCTATGTTTATTTATCGCGGATTGACCAAAAACGAAAAAAATAAGGAGTAGCCCTATTGACAAAGAAGTGGAAGGGTTGTTATTATTATACGGAACAAAGGCGTTCTTATCGTAGCCGGCACATGCCGATTGCTGATATAGGAACGCCTTTTGCTATAATGAAAAGAAAGGAAGGGAAAGGATAAATTATGAGGAAACATTATTCAAAAGAAGATATTATGGAACTGGCAGGCGATGAAGATGTGGAATTTATCAGGCTGCAGTTTACAGATATGTTCGGGAGCCTTAAGAATGTAGCGATTACTGCCAGTCAGCTTGAAAAGGCACTGGATAATAAGTGTATGTTTGACGGTTCTTCCATAGAGGGATTTGTGCGGATTGAAGAGTCGGATATGTATCTTTATCCGGATTTGAGCACGCTGGAGATTTTCCCATGGAGACCCCAGCAGGGCAAGGTGGCGAGGCTGATTTGTGATGTGTACCGACCGAATGGAGAACCTTTCGAGGGAGACCCTAGATATATTTTAAAGCGTGCCATTAAGGAAGCGGCAGATATGGGGTATACTTTCGAGGTGGGACCGGAGTGCGAATTTTTCTTGTTCCACACAGATGAAAACGGCATGCCTACTACGCTGACCCACGAGAAGGCAGGATATTTTGATTTGGGACCGCTGGATTTAGGGGAAAATGCAAGAAGAGATATGGTCCTCAATCTGGAGGATATGGGATTTGTGGTCGAGGCGTCTCACCATGAAGTGGCGCCTGCTCAGCATGAGATTGATTTCCAGTATGACGAAGCACTGGCAACCGCCGACAACATCATGACCTTTAAGCTTGCCGTCAAGACGATTGCCAAACGGCATGGACTGCATGCCACTTTTATGCCGAAGCCTAAGTTTGGGGTAAACGGTTCGGGAATGCATATCAATATGTCTTTATCAAAGGATGGAAAAAATATTTTTAATGATTCTTCCGATAAGCTGGGACTCAGCAAAGAAGCATATTATTTCATTGGAGGGATCATCCGCCACATGAAGGGAATGACCGCAGTCACCAATCCCCTTGTAAATTCCTATAAGAGGCTGGTGCCGGGGTATGAAGCACCGGTTTATATTGCTTGGAGCGCAACCAACAGAAGTCCCTTGATCCGTATTCCGGCATCACGGGGAGAGGGGACGAGAATCGAGCTTCGCTGTCCCGATCCGTCTGCAAATCCTTATTTGGCGCTGGCAGTGTGTCTGCGTGCAGGTCTGGATGGAATTGCCAACAAGATAGAGCCCCCGGCAAGTGTGGACTGTAATATTTTTGCCATGACAGAAGAGGAAAAAAGAAATCTCGGCATTGAAGCCATTCCTGGCACGCTGATTGAAGCGGTATATGAACTGGAAAAGGATGGATTCATTCAGGAGGTGCTTGGCAGGCATGTGTCACAGAAGTATATAGAAGCCAAAAAGGCAGAATGGGCAAACTATCGGGCACAGGTTACAGACTGGGAGATCAATCAATATCTGAACCAATTTTGAGCATAGAACATTATAGGAGGAGGTGTGCCAATGACTGGTGTGATTGTAGTCCTCCCCAAAATAGATGATGCAAAAAATATGAAAAATCTGCTGGTCCGGAATGGCATTACGGTAGCAGGCGCCTGCACAACGGGCGCGCAAGCCATTACGCTGGCAGACAATTTGAATGATGGCATTATTCTATGTGGGTATAAACTGACGGATATGCTTTACGCTCAGCTGCATGAGTATCTGCCCCCGGGATTTGAAATGCTGCTCATTGCTTCACCGCACATTATAAACGGAGGCATGGTGGAAAGGGAAATCATATGCCTGTCCATGCCGCTTAAGGTCCATGATCTGATCAATACCATCGATATGATGACTCAGTCCGTGGAACGGCGCAGGCGAAGGCTTAAGGCAAAGCCAAAGGAGAGAAATGCAAAAGAGATGGAGCTGATCAAAGACGCAAAAGAGGTTCTCATGAACCGCAATCACATGACGGAGGAGGAGGCGCATAAGTACATACAAAAATGCAGTATGGACAGCGGTACCAACATGGTGGAGACGGCGCAGATGGTGCTTACCATGATGAAAGGGTAGTGAGGGCAGGACAGCAGTGACGCGGGGCAGGTCGCGGACCACGCGGCTGCTGCCTGATCCGCGACCTGCCCCGTGTCATTGCTAGCGACTCTGAAATCCCTGTCTTCTTTCTACATTTCTAAAATCCTTATTCGACAAAATGTAGTTTAAAAACAAAAAGAAGAAAAAAAATGCAAACGAACTTCAAAGCATCAAATAGCAAAACCAGTTGTGTTAGTCAGCGGCAAAAAGAAATTTTTGTAAATTTCCGTCTATTCCGGATTATGCCGCCTGAGTTGACTACTTTATGGGGTGGCGGATTACTGTGCGTAGTTTTGAAGGTGCGGTTCGGCGGGGGTCGCTTAAGTAGATCTCGTGGTGGAAACGTGTGGCTGAAAAATCGGGGGAATAGCCGTTTGCAGATGCATATTCATCCATTAGTTTGATGGTGGCAGGTTCATTATCATAGCTGCCGATGTGCATGCAATGGACACAGCGTCCTTCATGGCAGGAAAAGAACTCCGCTTTGGAAAAATCGTTTTGCTTCTTTTGGGAAGCTTCGCGCACTGCCCAGTCGAACTCTTCTTTTGTCACAAATTCAGGCAGGCGTATCATGGAGATCCAGTCAAAGTTTTCTTTGTGTGCGTAATCGATGGTATCGCTGCCTTCCTGGCGCCATAGTCCTTCCAGGGGCGGGACAACATAGGAAAAATAGCCGTCTATTTTGTGGCTGCCTTTGTAACTCATTTTGATGGTAAAGGCGATTCCATATAACAATTCGATGGACGCTTTGTATGCGCCGTCAGGATCGTTTGGGTCGCCGTGTCCTCTGACAGCGACATAATTCATTGCCGGTATATCTACGATACAGGGTTTTTTAGGCGGCAGGTAAAATTCTTTGTATTCTTTCTTATAATCAAATGCCATGTGATTTTCCTCCATTCAAAATTTAATTGGCTGGGTTTTGTAATTGCGTCAGTCCAAGAAGTTCACGCTGCTTTTTCTTGCTGAAACCGCCTAATACCAGTTTATAAGAGCGTTCCAGCATATCTTTTAGAAGTTCATCCGGCACTTCCCCGTCCGGTTTTACGGAGTTCCAGTGTATTTTGTTCATGTAGAAGCCCGGAAGGATATCCGGGTATTGGGTTCTCAAAAAATTTCCTTCGGAGGGTTCTAGCTTTAATGTGATATAATAAGGTTCGTCTTTGTCGTTAAGACAGACGGCGGCAAACATTTTTCCGCCGATTTTGTAGCGGATCCAGTTCCAGTCAGATTGCAGGTCTTTTGTTACGCTCGGCATGGAGAGCAGGTATTCATCAATCCAGGGATATTTCATGTTCAGTACTTCCTTTCTCATATTTTTTAAAGAATCAATTCTGCCGCATGCGATTATTTGCTTAAGGCTGGTAGCGTTTCAGGGTCTTGCTTAGTGCAAGGCAAAGCTCTTTGCGTATGTCTTCCGGCTCTAAAAGTTCCGCCTGATCGCGGAAGGATAAGAGCCATGTGATCAGACTTTCTTTATTGGTATAGTCTGCATGAAACAGCAGTCTTCCGTCTTTTTGTTCTTCAAAGCATTCCGTCCCAAATTCCTCCACCAGACGCCACTTGCATTCGGGATTGAACAAAGCTTTCACCTGAATGCCGCCGGGAAAAATCTGCTCATTTTTTAAATCTGGCAGGGCGGATGGATTTTTGATAAAGTGCTGGTCTGATAATTGGAGCTTGTCCATGCGATTTAATTTGAACAGGCGGAAATCCTTGCGGCTGTTGCAAAATCCCCATAGGTACCAGCTGGACCAGCGGAAGATCAGATAGTAAGGCTGGGCGGTTCTTTGGGATTCTCCTTGGGGAGAGTAATAGCGGAAGGATAATTCTAAGCAGCTGTCGATGGCATTCCGGATCAATTCAATTTTGGGTGCCAGTGAGTCTTTGTACCAGGAGGACAGATCGATCAGCACAGATTGATTGCCGGTCATGAAGTCTGAAGAGCCGACAGAGAGCTTTTCCATAAGCTGTCCGTAGCGGTTTGTGCCGTTGATACTGTCCAAGCTCCGAAGCCCAGCCAGAATATCCTGCATTTCTGCATTGGTGAGCAGGGTGCGTTCCATTTTGTAATCTTTCATAATGGAAATGCCGCCGTTCATCCCCTGACGCGTCATAATGGGGATTCCTGCCTGGCACAGGTCATCAATATCCCGGTTGATGGTCCGGCGGGAAACTTCAAACCGTTCCGCCAGATAAGGGGCAGTGACCACATCCTTTTGCAGGAGGATGGATAAGATTCCAATCAATCTGTCTATTTTCATAGCTGCAACCTCTTTTTTCATAAGATTAGCACAAGGAACATGACATCAGTGTGTCTTGTTTCCATTATAGCAGGAAAATTGTTTATTTTGTATGGATGAACTTCTGGGTTTGACGCACAAAATAATTTCTGATAAATTATGTTATACAAGAAAAAAGTTCAGCAAGGAGGAAATGGGTATGAAGGTGTTGATGATTAATGGAAGTCCCAGGGCAAATGGGAATACTTATGTTGCATTGCATGAGATGGAAAAGGTTTTTGCAAAGGAAGGGATAGAAACGGAAGTTTTACATATTGGGAATAAGGATATCCGTGGATGTATCAGCTGTGGGCAGTGTGGTCAGAAGGGGAGATGTGTCTTTGAGGATGCTGTGAATGAGGCGGCAGAGAAATTTGAGGTGTGCGACGGGCTTGTGGTTGGCAGTCCGGTGTATTATGCTTCTGCAAACGCTACGCTTGTCGCTTTTTTGACCAGACTTTTTTATAGTACACATTTTGACAAGACGATGAAGGTGGGGGCAGCCGTCGCAGCAGCAAGACGGGGCGGGCTTACGGCAACTTATGATGAATTGAATAAATTTTTTGGGATTTGCGGGATGCCTATAGCCTCCGGTCAATATTGGAACGGAATTCACGGCGCTGCGCCCGGTGAAGCTGGTCAGGATGTGGAAGGTCTGCAGATGATGCGTACGCTTGCACAGAATATGGTATTTTTGATGAAGAGTATTGCGCTTGGGAAAGAGAAGTATGGCGTGCCGGTGAAGGAGCCGTTTTCACGGATGAATTTTATTCGATAGTTGGAAAATGAGGGGGAGTCAGATGGATCTATATGGTTTCTGGGATGCAGTTCTTAGGCAGGATGCAGGAAGGCTGCGGGAATATTTTTGTAAAGATGCGTATGTGAACTGGCATTGCACGAATGAGCATTTTAATGTTGAAGAATATATAAGGGCAAACTGTGAATATCCGGGCGAATGGGATGGAAAGATTGAAAGGATAGAAAAAACGGGAAATTTGTGGACCGTGGTAGTTCATGTGTATGCACGGGATAAAACGATGTCCTTTCATGTGGTCTCATTTATGAAAATAGAGGGGAAGAAAATCAGTTCCCTTGACGAATATTGGGGAGATGATGGAGCGGCGCCTTCGTGGAGGCTGGATAAAAAAATAGGGACGGCAATTCTATAAAATATTGTAAAGACCAGATATAGACGGTGAGAGGTTTGGTGGATGAAAAGTGGAGATAAGATAGGGATTGTATTCTGCCCTATCTTGATTATGCTATTATTGCCGGCAGTGAAAAGCTTTTTTGGGGATACAGCGATTTAACGACGGTGATCAACGCGATTTATGCCAAGACAGGAAAAGCATCGGTTCTGTATCAAATCAGGAATCTGGTTTATGACCATGGCAGGCAGCAGACGGAGGACTTTGGACGGACTGTGATGGAGGAGGAGAATGATCTGTTTCAATTTGACTATCGATTCATTCAACAAAAAGAAATGCATGGAGTAGTGATAGGAGGAAATATCCGGTGCTTTTTGAAACTTGCGGGGACAGAATTTATGCCGGATTTAAAAGATAAAATTCTGTTGCTTGAAAGTTATAGGGGAACTGTGCCGCAGATGGAGGCGGAAAAATGCGCACCGGATATGGTAACGCTGGTGTGCAAATTTGCGCCGAGGGATCTGCCGATTGCAGTTACCCCGGATATTGGTCATGGGACGAACGCGAAGGCAATTCGGATTGGCGGCGGATTGAGCCTTTTCTCTATAAAACAGACTTTTTGATGATGCCGAGTCCTAACGGATAAGGTCCTGTGTGCACGCCGATGGTAGCTCCAATCTGATAGACGGGAAGCTCTTGCAGACCATAGTTTTCTCCCAGTACTTTAAGTACCATGTCGCGGTAGGATATGGCTTCTTCGTAGTCATAGCCAAAACCTACGGCGATGCTGAAATGGTCAATGGATTCACCCTGCTCGTTAAGATAGTTTAAAATCAGGTCGATGGTCTTTTCCATGGATTTTTTACGGCTTCTGGCAATGCCGGAGGGGAATATTTCGCCCTGCTTTAAGGTGATGATTGGGCGGATGCCTAAGACGCTTCCGGCAATTCCTGCTACCTTGCCGATTCTGCCGCCGTGCTGTAGATATTCCATGTTTCCTACGGTAAAGAAGATGCGTCCCGTGGACTTGATCTCTTCCATCCGGTCGATGGTCTCTTGGTATTCTGCGCCGCTTTCTTGCATGCGCACTGCTTCTAATACATAAAGACCCTGCAGCACGGTATTGACTGTGGCGTCGATTACCGTAATCTGTGCGTCAGGGTAAGTTTCTGACATCATATTTTTGGCGTTGACGGCGGACTGCATGGAACCGCTGAATTTGGTGGTGATGCAGATACAGATGATAGGTATATTCTGTTTGACAAAGGGAAGAAAAGCGTCCGCATAATCCTGAACGGAGGGCATGGAGGACTTAGGATATACTTTAGATTCATCCACCATTCTCTGATAAAAATCGCGGATTCCGATTTCTTCTATCTCCTTCTGATAATGTTCGTCATCAAAAGAGACGTAAAAGGGTACGACCGTTACGTCTTTTTCTTTTGTCAATTGGGGCGGCAGATCGCAGGAGCCGTCGGTGATGATATGAAATTTCTTGTCCATATATTCTGTAACATCCTTCCGCTATATTTCTTCGTGAAGTAAATTGCTCAAATTAAAATTCTTATTTTCAACAATACATTACCACTTCTGGTAGAATTTATCAATATGAAATATAGTTTTAAAAACTAAATATATTTTAAAAAACTAATTATGGAATATTAAGAAGTTCTTAAGAAATATAGGCGGCGTTTGTTTAGGTTTTTGAGGTATTCTCTTTTTGTAATCCGTTATATATGGCAGACGGGGAGCCAGCCAGGCTGAACTGTAATTTAAATCAGGAAGGATGTGCGGAATATGACGATGGAATTGATTATGCAGTATTTTGCGAGGTATGGCGGTATTGCCATTTTTGTGATTGTGCTTCTGGAGTATTTGAATCTGCCGGGATTTCCGGCGGGAGTCATCATGCCTCTTGCAGGACTGTGGGCGGCAAGGGGGAATATCAAGTTTCTTCCGGCGCTTGCAATCACGGTGGCAGCAGGTCTTACGGGAAGTATGATTTTGTATTATTTAGGATATAAGGGCGGAGAGTTGTTTTTACAGAAATATCTGAACAAATTTCCTAAGCAGAGACCGGCAATAGAAAAGAAGTTAGCCTGGATTCGTGATAAAGGGAGTGTAGGCATTTTTATAAGTAAGCTGGTTCCCATGGTAAGGACGTTAGTTTCCATACCGGCAGGGGTCTCAAAGATGAATCTGGTGCAGTATACAATAAGTTCCACGCTTGGAATTTTTGTTTGGAATTTGTTTTTTGTGGGAGCGGGATATTATCTCGGCGACGCGGTTTTAAGTTATCTGGCATAAGGAGGGCGGCAGGATGAAGATTGCAATGATGACAAATAATTATAAACCCTTTGTGGCAGGAGTGCCAATCTCCATAGAAAGACTGACGGACAGTTTAAGAAGTTTAGGGCATGAGGTGGTGGTCTTTGCTCCCAGCTATGACGACCAGGAAGAAGAGGCGGATGTGGTAAGATATAAAGCTCTGATACGCGGAGTGACAGGCGGATTTTCCGTGCCCAATAGTCTGGATTTTGAGATAGAGCGTAAGTTTAAGGAAGGAAATTTCGATATCATCCATGTGCACCATCCCATGATGATCGGACACACGGCAAGATATCTTTCATGGAAGTATCATGTGCCTATGGTATTTACCTATCATACCAGGTATGAGCAATATCTGCATTACATTGGGCTTTCAAAGCTGCAGGGAGTGATGCCGGCATATATCAGAAGCTACACAAAGCACTGTGACATGGTCATTGCACCAACGCCGCTTATGAAGAAATATCTGGAGAAAGTACAACCAGAGGCGGATATCAGGGTGCTTCCCACAGGGCTTTCAAAGGACAATTTTATGCCGGAAGAGGAGAAAGCATTGTGCCTTCGCAAGACGCTGGCAGGCGGAAAAAGGTATTTGTTCTGCACAGTGGCAAGGCTTGCAAAGGAAAAAAACTTGGTTTTTTTGCTTAATAGCATGAAAATGTTAAAAGATTCATGGGGAAGTGACTTCCGGTTAGTTTTAATTGGTGAGGGACCGCAGCGGCCAGAACTTGAGAAAAGAGCCGATAAACTGGGAATCAGGGATGAAGTGTGTTTTGCCGGGAAGATACCAAATCAGGAGATTAAAAATTATTGCCACGCATCAGATTTATTTTTGTTTCCTTCTTTATCAGAGACACAGGGGATCGTATTGCTCGAGTCAATGGCAGCAGGCACGCCGGTTCTTGCTCTTCGTGCCACAGGAACCCAGGATGTGGTCCTAAACGGGGAAAACGGATATATGACGGATATGTCAGAGAAGGAGTTTGCCAGTAAACTGATAGATATTTTTGAAAAAAAGGAAATTGACCTGCTCCGTCAAGGAGCGCTTGAGACAGCCCGATGCTATAGCAGCGTACAGATTGCCAAGGAGGCAGTGCTCTTCTATGCACAGGCGGTTTACAATAGAAAGGAAAAACAGCAGCAAAAACATGGAAATGGGAATAGAAAGAAAGATATGGTATACTTGGGATGATACAAACTGATTGATAAAATTCTGAAGGGGGAGCACCATGGAAGCATACCATATCTTAATTGTGGAAGACGACAAAGAAATCAGAGAGGGAATTGAAATTTATTTAAAAAACCAGGGATATATTGTGTATCAGGCAGCAGACGGTGTAGAAGGACTTGAAAAAATCAAACAGGAGGAAATCCATTTGGCAATCGTGGATGTGATGATGCCCCGGATGGACGGAATCACCATGATGATGAAGGTCAGGGAGCAAGGCTATGAGTTCCCGGTCATCATGCTCTCGGCAAAGTCGGAGGAAGTGGATAAAATCATGGGGTTGAATATGGGGGCAGACGATTATGTGACCAAGCCCTTTACCACCATGGAGCTGCTTGCCAGAGTCAATTCCCATCTGCGCCGATACGCAAAGTTTCTGGAAGCAGTGGGAGACAAAAAGCAGGATGACAAGGTCTATGTAATCGGCGGGCTGGAACTGAACGAGGAGACGGTGGAGTGCAGCGTGGACGGAAAACCGGTGAAGCTGACGCCGCTGGAGTTCAAGATTCTTCTTCTGTTGATGAAAAATCCGGGCAGGGTGTACAGTGCAGAGGAAATTTATGAGAGAGTCTGGAATGAGCAGGCAATCAATACAGATACCATTATGGTACATGTGAGAAAAATAAGAGAAAAAATAGAAATCAATCCGAAGGAACCAAAATACTTAAAGGTGGTGTGGGGTGTTGGATACAAAATCGAAAAGCAGTAAAAAATTCAGTTTCCTTATGGCAGGCGCCATGGTAGCGCTTTCAGTGGCAATATTCATGTCATTTTATCCTGTGCTGAAAAAGCAGGCGATGAATTACTATACAGGGGAGTTAAGGAGCGACCAGCTTTTAAAGCAGTTTTATCAGAGCAATCTGATTCTATACAAAAGTATGCTGGATAAGACACAGCAGGAGGAGATTCCTTACTCAGAATTATATCTGGTGATAGAGGAAAGGGAATTGCTGCCGGAGGAGATGGAATCCGCCCAAGAATTTGAGATAGACAAAACGGCAAAAGAACTGAAGGAAGAACTGGTGCAGTATTTTGATGCCTATATGGATGGCACGAAAGATAAAATTATGGAGGGAATTGCCAAAAGTGCGGATTACTGCGTGATTGACCATAGCACAGGTGAAATCATGAAGAACACAGGCAGGAGCATTGAAGCGCTGTACACGGATAAGAAATTTAGGGGAGAAGACGCCCCTTATGTGTATTATGCCATGATGACATATGACAGTGCAGGGAATCTTTCAGATGTGTCGGTGCGGGACGAAAGACCGGATGAACTTTTAAAGAGCCTCCAGAGCTTTATGGCAAGAGAATGGCTTAAGGGTGATTTTAACAGATTCTTGAGCGGTGCACTGTATTATCAAACCACATTCAATTTCTACGATGATAAGGCGCAGGTGTCCTTCCGTGTGACAGACAGACCCAAAGATATGACCTTCATCTATGCATTGACCAAGGAGCAGAAGGATGCGCTGTGCCTGTCTGTGGGCGGAAGTGCAAATAGGGTTATGGCAGGATATGAGTGGGAACTGGAGAGTGCATATGAGCGTGCGGGCACGGTTTATATTTTAAATTGTATTTTAATCGTGCTTGCTATTGCGGCTTTGCTATTAACTCGGTCAAAAAGATATTGCCTGCATAAGTTAAAGGGGGTTTCCCTCCACCTTGAAGTCAGTCTGTTTTCCATGATGTGCATGTTTTTTGGCTTTTGTTACGTCATAGTGAGGCTGGTGGGGTATACCAATAATGGAATTTTTGATGAGATGTACGGCAAGTATCTGGAGTTTTTGCCATATGGGGTCTATCCAGTGCTGACAGGTGTGATCAATGTAACCGTATTAGCGCTGTATTTCGGCGCATGGTATTACTTTGCCACATCCTTAGGAGAACTATTTGACTTAGGATTGGGCGGATTCTTGAAGGAACGGAGTATCATTGTGAAGCTTGCCCGCTGGTTTACGGACGGATGCAGGAATCGGAAAGAGCGGTTTAAGGAAGAAATTCTCCACGTGGACTTAGGGGCAAGCGCGGAAAAGACCATCAGGAAACTTGTTTTTTGGAATTTTATATTCCTTGCGGTGACGTGTTTTATGTGGATGTTCGGATGGATGGCGCTGATACTTTACACGATTGTACTTTATTTTGCCTTGAAAAAGTATGTGCAGAAGATACAGGAGCAGTATCAAAAACTTTTCCAGGCGACCAGATCTATCGCGGAGGGAAATCTGCAGACACAGTTCGATGATGACTGGGGAATCTTTGAATCTTACAAGGAAGAACTTTCTAAAATACAGGACGGCTTTAAGACGGCGGTGGAGGAAGAGGTAAAAAGTCAGAAAATGAAGACAGAACTTCTTACCAATGTGTCCCATGATTTGAAAACCCCCCTTACGGCAATCACGACTTATATAGAATTGCTGGAATCAGAGAACATTACGCAGGGGCAGCGGGAAGAGTATCTTGGTGTGCTTAAAAAGAAGTCAGAGCGGCTAAAGCATCTGATTGAAGATTTATTTGAGGTGAGCAAGGCAAGCAGCGGCAACATCACTTTTCATCCTGTGGATGTGGATATCTGCCATCTGATGCGCCAAGTCTATCTGGAATATGAGGACCGGGTTGAAGATGCAGGACTGATTTTTCGATTTTGCGTGCCGGAGGAGAAAGTGATCCTGCTGCTCGATCCGCAGAAAACATATCGGATTTTTGAGAATCTATACACGAACATCATCAAATATGCGATGCCTAACACCAGAGTCTATGTCAACGCTCAGAAGACGGAAAACGGCATTTTCATTGAACTTAAGAACATGTCAGCATCGGAGCTGAACATACCGGCAGAAAACTTGACAGAACGATTCGTACGTGGCGACAGCTCGAGGAATACCGAAGGCAGCGGGTTAGGGCTTGCCATAGCCACCAGCTTTGTTGAACTTCAGGGAGGTAAGATGAAGGTGGAGATTGATGGGGATTTATTTAAGGTTAAAATTACGTGGAAAAAAGGTAGAGAAAATACTCTGTGCAGTCCTTAAAAAGGGTTGCATGGAGTTTGGGGATGGATAAGATTTTGGCGTTATCTTAAGAAAGTGCCAGCTGCCGTGTGTTTCTCCGGGATATTCATAAAAGTGAACCGAGACACCGGCAATAATTTTAGACAAATGATTGAGCTGTTCCCGCAAAGAAGCAATCTCATCATTTAAGCAGACAGCCATTCGTTCATTTCGGCAGAAAGAGAATTTGAGGTGACAAGGTGCGTGTTTGTAGTTTGAGTCATAGAACATCCTTAGAATAAAAGAAATTACAGAATTGTGTAAAAAATATATAACATGGAAAGTTGACAAAAGTCCGAAAACAGACTATAATATAAAGGTCTGTTTTCGGACCTTTTATATTTTATAAACTTAAAAACAAAATATAGGGCGATAGAAGGCGTTTGGAGGGGTGATATGAAAAAAAGAGGGACAAGAGATTGTCTGGCAGAGTATAACGGCATTATCAAGGAAAATGATGATATATACCGTAACCTTGCAAGAATATTTGGATTATCGGAATGCAGTTTCTGGATTTTATATACGCTGCGGACCAACGACACAGCGCTTGCCCAAAGTGAGGTATGCGCCTATATGTACCAGCCTAAGCAGACCGTCAATTCCGCATTAAAGAAAATGGAATCAGAAGGATACCTTAAACTAGAGAAGGGAAAGGATCATAGGAGTAAACAGATTTCACTTACTGCAGGCGGAATTCGCCTTTGCGAAAGAACGGTTGATCGGATCATTGAAAGTGAGCGAGGAGCGTTAGGGCGTATGACGGCAGAAGAACAGGAAATGTTCTTATCGCTTTTTCATAAATATACGGACCTGTTAAGACAGGCGATGCAGGATATTTCACGAAAAGAATGAGGTAAAAGAGGTTAAAAGAAAATTATGAGCGTACAATTATCGGAACATTTTACTTATAAAAAGTTAGTTCGCTTTTGCCTGCCGACAATTGCAATGATGTTGTGTACATCTCTTTATGGAATTGTTGATGGCTATTTTGTTTCAAATTATGTTGGGAAGACGGCTTTTGCGGCAGTCAATCTGATTATACCTTTTCTCATGATCTTAGCTTGTTTTGGATTCATGATCGGCACAGGCGGAAGTGCGCTGGTTGGAAAGACGCTGGGGGAAGGGGCAAAGGAACGCGCCAACCGCTACTTTACGATGATGGTGTATCTAACGCTTATTTTGGGAGTAGTTCTGACGTTGATTGGTATTTTCTTTATGCGCCCTATTTCTTACATGCTGGGAGCTACGGATGCTATGATAGAGGACTGTGTAGTGTACGGTAAGATTATGAATGCCTTCAATATTGCATTTATGCTTCAATTTCTATTCCAGAGCTTTTTCGTCACAGCAGAGAAGCCAATGCTTGGATTTATGGCGACAGTGGCAGCAGGGATTACGAACATGGCGCTGGATGCCTTGTTTATAGCCGTTTTTCATTGGGGCGTGGCAGGGGCAGCATGGGCGTCTGTGATTGGACAATGTATCGGCGGTGTTCTGCCGCTTATTTATTTCCTGCGCCCGAATAGCAGTCTGCTGCAGCTTAAGAAAACGGGGCTTGAAGTGTCGGTCCTTTTGAAAGCCTGCCTAAATGGCTCGTCCGAACTGATGACCAATATATCCACATCCATTGTGGGGATGTTGTATAATTTTCAGTTGATTAAGTATGCAGGAGAAAACGGGATTGCGGCTTACGGTGTCGTCATGTATACGCAGATGATTTTTGCCGCTGTTTTTCTCGGATATACCATTGGAACCGGACCGATCATCAGCTATCACTATGGGGCGGGAAATCATAGTGAGCTGAATAATATGTTAAAGAAGAGTCTGCTGATTATGCTTGGAAGCGGTATGGTCATGCTTCTTATGGCAAGAGGGCTTGCACCGGCACTTTCCGGATTCTTCGTAGGATATGATGCGGAGCTGCTTTCAATGACTTGCAATGCTCTTGCAATCTATGCATTTTCCTTTATTCTGTATGGCATCAATGTGTTTGCCTCATCTTTTTTTACTGCACTTAACGATGGAGGCGTATCCGCGGCGATTGCTTTTTTGCGTACACTGTTGTTTCAGACCCTTGCAGTGCTGATTTTGCCGATTGTGTTCGGACTTGACGGTATCTGGTGGGCGATTACCGTTGCAGAAGCGTTTGCACTGGTGGTTTCAGCCATCTTTTTGCTTACTAAGAGAAAGAAATACCATTACCTATAATGTGCACTCCAGCTGGCAGTCGTAGGGCTCATCTTCGGCATGCTTCTGGTGAATAAACTCCGCGTCCACACATCCCATTTTTTTATAAAATGCCTGGCTCTCCACGGCGGAATGGGCAGATATATATAGTTTTGCAGCGCCCTGCGATTTTGCCCATTCCTTTGCCGTGTGGAAGAGGGAAGCTCCGATGCCCTTGCCGCGCAGATCTTCTGAGACATGGATGCTGGATAAGTCAAGATAGCTTTGTGTATTTCCGAATAACCCGGATTCCACAGAGACAAAGCCTTTCAGCATGCCATGCCAGAAGGCGGCATATACGAAACCGTTGGTGGCAAGGGTATGCTTTAGGCAGGAAATCAGTATTTCATATTCCTTTTCACCCCAATCATCGATAAAATGGTCGTCTTTGATTACCCATTCTGCGTTTTCTTTTCGCCAACACTTGGTGACGACTTGATGGCGGATAAAATCTTTAAATAGATCCCGGCTTATTTCATCTGAGGACAGTGTCCTGTATTGAATCATAGGGTTCTCCTTTGCTGCTATGCTGAATTTGCTGCCTTTCTTAAGAATTATATCATAAAATGTTGGAGTAAATATAACTTTTTCGTTGGATATGCAGAACAAAAATCTGTTCCTGTGGAAACAAAGCAGCCGGAAACGGAAAACCGCCGCAGCCAAAGCCTTCCGCACTTGCGAGTAAATATCCCCGCCTAAAAGAGATTGACAACAGGCTTAAGGAGCAGAACAAAGCAATTTATGAGCGAGAGAAAAAGAGGCTTTCTGCTATCGTGAAGGAATATAAATTTGATTCCGTTCAGGCATTTTATAAGGAATTGAATGCGGCAGAGAAAGAGAATCGTGATTATAAGGCGGCACGTACAGAGTGGGAGAAAGTCTATGGAAACAAAACGGCAGATTCCATTGTAGGCTTATGTCCATTGATTTTTCATTTAAGCAAAGTTTTATCAATTTCCAGCCAGCTTTGAAAGGAAAAAATAATTCGCACTAATATAGCTGAAAATAGCCTTCCTTTGCAAAAAATATAGTAAAATG
>ERZ808054.108-NODE-108-length-105619-cov-11.362064_pt1 | contig 105619 bp, 92 predicted proteins | sample MGYA00380201_ERZ808054 | MGnify/ENA primary metagenome ERZ808054 (study PRJEB31490, sample SAMN06133419) | mouse gut metagenome | isolation source: Z5_2 | host: mice | place: China: Chengdu | collected 2015-05 ... | reverse complement strand
TACAAAAACCTTGGTTGATAATTGGCAGCATATTGAACAGGCATCTGTAAATCTCCTTTTTTCAATATCCACCTGCGAATATCTCCATCTGTAAGGGATGCTAACAATTTCATATTTTTATGTACGAACAATATTTTTTTGCCGCTCTTATCAAGTTGATGCATCGCATCTAATATACTTTTACCTTCGTCTATGCATATTTCATTCATAAATACTTTCAACAATATCCTTTTTTCCTATCAACTATGTTTGTCTAAATCCTCGGAATTTAGAATTTTTATTATAATATAACTCTCTGCAAATTCGTTCTGAATTCTTTGATTGTACTTCTTCGTAGCGTTTAATCAAACGCATATTTGCTTGGTATAATGCTTCATAAATTTCTTCATCGGAATATGATGTGAAGTTAATTGACAGTAAATCCGAATTTGTATGTTTATTCTCATAAAAATCTTCTGTGTCCTTTACCAAACCTTTTTCTATAGCATATTCAAATAACTCTGTTCCCGGGTAGGGAGTAACTGGTCTGATTGTTCGCAATTCAGAATGGTCATCATACTTTATTAGAAAATCTACAGCATCGTCAATAGCACTTATTGGTTCATTAATATTTCCATATATAATATTAAGCCCTGGGCTAATTCCAACCTGAAGTGTGTTTTCAACACCACGGATAATCATATCCCTTGTTAATCCTTTATGCATTATTTTTAAGGTAGCATTATCTAAAGACTCTATTCCATAATTAATGTATACGCATCCCGCCTTTTTCATCTTTTCCAACACATCTATATCGGCAAAGTTAAGACGTCCATTGCAATCCCACTTAATGTCAAGTTTCGCTTCTATAAAAGCATCACATAATTGTATTGTTCTATCTCTTGAACTCATTAACAGTTCATCTGAAAATGCAACATACCGAATATTATACTGTTCCTTTAAATATTGTATTTCCTTTATAATACTCTCTGCACTTCTTGGTCTGAATCCTCTATCAAGACGGTAGCAAAAATTACATGCAAATATACATCCCCGTCCTGACAAAACTGGTACACAATGCTCATTTCGATTTATGTTTGGCATCCTGAGCAATGTATAATATGTCATATCAAACAGATCATATGCTGGCCAAGCAATCTCATCTATATTCTTAATCAATTCTCTTGGTTTTGTCTTTACATACCCCCCAGCATTGTCGAGGTATGCAATTCCATCAACACTTTCCAGTGTCCTTTTTCCAGCAAATGCATCAAGCAATTCTACAAAAGTAATCTCTCCTTCCCCAATACCCACTATATCTGCTCCTGTTTTTCGCAAAAAATATTCTGGATCAGAAGCAGGTCCATGACCACCAATCGTATATTTAAACCGTGCTCTATTATTCGATGCATTGATTGCTTCCGAAAGCAACAATAATTTGCGATACTGATAATATCCTCATATTATGCTAACTTCTACCACGTCAAAAAAATTCTTATTTAAGTAATCTGTCAGATGACTGTCAGGCCAATGATAAATGTCCTGCTGATAAACAATAACCTCATGCCCAGCATTTCGTGCCGCAGATGCCAAGTAAGCAAGTCCTTGAGGGAACCAAGAAATATAAGAATCATTGTCATAAACTACCATTAATATCTTCATTATTCTATTTTCCTTTTTACATTATTAAATATTATAAATATCTGTTTTATACCTGTCCAAGTTTTCCCTGAAAAACGTTATTGTATCCCGCAGCCCTTCTTCCAGTGAATACCACTGTTTCCAATCCGTCAGGCGCTTTATTTTCTCATTGCATCCAAGCAGCCTGTTCACTTCGCTCTTTTTTGGTCTTAATCGCTCTTCATCGCAGACAATTCTAGCATTCGGATTTATCTGCCTGATTAATTCTTCCGCAAGCTGCCCAATCGAAATCTCCTTCTGTGTCGCAATGTTGATTTCTTCCCCAATTGTTTTATCAGACTCATAAATAGCTATAAAACCATTGACAGTATCTTTCACATAATTAAAATCTCTTGTCGGCGTCAGTGCCCCTAATTTTATCACTTTCTGACCTGATAACAATTGGGTAATTATTGTAGGAATTATTGCTCTTGCAGACTGCCTAGGACCGTATGTATTAAAGGGTCTTACAATTGTCACAGGTAATTGGAACGACTTGTAAAAGCTTTCTGCAAGTCTATCAGCACCAATCTTGGTTGCAGAGTAAGGCGATTGTCCCTGAAAAGGATGCTTCTCATCTATTGGAACATACTGCGCTGTTCCATATACTTCTGATGTCGATGTTGTCAGCACGCGTGTTGTTTCTAATTTTCTTGCTGACTGTAGGACATTCAAAGTACCTTTAATATTAGTATCAACATAAGTATCAGGTGAGTGATAGCTAAAGGGTATTGCAATCAATGCTGCTAAATGAAAAACCGTATCAACACCCTTCAGTGCTTCTTCCACACCATTTGGATCGCGTATATCTCCCTGAAAAATCTCCACATTTTTCATAATCTCTGACGGCAATGTATCAAGCCATCCCCAATTATTAAAAGAGTTATAATATACAAATGCTTTTACTTGATAACCTTTTTTAACTAACTCCTCTGTCAAATGACTTCCGATAAATCCATCAGCACCCGTTACTAATACTTTCATTTTTCATACCTATCTACTAATATAAAAGAGATGCTAAATATTCATCTCTTCAATCCTCCATTTTCCCTAGTTACTCTACATTCTCCACATTCTGTATCATAATCAGCTTCCCCGTCTGCTGATACAGTTGTACGACACTACTTTCATCTCCATAATATGCATCACTGATCTCGATCGCCCTGTCCAAATCTGCCGAGTCATCATAAATTCCCCAGCCTTCCTGCTGATATTCTCTGACAATCCTGTCATAAGCAATCCACAGCTGCGGTCGCATACTCTCCACTGTCGCTTTTACCAATGGGTGTGGTCGCCACAAAAGCGCTACCTCGTTTTGATTTTCTTTAAATATGTGGAAAACGTACTCCATCTTTTCAAGTATTTTCTCATTATGTGTCAACAATCCAGCGACGCTTGTGTTGTAGAAGATAATCTTCTTCCAAGTGCCATCCGGCTTCTTGATAATTTTTAGCCATTCCTCCGGCACTTTGATGTCCTCTCTCCTCGTATTTGCCACCTTATCAAACTTCGGTGAACCGAGTCCGAGAATCTTGTTCTCGAGATATTTTCTGGCTTTTTCGCTGTGATCATTGGCTGCATCCATGAGTACCTTGATATACACTTGACGCATGTCCTCTGATTGTACGACGACTTTGTCCGCATTGTACACACCCGGCACGGTGCAGAAGTGTTTCATACCTTCTATTCTCTCATCTTCGTCGGGCTTGATTTCATCGAAAACAAAATACGGAATATAAACAAGCTTGTCTGTAAACTTTTTTAAGTTGTCTGAATAAAAAAATGGATGTACGCTTGTGACAAGATTTAAATTATCATAAGGATTGTGTATATAAATCATATCCGGCCGATGCTTCTCAAAATCAAACTCGTCATATCGTGTGATTGGAACATAGGCGGGATACTGGTCTGCTTCATAGTGCATCTCTCGAAAGCTTCCATCTGGATTTTTATCATAATATGGTATCGGAATAACATAAGCGTCACAATTTTCATCTTCATCCGCCGCTTTCCATACGCTCTCTAAACTATCCCACATGCTTGCCTTGTATGGCAGAAATACTGCTTCTTTTCTGACTACAATATCATTCTTGACGCTGTTCTCAATTTTGATGAGCTGCTTTTTTAGAACTTTGTTGATCTTATTTTCGTTGAAATGATTACTTGTCAGTTCCTCATATATGTGAAAAAGAGTTTCACAATACTCTTCCACATAAGAAACTGTAATGTGCTCCTGATTTTCTAGTCTTTCAATATTTTCACCGAGGGAAACTGCAAACTCCTGGCACTCTGCTATCATATTTTGTGCCACTGCCATTCTTTTTCGAAGCAATGCTTCTTTGATTTCTTCATGAGCTTGGTGCAGACTTTCTATCAGCCCTAATACTTCCTGTTTCTGTGCACTTCTCACCTCAGATTCCCTCCAGTCTTTAAATTATCATAAGGATTATCGGAACGTTTCCGTCTGCAAATTTTATATGCAAGTATATAAAATTGTGCTTCGCTCCGCGTTAACCGCGGTCCTGGCATACCCGATAGCAGAATGTCGAAAATCGACTTCTCTGCTTAGCTAATGCCGACTTTTACTTATATGTCAGTGTACTTCCCTGCAATCCGCTTCGCGGTAAAATCATCTCTCGATCATTCATTCCCAGTTTTGTACATATGAACCTTTAGATTTTTCTGTATATTTCTTTAGTATGTTTTTCGCAGAATTCAAAGCAATTGTAGTTTTGAATCCACAGCTTTGACAGACAAACTCTTTTCCCTGCCGATTTCCTTCTGCTCCACAATTGGAACAGATTTTTGCAGTTCCCTTAGAATTGATTTGCACCAACTCAATTGCATTAATCTGGCATTTGTAAGCCAATCGTTCCCTGATATAACCATGAAAATTTCGTGCCAGTTTCCGATTTACTGATTTAGAATACAGTTTGGTTTTGTTCTTTGTGACAGGTTTGGCTATCACAATGCAGGCCGGTTTTTCTATCCGAAACATTCTGTTGATTTCTGCGTTAATAAAATTCGTCGTCCTGCGCTTCTCTTTTTCCTTCTGGCGATCATACTTGTGTCTGCCAAGGTTATTTGCCTCTATATTTTGTATTTTCTGGCGGTTTCCACTCTCAGCATTCTGTCTATATGCTGTGTATATTCTACGACGCTCCTGATTTTTTCTTACAAGCCGCTCTGTCTCGGGACTGATTAGATCTGCTAGCGCAGCTCCATATACATGTTCATTAGACAAGGTAAACATATCGTAATTTCCAATATGAATACACACCGTATTGGTATAATCACTATGTTGCTTGATTTTTACTTCTGTCGGAACCGCAAGCGCCACAAAATTGTCTTTGATGTGAACCTGTATCTGTCTGTCAAACGTCCGGTCATCTTTGAGTGGTATGGAAATCCGCTTTCTAGATACCCTGCATACAATGCGCATCGCTCCGTCTTTATAAGAATAACCATTTGGCGATATTCGGAACGACTCGACATGATCGGTCTTTGGCTGGGTCAGATATCTTCTAGTCAGCCTGCACAACAGATTGTTCAACCTATTCACATCGATATCAAGACCAGATGCGATTCTGGGCATCTCATATTCCTGACGGTTTAAGACTGCCGCATAGACATTTCCCATTTTGAGCACTGTTCTGAGATAGATTCTGTCATCGTCACTCAAGTTCTCATTGGCTGTAATTTTCTCACCAATCTTGTTTTTTATTATGCCCCAACTGCATTTGATATTTGTGACTGCGTCTGCAACTGCAAGCTCATAATAAACTGCTGGAAGATTGAGCTGCTCCCTTAGCCCGCAGTAGCGCATTTCGTTCAAAATGGTATACACAGGCGTCAGACTGTTTAGTTTTTTGACTCCTGAATATCGCTCGTACACATAATTTTTGACTTTACAGCAGTCTGTAGCGATTCCTCTTAGAAAGATCATTGTTTCTTCTGGCAATGATTCACTGTACTGCCAGACAATCTTTGTCATGCTACTGTCCGAAGGCATCATTTACATCCTTTTCGTCATTGTGCAGCAGTATAACATGCTAACATTGTAATACTGCCAGATCTCATCGGATACCATATTTCTGTTCTTTAGATTTTCTTAGATTTTCTTAATCTACGAAAAATTAGTTTTGCTACTGGTAATTAAGGAAGTATGTACCTTATTTGACCCAGAACATGACCCATTAATTTTTTAAGAGGAGTATCGTAATAAGTTTTAGAACATTTTTATGTTGATTTTGTTGATATGTATTTCTGATATGTATTTTGGATATTGACCCAGAATTTGACCCCAAATGACTATTTAGGCTGAAAAAACTGCCATTTTCCATATATTTCTATGTAATTTTATCAATAATTTGGGCAAGAATTAAAAAAAAGAATTGTCAAGAAGGTTAAAACGTGGTAGACTTATGTCGATATAAAGTTATATCATTGAAAAATATGATTATATCGTTTTCGTAGATTAAGAAAATCTAAGATAAAATACACGCTAACTCCCATCTGCCTGCCTTAGCAGGCGTACAAATCAGGATGGTGAAATTTTATATTTCACACTAAACTCACTAATTTATCTTAAAGATGCACTGTCGTCTTATATCACTCTTTCAGCATAACTCCTTTCTTTGATCTGCCTTTTCTTTTCCCTGTGGAGATTCTCAAAAATACCATCTTACACCTATTTTAAATCAAGAATAATACTATTTCCTTCGTCATTTACAACCATCCAATAACACTGTTATTCACTATTTCAAAAAGGATTTTGACATACAAAAAAGCCTTGCAGTGATTCTGCAAAGCTTTTTTGCGCTTCATACCAACACGTTATCTAAAATACAGAACGCCAGCTTCAAAAATCTTCAAATCCTGTTCCCCATAGATATTCATGGCTACGCCATCTCCGCGGCGCTCCACGTGTGCCATCTTGCCAAGGCATCTTCCGTCAGGGGAGGTGATTCCTTCGATTGCAGCGTAGGAGCCGTTCACGTTCCACTCCTCGTCCATGGAGATATTGCCGTTAAAATCAGCATACTGTGTCGCAACCTGTCCGTTTGCAAGAAGCTTGTCAATCCACTCCTGCGGCGCCACAAATCTTCCCTCGCCGTGGGAAGCCGGTGTCACGTAGGTCTTGCCAAGCTCAGCGAGCTGTAGCCATGGCGACTTGTTTGTGACAACTTTTGTGTAGACCATCTTGGAAATATGGCGGTTGATGGTGTTGTAGGTAAGCGTCGGAGAATCTTCCTTCTGCCCGACTACCTCACCATAAGGCACCAGCCCCAGCTTGATCATCGCCTGGAATCCGTTACAGATACCGAGTGCAAGACCGTCCCTTTCATTCAGCAGCTTGTTGACTGCCTCCTTCATCTTTGCATTCTGAAATGCCGTCGCAAAGAACTTCGCGCTTCCGTCCGGCTCATCGCCTGCTGAGAAACCGCCCGGGAACATGATAATCTGTGCCTGTGCGATTGCTTTCGTAAACGCATCAACAGAATCCCTGATATCCTCCGCCGACAGATTGCGGAATACTTTTGTCACGACATTGGCACCCGCGCGCTCAAATGCGATGGTGGAATCATACTCACAGTTTGTGCCGGGGAATACCGGTATGAATACCGTCGGTTTTGCCACTTTGTTTTTGCATACATAAATGTCTTTGGTGTCGTAGAGCTTTGTCTCGATTGCGTCTGTGCCTTTTACCGCCTTTGTCGGGAATACTTTTTCAAGCTTTGATGTCCATGCCTTCAATGCCTCTTCCATCGACACGGTTGTATCTTTGTACACAAAGCCCTCGTTCTCTGCGCGCACTGTAGCGACCGTTCTGTACGCCGCGCCGCCTGCCTCAAGTGCCGAAAGCTTGCTTGACGGCACTTCCGCGATGATGCTTCCTGTTTCATTCGCAAACAATGCTTTTGCGTCAAGTGCGCTGTCAAATTCCACGCCCATTTTGTTGCCAAATGCCATCTTCGCCGCAGCTGCCACAATACCCTTGGAGTCAAGTGCATAAGCCGCGACAATCACCCTGTCGGCGATCAGCTTCGCAACGCTGCTGTACAGTTTCATAACGTTCTCATAATCAGGGAGGTCATACGCATTTTTCGGTAAATCAAACACAACAAGCTTGTCCCCTGCATTTTTTAACTCTGGCGTAATAATATCCTGCTGCTTCGCAACATCAACGGCAAAGGAAACGAGTGTGGGCGGCACATCAATCTCATTGAACGTGCCTGACATGGAATCCTTACCGCCAATCGAGGGCAGTCCGTAGCCAATCTGTGCGTCATACGCGCCGAGCAGCGCCGCAAACGGCTGGCTCCAGCGGGCATCTTCCTCTGTCATACGCCTGAAATATTCCTGAAAGGTAAAGCGAATCTTGGTGAAGTCTCCGCCTGCTGCCACAATCTTTGCCATGGATTCCGTCACGGCATACACAGCACCGTGATATGGGCTCCAGCTCGACAGATATGGGTCGAAACCGTGCGCCATCATTGTCACGGTATCCGTCTTTCCCTTTAAAACAGGGAGCTTTGCCACCATCGCCTGTGTCTCTGTGAGCTGGTACTTTCCACCGTAAGGCATGAACACACTGCCTGCCCCGATGGACGCGTCAAACATTTCCACCAGACCTTTCTGTGAGCAGACATTGAGGTCATTTAATGTGGCAAGAACTGCTTCCTTGACATCATTCTTTTCGAGCGCCTCCGCAACCTTTTTGACTGCTGTCTTATGAAAATAGTTGTCCTCTTTTACAGGCGTTTCCACGAACACACCCGTCTCCTGATGCGCACCGTTTGTGTCGAGAAAGGCTCTCGCAATATCCACAACCTTGCTGCCGCGCCACTTTAATACCAGTCTTGGCTCCTCGGTGACGACCGCAACCTTCACGGCCTCCAGATTCTCCTCGGCAGCATACGCAAGGAACTGGTCAGCATCTTTCGGGTCCACAACGACTGCCATTCTCTCCTGTGACTCGGAGATGGCAAGCTCGGTTCCATCAAGACCTGCATATTTTTTCGGCACCTTGTCCATGTCCACGACAAGACCGTCCGCAAGCTCTCCGATTGCAACAGACACGCCGCCTGCGCCAAAGTCATTGCACTTCTTGATGATTTTGCTGACCTCGGGTCTGCGGAACAGACGCTGTAATTTGCGCTCTGTCGGCGCATTTCCCTTCTGAACCTCTGCGCCGCAGGTCGTGAGGGATGCCGTTGTGTGCACCTTGGAGGAACCCGTCGCACCGCCGCAGCCGTCGCGCCCTGTCCGTCCGCCGAGCAGGATAATGATATCGCCGGGGTCTGAATTTTCGCGGATAACGCCTGCCCGCGGCGCCGCTGCCATCACCGCACCGATTTCCATTCGCTTTGCCACATAGTTTGGATGGTAGACTTCCTTGACAAATCCTGTTGCAAGCCCAATCTGGTTGCCGTAGGACGAATAGCCGCTCGCCGCGCCGCGCACCAGCTTTTTCTGGGAAAGCTTGCCCCGCATGGTGTTCTCAACGGGCACTGTCGGGTCTGCCGCGCCTGTGACACGCATCGCCTGATAGACATAAGTACGACCGGAAAGAGGGTCACGAATGGCTCCGCCAAGGCAGGTTGCCGCGCCGCCGAACGGCTCGATTTCCGTCGGGTGGTTATGTGTCTCGTTCTTGAAGTTTACAAGCCATTCCTCTGTGATGACGCCCTTTCCATCTTCCTTGTCAATCTCCACTGGCACGACAATCGAGCAGGCGTTTATCTCGTCCGACTTTTCCATGTCCTCGAGCTTGCCGTCCTTTTTGAGCTTGCGCATCGCCATGAGCGCCAAATCCATCAGACAGACATATTTGTCCTTTCTGCCTGCGAAAATTTCCTCGCGGACTGCAAGATAATTTTCATAGGTCGTCTTGATTGGCGCTGTATAATAACCGTCCTCAAACGACACCTCCTTCAACTCCGTAGAAAACGTCGTGTGGCGGCAGTGGTCGGACCAATAGGTGTCAAGCACTCTGACTTCCGTGACTGTCGGGTCTCTGTGCTCCTCATTCTTAAAATAATTCTGAATGTGCTGGAAATCCTTGAAGGTCATGGCAAGACCAAGCGAACCGTAAAGCTCTCTCAGCGTGTCCTCGTCCATATCCGCAAATCCATCAAAACTTCCTACATCGGCAGGTTCCTCAAAAGACTGCACCAGTGTCTCCGGCTTCTCAAGCCCTGTTTCCCGCGAATCTACCGGATTGATGCAGTAACTTTTGATCTTGTCAAACTCACTGTCCGAAATGGTTCCAATCAGCAGATAGGTGACGGCTGTCTTGATGATCGGCTGCTCGTCCTCCTTTAAAAACTGCACACACTGCACTGCCGAATCTGCCCTCTGGTCGAACTGCCCCGGCAGAAACTCCACTGAAAAACAACGGGCGTTTTCCGGCATTTCAATGCGTTCCATATATAAGTCATCAACAGGCGGCTCTGAAAATACACTGCTGCAAGCCTTCTCAAATATGGCATCTGATATGTTCTCCACATCATAACGGATGAAAATTCTAACTTTTTTCAGCCCGGCAATGCCCAGATAGCCCTTCAGTTCCTCCTCAAGTTCTCTCGCCTTCACGGCAAAGGATTCCTTTTTTTCCACGTAAATACGTTTCACTTTTCCCATTTTCTGAGTCCTCCGTAAATTTTTAATATGTAGTAATGATTTCACTTTTCATTATAACGGATTCGTCATATTTTTCAACATATAATCCGCAGAATTTCAACTCCGTTTCCGCAACAGATAAAAATTCAGAACGGTCCAGAGCACGAACTTTCACACTGAGGTGCATAATCTTAACTGTAAGCAACACCTATATTGACACAGGAGGATATGCACATGAATGATTACAGCAAAATCACAGCCCTTTACTCCCGCCTATCCGTGGGGGACGAGGACAGGGACGGCGGCGAGAGCAACAGCATACAGAACCAGAAGAAATTTCTGGAAAGCTATGCCAGACAGTTAAAATTAACCAATATCTGGCATTACATTGACGATGACGAAAGCGGCAGGTTTTTTGACCGTTCTGCTTACTCCCGCATGACAGAGGACATGGAAAACGGCAAAGTCGGCGTGTGCATTATGAAAGACATGACCCGTTGGGGGCGCGACTTTCTTCAAGTGGGAAACGCTATGGAGATTTTTCACAGAAACAACGTGCGCTTTATCGCGGTAAATGGGATATACAGCCAATTATTTACTGAATCTAATAACAAGAGTTTCTTGCAATGGATACTGAAAAATTTCGTTTCCCCACGGCATTACTACACTCAACATTCCATTTGCTATATCAGTAAACAAAAATGTGCCAACATCTGTTTTTTCTTCTTTCCAATCATCAGAGGGATAAACGAGGATTGTGTGCCTATCCAGATTCAAGGTTTCAAGATTAAGCAGATTTAATTCTCCAAATGTGTAATACATATCCCCGCTTTCATCAGTTTCCGCATCTTCTATATACCATGAACCTATACGAAAAGTTTGAATCAAAATTTTTTCGTTATCTGCAAAACCGTAATTGGCATCTTCTCCATACAAATAATCAGAATCATACAAAAATTTGAACTGATTATTCACAATTTCAAGTAATACAAACCCTTCTTCACTCTCACCCGAAGAGTAAGAAAAAATCACATATCTTTCAGACGGTGATAGCAATAATGAACCACCACCATAACCACCAGAATGATATGGGAATTGAAATATATCTTTTGTCCCATCATTTGAGATTAAAAATAATGAAATGTCATCCTCATCCTGTAGAATAATTTTGCTTCCGTCTGCTAAAGTCACAAGATTTACTAAATCCTCCATAAAGGATATACCCCCAATCCCAATTTGTTATTAGTATGCCGACCGAAGTATAGCACATCTCTCCGCTGAAAATGGGGAACAGGATTTTACAACCCTGCCTCCGCTTTCGTCCGCTTCATTCTAACGGCAAAACCGCCTGCACTACGGCGGCGGCTGTCGGCATGTTTTGCGGTGGCCCTGCCCCCGGCCTCTCCTAAAGAACAGAATGGAGTGTTACGCAATAGGGCATGAAAAGGCCTGATTTTTATGCCATCGCGCAGACAGGGTTCGTTAAAATATCTTTTGAAACGTTTCTTCATATGAAATCTAATTTCTGCAGCGTATGGATATTTTCCTGACATAATGTTTCAATACCGCGCATGTAAGAATCCATGTAATCCCATGCAATTCTGCCGTTTTCATCGACGGGCAGAGGAATGGAAAAATCTGTTTTCATGTGACGATTCAATTCATCGACAAAGGCTTTATAATGCAGCTGCCCTTCTTTAAAAATGAGCGCAGCAATATACAGTTTGGCATATTTTGACATGTCGTGTCTGGGTATCAGGACATCGACATTCTGGCTTGTATAAAAAGGTTTTTCCTGAACGAAACAGGAGCCAAGATATTCGCCGCCAAGAGAAACCGTCAGATATCCTGCGGGGTAGGGGATAAGGCCTTCGATTTCGTCGATAAATGCGGTCACGCCATTATTGGCATTGGCTCTTCCTACAAAATTGATCGTAGGATTTGTGTCGGACATTTTGACTCTGTCCAGTTTGGTTCCGCGGTTGATTTCGAAAAGATCGTCATCATATAAATGAAAACGTTTGTAGTTTCGGATATTTATTTTGTGATTTCCGGATTGATTGATATTCTGCAATTGCTCCAGCAAAGCATATACGGGAGATTTCAAATGATTAATATAATGCTCCATGTAGTCCCAGTCAGGATTTCCGTTTTCATCAACGGGCAAAAAGACGGTATCCAATGAATATTTTTTTTCACTGACTTTATCGTTATAATGATATTTCCTTTTGTTGACCATTAAGACCGTGCGCATGAACAAAAACTGATTTTGCGACAGTTTTATGCGCGGTTTCAATATTTTTGCGGAATCGCCGCATACGCAGCCGTTTTCCTGATAGGTAATATGTCCCGAGGAACCGCTTCTTGCGACCGTCAGGCATGCTTCTTTGCAGACACAATAGCCTTTTTCGATACAGTATTTTTCATCTATCATTCCGATACAGCCATTATTTTCTTCACCGCTTTGAATAGCGGGAAGGGTTCCGGGATGTTCATACAGTTCATGTTTCGTAATTCCCTTGCCGTTGATAATTTCAAACAGGCTTCCAATGGAAAATTCCTGCCATTGGTCGATATTTATTAAGCTCATTTGCTGTCGCCTTTCACAATAATCACGGTATTTTCTGCCTGTGACGTAACTTTGCTCCCATAGAGGACTTTCTGAAGCAGTTTTTCTTCAAATGCTTTTGGTGAAATTCCCAGGCGGAACATTTCATAATCCATCAATGTTTTGACAAAATCTTCCTCATATATTTCAAATGGTTTTTCGGGCATCTGATAGGACAGATGTTCAGCGGGGTTTATAATCTGCCGTGTATGATATTTGACGTCATCTCCATCGCGAATTGCATTGATCCAGTATTCCTCTATTGCGTCCCAGCGGTTTTTGATATCCTGACGTCCCTGGTTTTTGACGGTTTCCAGGCCGTCATCCTCGATATAATAGCCTATAATATTTCTGTTATTCTGAGGTCTGCCCGTTTCAAAAACAAAGATTGAAGCAGTAACACCGATGCCAAAAAATAAATTTTCAGGCATTTTTATGATGGTAGTAAGAGAGTGCTTTTTAAGCAGTTTTTTTCCATTGTCTTTCTCGAGTTTTTTATCGGGCATAATGATTGCGCATTTGGTATTTACGGGAACATGATCGAGAATGTTTTCGACAATTTTCATACAGCCGTATTTGCGTTCGTATGGTGGGTTCATCAGAACCTTTGTAATTGGTTTGCTTTGAATCCAAATAGCGGCTTCATCGGATTTTGCATCCAACTGGGCGAGATTTGTTTTGCCGTCTTTATGTATCATCATGTTTGCGCATGCCAATGCGAATACCTTCCGGTACATTTCGATTCCATACAGCTGTTCGGATATTATTGTTTTGGCTTTTGCTGTTTTGATGCCGCCGGCCGCCTTTATCATATTGCACATGGATTTTACAAGAAAAGCGCCGCTTCCGCATGTTCCGTCCAAAACTTTATCGTTTTCGTTCACATCGATTAATCTGTACATAAACGAAGTAACATGGTCGGGGGTAAAAACCTGTCCGGCGTCGGCTTTTCCCCGGTACCGATTGAATTCATTGAAAAAGATAGCCATAACGTCTTCGCCGTTCCAGTAATCGGAATTAACAAGATTGGCAATTTCACAGACATTGTCGATGAAATCGTTAATTGCGGCCTGATCTTCGGTAATGGCCATGCGCACAGCAGAATATTCTTCCAGTAAAACATCGAGTTTGTCATTTTGCTTTTTATCGTCTTCGATGGCTTTGGAAAGCGCATGATAGATCCAGTTATGGAAAGTGCTGTATCCCATTCCTTTCAGCTTTTCCAGGCCGTTTTTCGGATTATATCTTTGAGCGACCAGGGCACAGGCGGTAAAAATCATTCTGTCCTGCAAATCCTGCATACCAAATTTGAAATGCAGGCTGTTGTTAATCTTCTGCGTAACTTCATAAATGTGCTGTTTGTCGATTTTATTTTCGGTGTACAGGGAGATATAATACTCCTTGTTTTGTAAATCAGGGGCGATGCAGTCAATTTCCATTTTGTCTTTAAATACGCGGATATCTTTTCCGTTATACAAAATTCCGATGACTTTATGATATCGCCGCAGAACGATTTCTATGTTTTTCAGCAGTTCATCTTTCCATTTCTGCTGCGAAAGATCTTCTTTTTCTGATTTTGTTTCGAGGATAATTGCCGGTTTCCCGGTATCTTTCGGAAAATACCATCCATCGGGTTTGTTGGATATTCCACGAAATTCCGTTATTTTCAAGCGCTTTCCGAGTTCAATAAAGGTGGTTAATTGTCCGACCCCGGAAATGATCTCTGTATTTTCTATGTTTATAATGCTTCCGCCGGGCCCGGTAACTGTAAATCCTAAAATTCCGCCGGCAGCATTCCTGACTTCATCTTCTGTACGATAAGCCATGTTATTTCCTCCCATAATAAATTTGGTAAAGAGTATCAGCTCAATTCATATCATACCAGATTACCTGTTTGTATTCCATATAATCATTAAAATTGAATGAAACCCGGTTCCGCCTGCTAAAAAGCCGCATAGCGAAGTGCATTCTCTACGCACGGCGGCAGAAATCCAAACGGACAATCTGCCGCCATTTTTATAGCACCGGTACAAAAAGAGCAAAATATACAATGTATGGATAAAACAGGGATAATTTCAAATCATAATGATATTAAGGTCGAAAACTCTTTGATTTTTCAACCGCTGAATTTGCGTCAGAGCCGGTGATTTGCTTTGAGAGCAGTAAAGCTCTGACAGGGAGGTTTGGAATGGATTTTTTTGATATATTGACAATGGTCGGCGGGCTGGCGCTTTTTTTATATGGAATGCAGACGCTGGGAGATGGGCTGTCAAAAGCTTCCGGCGGGCGTATGGAACGGATTCTGGAAAAACTGACGTCCAGTAAAATCAAGGCCGTTCTGCTGGGGGCCGCCGTAACCGCGGTAATTCAGTCGTCTTCGGCGGCAACGGTCATGGTGGTCGGGTTTGTCAATTCTGGCATTATGAAGCTGTCGCAGGCGGTCGGCGTTATTATGGGGGCCAATATCGGAACTACGGTTACTTCCTGGCTTTTAAGCCTGTCCGGCATCGAAAGCGGAAATTTCTGGATCAGGCTTTTAAAACCGTCTTCGTTCGCGCCCGTTCTCGCGATCGTTGGCGTCTTCCTTTTATTATTTTCGGGGAGTGGGAAAAAGAAGAATCTGGCACAGATTTTCGTCGGGTTTGCCGTACTGATGTTCGGCATGGAAACGATGTCGGATGCGGTAAAACCGCTGGCGGAAGTGCCGGAGGTGAAGAATTTGTTCGTTCTGTTTTCCAGTCCGGTTCCGGGGCTTCTGGCGGGTGTTTTTCTGACGGCGCTTTTGCAGAGTTCTTCCGCGTCCATCGGCATTTTACAGGCGTTATGCGCGGCGGGGGCAATTACCTATGGGAGCGCCGTTCCGATTATTATGGGGCAGAATATCGGAACCTGTGTCACGGCGCTGCTTTCTTCCGTCGGAACTTCTCCGAACGCCAGACGGGCGGCGGTGGTGCATTTGTATTTTAATCTGATCGGAACGGTGGTCTTCATGACACTTTTTTACATTCTGCATGCGGCCGTTGGTTTTTCCTTTATGGAACAGCCCGCGGAAGCATACGGTATCGCTGTGGTGCACAGTGTATTCAACATTTTTGCGGCCTGTCTGCTTTTGCCTTTTGCGGACGGCCTGGAGAAACTTGCGTATCTGACGGTCAAAAGGGATGCTTCCGAAAATATCAAACCCCGTCATGTGGAGGCGGACGCGAAAATGCTCGACAGCAGGTTCCTTGATAAACCTTCGCTGGCGATGGACCAATGCCGGCGGGTGGCTTCTCATATGGCTGTGACTGCCAGGGAATCTTATATGCGGACGCTCGATCTGCTGCATCAGTTTGATGAGGTCAAGGCGGAAGAAATTGGCAGAATGGAAGAGGATACCGACCGTTACGAAGACATGATCGGCACTTATCTGTTAAAGCTGGGAGGTCAGCGGCTTTCGGAAAAAGACAGCCGGACGCTGATGCTTTTTCTGGAATCCATCGGAGATTTCGAGCGGATTTCCGACCATGCCGCGGGTATTATGGAAGCCTATCGGGAAATGTGGGAAAAAGAAAAGAAGTTCTCCAACAAAGCGCGGGTCGAACTGGATATTTTTGCAAGAGCGGTGGCAAATATGATGGAGATGACGCTGGAAATTTTTGACCGGGAAGACGCGGCGCTGGCGCTGGAAATACAACCGCTGTCACAGGTTATTGCTGAACTCGGTGCAGAAGTGCGGACGCGCCATATCAGGAGGCTTCGAAAAGGGAAATGTACGATCGAAATGGGATTTCTGCTGGCGGATATCGTGACCGGCTGTGAAAGAATTGCGGCCCATTGTTCCCACATAGCGGTCAGTGTGATCGAGGTGCGGGAGGAGTCTTTGGAAATACACGGTTGTATGAGTGCGATGCGCGGAAACGAAACGGAGGAACAAAGACAGCTCTATCAGGGATTCAAAGGAAAATATGTTTTGCCATAAGAGATTGACCTTCCCGTTAAAAAAAGATAAACTGTTATCAGAACAGTTTCGGGAGGAAAAGGACAATGACATATCAGGAAGTACTGGAAAACGCGAGAGGCTGCATCGGGGCGTATTGTAAAGCCTGCCCGGTCTGCAATGGCAGGGCATGTAAAAATCAGATACCGGGGCCGGGAGCAAAGGGCATGGGCGATACGGCGGCCAGAAATTTCGATAAATGGCAGGAAATCCGCGTCAACATGGATAATATCTGCGATAACAGGACGCCGGATACGACGCTTACGCTGTTTGGAAAGACTTTCCGGTATCCTTTTTTTGCGGGCCCGGTGGGCGCCGTCAATCTGCATTACGGTGAAAAATACAATGATTTAAGCTATAACGATCTGATGCTGCGAAGTTGCGTGGAAAACGGCATTGCGGCCTTTACGGGGGACGGGACGAATCCGGAAGTGGTCATTCAGGCGGCGAAGGCGCTCAGAGAGGTAAACGGGCAGGGCATACCGACCATCAAGCCCTGGAACATGGAGACGATCCGGGAAAAAATGCAGCTTTGCAAAGACGCCGGCTGCTTCGCGCTGGCGATGGACATTGATGCGGCAGGGCTTCCTTTTTTAAAGAATATGACGCCGCCGGCAGGCAGTAAAAACGTAGAAGAGCTTCATGAAATCGTGCAGATGGCAGGCGTTCCATTTATCGTCAAAGGCATTATGACCGTTAAGGGCGCGTTGAAAGCAAAAGAAGCGGGCGCGGCGGCGATTGTTGTCAGCAATCACGGCGGCCGGGTGCTTGACCAGTGTCCGTCCACAGCGGAGGTGCTTGCGGAAATCGCGGATGCTCTGCGGGGAAGCCAGGTGAAGATTCTGGCAGACGGCGGCCTGCGCAACGGCACGGATATTTTCAAGGCGCTGGCGCTGGGAGCCGACGGCGTGCTGATCTGCCGTCCGTTTGTCACGGCATTGTATGGCGGCGGAGCCGAAGGCGTCAGTATATATATTGAGAAGCTGGCAGGAGAGCTGCGCGATACCATGTCGATGTGCGGCGCGGGGAGTCTTTCGGAGATTACGCGTGAGATGGTGCGGATATAGCCGGGAGATCATACTGAAAAAAGAAAGAAACGTGTATATAACCGTATGGCTTTATGTCATGCGGTTTTTATTATTTGACAGGAAATTAATGCAGGAAGAAGTCACTTTTCCGGGTTTATGAACGTATATAGGTTGAAAAATCAAAGATTTTTCAACCGCGAATTTGTGCCGACGCTGATAGCGTCTTGCTCCAAAGTTCGCAGACTGAGAGAGAAGGGCACAGTTATTAGAATGAAACAGATAAAGCGCGCGTCTGTTTCGGAAAGGAGTGGTATGGAACAGAAGATGGAAGCGGTTCTGCACACATACGGGAATCTGCTATATCGGACCGGTATGATGATGCTTGGAAACACGCAGGATGTGGAGGATGTTATACAGGAAGTGATGCTGAAATATATGCAGAAGGCACCGGCTTTTTCCGACGCCGAACATGAAAAGGCATGGTTGCTGCGGGTAACGGTCAATTTGTGCAAAGATATGCTGCGGTTCCGGGGAAGGCATCGGTATTTTCCGATCGATGAGCTGGAGCTTGGGGACGATGACGGGAAGGATGCGGAAAGCAGGGAACTTTTGGAAGAAATCGCCATGCTTCCGCAGACATATAAGATTGTGCTCTTACTGCATTATGTCGAAGGGTATTCGCTGAAAGAAATCGCGGCGATTCTTGCCCTTTCGGAAAATGCGGTCAAGAAGAGAATGCAGCGGGCGAAGGCGGCTTTGAGAAAAAAACTGGAAGCATAAAATCTGACAAAAATAGGAAGAGGAGAATCTATCATGAATCATGGAAAAGAAAACAATCATACAGGAATGAAACTGGAAGAAAGACTGGAAAACGGCGGCTGGAAGGATGCTGTGCGGGGAATGACGCTGCCGCAGCAGATGAAAGAGTCGCTTCTCGGACAGATGAAAAATGTGCCGATGAAAAAAAGACAAAAGGCCGGAAACAGTATATGGTACCGCCGCCGTGCCGGAATCGCCGCGGCCGCAGCCTGTACGCTGCTCGTTCTTGCGGTCTCCGGCATGACGGCCCATGCAGTCTATGTCAGGAATCATTTGAATGTCTTTTTCGAAAAAGGCATTACCAAAGAACAGATGCACGGGATTGAGGAACAGCTGCTGCAGATGGAAGGCGTGGTGTCATGCCGCTATATAGATGGCGGCACCGCATGGAAGATTTTTGGAGAGACTTATCTGACGCCGGAGCTTATGGAAGAATTTACATCTAATCCGCTGGCGGATTCCGACAGTTTCAGGGTAGGAGTAGCCATCGATGCGGATGCGGAAGAAATGAAAGAGCTGATCGGGGAACTGGACGGCGTAAGGCTCGTATCGGGGCTGTGGGAAGAATAACCTTTACGGGGAAAGCAGAACCGCCACGTTTATAACAAAAAGCCGTCGTTTCATGACAACACATTAAGAATTTGCCGGGGCCGCCCGATATTAATTATAAGACCGGAGAATGGATTCTGAAAGTAATAGGCCAGGGAGAGGCAGGAAGGAACGTTTAAGTTACATCTATGAAAATCGCGATCTGTGATGATGAAAGCAGAAGCAGAGAAGGCATCAAGAACATACTGAAGGAAGCGTTCCCTGATATTGAATTGAGAGAGTTTTCCTGCGGACAGGAATTGGCAGAGGCAGCAGGTACGGATTATTTGCCGGATATTATCCTGATGGATATTGCGGTGAACGGCATGGACGGAATGGATGGCATGGAGACGGCTCGGCGGCTGCGAAAGATGTCTCCGGCTACGATTCTGATTTTTGTGACGGGCGTCAGAGAACAGGTATTTCAGGCATTTGACGTGGGCGCTTTCCATTATCTGTTAAAACCGGTGGAGGCGGAAAAACTGATTTCCGTTGTGAAAAGGGCCGTTGTGGAAGTGGAAAAGACAAATGCAAAACCCAGGTATATGCTTGTCAAAGTGCCGGGTGGGTACAGGCGTCTGAATACGGAAGATATTTTGTACGCGGAGAGCGACGGCCGGAAAGTGATTCTGCACCTGAAACAGGAAAATCTGGAATTTTATGAGAAGATGGAAGAGCTGGAACAGCGGCTTGGCGAGGGATTTTATCGGTGCCACAGAGGATATCTTGTGTCGCTTGCGGAAATCCGGGAATATGACAATGCCAATATCCGCATGAGCAACGGGGAAACGGTTTATCTTGCCAAAAGGAAGTACGGAGAGTTTGTGCAGATTTATGGCAGGTATCTGCGGGAATAAGTTTTGGGCGGGAGAAGGAGCCGTGAAAAGGAGCGGAAATCCGGATTTGCATTTCCATGACAGAAATTCCGCGGTTGATGACAAGGCCCTTTAGTTTCCGTAGAAAAACCCGATATATTGTATGAGAATATTCTTAATTGCTGCAGTCCGAAAGTGCGGAATGTGCCGGGCTGTATAATTTGAAAAAGGGGTGGAATAACGATATGAGAGTCACAAGAAATTTTATGAGCGCAATGCTCGGAATCGGAACCAGAACATCAGGCAGCCGGAGACGGCGTATGAGTTATTTGCAGCCGACAGGAGCCGACCGTTTCCTGAATGCCGGGAAAACGAATCAGTCAGGCGCTTCTCAGGCGGTATACCAGAATATGAAAAAGTATGCGGGAGAGCTGCAATATACGGCTTCCGAACTGACAAAGACAGGGGATGATTCCCTCTTTGCAAAGGCGAAAGAAAGCGGCGATACGACCGGTATCGTAAAACAGGTGAAAGAATTTGTTGACAACTATAACGGGATGGTACGAAGTTTAAAGAGCAGCGGAAGCAGAACGGATCAAAGTTATCTGAACCAGTTAAGTGCCAACGCGATGATGTGCCGGTCCGCCCTGCAGGCTACGGGCGTTACCCAGAATGCGGACGGTACGCTTTCGGTGAATGATAAAGCCTTAAAAGGCGCGACGCTGGAGCAGCTGGAAAAAGCCTGGGGCAGCGAGGGCACTTTCGTGAAAAAGACGAGTGCGGCGGCGGTGAATGTACAGGAAAATGCCGTATCCGGCATGAACAACCTGATTAATAATACGTACAGCAGCCTGCTTAAAAACTTCGGCTCAAGGGGCAATTATTTCAATTTCTTTTCATAAGATTTTCCGGAGGCAGTTCCTGCGGATAATGTGCCGGCCGACTGCGTCTGCGCACATATCCGGCAGTTGATGCGGGAAGCATATGCTGTGTGCGGGACGCGGGGCTGACGGAAAGGATATATCGTGTATGCACTGGATACAGGGAGAAAAGCCGGTGGAATATCATGTGGTCAGATGGGATAACAGCACATTCCACAACCACGACAAACGGCCCGGACGAAAGATGCTGGGCGGAGTTTCCTTTGACGGGGGCGGAGGAGGCGGAAACAGGGCGAATACGCAGCAGACGGGTGTGCAGATGGCACAGCCGTCTTTTTCGCATACGGTCGAGGAAGAATGGTTCGGAAACAGCATGGCGGAAACAGGGCTGTACGGAGGCGGAAGTGCGAAAGACGGACTGCGCGGAAACGGCAGAACGGAAGAGGGGCCGGGCACTTTGAAGAAGCAGATCACAGCCGTATCCGGGAAAAGAAATATGCGGGATACGATGGAGATCAGAACCGCACCGGAAATTGCGGATAATAAAATAACGCCGGAATCCGCAGAAATGAAAAACGCGCTGGAAGCGGCAGCAGGCGGACAGGCGGCCGTGCCGGAAGAAAAAAGAAGCCGTGCGGTACTGCGGCTGATACGAAAAGCCGGAAACGGCATACAGGCTTTCCTGCGCGGAATGGAGCAGAAGGCCGGACAGAAGAATCACAGAAAACCTGCGAAGAAACATGAGGAGGGAACAAGGACCGCCGAAAGGGAAATCTTCGATCGTATGCCGGCGGAACAGTCCTATCTGCTGGATTCTTATAACAAATATGGGGAAAGAAGTACGCTTGGAAGATAAGCTGTTGACGTTCCGTTTCGTTCCTGATAAAATGTGAGCAACTTAGGTTGAAAAATCAAAGGCTGAAAGAAAGGCATGGTTATCAGATTGAAAATCATGCCGATGCACTGATTTATAATCCTTTCGGATGATTGCGCGTCTGCACGGCGGGCGGAGAAAGGGAGCGGATATGGCAGAAGAGAAAAAAGCAGCCCTTCCGCAGGCATTTACGGAGCGCATGCGGAAGATGCTGGGGGAAGAATATGAAGATTTTCTGGCGGCTTATGAGAAAGAGCGATGGTATGGACTTCGTTTGAACCCGTTGAAAACGGATAAGGAAACTTTTTTACGGCGGATGCCTTTTACGCTGGAGTCCGTAAAGTGGACGGAAGAGGGTTTTTATTACAGGCCGGAGCAGCAGCCGGGAAAACATCTTTTCCATGAAATCGGGGTTTATTATATTCAGGAACCGAGCGCGATGTCGGCGGCGGAGGCGCTTTTGCCGGCGCCCGGCGAGCGGATATTGGATTTATGCGCGGCGCCCGGCGGGAAGAGTACGCAGATTGCCGGAAAAATGCGGGGAGAAGGGCTGCTTGTTTCCAACGAAATCATTTCCGGGCGGGCGAAAATATTATCCCAGAACATCGAGAGGATGGGAATAGCCAATACCGTTGTGTGCAATGAAACGCCGGAACGGCTGGCGGCGTTCTTCCCCTCTTTTTTTGATAAGATTCTGGTAGACGCGCCCTGTTCCGGTGAGGGAATGTTTCGAAAGGATGAGACCGCCATAAACGAGTGGTCCCCGGAACATGTGAAAATGTGCGCCCAAAGGCAGCGGTCGATTCTGGAGCAGGCGGCCTGTATGTTAAAGCCGGGCGGCACGCTCGTCTATTCGACCTGTACTTTTTCGGAAGAGGAAAATGAAGGCGTGATCGAAGATTTCCTGAAAGAACACCCGGCGTTTTCCATCGAAAAAGCGGAATTGGGACGTTTTTTTGCGCCGGGCAGAAGCCGGACGGGAAGCCCGGCATGCCGGATCGAACATACGATGCGGCTGTGGCCGCATAAACTGGCCGGGGAAGGTCATTTTATCGCAAAACTGAAAAAGGCCGGCACGCTGCTTCCCGATTTGCCGGATGCCTGCGAAAGAAGGCCGGCAGACAGCCAAGATGCCCGTGCAAAGAAAGAAGCCGGGCGGAAAAAGGAAAAAAAGCAGTCGGACAGCATCGGCCTGTGCCGCGGTTTTTTGCGGGAAGAGCTCGGCCTGTCGGAAGCTGTTTTTGAAAAATTTGACAAAGGCGGCAGTTTCGTGACATTTGGCGAACAGGTATACTGGATGCCCCGGCAGATGATTCCGTTAGAAGGGCTGAAAGTCATCCGTCCCGGCCTGCATCTTGGCACGGACAAGAAGATGCGTTTCGAACCTTCCCATGCGCTCGCGCTGTATCTTTCCGGGGAAACGGTAAGGCAGCGTTATGAGATGACGGGAGAGCAGGCCGAAAGGTATCTGCGGGGAGAGACTTTTGCCTGTGACGATAAGCTGAAAGGCTGGATGCTTTTGACGATAGAAGGATTTTCGGCCGGATTCGGCAAGGCAGGAAACGGGCAGATGAAGAACCATTATCCGAAAGGATTAAGAAAAGAAAGGACGCTTTTCTGAAGCAATGATAAGCCGCCCCATTCAGGGGCCGGGCGGGAATGGAGGAACTACTATGCCAAAATGGTTAAAAGACGCGGTATTTTATGAAATTTATCCACAGTCCTTTATGGACTCGAATGGAGACGGTATCGGTGATTTCGAGGGAATCATCGGGAAGCTTGATTATATCAGAGGGCTTGGCGCCAATGCGATCTGGATGAACCCCTGTTATGATTCCCCTTTCCGGGATGCGGGATATGACGTGCGCGATTACAAAAAGACGGCGGCGCGCTACGGCAGCAACGACGATCTGGTGAGGCTGTTTGACGAGATCCATAAAAGGGATATGCACATCCTGTTAGATCTGGTTCCCGGCCATACTTCCGAGGAGCATGTGTGGTTTCAGCAGAGCAGCCGGGCAGAGCATAACGAATATTCGGACCGGTATATCTGGACCGATAACTGGTTCCAGTCGCCGGAGGGACTTAAATCCGTAGCGGGAGAGAGCGAAAGGAACGGCGTTTATGTGCTGAATTTCTTTAAATGTCAGCCGGCTTTAAATTACGGATTTCTGCATCCGGAGCAGCCCTGGCAGAAGGGCATGGACGACCCGGCCTGTATCGCGACGAAAGAAGCGATGAAGGATGTTATGCGCTTCTGGCTGGAGAAAGGATGCGACGGTTTCCGGGTGGATATGGCGGATTCCCTCGTGAAAAACGATGATGAAAAGAAAACGGGAACCTGCATGATCTGGAAAGAAATCCGGGAAATGCTGGATAAGTCCTATCCGGAGGCGGCGCTCGTCTCGGAATGGAACCGGCCGACGCTGGCGATTCCAGCCGGATTCCATATGGATTTCTGTCTGGACTGGGGCGGAAACTGCTATAACGTGCTGATGCGGGACGTAAAGAACGGAAAAAATAACAGCTTTTTCCGAAAAGACAGCACGCGAAGCGTGTTGGACTTTTTCGATGAATATCTGGAAAGCTACGAAAAGATCAAAGAAATCGGGCATTACTGTCTGATTACGGGAAATCACGATACGGTGCGCGCTTCCTACTTTCTGGACGTGCAGGAATTGAAACTGGCCTATGCGTTTCTCTTTACCATGCCCGGAAATCCTTTTCTGTATTACGGGGATGAAATCGGAATGCGCTACCAGTCCCGGCTGCTCACAAAGGAAGGCGGCTATACGAGAACCGGCTCCCGTACGCCGATGCAGTGGGATGATACGAAGAACCACGGCTTTTCCGACGCGGAACCGGAACAGCTTTACCTGCCGGTTGACATAACAGAGGATGCGCCCACCGTACAGTCACAGGAAAGGAACCCGGATTCGCTTCTGAATACGGTGAAAGATATTCTGAAAATCCGCAATGAGAAAGAAGATTTAAAAGACAATACGAATCTGGCGCTGCTTTATGCGAAAGCGGGAGAGAGAGCGTTTGCTTACCGCCGCGGCAGCCTTCTGATGCTGTGCAATCCCTCCGGACAGGAAACGGCCCTCAGGGCTGACTGCTTTACAGACGTTCCGGATATGTCCAAAGCGGAAAAACTGTATGAAATCGGCGGCGCCGGTTATGCGGACGGCAGCTTTCTGCTGGGCGCCCAGACATTTGTGATCTGGGAAATGCAGGCGGCAAAATAAGGGCGGCAAAATAAAAAAATAACCCAAACGTACCACTTGTAAATTAACTCTGCCTGGAATATACTTATATCTGGAGCCATTAGTTGGGGAGTCAATAGATATGTTATTTTCCAGTGTAGAGTTTTTATTCCGGTTTTTACCGGTTTTTATGTTAATATATCTGTTAGTTCCCGAAAAATACCGCAATATTGTGTTGCTTTCGGGAAGCTTGCTTTTCTATGCGGCGGGAGAACCTTATTATGTTCTGCTGCTTATTTTGTCTATTTTTGTGAATTACGGCGCAGGGAAACTGATTCTGGAAAAAGAGAAAAATACCGCAAAAAACGTCCTGATTTTATCGCTTATTTATAATTTCGGCATGCTTTTTGTCTTCAAATATTGGGATTTTGCCGCCGAAATAGTCAATTATTTCCTCACGGAGGAGAAAATGCCGGTTCTGGCGCTTTCTCTGCCGCTGGGAATCAGTTTTTACACATTCCAGATCGTTTCTTATCTGTTCGACTGTTACCGCGGCAAATTGAAGGAGAAGGCTGATTTTGTATCTTTTGCGGCATATGTGACAATGTTTCCGCAGCTGGTGGCCGGACCGATCGTCAAGTACGAGGAAGTCGCGGAACGGATGAAAGAGCGGAAAATCAGGGCAAAGGCGGTGGAAAGCGGACTGAAGCTTTTCAGCATCGGACTCGGTTTTAAAGTATTGCTGGCGAACCAGATCGGAACGCTGTGGAATACCCTGATGTCGGCGGGGCCGGGCAATCTGTCTCCGGCGGCGGCATGGATGGGCGCGTTTGCCTATTCCTTCCAGATTTATTTTGATTTCTGGGGATATTCCCTGATGGCGAAGGGACTTGGAAAGATGCTCGGCTTCCGGATTCCGAGAAACTTCAACGATCCGTATAAATCCAAATCCATTTCGGAATTTTGGAGAAGATGGCATATTACGCTCGGAAGATGGTTCCGGGAATACATATATATTCCGCTCGGCGGCAACCGGAAAGGATTTTTCAGAACGGCGCTGAATCTGTTTATCGTATGGAGTCTGACGGGTCTGTGGCATGGCGCAAGTTTTAACTTCGTACTGTGGGGGCTGGCTTTTTTTCTCCTGATTGCGGCGGAAAAGAAGGGATTCGGGAAATGGCTGGAAAGTAAAAAGGTGATCGGCCATCTTTATGTTATCGTGCTGATTCCCGTGACATGGATGATTTTTGCAATTACCGATATACAGCAGTTATTCCGGTATCTGCAGAATATGGTCGGCATTCATGCCTCCAATGTCATCGTCGGAAGCGAACAGGTTATGCGGTATGTTAAGGAATATGGGGTGTTATTTATTTTTTGCATCGTGTTTTCGACTTCTTATCCGATGGAACTGTACCGCAAATACAAACAGAAGTGGTATGTAATAGCGGTCGTAACCGCGATTTTCTGTTTCTCCGTCTATGAAATCATGACGGGAAGCGACAATCCTTTTCTGTATTTCAGATTTTAATGATTGTTAATTCGGATTTCGAGTGTTTTTTTCAAACTTTGGGAGTGAAAGTTTTTGATGAAACGTATAAAAAAGATAATGCGCAGCTGCCCGTATCTGGCGGTGCTGCTTTCAATATGGCTGTTTATGACGATCTGCGGAATTGCGCTGATTGTATACCGTGATTATGGAAAAATGAAATGGGGGGATTTGATATCTAATCCCCTTTTTGCGGTTGTTTGGGAAGTGGAGAAGAAAAATAACGTCAGTAATTTTATGGGTGCAGAGTCCGTTATGGTAAAGTTGCCCGAACAGGCGGCGGGCGCATCGAATAAGAGGCTTGTGCTGTTACCGGACGCCATCGGCGCACAGATCGGCATACGGGTGGAAGAAGAACTGACAAAAGAAGAGGAAGCGCAGGCTGTGGAGGAAGAAATGGAAACAGAGAAACCCGTAGTCGGGCAGACTGTTTTTGTCGAGTATCCTCCGGTGGCGACGGATTCCATCTACTATGAAGACGTGGGAAAGACCGCATTGACAACCGAATATCCCTATACGAAGGTGGGAGAAGACTACTTTAAGGACGCCGCTTTTCTGGGCGATTCGAGAACCATGGGGATCTCCGACTATGCCGGACTGGATGCGGATTTCTATTGTGAGAACGGCATGACCATCTACAAGCTGCTTGGCGAAAAAGGCGTTACCTGGCAGAAGACCGGGGAAAAAGTAAACATGAACGAAGTGCTGCAGCAAAAAAAATACGGAAAAATTTATATTATGCTCGGTATGAATGAACTCGGCTACGGCGATACCGAATATTTCAGGGAACATTATGAGGCGGTTCTTGCGCAGATCAGGGAATGGCAGCCGGAGGCGGTTATTTTTCTGATGGCCAATCTGCATGTCAGCCAGGAAAAGAATAATCTGGATACGGAGTTTAATAATATTAATATCAATGCCAAAAATGCTGCTGCTGCAAGCCTGGCGGATGGAATTGACGTGTTCTATCTGGACAGCAACCCCTGTTTTACCGACGAAAACGGTCTGCTGATGAGCGAGCGGACTTTCGACGGCGTGCATTTGTATGCCGATAATTATGAGATATGGAAAAATTTCCTGATGGAACACGGCGTCGTCAGGGAGCCGGCGGAGCAAACCGCGGAAGAATAGGGGAGATCAACATGGAAACGAGGCTGAATAAATATCTGGCACAGTGCGGCATCTGCTCCAGAAGGGACGCGGATAAACTGATCGGACAGGAAGCCGTTACCGTCAACGGACAGACGGCCCGGCCGGGCATGAAAGTGACGGAAGCGGACGATATCAGGGTGAATGGAGAGCGCATTCTAAGCCGTGAAAAGAAAGCGGTTCTTGCCTATTATAAACCGGTCGGCGTGACCTGTACGGCGCGGGACGAACATGCGGATATAACTCTTTTGGACGCACTGAAATACCCGGTCAGGCTGACTTATGCGGGGCGGCTGGACAAGGATTCGGAAGGGCTGCTCATCATGACCAATGACGGCGACTTGATCGACGCGATGATGCGGGGGGCCAACCGGCATGAAAAAGAATACATTGTGAAAGTGGATAAACCACTGGAAGAATCGGCGCTTATGCGGATGCGCGAAGGCGTTTACCTGAAGGAACTGGAACTGAGGACACGTCCCTGTGAAATCACAAGGATAGGAAGCCATACCATGCGGATGATATTGACTCAAGGGGTCAACAGACAGATACGCAGGATGTGCGGTGAAACCGGATACGAAGTCAGAGAACTGAAAAGAACACGTGTTATGAATATAGAGCTGGCGGACTTGAAGCCGGGCGGGTACCGGGAATTGACGGAAGAGGAACGCACGAAGCTGTATGCACTTTGTTTTCCGGAATCTGTGGAAAGCGGAGCAGCCTGCGGCGGGAAAGAAAACACCCTGCAGAGCAGAAAAGAAAACGTGCCGCAGGGCGGAAAAGCAGCAAAATTGTCAGACTGATTTGGAAGCGGAGGAAATTGTTATCCATGCAGAATAAAAAAATGAATCGTATGAAAGAACTGGCCGCGCTCTTAAACCGGGCATCCGAAGCCTATTATGCGAAGGACTCGGAAATCATGAGCAATTACGAATACGACCGCCTTTATGACGAACTGGCCGCGCTGGAAAGGGAAACGGGTGTTACATTATCCAACAGTCCGACGGTACAGGTCGGTTATGAGGCGGTGGAGGACCTTCCGAAAGAGCGCCATGAGAAAACCATGCTGTCGCTCGGAAAAACGAAGAGCAGAGAGGAACTGCGGGACTGGCTGAACGGAAAAGACGCGCTTTTGTCGTGGAAGCTGGACGGGCTGACCATCGTGCTGACTTTTTTTGCAGGAAAACTTGCAAAGGCGGTGACGAGAGGAAACGGAGAGGTCGGAGAAGTTATTACCAACAACGCAAAAGTTTTTAAGAACATTCCCCTTTCCATCCCTTTTCAGGGAGAACTGGTGCTGCGGGGGGAAGCCGTGATTACCTACTCCGATTTTGAGCGGATTAACGAACAGATCGAAGAGGCGGAAAACAGATATAAGAATCCGCGGAACCTGTGCAGCGGTTCGGTCCGCCAGTTAAATAACAGGGTGACGGCTGACCGGAGCGTGATGTTTTACGCTTTCAGCCTGGTAAAGGCGGAAGGCGCGGATTTTGATAATTCCAGAGAAAAGCAGTTCCTGTTCCTTGCAGAACAAGGTTTTGACGTTGTGGAGTACAGAAAAGTGAATCCGGACAATATTCTGGAGGAAATCGACTATTTTGAAAAAAAAGTGGAGCATTATGATATGCCGTCCGACGGTCTGGTGCTCACTTATGAAGATATCGCTTACGGCGCGTCTCTCGGAACGACGGCCAAGTTTCCGAGGGATTCCATCGCGTTCAAATGGGCGGATGAAGTCAGGGAGACGATATTAAAGGAAATCGAGTGGAGTCCGAGCCGCACCGGCCTCATCAATCCGATCGCCGTTTTTGAGCCTGTGGAGCTGGAAGGAACGACGGTCAGCCGCGCTTCCGTCCATAACATCAGCATTCTGCGCGGCCTCAAACTGGGAATCGGCGACCGCATCACGGTTTATAAGGCGAACATGATCATTCCCCAGATTGCCGAAAACCTGACCGGAAGCGATTCCGTAAAGATTCCTGAAACATGTCCGGTATGCGGGCAGGAGACGGAAATCCGTCAGGTAAATGAAGTGCAGTCGCTATACTGCGCCAATCCCCTGTGCGACGCGAAGAAACTCAAGTCGTTTGGGCTTTTTGTCAGCCGGGATGCCATGAATATCGACGGGCTTTCGGAAGCGACGCTGGAGAAATTTATCGGTAAGGGTTTTCTCCATGAATATGCGGATATTTTCAGGCTGGACCGTTACGCGGAAGAGATCACGCAGATGGAAGGATTCGGGGAAAAATCATGCCGGAACCTTCTGGCCAGCATTGACCAGGCGCGTGAAACGACGCTTCCCCGCGTGATATATGGACTCGGCATCGCAGGTATCGGTCTTGCCAATGCCAAAATGATCTGCCGTGATTACCGCTATGATCTGGAAGCGATGAAAAAAGCCGGAACAGAAGAACTGAGCGAGATCGACGGCGTCGGGGAAGTGCTTGCCGGGGCTTTTTGCGAATATTTTGCCGATGAAAAAAACAGGCGGCAGCTCGATCATCTTTTACAGGAAATCAAAATTGCGGTGGAAGAACTGGACGAAGAAACCCAGACACTGGCGGGACTGAGCTTCGTCATTACCGGAAGCCTGAACCACTATGCAAACCGGAACGAACTCAAGGAACTGATCGAACAAAGAGGCGGAAAAGTGACGGGCAGCGTGAGCGCCAAAACCACGGGCCTGATTAACAACGATGTGACGTCCAATTCTTCCAAAAATAAAAAAGCGAAAGAACTCGGCGTGCGGATTCTGTCGGAAGAGATGTTCCGGGAAGAATACCTGGGAGATCAGACCGTATAATTGCATAAAAAAGCGCAGTCAAAGGGGCATCCTGGTTTGGCCGGAAAACCGATCAGGTTTATCGTAAGAACGGCTACCTGAAAATGCCCCTATGTTCATGTGATTTCTTTTGAGAAGTGCTTCGGCTGAAAACATCAGTCCGGGGCATTTTTTTCATATAATAGGAAATTGCCGTAGCAGAAACCAATTCAGGGGAGAATGCGAAGCATTCTTGTAATCGCCGCTGCCGAGCGGCGATTTTTCACTGAGGGTATTGCAGCCGGAGAACGACGCCTTATGCAGCATGTGCGTTTCCATTTGCAATATGCGCATGGACGGCTTGAGGACGGAGACGAATTTGCTATAATGATTATACCCTCAGTGAACAAGGGAAATAAAACCAATTCAGGTAAAGAAGGGGCATCGGAATGAAAATACAATACTATAAGGAACCGGGGTTAAGGGAAGATTATGTGGATGTGCATTTTCGGGAAGAAACGGAAAAGCTCGGCATGATTCGGGATTTCTTTTCCTCTTTCGGCAGCATCATTGGGAAAAAGGATGATATTCTGTGCAAACTGCATCCGGGCAGCATCTACTATCTGGAAGTCGTGGACAGGAAACTCTTTGCTTATCAGGAAAAAGAAGTGTACCAGCTGGATTGCAGCATGCGGTATTTCCTGGACGGTTTTGCGGGAAATGGTTTTGTACAGATTGGAAAGTCCATGATCGTCAATCTGTATAAGGTAGCCCGGGTGAAAGCAGATCTCAACATGCGGCTGAAACTGTTTATGGATAACGGTGAAACATTGATTCTCAACAGAACTTATAAAAAATCTTTTCTGAGCGCTTTGGCGCATATGCAGGAGGTGCATTATGAAAATCATTAACAGGCATAATTTTTTTGGAACTGTATGTACAATTTACACAATTATTTCGCTTGGCAAGATTCTTCTGGAAGCTGTCGTACAGGACGTATTCGGAAACTATCAGGAAAATCTGCTGGTAATGTTTTTTTTATCATTGGCGGCAGCGTTTGTGCTTTCGCAGTATTATCGGTTTCAGGAATACCCGCTGCTGCTTTGCATCGCGGTGCAGTATGCGGTGCTGATTGCGCTGGTCATGCTGATTACATGGTTTGTGGGCCGGTATCGCCCGCTGAGTGAAGGCGCTTATAAAGATATGTTCTGGTCTTTTACGATGCCCTATGCGGTCGGCGTTGTTCTATATTATATTTCCGTATTTCATGAGATTAAACGCGCAAATCAAAGACTGAAAAAGATCAGGGAAAGAAGCGGGCCTGACAAGGCGTAAAGAAGATTTGGGACACGTTGACAATATCACATACGGCAAAAATCTGATTCCCGGACTTGGTGGTTTTGCCGGGAACATTGGATGAGAAAGGAGCAAAATGAATCAGAAAAAATGGAGCGGTATAATATCCGGTTATGCAATCATATACACAGTCGTTACGTTATTAAACAGCGTTTTATACCTGATTAACGGCATTTATGAAGATCCGAGCGGTAATTGGCATGAATTGGACAGGGCGGTTATTCTTTTCATCGGTACTGCGGCATTTGCGTTATGCACAAAACTGCCTGTAAAATCTCTCATTTGGAGATATGTCATCGCCTATGTGCCGTCCATGTTGTTCGTGTTCGCATTCGTATGGTTCTGCGGACTCAGGGAAGAACTGGCCCAAACGGCATACAGAGACATCTGGATTAATTTTACAGGCCTTTTTGTACTGCTGTGCGGTATCAGCACTGTAATAAACGTTCATTCTAAATTAAGGGATTAAAACATCTCTTATTCAATGTTCCTGATATCATACGGCGTGGTCTGGTACACATAAAAGTTCAGCCAGTTAGAATACAAAAGCTGTCCGGTGGAGCGCCAGTTGACAATCGGAGCCTGAGAAGGGTCGTCATTCGGGAAATAGTTGACCGGAATTTTCGGATTCATCCCCTTTTCCAGATCGCGGTAGTATTCTTTGGCCAGGGTATCCGTATCGTATTCCGGATGACAGCTGACAAAGAAGTGACGGCTGTCGGTGGTTTTTACGATCGTGACGCCTGCTTCATCGGAAACCGCCATCAGCTCCAACTCCGGCACGGAGGCGATTTTTGACGCTTCAATTCCCATAGCGCGGGATTGCGGCGCATAAAAAATATCATCGAAGCCGCGGAACAGGGGCGATGTCTTTTTCAATATTTTATGGGAATAGACGCCTGAGAGCTTTTCCGGATAGTCGGTGCGTTCCAGGCCGTAGAAATAATAAAGGCCCGCATAGGCGCCCCAGCACAGGTGCAGCGTACAGTGAACATGCGTTTTGCCCCATTCCATAATCGTACAGAGCTCTTTCCAGTAGGTGACGTCTTCAAATTTCACATAATCGAGCGGCGCACCGGTGATGATCATGCCATCGAATTTCCGGTCTTTTACCTGATCGAAGGTCGTGTAAAAGGATTCCAGATGGTTGGAATCGGTATGCTGCGGCGTGTAGCTTGCCGTCTGCAGAAATTCTACCGTTACCTGCAAAGGAGAATTGGAAAGTTTTCGGAGAAGCTGCGTCTCCGTAATGACTTTGGTAGGCATCAGGTTTAAGATCAGCACGTTCAGGGGCCGGATATCCTGATGCAGCGCACGATATTCGGTCATGACGAAGATATTTTCTCCTTCTAAAACAGTTCTGGCCGGAAGTGAATCTTTAATTTTAATAGGCATGGTCTTTCTCCAATCTGTATTGTAATAACTATTACTTAACGATAACACAAATTAAACCGTTCTGCAACCTTGCATAAACAGGGAAAAAGGGATATAATAGACCATATATATTTTCAGTCAGAAACTTACGAATGAGGTATTGAGGGATGGAGACAGCGTATCAAAAGGTTAAAGTACACAATGAATTGGAATGGTGTCAGGTCACGGATTTGGGTATGAAAGAACGGATTGAAAAACTTTTGCTGAAGAACAGAGTATCTTATTATGTAAAGTGGGAGAAAGCCGGATTCTTTTCCAGAGACAAATTCGGAACCTGTATTTTCTGCGTGAACCAACTGCAGAAAGAAGCGGCGGATGAGGCGATTCATTCGCTCATCGAAGAGGATAAGGGAAAGATTAAGTTTATTAACCGCAAATTGAATAACACATTCTATTAAAAGCGGTGTCAGACAAGAAGGGAGGGAACATGAGCCACTGTGACACATGCAGTAATTATGTTTATGATGAAGATTACGAGTGTTATATATGTATGGTAGATCTGGACGAAGATGACATGAGCCGTTTTTTGAGCGGTGGAAATTTCGAGTGTTCTTTCTACCGGCAGGACGATGAATACAGGATTGTAAGAAAGCAGATGTAATGCGGGCATGAATTACATCTGCTTTTTTGTTCCGTAGAAAATCCGGCTGCGGTATCCGGCAGAACGGATTTTCAGAGCATATTTGTCACAAGATACAATAGGAGAACAGCCAGTATACCGAATCCAAGCCAGATAAACCCATTCACAGGAAGCCCTGTTCTGCGTGGCGGGATTTCGGCATTCGGCTCCGGGCTGTCGGGGAGTTGGGGTTCCGGCGATTTTCCGAGTAAAATATAGTCCGTACTGACACCATACAATTTTCCCAATTGGATAATGTTGTTAATATCCGGATTCGATGTCCCCGTTTCCCATTTTGAAACGGCCTGTCTTGAAATATTTAACATTTCAGCCAGTTTTTCCTGAGAAAAACCGGCTTTCTTCCTGAGTTCCGTCAGACGTTCATATAGTTCCATGATGCACCTCCGCATTTTTCTACCGATAAAGCACTGGTTTTATGTATGGCTTGAAAAAGGCCTTTTCTTTTGTCTGTCGATACAAATCAAAACGGAAAAGACGCCGAGAAGTAAGAACATCAGCATGAACCGGACATCCGACATATCGGCCTGCACGGTCATAACGATAGTATTCTGCCAGCTATGGAAAAGCATGCAGAGCAGAATACTTTTTGTCAGCAGCCAGATTGCCGTGAGTATGAAACCGGTAATCATGCCGGTTATGGTGTAAAAGAGAAAATTTTCGCCGGCCTGCATACTGCCGGGAATGAAAAAATACGGTAAGTGCCATAAAACCCAGATAACACTGACCAGAACAGAAGAGAGCAGGTAACTCTGTTTCCGGCAGAAACAGGGCAGTAAATATCCGCGCCAGCCGGCTTCTTCAAGGCCGCCTCCTAACAGAAACTGTCCGATAAAGGTAAGCGCGAAAGACTGTACGGAAAACGCGGCATCCTCTGCCTGAAATAAATAAAAATTCAGAAACTGCGCCATGAACAACATGATAACGATGATACAGGAATATTTGCTGTCCGGCGTTCCCAGAAAAAAACGATGAAAAAATCTGTTTTTGGTCAGATGGCGTCTGAGCAGTAAAAGCGCGCAGAAAAGCGGCGAAGCATTTTCCATAAAATCAAGGAAGATAAACAGGGCGGTATGCGCATGGTAATCTGTCCCGGGCATGAACCAGGCACAGCACCAGGCAACCGCGAAGGTTCCTATGATAAAAAGAACCGGCTGATAGACTACGGGGCAGGTTTCGTGTTGATTTGCATTTGTTTTCATTTTTCTGATCTCCTTTTTCAACAGACTGATTTTTAACGGTTTTGTCCATTGAGGATATTTTCCCAGAAGATACAGGCTGCATGCTACCAACAAGAATTTGCATTTTGGCAACTGCCGGTTTCCTATGAAAGTTTTTTCAGATTTTTCTGTGCCGTAGACAACATCAGCTTGATTCGGTTCAGCTGATTGACTTCGCTGGCGCCGGGGTCGTAGTCGATGGCAACGATATTGGAAAGCGGATAACGTTTCCGCAGTTCCTTGATAACGCCTTTGCCCACAACATGATTGGGCAGACAGCCGAAAGGCTGCGTACAGACGATGTTGTTGACGCCGCTGTGGATCAGTTCGACCATTTCGCCCGTCAAAAACCAGCCTTCGCCTGTCTGATTGCCGATGCTGACGATCGGCTCCGCGTATTCGACGAGACGGTAGATGCTCACGGGCGGTTCGAAATGACTGCTTTTGGCGAGAGCCTTTGCGGCGCTGGCGCGCAGTCTTTCAATGGCCCAGATACCGGCTTTTGAAATAACAGCCGCTTTTTTTGAGGTGCCGAGGTGTTCGGCTTTATAAATCTGGTTATAGAAACAGTACAGAAGAAAGTCGATCAAATCCGGAACGACCGCCTCTGCACCTTCGGCTTCGAGAAGCTCCACCAGATGATTGTTGGCCGCCGGTGCGAATTTAACCAGAATTTCCCCGACGATGCCGACACGGGGTTTTTTCTCGTCTGTGATCGGTACCGCATCAAATTCCCGAACCATTTCACGGCATATTTTGCAGAAGGTAAAGTAGTTCATATGTTTTTTGGATACGAACTCACGGCATACCGCAAGCCATTTTTCATGAACGGCATTGACGGAACCGGGTGTCTGTTCGTAGGGGCGCATGCGGTAGACACAGCGCATGAAAATATCCCCGAATACGGCGCCGTAAGCGAGGCGGAGAAACAAATCCGCATTCAGGTGGAAGCCCGGATTGCTTTCAATTCCGGCAAGGTTTAAGGAAATAACGGGTATCTGCTGCATACCCGCTTTTGCAAGCGCTCTTCTGATAAAACCGACATAGTTGGTAGCACGGCAGCCGCCGCCGGTCTGGGTCATGATGATCGCGACCTTATTCAGGTCATATTTACCCGAAAGAAGGGCGTCCATAATCTGTCCGACGACCATCAATGAAGGATAACACGCGTCATTATTGACGTATTTCAGGCCCACATCAACCGCATGCCTGTTATCGTTGCCGAGTACTTCAAAGTGATAGCCGCAGGCATTAAAAGCGGCCTGCAACACTTCAAAATGAATCGGTGACATCTGCGGACAGAGAATGGTATAGTTTTTACGCATTTCTTCCGTAAACGCCTCTTTTTTGACGGCGCTGGAACGAACCGTGCGCTGCTTGTGCTTCTGTTCCCGGACTTTGATTGCGGAAATCAGAGAGCGGATACGGATTCTGGCCGCGCCCAGATTGTTTACCTCATCGATTTTTAAACAGGTATAAATTTTGCCCGAATCGGACAAAATATCATTGACCTGATCTGTCGTAACGGCGTCCAGCCCGCAGCCGAAGGAATTTAACTGAATCAAATCCAGATCGTCCCGTGTTTTGACGAAACTTGCGGCAGCATACAGTCTGGAATGGTACATCCACTGGTCGGAAACGATAAGCGGACGCTCCGGAGCCGCAAGATGGGAGATGGAGTCTTCCGTCAATACGGCGAAATCATAGGAATTGATAAGCTCCGGGATACCGTGATTGATTTCCGGGTCGATATGATAGGGCCGCCCCGCAAGAACGATGCCGCGCTTATGGTTCTTTTCCATATAGCGGAGCACTTCCTCACCCTGGGCACGCATATCTGTCCGAACGGATTCCAGTTCCTCCCAGGCAGCTTCGCAAGCGTCAATAACAGATGTTATTGGCAGTTCGTTAAATTCTTTCGTGAGCGCTTCCGTAACGGTTTTCAAATCCCGGAAGGACAGAAACGGATTGCGGAAAACGACTTCTCCCCGGCCGATTTCTTCAACGTTGTTCTTGATGTTTTCGGAATAGGAAGTAACAATCGGACAGTTATAGTGATCGTTCGCTTCCGGAAATTCATTTCGTTCATAAAACAGAGCGGGGTAGAAGATAAAATCAACCCCCTGCCGTATCAGCCATGTCACATGTCCGTGCGCCAGCTTAGCGGGATAACACTCCGATTCGCTTGGAATCGACTCGATGCCGAGCTCATAAATTTTGCGGTTTGAGCTTGGAGAGAGAATGACACGGTATCCGAGCCTGGTAAAAAAAGTGAACCAGAACGGATAGTTTTCATACATATTCAGGACTCTCGGAATGCCGACCGTGCCTCTCTTTGCTTCGTTGACGGGGAGCGGCTCGTAAGAGAAGAGTCTTTTCAGTTTATAATCGAACAGGTTCGGAACACCGTTTTCGTTTTTGGCTTTTCCAAGCCCACGTTCACAGCGGTTGCCGGAAATATACTGACGGCCGCCGGTAAATTTATTGATGGTGAGGCGGCAGTTATTCGTACAGCCTTTGCATTTTGCCATGCTTGTTTCGAATTGCAAAGCGTTGATTTTGCTGATCGAAAGCATGGTTGTTCGATAACCCTCCCGGTAGTTTTCCCTGGCGATCAGCGCCGCGCCGAAAGCGCCCATAATGCCCGCGATGTCCGGGCGGATGGCCTCACATCCGGCAATTTTCTCAAAGCTTCGCAGTACGGCGTCGTTATAGAAAGTGCCGCCCTGTACGACAATATTTTTACCAAGTTCCGCAGCATCGGATACTTTGATTACCTTAAAAAGCGCATTTTTGATGACGGAGTAGGCAAGTCCCGCGGAAATATCGGAAACTTCCGCGCCCTCTTTCTGCGCCTGTTTCACTTTGGAGTTCATGAATACCGTACAACGGGTTCCGAGGTCAATCGGATGCGCGGCAAAAAGCGCGGCGTCCGCAAAATCCTGTACGCTGTAATTTAAGGATTTTGCGAAAGTCTCGATGAAGGAACCGCAGCCGGAAGAGCATGCTTCGTTGAGCTGTACGCTGTCTACGGTCTGGTTTTTGATTTTGATACATTTCATATCCTGTCCGCCGATGTCCAGAATACAATCCACGTCCGGGTCAAAAAAAGCGGCGGCCTGATAGTGGGCAACCGTTTCCACCTCACCGTCGTCCAGCAAAAAGGCGGCTTTCATCAGCGCTTCCCCATAGCCGGTGGAACAGGAGCGGACAATTTCCACGCCCTGCGGCAGAAGCGCATAAATCTCCTGTATCGAACGGATTGCCGTTTTTAACGGACTTCCGTCATTACTGCTGTAAAAAGAATAGATGAGAGAGCCGTCTTCACCGACGAGAGCGACTTTCGTCGTCGTGCTTCCGGCGTCGATGCCGAGGAAACACTTTCCCCGATAGGCCGCCAGATCTGCGGTCTTGACATGGTGGCTCGAATGCCGCCTGCCAAAAGAATCATATTCCGCCTTGGAGGCAAAAAGAGGCTCCATCCGTTCCACTTCAAATTCCATTTTGATATCGGAAGAGAGTTTGCCGACCATTTCAGACATGGAATAACAGGTGTTTTCTTTTGCGTTCAGCGCGGAACCGATGGCCGCAAAGAGATGGGAGTTGTCCGCGTCGATAATATGTTCATCGTCCAGCTTCAGCGTGCGGATGAAAGATTGTTTCAGTTCCGAAAGAAAATGGAGCGGTCCGCCTAAAAACGCCACATGTCCCCGAATCGGCTTGCCGCAGGCGAGCCCGCTGATGGTCTGGTTGACAACCGCCTGGAAAATAGAAGCGGATAAGTCTTCTTTCGTTGCCCCTTCATTAATCAGCGGCTGGATATCGGATTTGGCGAACACGCCGCACCTCGCGGCGATGGTATATAAAGAATGGTAATTTTTCGCATATTCATTCAGGCCGGACGCGTCCGTCTGCAAAAGAGAGGCCATCTGGTCGATAAAAGAGCCGGTTCCGCCGGCGCAGATGCCGTTCATCCGCTGTTCTACATTACCGCCTTCAAAATAAATGATTTTCGCGTCTTCGCCGCCCAGCTCGATAGCCACGTCCGTAACCGGGGCAAATTCCTTCAGGGAAGTGGAAACCGCAATGACTTCCTGCACGAAAGGAACCTGTAAATGGTTGGCCAGTGTAAGCCCGCCGGAACCCGTAATGACGGGATGAAGCGGAATATTTCCGAGTTCTGTATAGGCGCTCTGCAATAGATCAGACAGTGTTTCCCTGATGTTGGCAAAATGCCTTTTGTAATCAGAAAAAAGAATCTGATGTTTTTCGTTAAGAATTGCGATCTTGACTGTTGTAGACCCAATATCAATACCGAGTGTAAACTGCATCTGATTCAATTTATAATCACTCCTTCAAAGTTCTTTCTTATTATTAAACGTGTTTCGACACGCTAAGTCATTATACGACAGTCATTTTGAAAAAGCAATCGGCTATTTTTTGGAATTTATGAAGAATTTCAAAGGGAATTATAAAATTTTTATGACTTTTCCGTATTTCGCATATGCGCCGTTTACTTTTAAAAAAAGGAATGCTAAAATATATTCAACTTTTCATGACAAAATGTCTGGATTGAAAAATCCGGGATAATTATTTGATGAAAGAAAGGCGTGGTTACTAAAATGAGCCAGTTTGAAAGAAAGTTCGGAAAATATGCCATCAGGAATCTGTCGGTCGTGTTGGTCTGCTGTTACGCGGTCGGTTATGTATTGCAGTTCATGGCTCCCTGGATAGCGATTTATCTGTCATTGGATCCTTATGCGATTCTGCACGGACAGGTATGGAGGCTTGTTACGTGGATTCTGATTCCGCCGGATAATTCTAACATTTTCTTAACGCTGCTGATGCTGTATTTTTATTGTTCCATCGGTACAACGCTGGAGCGGACGTGGGGAACTTACCGCTATAATGTCTATATTATCGGCGGAATGCTTTTTACGGTGATCGGAAGTTTTCTGATGATGGCCTGCGCTTATCTTTTTATGCAGGAGACGATGCCCGCATACGGCGGGCCGGCCGGATTCTTCCGGTACGGCTCGATGTATGTCAGCACTTTTTATATTAATATGTCCATTTTCCTTGCCTTTGCGGCAACGTTCCCGGATGTGTCGGTACTGTTGATGTTCATCATTCCGATCAAGGTAAAATGGCTTGGCGTCATTTACGGGATTATGCTGGCATTTTCCTTTTTACAGGGAGGTTTTTTCTCCAAATTTGTGATACTTTCGTCCCTGTTTAATTTTATCGTTTTCTTCTTTACTTCCCGGAATATGATGCACTTAAATCCGAAGCAGATACACAGGCGCCAGGAGTTTAAGCGGGATATCCGGCGGAGCGCCGGCGGCATTACGAAGCACAAATGCGCTATCTGCGGACGGACGGAAGTGGACAGCCCGGATATGCAGTTCCGGTTCTGTTCGAAATGCGATGGCAATTATGAATACTGCGAGGAACATTTATATACCCATACCCATGTAAAGGGCAATTCATGACAGAAAGACGAGGTCGTTTTCATGACTCAGGAAATTTTATTCGCACAGAAACTGGAACAGCTGGCGCAGACGGCGAAGGAACAGGAAAACTGCGTTTCGGAAGAACAGCTCAGAGAGGCTTTTGCAGAGCTTTCTCTGGGAGAAGAACAGCTTGAAATGGTGCGCGCCTATTTAAGACAGCGCAGCATCGGTATCGGTGAGCCGGCCGCTTTGGAAGATTATCTGAGCGAACAGGAGATCGACTATCTGGACGATTATGTCAAACAGCTTGCGGAGCTTCCGCAATTTTCGGAAGGAGAAAAAGAGGCGGTTACGCTTTCTGCGATGGCGGGGGATGCGGATGCGCAGAACCGGCTGATTCAGATCTTTCTGCCTCAGGTCGTTGAGATTTCCAGGCTTTATGCGGGACAGGGCGTTTTTGTCGAAGACCTGATCGGCGAGGGAAATGTGGCGCTGACGATGGGCGTCACGATGCTGGGCGCTTCCCGGCATGCCGCGGAGGCACAGGGAATGCTCGGCAGAATGATTATGGATGCGATGGAGGAATTTATCGCGGAAAACGCCGAGGAAACAAAGAAAAGCCGGAAGATGGCGGAGCGGATTAATAAAGTTGCGGATAAGGCAAACGAGCTGGCCGAAGAGCTGCACCGCAAAGTTACAATAGAAGAACTGATGAATGAAACGGGCATGAGCCGGAAAGCAATCGCGGATGCCGTGCGCATGAGCGGGAATAAGATCGATGCGATTCTGGCGGAATGAGAGAAAGGCACAGTAACGGGATGGATTATCAGGATAACGATTTTAAATACTATATGCAGGATACCGGCCGGCTCTATTTCGGCGCGCGGTACAGCTACGCGGAACTGACGGAGCATGAAATGGTTCCTTTCAAGTTCAAAAGTATCATCGAACACTATATCGGGAAAGACACGGAGCCGGATACGACGCTGGAAAGCCATTTCTATTATATGACGCCGGAGATGTTTTCCTATAAAACCTATATGCAGCTGAAAACAAAAGTCAAAGTATGTCTGCTCGTCGAAAAAAAGCCTCTCTTTGGCAAACCCCGGATGGTCTACCGGAACAACGTATTCCCACTGGAAGAATTTGTAAAGATGAACCTGGCACAGAAGAAGAAATGCGGCATTAAGATTCAGGAAATTGTTCTCTCCAAGCTGGCGATGATGTCGTTTAGTGTGTGACAGCGGCAGCTATGCTGCTTTTGAGCTTAGTACCGCTGCAGTTTTTCGCGGAGCGGAAGCGTGGCGACAAAGGAACTCACGCTGCCATACCGCGTTGTTTCATCGTCAAACGCGATAGAAGATTTTTTTCAGCGCGATAAATTACAATTTATTTAACGCATAATCTTCTTGCTTTTGACAATTTTATCTGATAAACTGACATTGCTAAACAAAATTTGGTAAAATTCCCCTTTTACACTGAACAGGTAGAAACAATAGAAGTATGTTTTTGCCTGTTCTTTTATTCATACTGATACTTTACTAATTTTTACAGGAAGTGATATACTAGGTTGAAAGAGATCTGCATGACAGGTTTTCAGACGCAAATTTGTGTCTGCGGTCCGTCCGCAGGCTGGGAGAAAGGCATGGTTAAGGATATGGAACAGTTACAGGCTTATACAATTTTGGAGAAAAAGGAAATAAAGGAATTAAATTCCACTGGTTATTTAATCCGGCATGACAAAACGGGAGCGAAAGTCGTGCTGATGGAAAACGACGATAACAACAAGGTATTCTGCGTCGGATTCCGCACGCCGCCCAAAGACAGCACGGGCGTGGCGCATATCATCGAGCACAGCGTGCTTTGCGGTTCGGACAAATTTCCGGTAAAGGATCCGTTTATCGAGCTGGCCAAAGGGTCCCTGAATACGTTTTTAAATGCGATGACTTTTCCGGATAAGACAATTTATCCGGTGGCGAGCTGTAATGAGAAAGACTTTCAGAATCTGATGGATGTTTATATGGATGCCGTTTTTCACCCGAATATCTATAAAGAAGAAAAGATTTTCAGACAGGAAGGATGGCATTATGAGATGGAAAGCGTGGATGATGAGCTGACCATCAACGGTGTGGTTTATAACGAGATGAAGGGCGCGTTTTCGTCTCCGGATGACGTGCTGGAGCGGGAAATTATGAACTCCTTATACCCGCATACGTCTTACGCGGTGGAATCGGGCGGAGATCCGGATGTGATACCGGAACTGACCTATGAGGATTTTCTGGCTTTCCACGGCAGATATTATCATCCGTCCAACAGCTATATCTATCTTTACGGCGATATGGATATGGCGGAAAAACTGCGTTTTCTGGATGAGGAATATCTGTCGAAATATGAGGCGCTTGCGGTGGATTCCGAACTTGTTAAAGAACCGCCTTTTACGGAACCGGTCGAAGTATATAAAGAATATCCGATTACGGAGAGCGAATCCGAAAAAGAAAACACCTATCTTTCCTATAATATTTCTTTTGGAAATAATCTGGACGAAGAGCAGTATATTGCTTTTCAGGTAATTGATTATGTGCTTTGTTCCGCGCCGGGCGCGCCGTTAAAACAGGCGCTGATCGATAAGGGTATCGGCAAGGATGTGTACAGCAGTTATGAAAACGGAATCATGCAGCCTTATTTTTCCATCGTGGCGAAAGGCGCGGACAGGGAACAGCTTCCGGCGTTTAAAGAGACGATCAGGGAAGAACTGGAGAAAGCGGCTGTACACGGATTTGATAAAAAGGCTCTGCGCGCCGGACTGAATTTTTATGAATTTCGTTTCCGGGAAGCGGACTTCGGCTCTTATCCTAAGGGGCTCATGTTCGGACTGATGATGTTTGACAGCTGGCTGTATGACGATAATAAGCCTTTTGTGCACATTGAGGCGAACGCGTCTTACCGGAAGTTAAAAGAAGCAGTCAATACGGATTACTATGAAAAACTGGTACAGGAAAAACTGCTGCACAACCGGCACAGAACGATTGTTGTCGTGGAGCCTGTAAAGGGGCTGACCGGCCGGAAGGAAAAAGAACTTGCCGAAAAGCTGGCACGGAAAAAAGAAAGCCTTTCCGAGGCGCAGCGTAAGGAAATCGTAGAGCAGACGAAGGCTTTAAAAGCGTATCAGGAAAAACCGGATACGAAAGAGGATCTTGAAAAAATTCCGCTTTTAACGAGAGCCGATATGAAAAAGGAAGCGGAGAATTTTGTGAACCAGGAAAGAAAAGTCGGCGATACGGTATTTTTATATCATGATATTTTTACGAACGGCATCGGTTATCTGCGTTTTATGTTCGATCTGAAAAGCGTACCGGAAGAACTTTTCCCCTATGTGGGGCTGTTAAAGTCCGTTTTGGGACTGGTCAGTACGGAAAATTATACGTACGGTGAGCTGTTCAATGAGATTAACATTCAGACGGGCGGCATCGTTCCGGTGGTCAATACGTATACGGACGCCAGAGATCTGCAAAAATACACGGCGGCTTTTGAAATCAAGGTCAAGGCGCTGTACGAAAATCTGGAACATGCTTTCCGGCTGGTAAAGGAAATTGTGATGGGTTCCCTTTTTGACGACGACAAACGGTTGAAAGAGCTGGCCGCGGAGTTAAAATCCCAGAAACAGGCGAATATGATGTCGGCGGGGCATGCGCTTGCATCCGTCCGCGCGCTGTCGTATCTGTCAAAAACGGCCGCGGTTTCCGATCAGATCAGCGGGATTCCTTATTACCGGATGCTGGAAGAACTGGACGCCGATTTTGAGGCGCATCGGGAAGAACTGAAAGAAAAACTGCAAAAGCTGACCGTATATCTTTTCCGGCCGGAAAATCTGATGGTGGATTATACGGCGGAACAGGAAGGGCTGAAAAATGTGGAAGAGCAGATTGCGGCATTTTGCGGAAGCCTGCACACGGAGCAGATCAGCATAAAGCATTATGAGCCGGAGACAAAACCAAAGAACGAAGGGTTCATGTCTTCTTCCCAGGTACAGTATGTGTGCCGGGCCGGAAATTTCGTACAAAAAGGCCTTCCGTATACCGGCGCGTTAAAAGCGCTGAAAGTAATGATGGGGTATGATTATTTGTGGACCCAGGTACGCGTCAAGGGCGGCGCATACGGCTGTATGTGCAATTTCGGAAAGTCCGGGGAAAGCTATTTTGTTTCATACAGAGATCCGAATCTGGAAAAAACGATTGATGTTTACGAAAAAGCTGCCGACTATATCCGGCACTTTGAAGCGGATGAACGGACGATGACCCAGTATATCATCGGGGCGGTCAGCGAATTGGATATGCCGATGACGCCTGCCGCAAAAGGCGCTTATTCGCTGGCGGGCTATATGACCCATTATTCTTTTGAACAGGTGCAGAAAGAGCGGGACGAACTGCTTGGTACGGTGCCGGAAACGATACGGGGGCTGGCCGGTTATATCGACGCCTTTATGGAAGATGATTGTCTCTGCGTCGTCGGAAACGAAGAAAAAATCAAAAAACAGCAGACAATCTTTAAAGAGACGGATTATTTGTTTCACTGACCGGGCAAAAAAGTAAAAAAATAGAAAAAAAGTCTGGAAAACCCATAAATTATAGCGGCCCTGTCCGTATGTATTTATGAAAAGATCATTACGGACAAAGGGAGGATAAGACGTATGAAAAAGACAACAAATGAGATGAAAGCGAAATTATTCCGGCGGCGTATGAAACGTACGGGCCTGTGCCTGACCGGTCTGCTTCTCGCGGCGGCCATGTTTTCCGGCTGCGGAAGCAGCGGCGGGAGCGCGTATTATGAAGAGGCTTATGATGCCGGGGGTTCGGCGACGGACAGCGCGGCGGCTCAGGAAGGCGTTATGCTTTATAACAGCGCCGGGGAAAGCGGCTATTATGAAGAGAGCGAAGAGATCGCTGAGGAGAAAAATGCGGCTGCTGTGGAAACCGCGCCGCAGGAGATGCCGGAAGCGCCTCAGGAAGAGAAGCCTTCGGATGGCCGCAAGTTAATTAAAACGGTCGATTTGTATGCGGAAACGGAAAATTATGATGCGCTGCTTGTCAGCCTGGAATCGCAGATTGCGGAACTTGGCGGTTATGTGGAATATCAGTATCAGTATAACGGAAGCAATTATTCCAATTATGATGAGATGCGCAATGCCCATTTGTCGGTGCGGATTCCAGCGAATCGTCTGGATGAATTTGTGCGGAAGGTAGGCGAACAGAGCAATATCACCAATAAGGAAGAGCGGGTAGAAGACGTTACCCTGCAGTATGTGGACTTGGAGAGCCGCAAGAAAGCGCTTGTGATCGAACAGGACAGACTGCTGGAACTTTTGGAGAAAGCAGAGACCGTGGAAGATATCATTACGATCGAACAGCGGCTTTCGGAAGTGCGGTATGAACTGGAAAATATGGAATCACAGCTTCGTACTCTGAACAACCGGATTGATTACAGCACGATTCACATCAATATCGAGGAAGTGAAGCGGCTGACTCCGACGGAAGAAAGATCTGCCTGGGACAGGATGAAGAACGGTTTCGTGAAGTCAATCTACCGTATCGGCGATGGAATCCGGAACGGATTTATCTGGTTTGTCATCCATATTCCGTATCTGATCGTCTGGCTCGGTGTGATTGCGGTCGTTTTGGCGGCCGTACGGGTTATCCTGAAGAGAAAAGCACGGAAGAAAGCGGCACAGGAGCAGCAGTCTGTGCAAACAGAGCAGAAGGAACAGCAGGACGAAACAATATAAGAAACAAAAAGGAGCAGAGCGATAAAAATGGAGAAAGAAAACAGCCGGTATAAATCCGGTTTTGCCACGCTGATTGGCAGACCGAATGTAGGAAAATCCACATTGATGAATTGTCTGATCGGACAGAAAATTGCCATTACATCGAATAAACCGCAGACAACCAGGAACCGGATCCAGACGGTTTATACTTCCGAAGAAGGACAGATTGTATTTCTGGATACGCCGGGTATCCATAAGGCAAAAAATAAACTGGGCAATTATATGGTAAGCGTGGCGGAACGGACGCTTTCGGAAGTGGATGTGGTTCTGTGGCTTGTGGAACCGACGAATTATATCGGCGCGGGGGAACAGCACATTATCGAACAGCTGAAAAAAACAAAAACCCCGGTTATCCTTGTGATTAACAAAATTGATACGGTAAAAAAAGAAGAAATTCTCCTTTTTATCGATACATACAGAAAACAGATGGATTTTGCGGAAATCGTTCCCGTGTCGGCGAAAAAAGGCGACGGCACGGACGATCTGCTCTCCTGCATCATGAAATATCTGCCGTACGGGCAGCCCTTTTATGATGAAGATACCGTGACAGACCAGCCGGTTCGTCAGATCGTGGCGGAATTGGTCCGGGAAAAGGCGTTAAAATGTCTGGAAGAAGAGATTCCTCACGGAATTGCCGTGACGATCGAGTCGATGAATTTCCGGAAACGCATTGTGGATATCGAAGCGGAGATTATCTGTGAAAAGGATTCCCATAAAGGAATTATCATCGGAAAACAGGGGCAGATGTTAAAGAAAATCGGTTCCCTCGCAAGGCCGGATATCGAAGAACTGGTGGGAAAACAGGTGAATTTAAAGCTTTGGGTCAAGGTAAAGAAAGACTGGCGCGACAGCGATTTTCTGCTGAAAAATTTCGGATATAATCCCAGAGAAGCCGAATAGAAAAAAGGAAAAAAGCAAACCCTAATTGCATAGAGTTGATCAGGGGGCTTAAGATGAAAGAGACAAATTACTGGGAGCAGTTTCTGACGACGGGAAGCGTCAGCGACTTTTTATCATATAAGAATGCACAAAAGGACGGGGACAGGGATTCTGTCAAAGAAGATAAGTCAGGTGGACGATCTCATGCAGGGATTTACAGAGATTACGGGAATGGTTTTAAAAGCGGAGCCGATTGGCGAATATGATAGAAGAGTAGTGATTTTAACGAAAGAAAAAGGGAAAATTTCGGCGTTTGCAAGAGGAGCGAGAAAACAGACCAGCAGGCTCCTTGCGGCGACGAACCCTTTTTCTTTTGGCACGTTCAGGCTCTATGCGGGACGGTCTTCCTATAACCTGGCGGAGGCCGATATCAGTAACTATTTTGAAGGACTCAGAACGGATTTTGAGGGCGCGTACTACGGAATGTATTTTCTGGAGGTAATGGATTATTACACGAGGGAGAACAACGAAGACAAGGAAATGCTGAAACTGCTGTATCAGTCTCTGCGCGCGCTCATGCACGAGAAATTTCCGAACAGGCTGATACGTTACATATTCGAGATGAAAGCGATGGTATTAAGCGGTGAATTTCCGGGAATGCCGGAAAACGGGGATTATGAGGAATCCACCAGTTATGCGGTGCATTACATCATGTCTTCTCCCGTGGAAAAGCTGTATACTTTCACGGTGACGGATACGGTGCTTGCCCAGCTTGCCCGGATTGCCGACGAATACAGGGAACGATATACGGACAGGGATTTCAAGAGCCTGGAAATTCTGGAAAGCCTGTAAAAAGGATGTTGAAAAACCTGATTAAGTCAGATATAATGTTATGCAGTATGTAAGCGTTAGACAGGATCGGGGGGAAAAATTATGCGAAACTGGACAAAAATTTTGATTGTGATGATGGCGGCGTGCATGCTGGCCGGATGCGGCGGAGAAGCAACTCCTGACAGAAATACGGTATCCGTACAGAAAGACGGAACGATACAACAGACGATCGTCGATCAGTTTGAGCCGGAATATTATGATATAGAAGAACTGAGAGCGATGACCCAGGCGAAAATAGCGCAGCTTGGCGGGGCCGAAGCGGCTGTGATCTGTGATTCCATGGTGGCGGAAGAGGGCCGTATTGTCGTAAAGATGACCTATCAGACGGATACGGATTACAGCAGCTTCAACAACAGGGAGATTTTCAGCGGCACCGTTTCCGAAGCGGCCGCGCAGGGATATACATTTCAGAACCTTGTCGGAACGGATGGCACGGCTGTCGGAGCGGAAGTCGTTTCTTCTGCCGGAGAGGACCGCGTCATTTTCATACAGACAAAAGCGGGTGAAGAGCTGGATGTAAGCGTATATGGAAAGATCGTGTATGCGAGTGCGAATATGGCGCTTTCCGGACAGAAGAATGCTGCGATTGCCGCCGGAGAGGAAGACGTTCTTTCTTGTGTGGTATTTCGATAAATGAATGGAGGAAAATATAGCGATGGAAAAAACAATGGAAAAAATTGTCGCGCTGGCGAAGGCGAGAGGTTTTGTGTATCCGGGGTCAGAGATTTACGGCGGCCTTGCGAATACATGGGATTACGGTAACCTCGGCGTGGAACTGAAGAACAATGTCAAAAAGGCCTGGTGGCAGAAGTTTATTATGGAGAGTCCTCATAATGTGGGCGTGGACTGCGCGATTTTAATGAATCCGCAGACATGGGTGGCTTCCGGTCATCTTGGCGGTTTTTCGGATCCGCTGATGGACTGCAAAGAATGCCATGAACGTTTCAGGGCCGATCAGTTAATCGAAGATTTCGCGAAAGAAAATCAAATAGAGCTGAAAGAGTCCATCGACGCGTGGACACAGCAGCAGATGAAAGATTTTGTCGAGGAGCATAATATACCCTGTCCGACCTGCGGAAAGCATAACTTTACGGATATCAGACAGTTTAATCTGATGTTTAAAACTTTCCAGGGTGTTACGGAAGATGCCAAAAATACGGTCTATTTAAGACCGGAAACGGCGCAGGGTATTTTTGTCAATTTTAAAAATGTGCAGAGAACTTCCCGCAAGAAGATTCCGTTCGGTATCGGACAGATCGGTAAGTCCTTCCGGAATGAGATTACGCCGGGGAACTTTACGTTCCGTACAAGAGAGTTCGAACAGATGGAGCTGGAATTTTTCTGTGAGCCAGGAACCGATCTGGAATGGTTCCAGTACTGGAGAGGCTTTTGCCGCGACTGGCTGCTTTCTCTCGGCATGAAAGAAGAGGAAATGAGACTGCGCGATCATTCGCCGGAGGAACTGTGTTTCTATTCCAAAGGAACGACGGATATCGAGTTCTTATTCCCGTTCGGCTGGGGCGAGCTGTGGGGCATTGCGGACAGAACGGATTATGACCTGACGCAGCATCAGAATACGTCGGGTGAGGATATGTCCTATTTTGATGACAGTAAAAATGAAAAATACGTGCCGTATGTAATAGAGCCTTCGCTCGGCGCTGACCGCGTTGTGCTGGCTTTCCTCTGCGCGGCTTATGATGAAGAGGAAATCGGTGAGGGCGATGTCCGCACCGTACTGCATTTCCATCCGGCGCTTGCACCGGTGAAGATCGGCGTGCTCCCGCTGTCCAAAAAACTGAACGAGGGCGCGGAGAAAATTTTCATGGAATTGTCCAAAAAATATAATTGTGAATTCGATGACAGAGGCAATATCGGAAAGCGTTACAGAAGACAGGATGAAATCGGTACGCCGTTTTGCGTTACATACGATTTCGATTCCGAAACCGATCAGTGTGTAACGGTCAGATTCCGCGATTCCATGGAACAGGAACGGGTGGCGATTTCCGGGCTTGACGCGTATTTTGCGGATAAATTCACCTTTTAAAAAGGGCATTGGACAGAACAGACGAACATAGGAAAGGATCATATCATTACGATGAAAAAGTATGGTGTAAATGAGTTGAGAAGGATGTTCCTCGAGTTTTTTGAGAGCAAGGAACATCTGAAAATGAAAAGTTTTTCGCTTGTGCCGCATAACGACAACAGCCTTTTGCTGATCAATTCCGGCATGGCGCCCTTAAAGCCGTATTTTACCGGACAGGAAATACCGCCCAGGCGCAGGGTGACGACATGCCAGAAGTGCATCCGGACAGGCGATCTGGAAAACGTGGGCAAGACGGCGAGACATGGTACTTTTTTTGAAATGCTCGGGAACTTTTCTTTCGGCGATTATTTCAAGCATGAGGCGATTGCATGGTGCTGGGAATTTCTGACGGAAGTTGTCGGGCTGGATGCGGACAGGCTTTATCCTTCCATTTATGAAAACGACGAAGAGGCTTTTGAAATATGGAATAAAGAAATCGGCATTGCGGCGGAACGGATTTACCGCTTTGGTAAAGCCGACAATTTCTGGGAGCACGGTTCCGGTCCCTGCGGCCCCTGTTCCGAAGTCTACTATGACCGCGGCGAGCAGTACGGCTGCGGAAAACCTGACTGTACGGTAGGCTGCGACTGCGACCGGTATATGGAGATCTGGAACAACGTCTTTACGCAGTTCGATAATGACGGAAAAGGCAATTATACGGAACTGGTGCAGAAGAACATCGATACGGGGATGGGGCTTGAGCGGCTCGCCTCCGTCGTACAGGATGTGGATTCCATTTTTGATGTGGATACGGTGCTTGCTCTCCGTACAAAAGTGTGTGAAATTGCGGGCGTTTCCTATAAAGAAGATTACGATACGGATGTTTCCATCCGGATTATTACGGATCATATCCGTTCCGCGACTTTTATGATTTCCGACGGCATCATGCCGTCCAACGAAGGGCGCGGCTATGTATTGCGCCGTATTATCAGAAGAGCGGCGCGGCAGGGACGGAAGCTCGGCATTCAGGGAACGTTTCTTGCGGCACTCGGCCGTACGGTAATTGAAGGTTCGAAGGACGGTTATCCGGAGCTGGAAGAAAAGAACGAATTTATTTTAAACGTACTGACTCAGGAAGAGAATAAGTTCAACAAGACCATCGACCAGGGGCTTAACATTTTAATGGAAATGGAAGAGAACCTGACGAAAGAGGGCAAAAAAGAACTTTCCGGAGAAGATACCTTTAAATTATACGATACTTACGGTTTTCCCATCGACCTGACGAAGGAAATCCTCGAAGAAAAAGGATTTCATGTGGATGAAGAAGGATTCCGTGCGGCGATGGAGGAACAGAAAGTTAAGGCCCGTAAGGCCCGTAAGGTTACCAATTATATGGGCGCGGACGTGACGGTCTATGAGTCCATCGATCCCGGTGTGACCTCCGTATTTGTCGGATACGATCATCTCGTGCATGATTCCGTTATTTCGGTTCTGACAACGGAAACGGAGCTGGTGGAAGCGCTGACGGACGGAGAGATCGGAACCATTTTCACGGATGAGACGCCTTTTTATGCGACGATGGGCGGGCAGGCCGGCGATACCGGCATCATCCGAAGCGAAAACGGTACGTTCCGGGTAGAAGAGACGGTGAAACTGTTAGGCGGTAAAGTGGGACATATCGGCCGCATGACTTCCGGCATGTTTAAAACCGGAGATACGGTAACATTGGAAGTGGATGCGGAAAGAAGAAGCGCGACTTGTAAAAACCACAGTGCGACTCATCTTTTGCAGAAGGCGCTCCGTATGGTGCTTGGAACCCATGTAGAACAGTCCGGTTCCTATAACGACGGCGAAAGGCTTCGTTTTGATTTCTCCCATTTCTCGGCGATGACGGCGGAAGAACTGGCAAAAGTGGAGCAGATCGTCAATGAGAAAATTGCGGAAAACATTCCGGTTGTTACAGAAGTTCTGACGATCGAAGAGGCGAAGAAAACAGGCGCGATGGCGCTTTTCGGCGAAAAATACGGCGAAAAGGTGCGTGTTGTCGAGATGGGAGACTTTTCCAAAGAATTTTGCGGCGGCACTCATGTGGGCAGCACGGGCATGATTTCTTCCTTTAAAATTGTTTCCGAGAGCGGCGTTGCGGCCGGCGTCAGAAGAATCGAAGCGCTGACCGGAACCGGCGTGCAGAAATATTATGCGGAGCTGGAAGAAAAGCTGGAAGAGGCATCGAAGATTTTAAAGACAACGCCTGTCAATCTGTTGGACAGATGCGAACATCTGATGGCGGAACTGAAGGCGCTGCAGAGTGAAAACGAGTCCTTAAAGAGCAAGGCGGCCAAAGATGCGCTGGGCGATGTCATGAATCAGGTAAAAGAAGTGAAGGGAACGAAGCTTCTGGCGGCCAAAGTATCCGGCGTGGATATGAACGGCCTGCGCGACCTGGGCGACCAGTTAAAAGAAAAGCTGGGAGAAGGCGTTGTCGTGCTCGCATCTGATAAAGACGGCAAAGTGAACCTGATCGCAATGGCGACGGACGGTGCGATGGCGGCCGGAGCGCATGCGGGCAATCTGATCAAAGGGATTGCAGGTCTTGTCGGCGGAGGCGGAGGCGGCCGTCCGAATATGGCACAGGCCGGCGGAAAGAATCCGTCCGGCATGGATGCGGCGGTCGAAGAGGCGGCTAAAGTCCTGGAAGGACAATTACATTGATAAAGCATCGGATTCGGAAAGACCGATACCGGAAAACAGAATAAAGAAGAGATGTGCCTGACAGGCCCAAATATCGAAAACTAAGAGAAAGGCGTGGTTATTGAAATGGAAACCGGAAATGGCAGAAAAATAAAGCATCTTGGAAGGAAACTGAATGCGGTAATGACGTGTATGATGATCGCCGGCATTGCATTAACAGTTGCACAGTGCGTTTATATGTTTTACAGACTGACGATGAATACAATACGGGAACAGTGTGTAACCGGAACAAATATTCTGGCTTACGAGCTGGAAAATTATGACGGTCCGGAAGACATGACACAGTTACTGGATGATTTAAAACGGGAGACCGGATGCGAATTTACGATTTTTCATGGAGACGAGCGGGCTTATACAACGATTTTGCAAGACGGTAAGCGGGCGGTTGGAACGAAGCTTTCCGCCGAGCTGAAAGAAACGATATTGGTAAAAGGAGAATCTTATGTTGGAAATACCCAGATTCTGGGCGTGGATCATCTTTGCTCCTATGTACCGACAAAAGGAGAAGACGGCAAAATCAACGGGTTGATCTTTTCAGGTATTTCCATTTCCAACGCGAATGCACAGGTCACTTCAACGGTAAAAGCGACCTGTGTGCTGGGCGGTGCGATGGTATTTATCTGTATAGCGCTGCTGGCGGTTTATATCAGAAATATTGTGTCGGCACCTTTAACCAAACTGACTGTTCTCGCGCAGACGATGGAACGCGGAGAGCTTGGATTAAACGGAAGCCAGAGCATGGAAATAGATATTCATTCCAATAATGAAATCGGTTTTCTGGCGGAGACTTTCCAAAAGACCATTCTCCGCCTGAAAGGGTACATAGGCGAAATTTCAACAGTGCTGGAATCGATCGCGCAGGGCGATCTGACGCTGGCGACAAAACAGGATTATGTCGGAGATTTTGCATCCATCAGGGAGTCGCTCGATAATATTCTGAATAAACTGAACAACACGATGTCACAGATCGTAGAAAGTTCGGAACATGTATCGAACGGTTCCGAGCAGATGTCTATCGGCGCGCAGGCGCTCAGTCAGGGCGCGGTAGAACAGGCCAGCGCCGTGGAAGAACTGGACAGCAATATCCGTCAGATTTCCGAAGAGGTAGGGAAGACGGCCGAAAATGCCGTACAGGCCAGCCAGAAAGTGGAGGCTGTCGGTGCGCAGCTGATGGAAAGCAATCAGAAGATGCAGGAAATGATCGAGGCGATGGAAGCCATCGATGCGCGTTCCAACGAGATCGGAAAGATTATCAAGACCATTGAAAATATTTCATCCCAGACGAATATTCTGGCATTGAATGCGGCTGTGGAAGCAGCCCGTGCGGGAGAAGTCGGCAAAGGGTTTGCGGTAGTAGCGGAAGAAGTACGGGAACTGGCAGGCAGAAGCGCCGAAGCGTCCAAATCAACGGCCGAGCTGATTGAACGTTCCATTGAAGCGGTAAAACAAGGCACAAGGATTGCCAGCGAGACTGCGGAACAGTTGGTTATCGTTGTTTCCGGTGCGAATGAAGTCGTTGAGACAACGAATCTGATTGCGGAGGCAGCACGCGGACAGGCTGATGCCGTCTTTGAAATCAGGGAACAGATCAACCAGATTTCCAACGTGGTGCAGACCAACTCCGCAACGGCGGAAGAAAGCGCCGCTACAAGTCAGCAGCTCAGTTCGCAGGCTGGACTGCTCCGGAATATGATCTCCATGTTCCGGATAAAAAACAGAAGATAAAATTTTTGCGGTTTGGTTCAGTCTGTTTGAAGGAAATACAATAATCCGTGAAAAGTCTGCGAAGGATAAGGAGGAAAACGAAGCATGGCGATGTTGAGCAACGACTGGGCACAAGCGCTGGGAGCGGAGTTCAGAAAACCATATTATAAACAGCTCTATCAGTTTATCCGTGAAGAGTACGGCAAAGTAGTGGTTTATCCGCCGGCGGATGATATCTTCAATGCGTTTCATTTTACGCCGCTCAGCGATGTGAAAGTGCTTCTGCTCGGACAGGATCCCTATCACAATGAGCATCAGGCGCATGGTATGAGCTTTTCCGTACCGCCGGACCAGAAAGAGATTCCTCCTTCTTTACAGAATATCTATCAGGAACTGCATGATGACCTGGGATGTGATATTCCCAATAACGGTTATCTGAAAAAATGGGCGGACCAGGGCGTACTGCTTCTGAATACGGTGCTGACTGTGCGGGCGCATCAGGCCAATTCCCACCAGGGAAGAGGATGGGAAGAATTTACGGATGCGGTGATCCATGCCGTCAATGCACAGGAAAGACCAATCGTATACCTGCTGTGGGGGAGGCCGGCACAGAGCAAAATTCCGATGCTGACCAATCCCGGGCATCTGATATTAAAGGCGCCGCATCCAAGCCCGTTATCCGCATACCGCGGCTTTTTCGGCTGTAAACATTTCAGCCAGGCCAATGAGTTTCTGAAGGCGAACGGCGCAGAGCCAATCGACTGGCAGATAGAAAATATATAACGTATTACGGGACTGGACAGCAAGAGATGACAGAATTGTGGAAAGGAGCGGTCTTACGAATGAAAAAAGTACCGTTTGTGACAAAAGAAAAAATAGAAGAGATTACGAAAACGTATCCGACCCCGTTTCATATTTATGACGAGAAAGGCATCCGTGAAAATGCCAGAGCCGTTAAAGAGGCATTTGCGTGGAATAAAGGATTTAAAGAATATTTTGCGGTCAAGGCGACGCCCAATCCTTTTTTGATCGATATTCTGCATGAATATGGCTGCGGATGTGACTGCTCCTCTCTGACGGAATTGATGCTGAGCAATGCGCTCGGTATTTGCGGGGAAGACGTGATGTTTTCTTCCAACGATACGCCGAAAGAAGACTATGAATATGCGGCAAAAATCGGCGCGATTATCAATCTGGATGATATTACGCATATTGATTTTCTGGAAAATATTCTTGGAAAACTGCCTGAGACGGTGAGCTGTCGCTATAATCCGGGCGGTGTTTTTAAGATGAGCAACGGCATTATGGATAACCCTGGTGATTCCAAATACGGTTTTACAACGGAACAGTTATTCGAGGGCTTTCGCATTTTAAAGAAAAAGGGCGTAAAACATTTCGGCCTTCATGCTTTTCTCGCCAGCAATACGGTGACAAACGAATATTATCCGCAGCTGGCCGGACAGCTTTTTGAGCTGGCCGTAAAACTGAAGGAAGAGACGGGAGCCGGCATTTCCTTTATCAATCTGTCCGGCGGTGTCGGCATTCCGTATACACCGGAACAGGAACCCAATGACATCAGAGTGATCGGGGAAGGCGTGCGGAAGGTTTATGAAGAAATACTGGTTCCCGCGGGAATGGGCGATGTAGCGATCTATACGGAAATGGGCCGTTTTATGATGGGCCCTTACGGGGCGTTAGTTACACAGGCGATTCATGAGAAACATACGCATAAGGAATATATCGGCGTCGATGCCTGCGCGGTTAATCTGATGCGTCCCGCCATGTACGGCGCGTATCATCATATTACGGTGCTGGGCAAAGAGGATGCTGCCTGCGATCACAAATATGACGTGACGGGGTCCCTTTGTGAAAACAACGATAAATTTGCGATAGACCGAATGCTGCCGGAAATCGAAAAAGGAGATTACCTTGTGATTCACGATGCGGGGGCGCACGGTCATGCGATGGGATATAACTACAACGGCAAATTAAGATCGGCAGAGCTTCTTCTGAAAGAAGACGGAAGCGTACAACTGATCAGGAGAGCGGAGACGCCGGAAGATTACTTTGCAACATTTGACTGCTTCGATGTATTTGGAAAAATGTGTGAATAGCGGTTATGGTAATTTGTAGAATAAAAAAGATCGGTAAACTTTTACCAAGAAATGTCTTGCCAATCTCTTGCAGTTATGATATTATATAACTCGGTTATAAAATGCTGGTGTGTCGGAATGGCAGACGAGGCAGACTCAAAATCTGTTGCGGGCAACCGCGTGTGGGTTCAAGTCCCACCACCAGCATTAAATAAAATCGCTGGATTCCTTATAGAGATGGAGTTTGGCGGTTGTTTGATTTACAGACATTTTTCTGTTGCAGATTCCTGTCGGCAAGCCGCTCATCAAAATAAATATCTAACTGAGAATCATTTCCCGCATCGCTGCTTTTGTGGGATTTCGTTTTTTCCTGCCATAATAAAACCTCCATACTGTGTAATTCTGTTTTACATCAGTCTGGAGGTTTACACAAACTTTAGGACAATCCCCTGCTTGTGATTTGCCGTTTTCTTATTTCAAGGTTATATCCTCAATATTCACGCCCATAGATGATAATTTAGCGGTCGTAACCTTAATTAAATAATCAAGTATTTCATTTTCATGACCACCATTTGCTTTTTTGATTTGCTGTAAATCTGTATATCTATCAATGGTTACTGTGATAAGTTCTTTTTCTGTCATTTCTTGTACCATCCTTTCACCGCCTTTTTGATTGTATATGTTAGTCTTTGCTGCTACAATCTTATTATAACGGAATGTTTGAAAAGTGTAAACCTTATTCAGTTTTTACGAAAAAGTTTGCGGAATGTTTTTATCACCTTTATCGCCTTTTTCTTTTCCAGAGTCTTTGCAAAGCCCCCTGTTTTGGTATATAATAAAAACCAAATGGTTTTCGAGATATCGCAGACAAAGCAGGAATAAGGGGAAAAGATGGATTGTAAAGATGAAGAAAAGATGATTCCTGTATTTTTGCAGGACGAACTGGATATTAAGGTGCTGAATCAATTCATAGAACATATAGATGAATGCCCGGAATGTATGGAAGAACTTTCCATTCAGTTTCTGGTTGCGGAAGGGTTGGAACGGCTGGAGGCGGGCAATAATTTTAATTTACAGAAGGCGCTGACGACGAGGCTTTCGGATGCCAGATATCAGATCAAAATACGGCAGGTTCTGTTATATACGCTGATCTGTCTGGAAGCTGCGGTCGCCGCGGAAATCCTGATCGCGCTGATCATTGTATTTAAATTCTGAAAATTTTCTGAATGGGTGCCCGTCAGAGCGGGCAGGGAGTGAAATTATGAGTCGGAAACTTGTTTTGATAGACGGACACAGTATTTTGAACAGAGCTTTTTACGGTGTGCCCGACCTGACCAACAGTCAGGGATTTCATACGAATGCGATACATGGTTTTTTAAATATCATGTTTAAAATCCTCGAGGAGGAAACGCCGGATTATCTGACAGTAGCGTTTGATGTGCATGCGCCGACGTTCCGGCATGAAATATATCAGGAATATAAAGGGACGAGAAAACCGATGCCGGAGGAGCTGCGGGAACAGGTCCCGGTTATGAAACAGATGCTTCAGGCGATGGGGATTCGTATTGTGGAGCAGGCCGGACTGGAGGCGGACGATATTTTAGGAACGCTGGCGGTGCGGGCTGAAAAAGAGGGCATGGAGGTTGCGCTCGTGTCCGGGGACAGAGATCTTTTACAGATTGCCTCGGAGCATATTAAAATCCGGATTCCCAAGACAAAAGGCGGAAGAACGGAAGTAGAGAATTACTATGCCGAAGATGTGAAAGCACGGTATCAGGTGACGCCGAAGCAGTTTATCGATCTGAAAGCATTGATGGGAGATACGGCGGATAATATTCCGGGCGTCCCGAAAGTCGGAGAGAAGACGGCTGCAGAACTGATGCTGCAATTCGGTTCTCTTGCTAATATCTATGATCACCTTGAAAATGTGACCAAAAAATCGGTCAGGGAATCTCTGGCGAATAACAAAGAACTCGCTGATCTGAGCAAAGTGCTGGCAACGATCAAAGTGGACTGCGAAATTGATTTTTCCTTTGAACAGGCGGCGGTTGGCAATTTCTATACGGAAGAAGCATATGTATTATGTAAACAACTTGAATTTAAGAATCTGTTGTCCCGTTTTGAAAAAGACGCGGTTGTGACAAATAACCAGACGGAGTACTTCAAAACGCTGACGGATTTAACGGAGATAGAAGCGCTGTTCGAGCGGGCGCAGAGCCGGTGCGGCGCGGCAAAAGGGGCAGAAACCGACGATGAGGGCACAGCGCGCTGCGAATTTGGCCTTTCCGTTCTGCGGGACGGGAAAGAGGCGGATGACTGTGCGGGCATTGCGCTTGCGCTTTCGGAAAAGGAAGTTTATTTTATTCCCTGTCAGGGATTTGTCACGGGGCAGTACCTGGCCGGAAAACTGAGCGCATTGAATAAAAATGAGTTATGTAAACTTGATGTCTGCAATATCAAGCCGCTCTATGATATGATAGAATATGAGGAAGCGGAGGAGATTACCGGTGAGGACGGGCTTGCGGCCTACCGTAGAAAAAAATATTTCGATATCCTCCTTGCGGCTTATCTTTTAAACCCGCTCAAAAACGATTATGATGCGGAGACGATCGCGGGAGAATACCTGTCTTTGGTGCTTCCGGACAGAAAACAGGTCTGCGGTAAAAACTCTTTTCATCAGACGATGGAGGAAAAGCCGGATGAAATCAAGGAATTTGCCTGTTTTCAGGCATATGTGTGTCTGACGGCGGCGAAAGAGCTTGCGAAGAAGCTGGAAGAACAGGAAATGTCTGCGCTGTTATACGAAATTGAAATGCCGTTGACCAAAGTGCTGTATGAGATGGAGAAGTCCGGCATCATGGTGCGGCCGGATGAGCTGAAGGCCTACGGAGAAGCGCTGACAGGGCGGATTGCGGAGCTGGAACAATCCATATGCGAACAGGCCGGCGTGCAGTTCAATATCAATTCACCGAAACAGCTCGGAGAGGTTCTTTTTGAAAAAATGGGTATTCCCGGCGGGAAAAAGACGAAGACTGGTTATTCCACGGCGGCGGATATTCTGGAGAAGCTGGCGCCGGATTATCCGGTTATTGCGGATATTCTGGAATACAGAGGGCTTGCGAAATTAAAATCGACTTATGCGGACGGATTGGCTGTTTATATTGACGAAGGCAGCCGGATTCATTCCACTTTTAATCAGACGATTACGGCGACCGGAAGAATCAGCTCCACGGAACCGAATCTGCAGAACATTCCGATTCGGATGGAACTCGGAAGGAGGATACGGAAGGTATTTGTCCCGGCGGACGGGTATCTGTTTATGGATGCGGATTATTCCCAGATCGAACTGCGCGTGCTCGCCCATATGTCCGATGACAGGCAGTTGATCGAAGCCTATCAGATGGATCAGGATATTCACCGAATTACGGCTTCCAAAGTGTTCCATACGCCGTTTGAAGAAGTGACGGACTTACAGAGAAGGAATGCCAAAGCGGTTAATTTCGGCATCGTATACGGCATCAGTTCCTTTGGGCTGAGTCAGGATCTGAGCATTTCAAGAAAAGAAGCGGCGGAATATATCGAACAATATTTTAAGACTTATCCGGGCATTAAGATTTTTCTGGATAAGCTGGTGGAAGATGCGAAGAATTATGGTTATGTTAAGACCATGTTTGGCAGAAGAAGACCGATTCCGGAACTGACTTCCAGCAATTTCATGCAGCGTTCTTTCGGGGAGCGGGTGGCGATGAATTCTCCGATTCAGGGGACCGCGGCGGATATCATCAAACTTGCCATGATTCATGTGTGGGCCAGACTGCGCAAGGAAAGGCTCCGTTCCCGGCTGATATTACAGGTACACGACGAATTGCTGATCGAAGTTTATGCACCGGAAGAAGAGCAGGTAAGGCGTATCCTTTCGGAAGAGATGCAGGCCGCGGCAAAACTGTCCGTTGCGATGGAGATTGACCTGCATACGGGAATGACGTGGTACGATGCCAAATAGCGGCGTGGAAGCGTCTAAGTGTCTGCCGGACTGCGAAAGGAAGTAAAGAAAAGAAAAATGAAAGTGATCGGAATCACAGGAGGCGTTGGCGCGGGAAAGTCAGAGCTTCTCAGTTATGTGAAAAAGAAATACAAATGCCGGGTGATTCTGGCAGATATGGTGGCGCATCTGCTGGAGGAACCGGGACAGAGGTGTTATGATGAACTGACGGCGCTGCTTGGCGGCGGGATATTGAACCCGGACGGTACCATCGATAAAAAGCGGATGGCGGAGAAAATTTTTGCCGACCGGGCCGTGCTGGAACGGGTGAACGGTATTGTGCATCCGGCGGTCAAAGAATATATTCTGCACGAAATAGAACAGGGCAGAAAAGAAGAAAAAGAGGATTTTCTTTTTGTGGAAGCGGCGCTTTTGATAGAAGGCGGTTACGGAAAGATTCTGGATGAACTGTGGTATATCCATGCGGAGCCGGAAGTCAGGCGGAGCCGTTTAAAGGCGGGAAGGGCTTATTCCGATGAAAAAATAGACAGGATTTTGAAAGAGCAGTTATCCGAGCAGGCATTCAGACAGCACTGTAAGGTCGTCATCGATAACAGCGGAAGCCTTGCGGAAGCCTGTCGGCAGGTCGATGAGAAATTGGAGGAATATCTGTGGCAGAAATGATGAAATTTCCGGGCCAGCTGGTATTTGGACTGGATATCGGAACAAGGAGCATTGTAGGAACGGTGGGATACCGGACGGGAGAACGTTTTCATGTGGCGGCTCAGTGCATCAGAGAGCATGAAACGCGTGCCATGCTGGACGGCCAGATTCATGATATCCACAAGGTTGGCTCAACAATCAACGAAGTAAAAATTCATCTGGAAGAAAAGACCGGGCGGAAACTGAAAGACGTCTGCATTGCCGCGGCGGGACGCGTGCTGCGGACGGTTACGACCCATGTGGAACACGAATTTGCGGGCGACAAGGAAATTGACGGGGAAGATATTTACGCGCTGGATTCCAGGGGCGTGGAGAAGGCCTATGAGGAATTTCTGGAAACGAACGATACGGAAATGAAGTTCTACTGTGTCGGTTATTCGGTTGTACGTTATTATATGAATCATTATCCGATCAGCAATCTGGAAGGGCATAAGGCGAAAGTCATCGGCGCCGATATCATTGCCACTTTTCTGCCCGACGATGTGGTGGACGGTCTGTATAAGGCGGTGGGCCTTGCGGGACTGGAAGTGGTCAATCTGACGCTGGAGCCCATAGCGGCAATTCAGGTCGCAATTCCGGAGATGTACCGGATGTTAAATATTGCGCTTGTGGATGTGGGGGCAGGCACGTCGGATATTTCGATTACGAAAGACGGCAGCATTGTTGCATACGGCATGATTCCGATCGCAGGCGATGCGCTGACGGAAGTGATTGCCAGACATTGTCTCGTGGATTTTAAGACCGCCGAGAAAATCAAGCGGGAGGCCGGGGAAAAGGAGGCGATCGAATATAAAGATATCATGGGCCTGACCCAGACCATTTCCCGTGAAAAAATCGCGGAAGTATCCAAACCCGTGATTCAGAATATGACAAAACTGGTAGCCGATAAGATCAAAGAACTGAACGGAGATAAATCGGTCAGCGCAGTCTTTGTTGTCGGCGGCGGCGGAAGGCTGGCGGGTTATACGGAATGCCTGGCGGAAGAACTCGATATTCAGAAAGAAAGAGTTGCGGTACGAGGCGAGGAAGTCATGCAGCAGATCGCTTTTTATGAGGAAGATGCGCGGAAAGATTCGCTGATGGTGACGCCGATCGGTATCTGCCTTAGCTTCTATGAGCAGAGCAATAACTTTATTTTTGTTTATTTTAACGATCAGAGAGTCAAACTTTATGACAATAATAAACTGGCGGTAGTGGATGCGGCCATGCAGGCGGAATTTCCCAATGACGGCCTGTTCCCGAAACGGGGAAAAGAATTGAATTATTTTGTCAACGGAAAACCGCGCATTACACGGGGAAAGCTTGGGGAAGCGGCGGTCATCCGCGTGAACGGGCAGGAGGCGGATATCTATACGCCGATTCATGCCAACGACCAGGTGAAGGTGATCGAATCGACGGCCGGAGAAGCGGCTGTGCTCGATATCAACCAGCTTCCGGAATACGGCGCGGTTATGCCGGTCGAAGTCAATGAGCAGAAAATAGAACTTCCCAAGTTTGCGATGGTGAATGGGCATCTTCAGTCGGGATATTACGGTATCCGGGAGAACGATTCGATTGAGTTTCTGAATTACTATACGGTCAGACAGATCGCCGAATTTATGGACGTCATTATCAACCGGAATATGAATATTTATGTTAATAACAAGCTGGCGGATATGGATACGAAGGTATATGAGAATTTTGCCATTATCTGGACGATGGAAGAGCTGCAGTTATCTGACCGGGATATTTACGGGAGCGGTGCGCCGGATACTTATGCAAACCTGCCGGAAGATGACGGCAGTTACATAAAGAGCGAGTCGAAAAAGGAAGAAAATCCGTTTGCGGCGGAATGGACGGCCATTCAAAACGGCGGGATGAAGGAACAGCCGCTGCAGTATGCTGCGGCCGGAGACGCTTCATGGGACGAAGCGGAGAGAAGCTCGGCGTTGAGAAGTCCGGAAGCGGAAAGCCGTATGCCCGTGAACGGAGCAGATGCCGGCCTGACGGCAGGAAGCCCGGAAGCGGAAGGCGGTATGTGGGTGAACAGAACAAACGCCGGCCCGGCGTCGGGAGGCCCAGGGGCAGAAGGCGGTATGTCAGTGAACGGAGCAAACGTCGGTCCGATGGCAGGAAGCCCGGAAGCGGAAGGCGGTATGGCAGCGAACAGAACGCCGGCCGGGGCAGTAAGCGTAGGAGCGGAAAGCGTGCGGAACGGCGTTTCACCGGAAATGACGGGAACAGCGGGAATGCCCGGAGCCGTAAATATTCCGATGGCGGTTCAGGTCATGGTCAACGGCGCACCGGTGAGGCTGACCGGAAAGAGCGGATATATTTTCGTGGATGTATTCGATTACATAAATTTTGATCTGTCGGTGCCTCAGGGCAGCGGCATTGTAACGGAATTAAACGGAAGAAATGCACAGTACATGGAGCCGATTCGGAGCGGTGACGTGATAAAAATTTATTGGAAAGATTGATATACTTATGAGATTATGCAGTATTGCGAGCGGAAGCAGCGGAAATTGTATTTATGCCGGCTCTGATGCGACACATCTTCTGATCGATGTGGGCATCAGCGGCAAACGGGTAGAAGAGGGTGTGGCGTCGCTTGGCCTGAAACTGTCGGAAATAGACGGTATTTTTATTACGCACGAACACGCGGATCATATCAGCGGGCTTGGAGTTCTTGCAAGAAAATACGGGATTCCCATATACGGAACGCCGGGCACGATAGAGGCGGTCAGGCAGACGGCTTCGCTTGGGAAAATAGAAGATTCTCTTTTTCATTGTATCAATGCCGATGAGAAATGTGTGATTAAGGATATGACATTGTATCCGATGCGGACTTCCCATGATGCGGCAGAGCCTGTGGCGTACCGCATCGGTCATGAGAAAAAGAAGATCGGCATTATCACCGATCTGGGCTGTTATAATGATTATACGGTGGCCTGCCTGCAAGACCTGGATATTTTATATCTGGAGGCAAATCATGATGTCAATATGCTTCAGACCGGACCGTACCCGTATTATCTGAAACAGCGTATTTTAGGTGAAAAGGGACATTTATCCAACGAGGCGTCGGGAAGGCTTCTTTGCCGTCTGTTAAACGATCATATCCAGGCGATTGTGCTGGGGCATCTGAGCAAAGAAAATAATCTTCCGGAGCTCGCCTATGAAACGGTTAAAGTGGAAATTATGATGTCGGATACGGATTATCAGGCAGATGATTTTCCGATTTATGTGGCCAAAAGAAACGAAGTGTCGCAGATGATTGAAATCTGAGCGGGCCGTCTGGAAAACATTGAAATGAATAAAGTATAAAGCCCGGGGAAAGGACCAAAAAAGAAATGAAAAAAACAATTATTACAGTTGTAGGAAAAGATACGGTAGGAATTATCGCGAAGGTGTGTACTTATCTTGCGGATAACCAGATTAATATTCTGGATATTTCCCAGACCATTGTACAGGATTATTTCAACATGATGATGATCGTGGATACGAATCATACGCAGAAAGAATTTGGGCTGATTGTGGAAGAGCTGACGCAGCTTGGCGAAAGCATCGGCGTCATTATCAAATGCCAGAAAGAAGAAATTTTTAATAAAATGCACAGAATCTGAACGGAAAGGAAAAGACCAGCATTGATTAATATATTTGAAGTTGCGGAAACGAATGAGATGATCGAAAAGGAAAATCTGGATGTGCGGACGATTACGCTTGGCATCAGCCTGCTCGATTGTATCGATTCGGATTTAAAAAGACTGAATGAAAAAATCTATCATAAAATATATGAGGCGGCAAAAGATCTCGTGAATACGGGCGAGCAGATTTCGAGAGAATACGGAATACCCATCGTCAACAAAAGAATTTCCGTAACGCCTATTGCGCTGATTGGCGGGGCGGCCTGTCAGACAGAAGAGGATTTTGTGGGAATTGCGCGGACACTGGATAAAGTAGCGCATGAGGTGGGCGTGAATTTTATCGGAGGTTATTCCGCGCTTGTCTCAAAAGGGATGACCGGAGCGGACGAACTGCTGATCCGGTCGATTCCGAAGGCGCTTTCCGTCACTGAGCGGGTATGCAGTTCCGTCAATGTAGGTTCTACGAAGACCGGCATCAATATGGATGCCGTGAAACTGGCGGGCGAAATCATCAGGCAGACGGCGCAGGCGACGAAGGAAGAGGATTCTCTCGGCTGTGCCAAGCTCGTTATTTTCTGCAATGCGCCGGATGATAATCCGTTTATGGCGGGCGCTTTTCATGGCGTGACGGAAGCGGATAAAATCATCAACGTAGGCGTCAGCGGACCGGGCGTTGTAAAGACTGCGCTCAGTAAAGTGCGGGGAGAGAATTTCGAGGTTCTTTGTGAGACGATTAAGAAAACGGCTTTTAAAGTGACCCGCGTCGGCCAGCTTGTGGCCAAAGAAGCGTCCAAAAGGCTGCAGGTGCCGTTCGGTATTGTGGATCTGTCGCTGGCGCCGACGCCGGCGATCGGAGACAGTGTGGCGGATATTCTGTGTGAGATCGGCCTGGAACATGCCGGTGCGCCCGGAACGACGGCGGCGCTGGCTCTTTTGAACGATCAGGTGAAAAAGGGCGGCGTAATGGCGTCTTCCTATGTGGGAGGACTCAGCGGCGCATTCATTCCGGTCAGCGAAGATCAGGGGATGATCGATGCGGTGACGGCGGGCGCCCTGACGCTTGAAAAACTGGAAGCGATGACTTGTGTCTGCTCCGTAGGGCTTGATATGATCGCAATTCCGGGAGATACGAAAGAAACGACGATTTCCGGCATCATTGCCGATGAAATGGCGATCGGTATGATCAACCAGAAGACAACGGCCGTCCGCCTGATTCCCGTGATCGGAAAAGGCGTGGGAGAGACGGTGGAATTTGGCGGTCTGCTGGGGCATGCGCCGATCATGCCGGTCAACCAATTCTCCTGTGACGCTTTTGTAAACCGCGGCGGCAGAATCCCGGCGCCGATTCACAGCTTTAAAAATTAATCGATATGAAACAGAAAGGCAGTATCAGATGACGGGGAACAGCCTGGAAACAAAAACGCATAAGATGACAGAGGGGAATCCGTTTCGTACGATTCTCCTTTTTGCAATACCAATGATTTTGTCGAATCTGTTTCAGCAGTTGTATAATGTGATCGATACGATCATTGTCGGTAAGAGGCTGGGAACGGACGCGCTCGCGGCGGTCGGGAGCGCAAGCAGTATTACCGCGGTGTTTGTCCAGCTGGCGACGGGGCTTGCCCTCGGCGGTTCGATCGTGATCGCGCAGTATTTCGGGGCCGGGAAAACGGCCAGAATATGGCAGTCTATGTCCACATCGGTTCTTTTTTCGGCCGGCGTCGCGTTTTGCTCAACGATCGCGATCTGGGCCGGAGCCGGGCCGCTTCTTGCGCTTGTGCATACACCGGCGGAAATTGCAGGAATGGGCGTCGTTTATCTGAGGTTTTATTTTCTGGGCTGTGTTCCGATTTTCGTATACAATGCGTTAAACGGTGTATACGTGGCATTGGGGGATTCCAGAACACCGCTGAAATTTCTGGTGATTTCTTCGATACTCAATGTGCTGCTGGATCTGCTTTTTATCATTGTATTGGGAGGCGGCGTGGGCGGGGCTGCGCTTGCGACGGCCATTTCTCAGTTTGCGGCGGCTCTGATGGCGGTAAAGGATATTCCGAAACTGTTAAAAGAATTTGAACATGACAGGTCTGCGCCGTTGTTCGACAGGTCTCTGTTGGTTACGATGCTGCGGTTCGCCCTGCCGTCCGCTTTACAGCAGTCGATCGTATCGGTCGGTTCCGTTGTCGTGCAGGCGGCGATTAACGGTTTCGGCCCGGCGGTTATCGCAGGAAGCGCGGCGGCGGCCAAAATAATCAATCTGGCGACTGCGGTTCCCATCAATTACAGCAATGCTTATGCCAATTATGTCGGGCAGAATATCGGGGCCTGTAAAGAAGAGCGCATCCGGCCGGGACTGTGGGCTTCCATCGTCAGCTGCGGCGGGCTTTCTCTTGTGCTTACGGCTGTCTTTGAACTTTTCCCGGAACAGATTATCCGTCTTTTTATAGAAGAAACAGAGGCGGATATCGAACAGGTTATTGCGGTGGGGACTGCTTATATCAGAGTGGTGGGCGCGTTCCTCGTTGTGTTTTCCGTTTTTATGCTGGTGAAAGCGACTTTTAAAGGAAGCGGTGATATGGGATGGTTTATTCTGACAACGCTGCTCAGCTTTTTTATCCGGCTGTTTTTGACGGTCGGTTTTGCGCATGTTGTCGGTGTGGATATGATCTGGTGGGCATTCTGTGCGGGCTGGACGATTGCGATGTTCGTTTCCGTTGCGAGATATTTTCAGGGCGGCTGGCGCAAAAAGCGTATTACATGCCCGGATGACGTTTAATCGCGTCAAAACTTTTCCGGCTGATCGCCGGGCTGATGACGTTCTGACATAAACGGGAGCATATTGCAAACTGCCGGTCTCCTGTGTTATAGTATTGCACATAATATACAACCAGGAGGTAATGTATGGCTGAAGAACATAAGAAGGGACTGAATGCCGATCTGGTATGGGATGATCTGATGAGTTGCTGCAGGAGTGAGGGCGTCTGCGGCCAGTGCCGGCAGGAGAACTGTACAATCGGTTATGCCAAACAATGTATCAGGAATTATAAGAAGGAACCGAGAAAAGAAGTGCCGGAGGGCGCAGAACATGTTCCGACGACGGACTTTAAACTGTTTGATGAAGCGGAACTGGAAATTGCGATCGCGCATATTCTGAAAGAGTGCAAAGACTGCAAGGAAGATCATACGGAAGAATGTATTATCAATGTAGTCCGTAACTGCTATGAAGTCGGCCTGCTTGGCGACGTGCAGCCTTATAGCGGGAGCGCGCTGCAATATCTGATGTATCTGCAAAACAATTATCCCGAGAAATCGCTGCATATTGCGGAGCTGTACAGACAGCAGACGCAAGCATAAGCAGCATGTAAAAACAGCCCCGTGCCGGAAAGCGCATCCGGCATGGGACTGTTTTTTGTTTTAAATGTTTCCGGTCAGTTTTCCAGCGCGTCTTCTTCCCGGTTATTATATTTGGCCAGAATCCGGTGGATCTTGTCCGTCGGCGTATAGATATTGGACATAGAGGCGTCATGGTTCATAAAATTGATGATTGACGCGATGAATTTGCTCATATCCGCTTCCTGATAATAGGGTTTCTCTTTTAAGGCCGGCGGCTGATAACAGAGGTTTGTCGTGATGATACGGTCAAAATAGCACTGTTCGTAAGCTTTGTCAAAAGCTTCCAGCCCGTCCGTAAAAAGACCGAAGGTACAGCAGATGAAAACGCGTTTGGCGTTCATTTTTTTCAGTTGTTTGGCAGTATCGATCATGCTCCCGCCGGAGGAAATCATGTCGTCTATGATAATGACATCCTTGCCGTCGATGTTTTCTCCCAGAAACTCATGTGCGACGATGGGGTTCTTGCCGTTGACAATGGTCGAATAGTCACGGCGCTTATAGAACATACCGGTATCAACGCCGAGTACGTTGGCAAAATAAACGGCTCTGTCGAGCGCGCCTTCATCCGGGCTTATGACGATGGTATGATCTTTGTCGACGAGCAGGTCGCCGGTCGTATGAAGAAGGGCGCGCATGAACTGGTAATGGGGCGTATAATTATCGAAGCCTTTTATCGGAACGGAATTTTGGACCCTCGGATCGTGGGCGTCAAATGTGATAAAATTGGCAACACCCATATCCATCAGTTCTTCAATGGCGTAAGCGCAGTCCAATGATTCACGCCCGGTTCTTTTGTGCTGTCTTCCTTCATAAAGAAAGGGCATGATAACATTGACACGGTGGGCTTTTCCGTTAATGGCGTTGATGATTCTCTTTAAATCCTGATAGTGATCGTCGGGCGACATATGATTGATAAATCCGTTCATGGAATAGGTCAGGCTGTGGTTACAGACATCCGTCAGAATAAAAATATCCTTCCCCCTGACAGAAGTATTGAGGATTGCTTTGCCTTCACCGCTGCCGAAACGGGGACAGTCCACTTCAAACAGATAGTTGTCCTCCATATAGCCGTAGAAAGCAGGATCATTCTTAAAGCTGTTGTCCAGATTCTGTCTGAATTCCACCAGATAACTGTTGATTTTCTGCGCCAGAGGAAGCGCTGCCTGAGTTGTCAGAATCATAATCGGGGCAACAGGCATTGCTGTCTTTAGTTGTTCGATGTTTGGCATAATATTCTCCAATCTGTAAAAATATCTCACTTTCTTTATATCATTATGCTAGTGACACGTCAAGGAAATTCTAGTATAGTGTGAAGAGAAGTTCTAAAGATATGGAGAAAAATATGAAACAGACAGCGCATATTATTAAAAAGATTCAGGAGGGCTCCATTGCCGAAGAAATGGGAATTGAGGCGGGTGATGCGCTTCTTTCGATTAACGGGCAGGAGATTGCGGATATTTTTGACTATCAGTATCTGATACAGGATGAATATATTGAAGTTCTGGTTCGAAAGAGCGGCGGTGAAGAGTGGCTTCTTGAGATCGATAAGGAATATGAAGAAGATCTGGGTGTGGAATTTGAGAACGGGCTGATGGATGATTACCGTTCCTGTCATAATAAGTGTATCTTTTGTTTTATCGACCAGATGCCGGAAGGAATGCGGGAAACACTGTATTTTAAAGACGATGATTCAAGACTTTCCTTTTTGCAGGGAAACTATGTGACGCTGACCAATATGTCCGATGCGGATATCGACAGAATTATCCGCTATCATCTGTCTCCGATTAATATTTCCTTTCAGACCACGAATCCTGAGCTTCGCTGTAAGATGCTGAACAACCGGTTTGCCGGCCGGGCGCTCGATCAGGTGAAAAAGCTGTTCGATGCGGGGATTACGATGAACGGACAGATTGTCCTATGTAAAGACGTAAACGACGGTGAGGAACTCGAGAGAAGCATCCGGGATCTGACTGCTTATCTGCCTCATCTGGAGAGCGTGTCGGTGGTGCCTGTGGGACTTTCCAGGTTCCGGGACGGCCTTTATCCGTTAGAGCCGTTTGCCAGAGAAGACGCGCGGAAGGTATTGGACTGTATTCATAAGTGGCAGCAGAAGCTTTTTCCGGAATACGGGCTGCATTTTGTACACGCTTCCGATGAATGGTATATTCTTGCGGAAGAAGAACTGCCGGAGGAAGAACGTTATGACGGTTATTTACAGCTCGAGAACGGCGTCGGCATGCTGCGGCTTCTCCTGAACGAATTTGAAGAGGCCATGGAAAACCTTCCGCCGGTCCGTACGCTGCCGGGAGGCGGACGGGCGGAGCTGTCTCTTGTTACGGGAAAGCTGGCCTGCCCGTATATCACAAGGATGGCGGATCGCATGATGCAGCGTTTTGACGGGCTTGTGATACATGTGTATGCCATTACCAATGAATTTTTCGGGGAACGGATTACCGTGTCCGGGCTTCTGACGGGACAGGACATTATAAAGCAGTTACAGGGGAAAAACCTGGGAGAGCGCGTGCTTCTGCCGCAGAATGTGCTTCGCAGCGGCGAAGACTATTTTTTGGACGATATCACGGTCGAAGAACTGGAAAAGGCTTTACAAGTAAAGACAGATATTGTAAAATCAAGCGGACATGATTTTGTAAATGCGATACTGAAACAGGATTCAGAAAGGGCGTAACAGAAATATGGGAAAGAAAAAAGCCAGGCCGGTCGTGGCGGTGGTGGGGAGGCCCAATGTTGGGAAATCCACGCTGTTTAATGCACTGGCAGGAGAAAATATATCGATTGTAAAAGATACGCCGGGCATTACCCGTGACCGGATTTATGCCGATATCACGTGGCTGGATAAGAATTTTACCCTGATCGATACGGGAGGTATCGAGCCGGAGAGCAAAGACATCATATTGAGCCAGATGCGGGAACAGGCGCAGATCGCGATTGACACCGCGGACGTGATCATATTTATGGTGGACGTCAGACAGGGACTTGTGGATACGGATTCCAAAGTGGCGGATATGCTGCGCCGTTCCGGGAAGCCGATTGTACTCGCGGTTAATAAGGCGGACAGCTTTCAGAAATTTATGGCGGACGTCTATGAGTTTTATAACCTCGGCATCGGAGAACCTTTTGCCATTTCTTCCGTTAATAAACTGGGATTCGGAGAACTGCTTGATGAAGTCGTTTCCTATTTTGATCAAAATGCGGCGGAGGAAGAGGAGGAAGACGAGCGGACGAGAATTGCCATTGTCGGAAAGCCCAATGTGGGCAAATCTTCCATTATAAATAAACTGATCGGGGAAAACAGGCTGATCGTATCCGATATCGCCGGCACGACGCGGGATGCGGTCGATACGGAAGTCGTTTATCATGGAAAAGAATACGTTTTCATCGATACGGCCGGTCTGCGGCGGAAAAACAAGATTAAAGAGGAACTGGAACGCTATATGATTATCCGTACCGTCACGGCGGTGGAACGGGCGGATATCGTGGTACTCGTGATCGACGCGTCGGAAGGCGTGACGGAACAGGATGCCAAAATTGCGGGAATTGCCCATGACAGGGGAAAGGCAACGATTATTGCGGTCAACAAATGGGATTTGATCGATAAAGATAATAAAACCGTCAATCAGTTTACACAGAAAATAAGACAGATTCTTTCTTTTATGCCTTATGCGGAAATACTTTTTATTTCCGCTGAAACAGGGCAGCGTCTTCCAAAACTCTATGAGACGATCGATATTGTTTATGAGAACCACGCGATGCGGGTTGCAACAGGTGTCTTGAACGAGATTATGACGGAAGCGGTGGCTTTACAGCAGCCGCCTTCGGATAAAGGGAAAAGGCTCCGGCTGTACTATATTACCCAGGCGGCGGTTAAACCCCCGACATTTGTTATTTTTGTAAACGATAAGGAACTGATGCACTTTTCTTATACGAGATATATTGAAAACCAGATTCGGGAAGCATTTGGATTCAGAGGAACGCCGCTCAGATTCATCATCAGGGAGAGGAAGGAGAACAAGTAACGTGGAACGGGGAATTTGTTTAATTATCGGATATGTATTCGGTCTTTTTCAGACCGCCTATATTTATGGAAAATTGCACGGGATTGACATCAGAAATTATGGAAGCGGCAATGCCGGAACGACGAATACGCTGCGGGTACTCGGTACGAAAGCAGGGCTGATCGTGCTTTTCGTCGATATTATAAAGTGTATTCTGGCGATCGTTGTAACGGGATTATTGTTTGGGAAAAGTCATCCGGAAATGATTTATCTGTTAAAGCTTTATGCGGCGGCGGGTGCAATTCTCGGACATAATTTTCCCTTTTATCTGCATTTTAAGGGCGGAAAGGGGATTGCGGCCACGGCGGGACTGATTCTTTCTTTTCATCCTTATTTTGTGCCGATGGGGGTTTTTCTGTTTTTCGGTGCATTTCTCCTGACACACTTTGTATCACTCGGTTCTTTGCTCGTCTATGCGGGATTTATGATCGAAATAGTGGTTCTTGGACAGATGGGAACGTTTGGAATGAGCCAGGCGCATCTGATCGAGCTTTATGTCGTTGCCGCGCTTCTGACGGTGATGGCCTATTATAAACACAGAGAAAATATCGGAAGGCTGCTCAGAGGCGAAGAGAGGAAGACTTACCTGACGCATAAAAAGGGTGGGGAATAATCGAAAAAGGGCAGAACGGAACATGAATAAAACAGAGAAAGGCGGGAATGGAATATGGCGGACATCAGTATTATCGGGGCAGGGAGCTGGGGAACGGCGCTCGCATTATTGCTTTATCACAACGGACATCGCGTAACGGTCTGGTCGATTATGGAACAGGAAATCGAAATGCTGCGGAAGGAACATGAACATAAGGATAAGCTTCCCGGCGTAAAACTGCCGGAAGACATGGTGTTTACAACCGATCTGGAAGCGGCGGTTACGGGAAAGGACGTGCTGGTGCTCGCCGTGCCTTCTCCTTATACAAGATCGACTTCCCACAACATGTCTCCCTTCGTGAAAGAAGGGCAGATTATTATCAATGTGGCGAAAGGAATCGAAGAGGCGACTCTTTTTACGCTGTCGGAAATCATCGAAGATGAAATTCCGCAGGCGGAAGTGGCGGTTCTTTCAGGCCCCTCCCATGCAGAAGAGGTAGGAAGAGGCATCCCGACGACGATTGTTGTCGGAGCCAGAAAAAAAGATACGGCGGAATATCTGCAGAATATTTTTATGAACGAAGTTTTTCGTGTCTATATCAGTCCTGACGTGCTGGGCATCGAGCTGGGGGCGGCGCTGAAAAACGTGGTTGCGCTTGCGGCCGGCATTGCGGACGGACTCGGCTATGGCGATAATACGAAAGCGGCGCTGATTACGAGAGGCATTGCGGAGATTGCCAGGCTTGGAACGGCTATGGGCGGAAAATGGGAAACATTCTGCGGACTGACCGGCATCGGAGATCTGATTGTCACCTGCGCCTCCATGCATTCGCGGAACAGACGCGCCGGTATCCTGATCGGTCAGGGGCATACGATGGAAGAAGCGATGGCAGAAGTCAAAATGGTTGTGGAAGGCGTTTATTCGGCAAAGGCGGCCATGGGGCTTGCCGGGAAGTATAACGTGCAGCTTCCGATTATCGAACAGGTGAATGAAGTGCTGTTTTGCGGAAAGTCCGCGGCGGAGGCGGTCGGAAGCCTGATGCTGCGGGATAAAAAAATAGAGAATCCGCTTATTCCGTGGGAGGAGTAAGACGCAAAATTTCCATCAAAAAGAATAAAGGAAACCTTTTATGAAATTTATACCGCTGTCCCAAGTGGAAGAGATAACAGATAAAAGCGTTCTGAAAGAAGAATTCAAAGCCGCATCCGGAGCGGGCGAGGGAAGAATGGGGCGGGATCATTTGTTTTACCGTTATTTTATCAATGTACGCTATGTTTCTTATCAGAAAATAAAGAATGCGTACCTCCGGGTGGAAAGCGGTGAATCCGGTGAATTTCTGCTGAAAGAATTTTACCTGATCTTAAAACTGCAGGATGGAACGGAAGGAAAACTGCGTTTTGAGCGGGAAGAGAATGTCAGGAAAATCCTGTCCTGTCTGAAGGAGCATGATTCCCGCATAGAAATCGGTTATAAAAAGACGCATAATAAATGAAACTGTAATGGGTGAAATAAAACAACACAATACCTTGACAGAAAAAATAACCATGATACAATATATAGTACATGTAACGAGAATTAGCAAAAAGAAATGGTTGAGGAACAGTCGGGTATGAAGATTATTAAAAGAAGCGGCGCGGAAGTTGTTTTTGATCTGGATAAGATTATTAACGCAATCCGAAAGGCGAACAATACCGTCAGGGAAGAGGATAAGCTGACGGAAAATGAAATTGACGCGATTGCGGAAGTGGTGGCGGATCATTGTGAGGAAATGCGGCATTCTCCCAATGTTGAGGAAATTCAGGACATGGTAGAGAATCAGCTGATGAAGTATAATGCGTACACAATGGCGAGGAATTATATTACTTACCGCTATAAACGCGCTCTTGTGCGAAAATCAAATTCTACGGACGAGCAGATTCTGACGCTTCTGGAATGCAATAACGAAGAAGTAAAACAGGAAAATTCCAATAAAAATCCAACGGTGAACAGTGTACAGCGTGATTATATGGCGGGTGAGGTCAGCAAAGACATTACGAAACGCTTTTTGCTGCCGGAAGACATTGTAGAGGCGCATGAACAGGGAATCATTCATTTTCATGATGCGGATTATTTTGCGCAGCATATGCACAACTGCTGTCTTGTCAATCTCGAAGATATGCTGCAGAACGGGACGGTTATCAGCGAAACGATGATCGATACGCCGAAGAGTTTTTCGACGGCCTGCAATGTGGCCACACAGTGTATTGCCCAGATCGCCAGTTCCCAGTATGGCGGGCAGAGTATTTCACTTGCGCATCTTGCGCCGTTTGTACAGGTCAGCCGGATGAAGCTGCGCAGAGAAGTCCGGGAAGAAATGGAACGGATGAACATTGCCCTGACGGACGAGCAGATCAATGAGATCGCGGAGATGCGCGTCCGGGAAGAAATCAACCGCGGCGTGCAGATGATACAGTATCAGGTGATTACGTTGATGACCACCAACGGTCAGGCGCCTTTCGTAACGGTATTCATGTATATTGATGAAGTGCCGGAAGGACAGACGAGGGACGATCTTGCCCTTGTAATAGAAGAAATGCTGAATCAGCGCATCCGCGGTGTAAAAAACGAAAAGGGCGTTTATATTACGCCGGCTTTCCCTAAGCTGATCTATGTGCTGGAGGAAGACAATATTTCGGAGGGCAGCAAATACTGGCATCTGACAAAGCTGGCGGCACAGTGTACTTCCAAACGGATGGTACCTGATTATATATCAGAAAAAATCATGAAAAAGTTAAAGAACGGGAATTGCTATACCTGTATGGGATGCCGTTCTTTCCTGACCGTGTATCATGACGAAAACGATAAGCCGAAATTCTACGGCAGATTTAATCAGGGTGTGGTAACGCTGAACCTTGTGGATATCGCATGTTCTTCCGGAAAAGATATGGATAAGTTCTGGGATATTTTTGAAAAGCGGCTGGAATTGTGCCGGCGCGCCCTGATGTGCCGTCATGAACGGCTGAAAGGCACGCCCAGCGATGTTGCGCCCATTCTTTGGCAGTACGGCGCTCTGGCAAGGCTGAAAAAAGGCGAGCCGATCGATAAACTTTTATATGGCGGATATTCCACGATCTCACTCGGTTATGCCGGTTTGTGTGAATGTACAAGATATATGACCGGAAAATCCCATACGGCTCCGGAGGCAACGCCCTTTGCGCTGGAAGTAATGCGGCGGTTAAACGATGCCTGTAAGAAATGGGCCGGAGAAACGAATATTGATTTCAGCCTGTACGGTACGCCGTTGGAGTCAACCACGTATAAGTTCGCGAAATGCTTACGGAAGCGTTTCGGCACGATTCCGGGTGTGACGGACAGAAACTATATTACCAACAGTTATCATGTGCATGTGAGTGAAGAGATTAACGCGTTTAAGAAACTTACTTTTGAATCGCAGTTTCAGGAACTTTCACCTGGCGGTGCGATCAGCTATGTGGAAGTGCCGAATATGGAAAATAACCTGGATGCGGTGCTGGCGGTTATGCAGCATATTTACGATCATATTATGTATGCGGAGCTGAATACCAAGAGCGATTATTGCCAGGTCTGTGATTATCACGGAGAAATCGGAATCGTATCGGATGCGGACGGCAAGCTCGTATGGGAGTGCCCAAACTGCGGGAACAGGGAACAGGACAAAATGAATGTGGCAAGGCGTACCTGCGGTTATATCGGCACGCAGTTCTGGAACCAGGGCAGAACTCAGGAGATTAAAGAGCGGGTACTGCATCTTTGATTAGGGATTCTGGCCGGAAATGAGGAAACGGGTTTTCTGAGGAGACAGGGTTATGTATTATTCGGAAATAAAGGAATGCGATGTCGCCAACGGACCGGGCGTGCGGGTGACGCTTTTTGTCAGCGGCTGCACGCACCATTGCAAAGGCTGTTTTAATGAGATGACCTGGGATTTTCAGTATGGCAGGGAATTTGAGAAAGAGGATGCGGAAAACATCATAAAACTGCTGGAACCGCCGTACATCGCCGGACTGACGCTTCTCGGCGGAGAACCGCTGGAATACCGGAATCAGCAGGGGCTTTTGCCGCTTCTGCGTATGGTAAAAGAAACATATCCGGGCAAAACGATCTGGTGCTATACCGGCTATTTGTACGACCGGGATATTCTGGATGATTTCTGCGGGAAATGGGAAGAGACAAAAGAACTGCTGTCTTATCTGGATGTCATCGTGGACGGAGAATTTGTGGAAGCGAAAAAGGATATCAGTCTGCGTTTCCGGGGATCTTCCAATCAGAGAATTATCGATGTGAAAAAGTCCCGGGAAACCGGCGGCATCGTGCTTTGGGAGGGCTGAACAGGCATCATTTATACAGGGGGAGAATCCAAAAGGGTTCTCCCTCATTTTGATATTGTCATTTCTTTTCCGGCAGGCCGTTCCGGCCGGGTGTGTTGTGATAATCTGCCTTGACTTTAGCGATTAAAAGTGCTAAAGTATTAGAGGCAGTTTTGTATCCTATATAGAAAATTGCCGTAATCGCAAAAGCAGTAAAGGAAGGAGACTTTCCATGCCAGATTTAGAAGAGATTCGCAGCCGGTTTAAAAACGATCATTTTGCCACGGACGCGGCGGGAATTGTGATTGATTCCGCAGAACCGGGAAAGGCCGTCTGTTCCCTGAAATTGGAGGAACGGCATATGAATGAGAATCATGTTCCCATGGGGGGCGCCATATTTACACTGGCGGATATCGCTTTTGCCGTTGCGGCCAACGGATATTCCGAAAGAAAAACGATCAGCCAGCATGCGTCCATTACTTTTCTTGCGCCCGCAAAGGGAGGGCGTCTGATTGCGGAAGCCTCCTGTCTGAGGGGCGGACGCACGACCGCGCTTTATCGGGTAGATGTGCGGGATGAGCTGGATACTTATGTAGCGCATGCCACGGTAAACGGTTATGTGATCGGAACATAAATTTTACGGTTAAGACCAATCGGTCAGATACGAAAAAGGAGGAAACAATTATGGTAATCACGGAGTTTTTAGAGCGGAACGCCCGTCTCTACGGTTCGGATACGGCACTTGTCGAGCTGAATCCTTCTCAGGAACGCGACAGCGCGGTGACCTGGCGGGAGGCGAGTCTGATTGAAAGCGCGGGAAACGGAGCGCCTTACCGCCGGGAACTGAGCTGGGCGGATTTTGACAGGCGCGCCAACCGTTTTGCCAATCTGCTTCTGAGCCGTGGTTTTAAGCGTGAAACGAAAGTAGGCATTCTGATGATGAACTGCCTGGAATGGCTGCCCATTTATTTCGGGATTCTGAAGGCGGGCGGTGTGGCCGTGCCGCTGAATTTCCGTTATTCCGCGGAGGAAATAAAATACTGTCTGGAACTTGCGGATGTGGAAGTGCTGGTTTTCGGACCGGAATTTATCAGTCGTATGGATGCGGTTGCGGAAAGTCTGCCCGGCGTGGAAACGATGTTTTTTCCGGGGCCGGACGGCCCGCTTTATACGGAAGACTGTCTGAAACTGATGGGATTTTGTTCTTCCAGCGCGCCGCCGGTTGCATTGGAAGAAACGGACTATGCGGCGATCTATTTTTCTTCCGGTACGACCGGTTTTCCGAAAGCGATTCTGCATAATCACAGATCGCTCCGCGCCTCCTGTGAGACGGAGCAGAATCATCACGGCCAGACAAAAGAGGACGTATTCCTCTGCATCCCGCCGCTTTATCATACCGGAGCGAAAATGCACTGGTTCGGTTCCCTGATTACGGCCGGCAAGGCGGTGCTTCTCCGGGGTGTGAAGCCGGAGTGGATTCTGCGGGCCGTTACGGAAGAAAAATGTACCATTGTGTGGCTGTTAGTGCCCTGGGCACAGGATCTTCTGGATGCCATAGATTCCGGAAAGGTTGACATGGAGCATTATCTGCTGGAACAATGGCGGCTGATGCACATCGGAGCCCAGCCCGTTCCGCCGAGCCTGATACAGCGCTGGAAGAAACATTTTCCGCATCATCAGTATGATACCAATTATGGTCTGAGCGAATCCATCGGGCCCGGCTGTGTTCATCTGGGCGTGGAAAACATACATAAAGTGGGAGCCATCGGAAAGCCGGGCTATCACTGGGAAGCAAAAATCGTAAACGAGCAGGGGCAGGAGACCGCGCAGGGCACAGTCGGCGAACTGATTGTCCACGGGCCGGGCGTCATGCTTTGCTATTACAAGAATCCCGAGGCGACGGACGAAGTTTTAAAGGGCGGCTGGCTTTACACGGGAGATATGGCGCGCATGGATGAGGAAGGATTCATTTATCTGGTGGACCGGAAAAAAGACGTTATTATTTCCGGCGGCGAGAACCTCTACCCGGTACAGATCGAAGATTTTCTGCGCCGCAACGATAAGATCAAAGACGCGGCGGTCATCGGTCTGCCGGATGCAAGGCTTGGGGAAATCGCGGCGGCGGTTATTGAGCTGAAAGAGGACGCATCCTGTACGGAAGAGGAAGTCATGGACTTTTGCAGAGAACTGCCCAGGTATAAGAGGCCGAGAAGAATTATTTTTGAAAAAGTACCGAGAAACCCGACGGGTAAGATTGAGAAGCCGCTTTTGAGAGAACGCTATTGTCACGGCAGTCTTGTGGAAGCACAGATTAACAACTAGGGGGAGAAAAAATGGATCTTTTTATCAAATTGTCCATGCTGATTATATTTTTCGGCGTTATGATCGGTATCGGATTTTACTGCCGCCGTCACGCGACGGACGTCAGCGGATTCGTGCTGGGCGGAAGAAGCGTCGGACCGTGGCTTACCGCATTTGCCTATGGAACAAGTTATTTTTCAGCGGTGGTTTTTGTGGGATATGCGGGACAGTTTGGCTGGAAATACGGAATTGCCGCGACCTGGGCCGGGCTTGGAAATGCTTTTATCGGTTCCCTGCTCGCCTGGGCTGTGCTGGGCCGGCGCACCCGCATTATGACGCAGCATTTGGACAGCGCAACCATGCCGGAATTTTTCGGCCGGCGTTTTGAGAGCAAACCGTTGAAACTGGCGGCTTCGGCAATCATTTTTATCTTTCTGATTCCTTATACGGCAAGCCTTTATAACGGATTGAGCCGTCTGTTCGGGATGGCTTTTGATATCGATTACAGCGTATGCGTGATCGTTATGGCGGTGCTGACCGGCATTTATGTCATAGCGGGCGGTTATATGGCAACCGCCATCAACGATTTTATTCAGGGCATTATCATGATTTTCGGCATCATTGCCGTGATCTGTGCGGTGCTGAACAGTCAGGGAGGGTTCCTTTCGGCGCTCGACAGACTGTCTGCGGTAAGCGATGAGACGGTGTCCGCGGCGCCGGGCGTATTCAATTCCTTCTTTGGCCCGGATCCGGCGGGACTTCTCGGCGTGGTAATTCTTACCAGCCTGGGAACCTGGGGACTTCCGCAGATGGTGCAGAAGTTCTATGCGATTAAGAGCGAGAGCGCAATCAACAAAGGAATGGTCATTTCCACCGTTTTTGCGACGATCGTTTCCGGCGGATGTTATTTTCTCGGCGGTTTCGGCCGGCTTTTCGGCGATAAAATCGATATTGCGGCAAACGGCTATGACTCGGTGGTGCCTGCCATGCTGTCGGGGCTTCCCACCATACTGATTGCCGTCGTAGTTATTCTTGTTCTTTCCGCATCCATGTCAACGCTTTCCTCTCTGGTACTGGCATCAAGCTCAACCTTGACGCTGGACTTTATTAAAGGTAATATTATGAAAGAGATGGATGAGAAGGAACAGATTAAATGGATGCGGGCTCTCCTGGTCGTATTTATTGCGATTTCGGTAGTGCTTGCATTGATTCAATACCGTTCCAACGTTACGTTTATTGCACAGCTCATGGGTGTAAGCTGGGGCGCGCTGGCCGGCGCATTTTTAGCGCCTTTCCTGTATGGTCTGTATTGGAAGCGGACTACAAAGGCGGCCTGCTGGGTGAGTTTTCTGTTTTCTACGGTGGTGATGCTTGCGAATATTTTTTTCCGCGCACAGTTTCCGGCGTTTTTACAGTCCCCGATTAATGCAGGTGCGTTCTGTATGCTGGCCGGGCTTGTGATTGTGCCCGTGGTGAGCGTTGTGACGAAAGCGCCTGAACACAGAACACTGGAAGAGATTTTTTCCTGTTACCAGAAAAAAGTAACGGTTTCCGTGACGGATTCCATCGGCGATCAGACTTAAAGGAGGAAATGAAATATATGAAAACACTGATGCTTGGCAACGAGGCGGTTGCCAGAGGTCTTTATGAGGCGGGCTGCTGCTTTGTATCCAGCTATCCCGGAACGCCCAGCACGGAGATTACCGAGTGCGCGGCAAAATATGAAGAAGTTTATGCGGAGTGGGCGCCCAATGAAAAGGTCGCTCTTGAAGCGGCTTTCGGCGCTTCCCTGACGGGAAAGAGAAGCTTTTGTGCCATGAAGCATGTGGGCTTAAACGTGGCGGCAGATCCGCTTTTTACCATTTCTTATACCGGCGTGAATGCCGGGCTTGTGATCGGCGTGGCGGACGACGCCGGCATGCACAGCTCCCAGAATGAACAGGATTCCAGACATTATGCGCAGGCCGCGAAGATTCCGATGCTGGAGCCTTCCGATTCCGCGGAAGCGCTTGCCTTTGCGAAACTGGCCTATGAGATTTCCGAAAAATTCGATACGGCGGTATTGATTAAGATGTGTACCCGTGTCAGCCATTCCCAGAGCGTGGTGGAAACGGCAGGCCGGGTGGTTCCGGAACAGAAAAACTATGAGAAGAACCCGGCGAAATATATTATGATGCCCGCCAATGCGAAGAAACGTCATCCCGTTGTGGAAGCGCGTACCGTTGCGCTGACAGCCTGGGCGGAGACGGCGGATATCAACCGGGTGGAAGCGGGAAGCGATAAATCCTGCGGCATTATCACTTCGTCTGCCTGCTATCAGTATGTGAAAGAGGCTTTTGGAGATACATATCCTGTTCTGAAGCTTGGCATGATCTGGCCGATGCCGGAACAGAAGATAAAAGACTTTGCGGCTTCCGTTGACAGACTCGTGGTGGTAGAAGAACTGGACGGTTTTATTGAAACGCATTGTAAAACGCTGGGCCTTGTGGTATCGGGAAAAGATCTGTTTTCCAATATCGGGGAGCTGAGTCAGAACCTCGTGAGGGAAAAACTCGGCAAAACGGTACAGACCGGCGCGTATCTGGAAGAAAATATTCCGGCGAGACCGCCGGTGATGTGTGCGGGCTGTCCTCACAGAAGCATTTTCTATGTGATGAAAAAAATGAATCTGACGGTGCTCGGAGACATCGGGTGTTATACGCTGGGAGCCGTACCGCCGCTCGGCGCCATCGACACAACCATTTGCATGGGCGCTTCCGTTTCCGGGCTTCATGGTTTCGTTAAAGCCGGAGAAGAAGAGAAGGCCGGGAAAACCGTCGCGGTAATAGGTGATTCCACCTTCATTCATTCCGGTGTTACGGGGTTAATGAATATCGCTTATAACGAGTCCGATGCCACGGTGGTCATATTGGATAACTCCATCACAGGTATGACAGGGCATCAGCAGAATCCTACGACCGGTTATAATCTGAAAGGGGATCCCTGCACGAAGATCGATCTGGAGAGCCTCTGTCGTGCCGTTGGAATCAGACGGGTAAGGGTGGTTGACCCTTATGACATGGAAGCCTGCCAGACGGCGCTCAGAGAGGAACTTGCCGAAAAAGAACCTTCCGTTATTATTTCACGCCGTCCCTGTGCGCTTTTGAAATATGTAAAACATCCGGGGCCGATCTGCTCCGATCCTGAGAAGTGCAAGGGCTGTAAGGCATGTATGAATATCGGCTGTCCGGCGATCAGCATGGTGGACGGTAAGGCCGTAATCGACACTACGCTCTGTGTGGGATGCGGTGTCTGTGAGCAGCTCTGCAAATTTGGGGCATTGGGCTGAGGAAGATTTTTTATTGCGTCATCGTCTGAGAATCGGAGGCCTCTTCGGAGGAATGATTAAGGTGGCCGTGACAGGAAAGAGGACACAGGCCGGAATGGAGATAAAACTATGGAAACGAAGAATATTATGATTGTAGGTGTGGGAGGACAGGGAACTCTGCTTGCAAGCAAGCTTCTTGGGCGTCTTTTGCTCGGCAGGGGATATGATGTGAAGGTCAGCGAAGTTCACGGCATGAGCCAAAGGGGCGGAAGCGTTGTCACTTATGTCCGCTGGGGCGACAAAGTCTATTCCCCCATCATAGACAAGGGGCAGGCGGACTGCATTCTTTCTTTCGAGCTGCTGGAAGCGGCCCGCTATACGGAATTTTTAAAGCCGGACGGCAGAATCATCGTCAACAGCCAGCAGATTAATCCTATGCCGGTAATCGCGGGTACGGCGGTTTATCCGGAAAAGCTGGCGGAAAAACTTACGGCGTGCGGAAGCGATATGGATGTGCTGGATGCGCTCGCGCTCGCGGAGAAAGCGGGAAGCAGTAAGGCGGTCAATCTGGTGCTTATGGGAAGACTTGCAAAATATTTTGACTTTACAACGGAAGAATGGATGGATGCGATAGAACACAGCGTACCGCCCAAATTCCTGGAGATGAATAAGAAAGCATTTGAACTTGGACGGAGCGCATAAGAGGGGGTTAATGAGATGGAACGGTATTATCAAAAAGAAATCGAAACTGCGGACAGGGAACAGATTCTTGCCTGGCAGAATGAACGGCTGGTGAAACAGGTGCGCCATGTGTGGGATAACGTGCCCTATTACCGTGCGAAGATGGAAAGCAGAGGCGTTACGCCGGAGGATATCCGGAGCGTGGGAGATCTTCACAAACTGCCTTTTCTGACAAAGGATGACCTGCGGGAGGCTTATCCTTACGGTCTTCTGGCAATGCCCCTGAAAGACTGCGTCCGCATTCAGTCCACATCCGGCACGACGGGACGCAGAGTGGTTGCTTTTTATACACAGCATGATATTGATCTGTGGGAGGACTGCTGCGCCCGCGCTATTATGGCGGCGGGAGGAACGAACGAAGATGTCTGTCATGTCAGCTATGGATACGGGCTTTTTACCGGCGGCCCCGGACTCAACGGCGGAAGCCATAAAGTGGGCTGTCTGACGCTTCCCATGTCTTCGGGTAATACGGACCGTCAGCTGCAGTTTATGGTAGATCTCGAGGCTACCATCATTTGCTGTACGCCGTCCTATGCGGCTTATCTGGCGGAAAGCATTCATGAGCGGGGACTGCGGGATAAGATTAAATTAAAGGCCGGCATATTCGGCGCGGAAGCATGGAGCGAGGAGATGCGTCAGGACATTCAGAGCAAGCTGGGAATCAAGGCGTATGATATTTACGGCCTTACGGAAACAAGCGGCCCCGGCGTTGCGTTCGAATGCAGCGAGCAGACCGGAATGCACATTAACGAAGATCATTTCATCGCCGAAATCATAGATCCCGATACCGGAGAGGTTCTTCCGGAAGGCAGTAAGGGCGAACTGGTCTTTACGGCGATTACGAAAGAGGCTTTTCCGCTTCTGCGTTACCGTACAAGAGATATCTGCGTGCTTACGAGAGAAAAATGTGCCTGCGGCCGTACTCATGTGAAGATGAGCAAGCCAATGGGCAGAAGCGATGATATGCTGATTGTGAAGGGCGTTAATGTATTCCCGTCCCAGATCGAGACGGTGCTTCTGGAGCAGGGATATCCCGCAAACTATCAGATTATTGTGGATCGCATCAATAATTCCGATACGATTGAAGTTATGGTAGAAATGACGCCCGAAAACTTCTCCGATAACCTGGGTAAGATTACGGAAATGGAGAAAGGGCTCGTATCTGCATTGAAGGCAATGCTCGGAATTTATGCGAAGGTGCGTCTTGTTGCACCCAAATCCATCGCACGGAGCGAAGGAAAGGCAGTACGTGTAATTGATAAACGGAAAATTTAGAACAGAATATGAGAAAGGAGCATGGTAATCATTATGACAATACCTCAGATTTCAGTATTTCTGGAAAACAAAGCGGGGCAGCTTGCGGATATCACGGGTATTCTTTCTGAAAATCAGGTGAATATGCGGGCGATCAATATTGCGGAAACGGCGGATTACGGCGTTCTCCGGCTGATTGTTGACGATGCGGCAAAGGCTTCCTCCATTCTTTTAGAGCAGGGCTTTATTCTGACCATGACGCCGGTTGTCGGCGTGGCGGTACCCGATACGCCCGGAGGGCTCAGCAATGTACTCAGCGTGATTTCCCGTGCCGAAATCGATGTGGAGTATATGTATTCCGTTTTCGGACAGAAAGACGGGCAGGCCTGTATGATCTTCCGCGTGGCGGATACGGAAGGCTTAGCCGGCGTTCTTGAGAAAAACGGGATTGGTATGATTTCGGGAGAAGATTTGGGTCTTCACTGATTTTCGGAAGGAAAATACAAGAAAAAGCGGCATCGCCGAATCAGCCTGTAAAACAGGCGGTTTGGAGGATGCCGTTTTATGATGTTACTGCTTTTTCTTATAAGAATGTTCCAGACTCTGAATCAGCTTATACAGAATCATGGCGATAGCGCACAGAATAATGATCGAAGTAATCAGCATATTGAGCTGAAATACCTGGGAACCGTAAATAATCAGATACCCGAGGCCGCGTCTGGCCGCCAGAAATTCTCCAATGATAACGCCCACAAGGCACAATCCGATATTGACTTTCATATTGCTTAGAATCAAAGGAACGGAACTGGGGAGAATGACTTTGAACAGGGCGTCTTTTCTTGTGCCGCCGAGCGTCAGGATCAGCTTTAACAGTTCTTCGTCGACATGACAGAAGCCGGTATAGAGACTGATGATGGAACCAAAAACGGCAACGGAGATACCGGCGACGATGATTGTTTTGGAACCCGTACCGAGCCAGACGATCAGAAGGGGGGCAAGCGCCGATTTCGGAAGCGAATTCAGTACGACCAGATAAGGTTCCAGAATTTCGGACAGGCTGTTCTGATACCAGAGAAGCATTGCGGCCATAAGACCGAAGACGGTGACGAGCAGGAAACTGACGACCGTTTCCAAAAGCGTGATGCCGGTGTGCCGGAAAAAGGAAGCGTCCAAAATCATCTGATACAGGTATTTAACAACCGCGCTCGGAGAACTGAAAAAGAAAATATCGATATAACCGGCCCGCGTAGCGGCCTCCCAGAGGGCAAGAAAGACCAGAAGAATCAGCAGCCGGAAGAAAGCGATTTTATGATGGTGTTTCCTGTGAGCCAGAATGTAGGCTTCCTGTGCGTTCGAAGGCCGGCCGCCTGGTTCAGCAGTTATTTTTTTTGTCGGAGAGATCATCGGAAAGCTCCTTCCATAAGAAATTAAAATAAGTCTGATAGACTTCCGTATTGCGTATGGACAGCGGCGATGTGCGCTCTATATCATAATGAACGGGCAGTTCACATTTTATCGTTGCGGGTCTTTTGGACAAGACGAGAACTCTGTCGGCGAGCGTAATCGCTTCCGACAGGTCATGCGTAATCAGAATTGCCGTTTTTCCTGTGTTTCTGATAATGTTGCCAATGTCTGCGGAGACGGTCATACGGGTTTGGAAATCCAGGGCGCTGAACGGTTCATCCAAAAGCAGCAGGTCGGGCCGGATGGCCATCGTACGGATGAGCGCGGCGCGCTGACGCATTCCGCCGGACAGTTCGGAAGGTTTTTTATCTTTGAAAGAATATAATCCGTAGTCTTTTAAAAGCTGAAGAACGTACTGCGTGTTTTCTTCGTTTAGCGATTTTTTCAATTCCAGTCCAAGAATGACATTCTGGTAAATCGTCCGCCATTCAAACAGATGGTCACGCTGAAGCATATAACCGATGGTGGATGCCCGGCTGAAAGAAAGAACGCCGCTTTCGGGCTTCAGCAGTCCCGCGATAATCGATAACAGTGTAGATTTACCGCAGCCGCTCGGTCCGACGATCGCCAGAAATTCCCCTTCCGCCGCCCGGAAGGTTATGTTCGACAGGGCAGGCGTTTCCCCGTTCAGATTATGATAGGAATATGAAATATTTTCCAGAGATAAAATTGACTGCATTCTGTAAAAATCCCCCTGCATTTATAAATTATTTTATGAAAGATTTATAAATCCGTTACAGTATGGGGATGTGATTGCTGTGAACTGCAGATGCAACCTTACAGATTTTGGGAAAAATAAGACGAATATTTGCGAAATGGCCAAAAAAGGGCGAAAAATGTCATTTCATGCAGGAAAGGTTGCAGCTGTGGCAAAAATAGGGATAATGGAAATTGTCATTGATTTCACAGAACGGAAAAAGAAAATATTGTTGATCAAATGGAGGAGACATTATGAAAAAGAGCGTTTCAAAAAAGATGTTTGCGTTGTCTGTGCTTATGTCTGCCGGTATTTTGTTGACTGGCTGTTCCGGTACGGCAGCGGGACCTTCGGAGAGTACAGCGACGGGAAGCAGCACAGAGGCGATGCAGGGGAGTGTAGGAGGGGCGGAATCCGAAACAAACCATATCAGCGAGACGCTGTCCGATAAGTTGGTCATTGATGCGGAGGTAGTTTTGCCGAAAGAGCAGGTATATAGCGTGTATGCGTTGACAAAGCAAGCGTTTCCGAGAGAAGATTTAGATGTTTTTTTCGGAGTGTCGGAAGCAGTCGTAACGGCTCACCCGGAATGGGTGGGGGCATATTCCGCAAAAACGGAAGAGGGCGGATACTTTAGTACGGATCCCTATGGAAATTTTACATATGCTAAGGACGAGGAAAGGGACGACTACATCGTATATTTGGTGGAATCCGCATATTATAATGCCGGCAGTTGTTCTTTCCGGAAGGAAGAAATACCGGATTTGTCCTTCCTGAACGCAGAGAATGCCATTCAGATGGGAAAGGAAAGGATTAAGGAACTGACCGGACAGGATTCGGAGGTTCTTGCTGTTTATGCTCTGAACCGGGAAATACTGACAGAGTTGGAGGGGGAGTACAGGCAGACTCAGAATTACCAGGAAGATGCACAGAGAGGAAAAGAAACTACGGTCGATGACTGGTCGGACGCAGATGAGATATACTATATGGAGTATGAACTGACGAAGGATGATCTGCCAATCTACAGCGGCATCAATGAGCCGGGCATATCCATGGCAGTGGAAACCTTTTGGACGGCTGAAATCCGAATCACTATGCTGCTTGATAAGGATGGGATTCGCTATATAGTCAGCAGGGGTGGAATTTTTGACGCCAGCCCGGAAGCAGAGGCGCAGACGATTATCTCGGCGGAGGCAGCACTGGAAGCGGTACAGGAAATTTATTTGAATACCGTATTGAGCTCGCAGGTTACAATCTCCCGGATATGGCTGGAATATGTCGTTGTACCGGACTGGGAAGAGAAGGAACAGTATAAGCTGGTGCCTTATTGGTGTGTGCAGATAGATTCGCCTTCGGGAAACAGCATTGCGGAGCGGATCAATGCGATAACGGGAGGCAATCTGTCCTATGGAGAATAAAAGGGCATTGCTCCGTCTGTTTGGTGCTGAATTGAAGAGGAGCCTGGCGGTGAGATTTTTCCTCGTGCCGGTCGGCGTGGTGTTGTGCATCTGTCTGGATACCTGGAACCAGATACCGTTTATGTGGACATCTCCTGAGACTGTGGATGTATACTATTATTGGTGTAATTCTTTTATATTTGGAGGTTTTTATGGTATCTATATGGTTCCGATGCTGGCGGCGCTTCCCTATGCAGTAAGTTTTTGCGAGGAATACAATACGAATATGCTGAGAGCGCTGCTTATGAAAGCAGGGAAGAAGAAATACTGCATGTCCAAGGTGCTTACGACATTCTTTTCGGGAGCTCTTTCGGTATCGGCAGGCGGGATTACTTTTATCCTCCTGGCCAATTCTTTTGTTCAGTTGTTCAATCGGGTTAGATTGCCGGAGACAGAAGCCTTTCCCTATTATGAGTTTTTGCTGCAAGGCAATGCTGCCTGCTACTTTACAGCGGTTATCTTCCTTTTGTTTTTGAACGGAGGGTTATGGGCAACGGCAGCTTTGCTGGTATCGTCATATTTCCCTAATATCTATGTGACGGCGGCATCTCCTTTGATTCTATCCTTTTTGACGGGCCGGGCTTATTTGGTTTTGAAGATTCCTGTCAGACTTCGGTTGGATTTATGGCTGCAGGGCAGAAGTTCCGCCGGTACAGATCAGTGCACCATTTTGTGTTCTGCGTTGGTGGTGTTGGGACTGACTGTGGGATTTGGTATTCTGTTTTACCGGAAGCTGAAAAGGAGAGTGGAGAATGAGTAAGGGACTTCGGGTGTTTTGCTTTCAGCTAAAGCAGGAATTGGTGCAAGTCAGGGTGCTGATCCTGTTCATGATTCTTGCTGTGTTTATCTATTCCTATCTGGAGCCGGTGGCCGATCTGGCACAGGCGGTTGGTGAGAAAGTGAGTCCGTGGGCTTTTCCGCATCTGATGAATGATTACATCTGCCAGATGGTTTTTATGGTGAGTGCGGTCTTCCTGTTCAGCACAGCACCTTTTGAGGGGAAGGCCCATTACTATATCGTTCAGCGTTCCGGGAGCTTTTCCTGGCAGTTGGGTAATGTACTGTATATTCTGGCATCTTCGTTTTTGTTTGTGGGGTTTATATGGGGATTTAGTGTTATCAGCCTGCTTTCACGGACCAGGTTTAGCGGTGAGTGGGGAATCATCTGGGGGACATTGGCAAGGACAAACGCAGGGAATCAATATGCTGTCCCATTTACGGTGTTTGCTTATATTGTCGGTGTATTTTCACCGGTGGAGGCGACTGCAGTCAGCTTCCTGCTTGAGTGGGCGTGTGTCTCATGGATGGGGCTGGTGGTCTATTTGTTCAATTTTATTACAAAAAAGATGACAGGGATATTGGCGGCATCACTCTTTGTATTTTTGGATGTGATGATCTACAATTCATGGACACCCAGGGCATATCTTTTCTCACCGGTGACGTTGGCACAATTGAAGGTGATGTCAGGGAACAACTTATCCTATGGCGTATCTTTGAAATATGCGGCGGGGTTCTTTTCGTTGACAATCACGTTTTTTATTGTAATATGCCTGGGACAGGGAACGAAAAAAGGAAAGAAATGGGGACTGAAAAATGAATGATAGAAGGATTATCTTTAAAAATGTCTCTAAGATAATAGACGATCAGACGATATTGAAGGATATCAATCTGGAGATACCTAAGCAGGGGATTTATGGAATTGTGGGCAGGAACGGTTCCGGGAAGACGGTTCTGATCAAGTGTCTGTGCGGGTTTATGCCTGTCACGAAGGGCGAGATATGGGTAGGAGAAAAACAGATCGGGCGTGATGTGGAATTTATTGAGGATACCGGCTTTATCATCGAGACACCGGGCTTTTTGCCCAGAGAATCCGGATTCCGCAATCTGAGATATCTTGCCTCCATCCGGAATGTGGTCGGAAAAGAGCGCATCAGGGAGTGTATCACCATGGTTGGTCTTAATCCGGATGATAAGAAATGGGTAGGGAAATACTCATTGGGGATGCGCCAGCGGCTGGGTATCGCACAGGCTGTCATGGAGAATCCCGGCCTGATTATTCTTGACGAACCCATGAATGGGCTGGACAATCATGGCGTGGAGGAGATACGAAAGCTTCTGCTTGGACTGAAGGAGGAGGGAAAACTAATCCTTATCATCAGTCATAACCGGGAGGACATCAACCTGCTCTGTGACAGGGTGTATGAGATGGATATGGGAGTGCTGACACAAGTAAGGTAAAAATAGCAATAGAATACAGCGATTTTTTATATGTGGGAAGATGTGCCGTAGTGAAGTGAAAACTGTGTTGCGATACATTTTCTTTTTTTATGCGCATTCTGAAGGAACGGAGATATTACGATTCATACGGATTCATAAAAAAAGCGGTTTTGATTGAAATAGATGGTGTTTTATGGTATCATCAAATTTGGATTTAATAAAATAGCCCGTCCGGACGGACGAGGCAGGAACGGGGGACGACTATGGCACAGCTTTGGGGCGGACGTTTTACGCGGGAAACCGATAAGCTCGTTTATAATTTTAACGCTTCTGTCAGTTTTGATAAAAAGTTTTACAGGCAGGATATCGAAGGCAGCATTGCGCATGTTGTCATGCTGGAAAAACAGGGAATTTTGACGAAAGAAGAGAAAGACGAAATCGTAAAGGGGCTGACCGGTATCAGGCAGGATGTGGAAAACGGCGTCTTACAGATTACGGAAGAATATGAGGATATTCACAGTTTTGTGGAAGCAAATCTGATCGAACGCATCGGCGAAGCCGGAAAGAAACTGCATACCGGGAGAAGCCGTAACGACCAGGTGGCATTGGATATGCGGCTGTATACGAGAGCGGAAGTTCTTGCGGCGGACGAACTGTTAAAAGAACTGCTTGAAACGCTCTTACATATCATGGAAGAAAATATCGAAACATATATGCCGGGCTTTACGCATTTGCAGAAAGCACAGCCGGTTACGCTGGCACATCATATCGGCGCGTATTTTGAAATGTTCAAAAGAGACAGGCTGAGACTCCGGGATATCTACGGCCGGATGAATTACTGCCCGCTCGGGGCCGGCGCGCTGGCGGGAACGACTTATCCGCTTGACAGATATTATACGGCGTCGCTGCTCGGATTCGAGGCGCCGACGTTAAACAGCATGGACTCGGTGTCCGACAGAGATTATGTGATCGAGTTTCTGTCGGCGCTTTCCACGATCATGATGCACCTGAGCAGATTTTGCGAAGAAATCATTATCTGGAACAGCAACGAATATCGTTTCGTGGAAATTGACGATTCCTATGCGACGGGGAGCAGCATCATGCCGCAGAAAAAAAATCCGGATATCGCGGAACTGATCAGAGGTAAAACGGGACGGGTATACGGCGCATTGATTTCGATTTTAACGACGATGAAGGGTATTCCGCTCGCGTACAATAAAGACATGCAGGAAGATAAGGAACTGACCTTTGACGCCATCGATACGGTAAAGGGCTGCCTTGCGTTATTTGAAGGCATGGTCCGGACGATGAAATTTAACCGTCAGATCATGGAAAAAAGCGCGATGATGGGCTTTACCAATGCGACGGATGCGGCGGATTATCTCGTCGGTAAGGGTGTTGCATTCCGGGATGCGCACGGCATTATCGGAAAACTTGTTTTATATTGTATCGATAAAAAATGCAGCATTGACGATATGACCATCGAGGAGCTGAAAAGCATCAGCCCGGTCTTTTCAGAAGACATTTATGAAAAAATCAGCTTAAAAACCTGTGTGGAGAAGCGGCTGACGGTCGGGGCGCCGGGGTCGGAAGCGATGCGCAGAGTCATTCAGCTGGAAAAAGAATATCTTACAGGCGACTGGTATCATGAAATGGGAATACCGGAAAGCCTGTCATAATTTCACTGACCGAGGGAAAGGAGAAAATTGAAAATGGAAAAATTAAAAGTTGGTATTTTAGGCGGAACAGGCATGGTTGGGCAGAGATTTATTGCTCTGCTGGAAGATCATCCGTGGTTTGAAGTGACGACGATCGCGGCAAGTCCGAGATCGGCGGGCAAAACATATGAAGAGGCGGTCGGCGGCAGATGGAAGATGACGACGCCGATGCCGGAGGCGGTAAAAAAGATTGTTGTGCTGAACGTTAATGAAGTGGAAAAAGTCGCTGCGGAAGTGGATTTTGTTTTCTCGGCGGTGGATATGACGAAGGACGAAATCAAAAAGATCGAAGAAGCCTACGCGAGAACAGAGACACCCGTCGTATCCAATAACAGCGCCCACAGATGGACGCCCGATGTGCCGATGGTCGTACCGGAGATTAATCCGGAACATTTTGACGTGATCGAATCTCAGAAAAAGAGACTCGGTACGCAGAGAGGTTTTATCGCCGTTAAGCCGAACTGTTCCATACAGAGCTATGCGCCTGTGCTGACGGCCTGGAAAGAATTTGAACCATATGAAGTGGTTGCGACGACTTATCAGGCGATTTCCGGCGCGGGCAAGACTTTTAAGGACTGGCCGGAGATGATCGAAAATGTGATTCCCTATATCGGAGGCGAGGAAGAAAAGAGCGAGAAAGAGCCGCTTCGGATCTGGGGAAAGATCGAAAACGGGGAAATCGTTCCGGCATCGGAGCCTGTCATTACCTGCCAGTGCATCCGTGTTCCGGTTCTGAACGGACATACGGCGGCCGTTTTTGTGAAATTTAGAAAAAAACCGACAAAAGAGCAGTTAATCGAAAAACTGACGGCGTTTAAAGGTCTCCCGCAGGAACTGGAGCTTCCGAGCGCACCGAAGCAGTTTATCCGGTATATGGAAGAGGATAACAGACCCCAGGTAAAACTCGATGTGGATTTCGAGAACGGCATGGGCGTCAGCGTCGGCCGCATCAGAGAGGACAGCGTATACGACTGGAAATTTATCGGCCTGTCCCACAATACGGTGCGCGGCGCGGCAGGCGGTGCGGTTTTGTGCGCGGAGACGTTAAAAGCAAAGGGATACATCGTTAAGAAACAGGGTTCATAGCCGTTAGCACGAAACGGTATATAGGGGATTGGGTATGGATGATTTACAGAGCCAGATAAAGTTATTAAATTCTGTAAACAAAAAACTGATGAAGGATGTCAAAATGCTTCATCTGATCTGCGAGACGTCGACCAGCGCTTTTTTATATTACAATTATGAAGAAAAAACAATACGGACGATCGCTAACTGGGACTATTTTTTTGATTTTTCGGTGGAAAGCATGGAGGATTTTTCCAAATTCTACGGCTGCGTGGAAGAAAAGTATGCTGTTCCGCTGCGGGAAGCGCTTTTTATTGAAAAAAGAGGCATGGAGTCCACGACAATCGACGTCAAAATGCAAGACGGCAGAATGTGGGTCGAAGTGGAAATTACGATCGTCTATGACAACGCCAGACGCTCCGCCGATAAGATTATTCGTTTCAAGGATGTGACGAAATTTAATGCACAGAATGATGAAATTACCTATATGGCATACTATGATCTTCTGACCGGCCTTTATAACCGTAATTATTTCGTGCGCCTTTTTGGAGAGCAGGTACATCGCGCCAAAGAGGAAAAAAAGGAAGCTGCTGTCATGTTCATTGATCTGGACGATTTCCGGAAGATGAGTGACGAACTCGGCATTATCATCGGAGACGAAATCGTGCAGATTTTCGGTCAGTATCTGTCGGAGTTTGCGGAAGACGATATTGTGGTATCCCATTTCAACGGGGATATTTTCTGTATCGGTATTTATGATCCTTATGGAAGCAAAAGCGTGGCTTCCGTTTATGCCAGAATATCCTGAAAGGGCTTCCGATCGATACCCTGAAAGTGGATAAATCTTTTATCGATACGGTTATTACGGATGAAAATACAAGAATTATTACGGAATCCATCATCTATATGGTGAAAAAACTGGGATTTGAAACGATTGCGGAAGGCGTCGAGACACAGGAACAGTTCGATTATCTGACAGCCATCGACTGCGACAACATACAGGGGTATTATCTGGGAAGGCCGATGCCTCCTGAGAAAATAGAGAAATTAATTGCCAAAACGCTTACATAAATGACATAGAACAAAATGAGGGGTTATTATGTTATCAGGCAGGATAGCGGAATTACAATATCTGGATCAGTATTATGAAAAAGCGGGCAGTCAGATTCTGGTCGTATACGGGCAGAAGCATATCGGCAAGACGACGCTTCTGAAAGAATTTGCGGAAAACAGGCAGAGCCACTATTATCTTGCGAAACCCTGCTCGGAACGGGAACAGATGTATCAGTGGGGAATGCAGATCAGGATGGCCGGAAATATGACAGAGGAATTTCCGGAGCTTGGTGATATTCTGAATGTGCTTTGTGCCGGAGGCGGCAAAAAAATCATTATCATTGATGAATTTCAGAATATCGCAAAAACGAGCGAGTCTTTTATGAGGGAGCTTGTCCGCTATACGTCCGGTCTGGACGAAAAAAACGGTGTGATGGTGCTGCTGTGCAGTTCTGCTATCGGCTGGGTCGAAAACAGTATGATAAACAAAATCGGGGACGCCGCATATGCGCTGTCCGGCCTGCTGAAAGTACGCACATTGTCTTTCGGCGATATTGTACATCGTTTTCCCGATTTCAGAATCGAAGAGTGTGTGGAAGCATATTCTATTTTAGGCGGGTTTCCCGGATTGTGGAATCAGTTTGACGACAGACTGACGATTCAGCAGAATATCTGCCGTCATATACTGAACCGGGACAGCTTTTTGTTTGAGGAATGGGAACGGCTGGTGTCGGAACAGCTGCGGGAAACGAGCGTTTATAACACGATTCTTGCCGCCATCGCTTCCGGAAAGTATAAGCTGAACGATATTTATCTTCATACGGGTTTTTCACGTGCCAAGATCAGCGTTTATCTTAGAAATCTGATGGAACTGGAACTCGTGGAGAAAGTTTTTTCTTATGATATGGCGGATAAGGAGAATGCGCAGAAAGGGATTTACCGCATTGTCCATCCGTTTGTCAATTTCTATTTCACTTATATGTATCCTTTTATGAGTTCTTTGCAGACCATATCGGTCGGGGAATTTTATAATCTGTATATTTATCCGTCTTTCAGGAAATACGTATCCGGCTGTTTCAAGCAGGTATGCCGGGAACATCTGGCGAGGCTGAATAAACGGGGAAAACTTCCGCTTCATTACGAAACGAGCGGTGAGTGGGTCGGCAAAGAAGGGACGATCGATTTTATTGCCCGGGATGCGGAAGGAAAAACGCTGATTGCGCTCTGTAATTGGGAAAAAGCGATGATGACCTATGAAGATTATGAGTGGCTGCTTTCCTATGCAAGAAAATTGAAAATCAATGCGGATTACATCTATCTGTATACGGCTTCCGGATTCGATGAAAAGCTGGATCTGGAGGCAAAAGTCAAGAAAAATCTGAAACTGGTACAGATTACGGATATTTAAAAAACGGGCCTGCCCGTTTCGAAGAATGCGCCGCATTCTTCCGGTTTACGATTGAAGTGAGGAAGTATGAAAAAAAATCTGTTTATAGCAGAAAAGCCGAGCGTTGCAAGGGAATTTGCGAAGGCTTTGAAATATAGAATGAGCAACCGGGACGGTTACATGGAGTCCGACGAAGCGATTGTGACCTGGTGCGTAGGTCATCTTGTCACGATGAGTTATCCGGAGGCCTATGATGAGAAATACAGGAGATGGTCGCTTGATACGATTCCGTTCATTCCGGAAGAGTTCCGGTATGAGGTCATCGACGGCGTGAAAAAGCAGTTTCAGATCGTGAGCGGACTGCTGAACCGGGAAGATGTGGACACCATTTACGTCTGTACTGACTCCGGGCGCGAAGGGGAATACATTTACAGACTGGTGGAACAACAGGCGAATGTGACCGGCAAAACGCGCAGACGGGTCTGGATCGATTCCCAGACGGAAGAGGAAATCCTGCGGGGCATCCGGGAAGCCAAAGACCTGTCGGCCTACGATAATCTGAGCGATGCGGCTTATCTGCGGGCGAAAGAAGACTATCTGATGGGAATTAATTTTTCCAGAGTGCTGACGTTAAAATACAGTTATCCCGTAAAAAGCTATTTAAAAGCCGACAAGGCTGTCATATCGGTGGGCCGGGTCATGACCTGTGTTCTGGGCATGGTAGTCAACCGTGAGAGGGAAATACGGGAATTTGTGAAAACTCCGTTTTACCGCGTGCTGGCGGATATCGATATCCGGGGCAGAGCATGCAGTTGTGAGTGGAAGGCTGTGGAAGGCTCCCGCTATTTTGAGTCGCCTTTGCTTTATAAGGAAAACGGATTTAAGAAGAAGGAAACGGCACAGGAGCTGATTGATTATTTAGCGGAAGAACCTGTTTCGGAGCCGGTGCTTGAAAAAATAGAAAAGAAAAAAGAAACGAAAAATCCGCCGCTTTTATATAATCTTGCGGAATTACAGAATGACTGTTCCAAACTCTTCAAGGTCAGTCCTGACGAGACGCTCCGTATCGCACAGGAGCTTTATGAAAAAAAGCTGACGACCTATCCGAGGACGGATGCGAGGGTGCTTTCTTCGGCGGTAGCGAAAGAAATCCATAAAAATATCGGAGGTTTGAAACAATATGGCATTGTCAGGGAACTGGCGGAAGAAATCCTCGCGAAAGGCAGTTTTCAGAATATAGCCAAATCCCGGTATGTCAATGACAAACAGATTACCGATCATTATGCGATTATTCCGACCGGACAGGGGCTTTCGGCGCTGGGAAGTTTAAATAAAACGGCGGCGAAAGTATATGAGTGTATCGTCAGAAGGTTTCTGAGCGTTTTTTATCCCGCGGCGGTGTACCAGAAAATCAGCCTGAGAGTGAATATCAAAGGGGAAGCTTTTTTCTCCGGGTTTAAGGTGCTTGAGCAAAGCGGCTATCTGAAAGTAATGCAGTATTCCTTTGCGGCCGGAAAGACGGGGAAGGCGCCGGGCGCCGGGAAAACGCAGGAGACGGCGGAAAGCCCGGAAGACGAAAAGAAAGAAAATGAAGCGGAAAACGGACAGACGGAGGAAGCCTGCGACGAATCCTTTATGGAAGTGCTGAAAGGCCTGAAAAAGGGAGAAAAACTGACATCGGGAGAACTGACGATCAAAGAAGGCGAGACAACGCCGCCCAAACGGTATAATTCCGGCTCCATGATTTTAACGATGGAAAACGCAGGACAGTTTATTGAGGACGAAGAACTCAGGGCCCAGATTAAAGGGAGCGGCATCGGCACTTCCGCAACGCGGGCGGAAATTTTAAAAAAGCTCGTACATATCCGGTATCTGGCGTTGAATAAGAAGACCCAGATTATCACGCCGACGCTGCTCGGTGAAATGATTTATGAAGTGGTGTCATCGTCCATCAAACCGCTTCTTGACCCGCGGCTGACGGCGAGCTGGGAGAAAGGGTTAAACCTGGTTGCGGACGGTTCGATTTCTTCACAGGAATATATGATTAAGCTGGACGATTTTGTCACAAGAAGAACCAATATTGTGAAGCAGATGAACAATCAGGCTGCTTTGAACGCCAGATTCCGGTATGCTTCACAGTTTTATAAAAAATCATAATGGAAAAGGGGAAAAAATGATGTCAAACGGTTTGAAAGATGTTATAATTAAAGAGCTTTATACGTTGGAAGAAACGATTGCGGCGGACGTTTTTGCGGACGTAACTTATCCGTGGGAGGTTCTGCCCAAAATCGGGGAATTTATCATAAAACTCGGCAACACGCTGCCGGAAGACCGGTTCGAGAAAAAAGGTGAAAATGTCTGGATTGCGAAATCCGCCAAAGTGTACCCTTCGGCCTGTATCAACGGTCCGGCAATCATCGACGAAGAGGCGGAAATCAGGCATTGCGCTTTTATCAGAGGAAATGCTGTTGTCGGCAGGGGGGCGGTTGTCGGAAATTCTACCGAACTGAAGAATGTGATTCTGTTTAACAAGGTACAGGTTCCCCATTATAATTATGTCGGAGACAGCATTCTCGGCTATAAAGCGCATATGGGGGCGGGTTCCATCACATCCAATGTAAAAAGCGATAAGACGCTTGTTGTTGTAAGAGCGGGAGAAGAACGGTTTGAGACCGGGCTTAAAAAATTTGGTGCAATGCTTGGAGACAATGTGGAAGTCGGCTGTAATTCCGTTTTGAATCCAGGTACGATTATCGGGAAAGAATCCAACGTTTATCCGGTTTCCATGGTAAGGGGATTTATTCCGGCGCACAGTATCTATAAGAAACATGGAGAAGTAGCCGCCAAGAGGGATTAAAAACAGTATTGGGGATAAAAGGTATGGCAATAGAAGAAATGAATGTTGAAAATTTTGGCTCGATGATAAACAATATCATTGCCGGCATCTGTTTTTTTGAATATGAAAACAGAGAACTGACGCCGATATTTGTCAATGATGGTTTTTTCCGTATGCTTGGATATTCCAGAACGAAGGGCATGCAGTATCTGAAAAATGTCAGAATGAGCATCATTCCGGAAGATCTTCCGATTTTTGAACAGGGCATTGAAGACGTATTGAAGGATGATGGTTCCATTGAGGTGGAATTTCGTACCGTAACAGCGAACGGAAGCCTTCGCTGGCTTCAGGTGCGCGGCAATCTGTATGCGCGGGAAGGCACGAAATATATTATAGTCTGTATCATTCAGGATATTACGGAGAAGAAGAATGTAGAAGAAGAGCTGCATCAGCAGGCGGAACGTCTGCATATTCTTCTGGAAGCCGAGGGCGAAAAGATCATCGATTATAATGCCAAAACGGATGTGCTTATCATAAAAAATTCCGGGGAATATGCCTCTACCGGAGAACTGATTATCAATCGATATATGCAGCAGTTCGATGAAATGGATTTTTTAGGCGGGAATATCGATGATAATGAGCTGTTTGGCGATCAGGACAAGGACAACAGTATTTTCGGTGACGACGTGGAGGGCTACCGGACAATCTGGAACGGCCTGCTGCGGTCTCCGCGGCATGATACGATAGAGGTCAGAACCAGAAAATTTGACGATGATTACACATGGTATCAGATGAATCTGACGTCGCTGCTCGGTGCGGAAGGATATGTTACAAGAATTGTCGGCCGTCTCATCAACATTCATGAAAAGAAATTGCAGGAACTCAATTTGCAGCTCCGCGCGCAGCGGGACGCCCAGACCAATCTGAACGAAAAGGAAGCGGCGGTAAAGCTGATAAAAAACGTTCTGAGAGAGAAAACGGCAGGGGACGATCTGGGCGCGCTGCTGCTCGTAGATCTGGACGGCCTGCTGGAAGTGAACGAACGGCTGGGCGTTGCACAATGCGGAAAAATCCTGACGGAAACAGGAATTTACCTGAATAATATGGTAAAAGGAAGCGATGTCATCGGCAGGCTTTCGGAAGACAGATTCATTCTGTATATCAGCAAAATCGACAACTTATCCGATGTGGACAGGATCGCCGCCGATCTGCTGGAGAAGGTTCAGTTCCGGCTGTCGGATCACGGAAAAGATATCCGGGTCCAAAGCTGTGTCGGCATATCCATTTTCCCCTATCACGGCATGTCCTATGAGGAGCTTTATTCGAAAGCAAACAGGGCGATCAGAAGGGTAAAGACGGGGGGAAAAAGCGGATACCGTATTTATGATGCGGCCGTCACGATGGCATATAATGCGCTTCGGAAAAACGAAAACATCGCCTATGACCCGGAGAAGGGCATGGAACTTGGCTGGAAAACCGAAGACATGGTCATGAGCATTCTTTTTGAAGAAAATGTTCTGGAGGCAGCGCTGCAGTCAGCCATCGAGCTGATTACGGTGCACTATAAATTCCACAGAGGCTTTATCTGCGGAAATGAAAAGGGCAGCCTGCCGCTTTCCAAACAGGTAAAATTTTCCGTTCATGGTTATGAAATGAAGGAAGAAAGCAAGGAACATTACGAGCTGCGGCGGGTCGTATACGAAGTTTTATATGATTCTTTTAAAAATTGCAGCATTATCCATGAATATGATATGGTGGTGGATGAACTCCGGTATTATCTCCAGTCGGAGGGCATTAAGAGCCTGCTGTATTATCCGATCACTTCCAAAGGAGCGTTTCTTGGCGCGATCATTTTTGAAAATCATTTGGACGTGCAGCTTGAGTTTGAAAATAATGTTATGGAGGAACTTCGTTCACTGTTCCGCATTATAGAAGCACATATTTTGCAAATCGGCCTGATGGACCGTCTGCGCGATTTTGCAACACAGATAGAAATGTTAGACAATCTGGACAGCTATGCGTATATTGTCAATGCCAATACTTATGAGCTTGGGTTTGTCAATAAAAAAGTGCTGATGCAGACGCCGGAGGTAAAAATCGGCGATATCTGTTACCAGGCAATCCAACACAGGGATTCGCCCTGTGAAGACTGTATTTTTAACCGGATGAATAAACAGGATCCGCATGCGAGATGCACGCAGGAGATGTTCAATTATTCCATGCGGTGCTGGTGCCGGAGCAGCGCAAGCTGGCTGGAATGCAAGGAAGAAAATACGCTGGGCCTGGTCAATTCCATTGATATATCGGAATATTTTATCGGCTGAGTTTCCGGGTTCAGGAATTTTTGAGAAAACGGCGTATGGAAACGGATGATCTGTTTTGATCGGCAGAAATTTTAGAAAATACTGGATTTTTCGGCTGTAATATGCGAAAATAAAAACAGCGGTTATGACAGATTATGGAGGATTTCTATATAATCTGTTATCAAATATTATTACATAATCGAAAGGAGTTATCACATGATTTATTCAAAAGAAGTTGAAGAAATGTGTACCGTAGCACAGGGCGTACATCATGGCTGCGCTCCAATCCCAGAGGAAGCAAAATGGGTTCAGGCAAAAGAAGTGAAAGATATTTCCGGTTTGACACACGGTGTAGGCTGGTGTGCACCTCAGCAGGGCGCATGTAAGCTGACCCTGAATGTAAAAGAAGGTATCATTCAGGAAGCGCTGGTAGAGACGATCGGATGTTCCGGCATGACGCATTCAGCCGCTATGGCATCTGAGATTCTGCCGGGCCTTACCGTTATGGAGGCGTTGAATACAGACCTCGTATGTGATGCAATCAATACGGCGATGAGAGAGCTGTTCTTACAGATCGTTTATGGCCGTACGCAGTCCGCTTTTTCTGAAGACGGACTTCCTGTCGGAGCTGGTCTTGAAGACCTCGGCAAGGGATTAAGAAGCCAGGTAGGTACGATGTATGGCACTCTGAAAAAGGGTCCCCGTTACCTCGAAATGGCAGAAGGTTATGTAACAGGAATTGCACTTGATGCGAATGATGAAATCATCGGTTACAAGTTTGTAAGTCTCGGCAAGATGACAGACTTCATCAAAAAAGGCGACGATCCGAATACCGCATATGAAAAGGCATGCGGACAGTATGGCCGTGTTGATGATGCCGTTAAGATCATCGATCCAAGATGCGAATAGAGATCGAGCGAAATTCGATTGCAAGATAGTTGCTCAACAAATTCGTAAGTTACTGAGTAATCTCTAAAAATAAACAGGAGGAGTAAGATAAGATGGCTTTATTTGAATCATATGAAAGAAGAATTGACAAAATCAATTCAGTATTAAGTACTTACGGCATTTCTTCCATCGAAGAAGCTGAGAAAATTACAAAAGACGCTGGCCTGGACGTTTACGAGCAGGTTAAGAAAATCCAGCCGATCTGCTTTGAGAACGCATGCTGGGCTTATACGGTAGGCGCTGCGATCGCAATTAAGAAAGGCTGTAAGAAAGCAGCTGACGCTGCGGCTGCAATCGGCGAAGGCCTTCAGGCATTCTGTATTCCCGGTTCCGTGGCAGATACCAGAAAAGTAGGTCTCGGACACGGTAATCTGGGCAAGATGTTATTGGAGGAAGAGACAGACTGTTTCGCATTCCTCGCAGGCCATGAGTCCTTCGCGGCTGCGGAAGGTGCGATCGGTATCGCTGAGAAAGCGAATAAAGTACGTCAGAAACCGCTTCGTGTTATCTTAAACGGTCTTGGCAAAGACGCTGCAAAGATCATCTCCAGAATCAACGGCTTTACTTTCGTTGAAACAGAATATGATCCTTATACGAATGAAGTAAAGGAAATCGAGAGAATCGCATATTCCGAAGGACTCCGCTCCAAAGTAAACTGCTATGGCGCGAACTCCGTTCCGGAAGGCGTAGCGATCATGTGGAAAGAAAACGTTGACGTTTCCATCACAGGTAACTCCACAAACCCGACAAGATTCCAGCATCCGGTAGCGGGTACATACAAGAAAGAAAGAACGGAAGCCGGAAAGAAATACTTCTCCGTAGCATCAGGCGGCGGTACAGGACGTACCCTTCATCCTGACAATATGGCGGCGGGTCCTGCTTCCTACGGCTTTACGGATACGCTTGGCCGTATGCACTCCGATGCACAGTTCGCAGGTTCTTCTTCCGTACCGGCACACGTAGAAATGATGGGTCTGATCGGTATGGGCAACAACCCGATGGTAGGCGCTACGGTAGCGGTAGCTGTTTTGATCGAAGAAGCGGCTAAGGAAGGTAAATTCTAATTGAGCTGAGCTGCAAATTGAAAAATAGCAAATAAAGACAGATGAAACGCCATGATTCTTTTGAATTGTGGCGTTTTTATATGCAATATAAGCGTATTTTTGCTGAAAATCAGAAATATCTGTGTTATACTGTGGGAAAGGAACAGTCGTGTTGCAAGGTGGCAGCCTCCCTAACTTGAAGAAGAAGGGAGGTGGTGCGGATGGAAATGTTTTCGTTTCAGGACTTGATTCTGTTTGCGACATTTTTAATTACACTGCTTGCCTACATAGATAGGAACAACAAGCGAAAATAAATAAGCCTACCTTGTCACTTGGCCAGTACAGGTAGGCTTATTGTCTATTCATGGAGGCCAACCACTTTGTGGGCGGCTGCTTCCTTTTATGCTTATAATATAGCATTTTTAGAGAGGAATTTCAAGTGAGTTATAAGCTGGTTTGAGTTAGATCGAAATAATTTGAGTTGGGCCGTCATTCTTTACAACATGTAAAAGCAATCCTAAAACCCGCAAAAGAACAGGGCCAAAAGAGTTTTACTTTTCAGATACAGACCGGAAAGTGAGGATACTATTGAAAATGAGTAAAACCTTATATGTAACAGATTTAGACGGTACGCTGCTGAATAAGCAGGATCGGATTCATCCGGAGAGTATCCGGATCATCAACCATCTGATCGAACAGGGAATGGCATTCACCTACGCGACGGCGAGATCACTCTCATCTGCATTCATCGTTACGCAGGGGTTATCGACCAATATTCCGGTAATCGTATACAACGGTGCTTTCATGATTAACCCCGCCACAAGAGAAATCTTATCCAGAGAAAGTTTCTGTCCGGAAGAGATGTGGCGGGTGACGGATATCCTGAGTCAGCTTGATATCAGTCCCCTGGTCTATTCTTTTGTGGAAGGGGTGGAGAAGGTATCGTGGATCGTATCCAGGGAGAATGAAGGAATCCGCAGATATCTGGATAATCGGAAGGGGGACAGGCGGCTTCGCCCCGTCACGTCCACAGAGGAATTATACCAGGGCGATATGTTTTATTTTACTTGTATCGGGGAACAGCAGGATATGAAGCCGGTGTATGACATTTTCTCGAAAGACGCAAGATTCCGCTGTACCCTTCAGCAGGAACTCTACAGACCGGAGTATTGGTGTGAGATCATGCCGGCAAAGGCTACGAAGGCAGAGGCAATCCGGAAGCTTAAGAAGATCTGGAAATGTGACCGGGTGGTGTCTTTTGGAGATGCGATCAATGACATTCCGATGTTTGAGATATCGGATGAATGCTATGCCGTAGAGAATGCGGTGGAAGAGTTGAAGGCGATTGCCGACGGCGTGATAGAGAGCAACGAAGAGAATGGTGTTGCAAAGTGGCTAGAGAGAGCAGGCTGCGCTGGTTTTCATTGACGGAGCAGCCGCGTCGCAGGATTCAGCCGCAATTCATTTCCGCCATCCGCACGCACCGCCTGAATTGAAGTTGCTCCGCGGTTGTGGAGAATAGAAAATCTGTATTGGAGAGATGGTCAATGGATGCATATATGAAGTATTTAGCGGAACTAATTACTGAAAAAGATAGTCTTAAACTTGTAAAAAATGAAGCAGAGAAATATGCATGACAGCTGGAAAGTACAGGAAATTTTAGCTATGGCTTTTGATAATCATTGCAAAATTATCGGGTATGAAGCAGCTTTACCTTTAATTAAAGAATGGTTAAACAGTGATTGTGCTAATGTTCGCAGAGCTGTTTCAGAGTGATTAAGAGTATGGACAAGTCGTCCTTATTTTAAGGATAATCCTCAAATAGCAATACAGTTATTATCTTCCCATAGAGAAGATAAAAGCGAATATGTGCGTAAATCAGTAGGAAATGCTTTAAGGGATATCAGCAAAAAAAATCCCGAATTGATTTCGGCAGAATTAAATTCATGGAATCTATCATCTAAAGAAATCTCCCTTTTCGGAAAAGTGTTCCTAATGCATAAATTTTGAAATATTTAGTGTTTTTCCTTATTTGGCTGATATTTTTGCCAAAACGCTTTCAATGGCAAGCGTTATTGTAATAATACCACCTACCACAGAATAATAGTCTATTCCAAATACCAAAGGCAGTAACGAAATAATTGCCGTTGCCAGTGAAAGCCAAAATACAGCCTTGCGCATTTTTTCTAACTTTATTGAAATCAATGCAAGCAGTAAAATGATGCAGGTAAGTAAAGCAGTTATAACCTAAATTCCGCATTGAATTATAACGAGGAGGGGACCGGGACTTTCATATTAAACGCTTTGAAAATCGCCT